>Ga0116230_10005608_pt1 | contig 12315 bp, 8 predicted proteins | sample S1TSphfallax_3_FD_88678 | JGI IMG/M metagenome (GOLD analysis project Ga0116230, IMG submission 88678) | Host-associated microbial communities from peat moss isolated from Minnesota, USA - S1T2_Fd - Sphagnum fallax MG | ecosystem: Host-associated > Plants > Peat moss > Unclassified | place: USA...
CCGCCACCTCGAACCCGACCCCGCCAAACCGGTGCATCTGCTCACCGTCCGCGGCGTCGGGTACCGCTTTGTGCCCGAACCCGCTTGACTTAGCCTGGGAGCTGTCGACGGGCCGGGCACAGGGTCCTCAGTCCGCGGCGGCTACGGGCTGCCCGGCATCGGTCCACAGCCGCACCCCGTTCGTCTCCTTCAGGAAGATCATGCCGACCACAAACGTCACCGCGGCCACCGCCATCGAGTAGTACAGCCCCGCGTAGATGTTGCCCGTCCGCGCGATGGTCGCCACGCCGATCAGCGGCACCAACCCGCCGAACACCCCGTTGCCGATGTGATACGGCAACGACATCGCCGTATACCGGATCTTGGCCGGGAAGCTCTCGATCAGGAACGCCGCGATGGGCCCATAGACCAGGCACACCAGCAGCGCCTGCAGCCACACCAGCAGCGTCAGCATCGGCAGGTTCGGCGTACTCGCCACCTTCGCCGGCACCTGCGCGCCGGTCGCATCGATGGTCAGCGGCGTCAGCGCAATCGCGCCCGTCACCTTGTTCGCCGTCGACTTCACGGTGACGATATTGTTGCCCGCCGCCTTCTCCATCTGCTGGTAGATCGGCACATAGCTCAGCACCGCCAGCAGGCAGCCCAGCATGATCAGCTTCTTGCGCCCGATCTTGTCCGAGAGCGCGCCGAAGACGGTAAAGAACGGCATCGCGCACAGCAGCGCGATCGCCACCACGATGTTGGCCGTCTTCGCCTCCACCTTCAGGATCGTCTGCATATAGAACAGCGCGTAGAACTGGCTCGTGTACCACACCACGCCCTGCCCGGCGGTCGCGCCGAACAGCGAGATCAGCACGACCTTCAGGTTGCTCCACTTGCCGAACGCATCGAAGATCGGCTGCGCCGAGGCCATGCCCGCCGACTTCATCTGCTGGAAGATCGGCGACTCCTTCATCCGCGCCCGGATGTACAGCGAGATCAGCACCAGGAAGATCGAGATCAGGAACGGAACGCGCCAGCCCCAGTCCGTGAACGCCTCCTTGGACATGGAATTCTGTGTGATCAGGATCACGATCAGCGAGACGAACAGCCCCAGCGTCGCCGTGATCTGGATGATGCTGGTGTAGAAGCCGCGCCGGTTGTCCGGGACATGCTCCCCCACATAGACCGCCGCGCCGCCATACTCCCCGCCCAGCGCCAGCCCCTGCAGCACCCGGATCGCAATCAGCGCAACCGGCGCAAACCATCCTGCGGTCTTGTACGACGGCATCAAGCCAATGATGAACGTTGAAAATCCCATAATGGAGAGCGTCGCCATGAAGGCGTACTTGCGCCCCACCAGGTCGCCGATGCGCCCGAAGAACAGCGCGCCGAACGGCCGCACCAGAAAGCCCACCGCGAAGGTCGCCAGGTACGCAATGTACGCGAAGGTGTCGTTGCCCGGCGGATAAAACTTCAGCGCCAGCACGCTGGCCAGGCTGCCGAATACAAAAAAGTCGTACCACTCGATCATCGTGCCGACAGACGACGCCACAATCACCCGCGGAATGCTGTTGGCAATGGCCGCCGAATCCGTACCCTTGAAAGAACCCGCCATGGAATCGTGCTCCAATTCTGAGATTAGGTCGCTTCACGCTCCAACGCGCGAATGAGAGCGACCGGTAAGCGCGGGAAATCTATCAACCGCGGCGTCCCGTGTCAATAACGTTTATCTTCCGCGGATTCTGGAGCATCCTATCTCCATGGCCGTTCTCACACTGCGCATCGAAAATATGCATTGCGGCGCCTGCGTTCGCCGGGTGACCGCCGCGCTCAACCGGCTTCCCGGCACCCAGGCCGAGGAGGTGCGCGTCGGCAGCGCCCGTGTAGCCACCACCGCGCCGCCGGCGCAGCTGCAGGAGGCACTCAGCAGCGCCGGCTTCCCCGCGCAGGTGGAATCCGCCACTCCTTAAACCTACGCACGCCATGGCCACAGCCCCTCCCACACACGAAGCTCCAACCCCCGCCGGCCCCCATCGGAACCCAGCGCGGAAGGACCCCGAAGAACCGCGCGTGGAAGACCTGCGCCTGCACATCCACGGCATGAGCTGCGCCGCCTGCCAGGTCCACGTGCAGCGCGCGCTCGAGGCCGTCCCCGGCGTGGCCTCCGCCAGCGTCAACCTGATGGCCCACACCGCGCAGGTGCGCACCAGCGCGCCCGTCGACCCCGCCACGCTCCTCGACGCCGTGCGCCGCTCCGGCTATACCGCCTCGCTACCCGCGGCGGGCGCATCCAAGGCCTCCGGCCACGCTGCCGCCGCGCCCATGAAGATGGACGGCCTGATGGACATGGAAGGCGCGCACCTGGGCCTGCGCACGGTGCTGGCGCTCGCCGCCGGGGCGGTCGCCATGCTGGCTTCCATGCCGCTCATGCATCCCGGCATGGTCGCCCCGGTCACGGCGCAGGTCCTCCGCTGGCTGCTGTGCGCTCTCTCGCTCGGCGTGATGCTCTTCGCCGCGCCCCAGATCTACGCCGCCGCCTGGCGCGCCGCGCGTCACCGCACCACGAACATGAACACGCTGGTCGCGCTGGGCACGCTGGCCGCGTTCGCCGCCTCGCTGGCCGCGACGCTCGCCCCGGCCGCGCTCGCCCGCCACGGCGTCGGCTCCGGCGTCTACTACGAGGCCGTCGTCCTCATCCTCGCCTTCCTGCTCACCGGCCGCTGGCTGGAGGCCCGCGCCCGCGCCCGCGCCACCCAGGCCCTGCGCGGCTTCGCCCAGCTGGACAGCCCCGACGCCCGCCTGCTCACCCTGCCCGCCGGCCGCACGCAAGACAATCTCACGGCGAACGACTATGCCGCCGCCCCCGACACCCTGCTGCCGCTCGACGCCATCCTCGCCGGCGACCTCATCCGCGTCCTGCCCGGCGACCGCATCCCGCTCGACGGCAGCGTCCTCCATGGCCGCAGCTCCATCGACGAGTCCATGCTCACCGGCGAGCCCCTGCCCGTCACCCGCACCGTCGGCGACCGCGTCTCCGCCGGCACGCTCAACCTCGACGGCACACTCGTGCTGCGCGCCACCGCCATCGGCGCAGACTCCACGCTCGCCCAGATGCAGCGCCTGCTCGACTCCGCGCAGTCCAGCCGCGCCCCCATGCAGCGCCTCGCCGACCGCGCCAGCGCCGTCTTCGTCCCTACCGTGCTCGGCCTCGCCGCGCTCACCTTCACCGCATGGGCGCTCGCCGGCAACACCGGCGGACGGCACGAGGGCCTGGGCCGCGCGCTCTCCATCGCCATCGCTGTGCTCATCATCGCCTGCCCCTGCGCGATGGGCCTTGCGGTCCCCGCCGCCATCACCGTGGCCATCGGCCGCGCCGCCCAGCTCGGCCTGCTCATCAAAGGCGGCGAGGCCCTCGAACGCCTCGCCACCATCGACACCCTCGCGCTCGACAAGACCGGCACCCTCACCGAGGGCGCGCCCCGCATCGCCACCTTCCTTCTGGCGCACGGCACGACCCTCGACCGCGCCACCCTCCTCGCCATCGCCGCCGCCGCCGAGCGCCAGAGCACCCACCCGCTCGCCCACGCCGTCGTCGAATACGCCGATTCCGCCGCGCACATCTCACCCCATCCCGGCACGCAGGTACTTGGGTCTCATACCCCCATAGCTAGCCCCACTGAAAATCAGGTGCCCCAAGGCTTCAGCCTTGGGTCTCATACCCCCATAGAAAAAGCAGTGGGGGCTTTAGCCCCCACCATCTCCGACCTCCTCGTGCTCCCCGGCACCGGCCTCACCGCCACCGTCTCACTCCCCAACCAACCACCCCGCAAGCTCGCCATCGGCAACGCCACGCTGCTCCCCGCCGGCAGCCAGCTCCTCGCCGCGCCCGCCCATCTGGCCCACGCGACGCCACTCTATCTGCTGCTCGACGGCCGCCTCGAAGCCGTCTTCTACGCCACCGACGAACTCCGCCCCACCGCGGCTGAAGCCATCGCGCAGCTCAAGGCGCTTCATATCCACCCCCTCATGCTCACCGGCGACACCGCGGCCTCCGCCGCGCCGCTCGCCGCACAGGCCGGCCTCACCCAGGCAGACGACATCCGCGCCCACCTGCTGCCCGCCGAAAAGCTCGCCGCCATCCGCCAGCTACAGGCCACCGGCCACCGCGTCGCCATGGTCGGCGACGGCCTCAACGACGCCGCCGCGCTCGCCCAGGCCGATGCCGGGCTCGCCATGGCCTCCGGCTCCGACCTCGCCCGCGAGGGCGGCGACATCCTTCTGCTGCGCCCCGACCTCCGCCTGCTGCCCGCCGCCCTGCGCCTGGCACGCCACACCACCGCCATCATGCGCCAGAACCTCGGCTGGGCGCTCGCCTACAACGTGATCGGCCTGCCCATAGCCGCCGGCGTCCTCTACCCCCGCTTCCACATCCTGCTCAGCCCGGTCGTCGCCAGCATCGCCATGGCGCTCAGCTCGGTCAGCGTCCTGGCCAACTCCCTCCGCCTGCGCCGCGGCTAGGTGAACCTCTTGCAAGTCCTGCTTTGAGGGGCGGAGCTTGTCCTGCTTTGAAGGGGCGGGGCTTCAGCCCCGCCGTAAATAGCCAGTACATACTGGGCTTTAACCCCGGAGGCACTGGCTGCTTAGGTCATAGCGGACTCAATCGGAGTTTCCCTAAGGCACTGCCCCACACTTGCAAGTTGCTACACTCAACCCAGGCCGTTCGATGCGCATCCTTACCCGCTACATCCTCCGCGAGGTCACCGGCTACGCCCTGCTGGGCGGCGTTCTCTTCACCTTCATCCTCTTCATGCGCTATCTGCTGCCGCTCATGGAGCTCTTCGTGCGCGGCGTCGCCTCGCCTGCCGATATCTTCCGCCTCATCCTTCTGCTGCTGCCCAACTTCCTCACCCTCACCATCCCCATGAGCGTGCTGATCGGCATCCTGCTCGGCCTCAGCCGACTGGCCGCCGACAGCGAGATCACCGCGATGCGCGCCGGCGGCATCGGCATCCTCAGCTTCGTGCGCATCGTCGGTATCTTCGCCGTGCTCTGCTGGCTGGCCGGGCTGGCCAACTCCCTCTTCGTCGCCCCGCGTGCGGCCCGGGCCGTGCTCGACTATGAGGAGCACGCCAAGACCGGCCAGGCCACCATCGAGGTCCAGCCCCGCGTCTTCTACGAAGACTTCAAGAACTACGTCCTCTACGCCCAGGACGTCTTCCCCGGCGCCAACGGCACCGCCATCTGGAAGAACGTCTTCCTCGCCGACCTCACCACCCCCGCCAGCCCGCACATCATCACCGCCAATGAGGCCACCGTCCTCTCCGGCCCCGACCAGACGCTGCGCATGGACCTCTCCGACGGCAGCCGCCACGACATCTCCCTCGCCGACCCCAACCAGTACGACATCTCCACCTTCCGCTCCACCGAGCTGCCCATGCAGACCGGCCAGCAGGAAGAGGACTCCCACCTCAGCCGCCGCGACACCCCCATGCAGGCGCTCGGTCTGGCCGAGCTCTGGCATCTCGCCCACCCGCCCCACGCTGCCAGCGCCGCCGAGCGCCGCCGCGACCTCGACGCCGCCCGCCCCTACCTCATCGAACTCAACCGCCGCTTCAGCTTTCCCACCGCCTGCCTGGTGCTGATGCTGGTCGGCGTCCCGCTCGGCCTCTCCAGCAAACGCGGCGGCAAAGGTACCGGCTTCGTCGTCACCCTGCTGCTCGTCTTTCTCTATTACTTCCTCTCCTCCATCGGCGTGGCCCTGGCCCGCGAGCACAAGGTGGCCGCCGGGCTCGGCGTCTGGGGGGCCAACATCCTCTTCGGCCTCGCCGGCGTCCTGCTCATCCAGCAGCTCGTCCGCGGCGGCTTTGCGCTGGACCTCTTCGCCGGCACCGGCCAGGCCATCAACCGCCTCGTCCTGAAGCTCTCCCGCGGTCCCCAGCCCGGCCACCCCAGCGGCGACGGCGCCGCCATGCAGCGGCTGCGCCGCGCACTCAAGATCCGCTTCCCGCTCATCCTCGACGAGTACGTCATGGGCAGCTTCCTGCGCAACTTCGCGCTCGTCCTCGCCACGCTCGTCGTCCTCTTCCTCATCTTCACCTTCTTCGAGCTCATCGGCGACATCATCCGCTACCGCACCCCCCTGGTCACCGTCGGCGACTACCTGCTCAACCTCGTCCCCTTCATCCTCTACAACGTCACCCCCGTCTGCTCGCTCATCGCCGTGCTCATCACCTTCGGCGCGCTCAACCGCTCCAGCGAGCTCACCGCGATGAAGGCCACCGGCACCAGCCTCTACCGCATCGTCGCCCCCATGCTGCTGGTCGCGCTGCTGCTCTCCGCCGGCCTGTTTCTCTTCGATGAGGGCTACCTGCCCGCGGCCAACCGCCGCCAGGAGGCCCTGCTGAACACCATCAAGGGCAAGCCCGCCCAGACCTACCTGCGCCCCGACCGCAAGTGGATGTCCGGCCAGACCGCCGGCGCCGCCGAGCCGACCCGCATCTTCTACTACCAGTTCTTCGACCCAGACCGGAACGTCTTCGCCAACCTCACCGTCTTCGAGTTCCAGCCCGGCACCTTCACCCTCACCCGGCGCATCTTCGCCTCCAGCGCCCGCTGGGACGACAAGGTCGACCGCTGGGTCTTTGAGAACGGCTGGCAGCGCACCTTCACCGGCTCCACCGTCGCCTCCTACCAGACCTTCACCCTCAACACCTTCCCCGAGATCCGCGAGCCGCCCGGCTACTTCAAGAAGGAAGACCGCCAGTCGCAGGAGATGTCCTACACCGAGCTGGCCGCCTACATCGGCGACCTCAAGCAGTCCGGCTTCGACACCATGCGCCTGCGCGTGCAGCTGAACCGCAAGCTCGCCTACCCGCTCATCACGCTGGTCATGGCCATCCTCGCCGTCCCGTTCGCGCTCTTCGCCGGCAAGCGCTCCAGCATCGCCGGCATCGGCACCGCGATCGGCGTCGCCATCGCCTACTGGGTGGTCGCCGCCGTCTTTGAGAACCTGGGCAACGTCAACTCCCTGCCCGCGGTCCTGGCCGCCTGGTCGCCGGACGTCCTGTTTGCCATCGCCGGCTCCTATCTGCTGCTCCGCACCCCCACCTGAGGCTGTACGACATCGGCAGAATACGAGCGACCGATGTCATCGATTCCCTAAAAAATCTGTCATCCTGAGCGAAGTCTCGCAGTCTCACCGCGAGACGCCGTCGAAGGACCCCGACGCTGCCTGTACCACCCAGACTGTGAATGCCTTTCTCCCCCAAAATTTCGCCACTCAAACCTCACGCCTCTTTTGGATAGCCGTATCCCCCGCCACGCCAACCGCCGCCGCCATCGAATACACTGATTACGACATGAAACCGACCCTCCCGCTCCTCGCCCTCGCCCTTACGGCCGCAACCCTCACCGCCCAGACCCCCGCCAAGCCGGCCGTGGCCGTACACCATGCCGCCGCGCCCACGCATACCGACCTCGGCGGCTGCGCCAAGCCGCCCGCGCTCTCCCCCAAGATCCCTGCGCTGCCCGTCGGCACGCCCTGCGCCAGGAGCCTGTTCGTCTTCACCACCTCGCCCAGCATCAAGCTCGACTACGTCTCGCCGCTGGTCACCCCGGAGGTCCGCGAGAGCCTCGGCCTCTCCCCCAACACCTTCTCGCTCGACTACTCCGAGGTCAAGGTCGGCGCCGGCCCGCTCGCCGAGCCGAAGAAGTATTACACCGTGCAGTACACCGGCTACCTCCTCGACGGCACACAGTTCGACACCTCGGTCGGCAAGCCCGAGCCCTTCACCTTCCAGGTGGGCGCGCACCGCGTCATCCCCGGCTGGGACCTCGGCACCCAGGGCATGCACATCGGCGGCAAGCGCCGCCTCTACATCCCCTGGCAGCTCGGCTACGGCGAGCGCGGCAACCCCCAGGGCAACATCCCGCCCAAGGCCGAGCTGGTCTTCGACATCGAACTCGTAAGCCAAAGCGACAACCCGCCCGCGCCTCCGACGCCGCCGACACCGCCGCCCGCTCCGCGCGGCGCCACCACCACGCCGCCCCCGGCCAAGCCCACGCCCACCACAACGCCGCCCGCAACACCACCCGCTGCAACAACCACACCGAAGTAGTCCTGCTCCCAATGCGGCCGCGGGACTCATCCTGCGGCCGCACCGTTTCCTCTCCACCCGACTCCAATCCTCATGTTCAAGCGCCTCAGCCCGCTCTACCCCTACCTGCGCCGCTACTGGCGCAGCTTCGCCTGGGGCGGCCTCGCGCTCATCGTCTACAACGGCGCCAAGGCCACGCTCCCGCTCATCATCGGCGGCGCGCTGGACGACATGAAGCTCTCCCTCAACCCCGCCAGCATGGTCCTCTCCGGCGACCGCATCGAGCACCACGCCCTGCGCATCCTCGCCGTCGCCGCGCTCATGGCCGTCTGCCTCTACCTCACCCGGCAGATCATCATCGGCGCCTCCCGCGAGATCGAGTTCGACCTGCGCAACGACCTCTTCGCCCACCTCGAAGCCCAGCCGCCCGAGTTCTTCCAGCGCCACCGCACCGGCGACATCATGGCGCGCAGCACCAACGACCTCAACGCCGTCCGCCAGCTGCTCGGCCCGGCCATCATGTACTCCGCCAACACCATCGTCTTCACCGCCGCCGCGCTGCCCTTCATGCTGCGCATCTCGCCCCGGCTCACGATGTTCGCCTTCCTGCCCCTGCCCTTCGCCTCGGTACTGGTCCAATACTTCGGCGCGCGCATCCACATGCGCTTCGAGCGCATCCAGGCCATGTTCTCCGACATCTCCGCGCAGGCCGAAGAGAACTTCTCCGGCGCGCGCCTCATCCGCGCCTTCGCCCAGGAGGAGGCCCAGATCGCCCTCTTCGAGACCGCCAACCGCGAGTTCATCCGCCGCTCCCTGCTGCTCGCCCGGCTCATGGCCATGCTCTGGCCCACGCTGGAGTTCGTGCTCGGCATCTCGCTCATGATCACCCTTCTGGTCGGCGGCCACGAGGTCGTGCAGCACCGCCTCTCGGTCGGCGAGTACGCCACCTACTCGGTCTTCATGGTGCAGCTCACCTGGCCCATGATCGCCGTCGGCTGGGTCGTCAACCTCGTCCAGCGCGGCGCCGCCTCGGTCGTCCGCATCGACCAGCTCATGCAGGAACAGCCCACCATCGACGACTCCGCCGCGGTTTTCCCTGAACCCTCTACCCTGGACCTTGGACCCTCGCTCCTCGGCCACATCACCTTCCACAACCTCCACTTCACCTACCCCACTGGCCCGGAGGTCCTGCACGGCATCACTCTCGACGTCCCCGCCGGCACCTCGCTGGCCATCGTCGGCCCCACCGGCAGCGGCAAATCCACACTGGTCTCGCTCATCCCACGTCTGTACGACGCCGCCCCCGGCGAGGTCCTGCTCGACGGCCGCCCGTTGCGCGACTACCCCCTCGCCACCCTGCGCTCCGCCATCGGCTTCGTCCCCCAGGAGACCTTCCTCTTCTCCACCACCCTCGCCGACAACATCGCCTTCGGGGCCCCCTCCGCCGACGAGCTCGCCATCGAGCAGGCCGCCCGCACCGCGCACATCGCCGATGAGGTCCTCGAGTTCCCCGCGCAGTTCCGCACCATCGTCGGCGAACGCGGCATGACGCTCTCCGGCGGCCAGAAGCAGCGCACCGCCATCGCCCGCGCCATCCTGCGCGACCCGCGCATCCTCATCCTCGACGACGCCCTGGCCAGCGTCGACACCCACACCGAAGACCGGATCCTCACCGGCCTCCGCTCCGCCATGCAGGGCCGCACCACCCTCCTCATCGCCCACCGCGTCAGCACCGCCCGCAACGCCGACCGCATCGCCGTCCTCATCGACGGCCGCATCGCCGAGCTAGGCTCCCACGACGAACTCCTCGCCCGCAACGGCTACTACGCCGACCTCTACGAAAAACAGTCCCTCGAAGAAGAGATCCTCGTCACCGCTTAAGCTGGCTTCTAGCCGTTAGCTCTTAGCCTCTAGCGAATGGCTAGAGGCTAAGAGCTAGCGGCTTCCTTCCCCATCACCTTCACAATCACCCGCTTACTCCGGCAGCCGTCGAACTCCGCATAGAACACCCGCTGCCACGTCCCCAGGTCGAGCTTGCCGTGCGTGACCGGCAGCGTCGTCTCATGGTGCAGCAGCAACGCCTTCAAATGCGCGTCCGCATTGTCTTCGCCGGTCTGGTGGTGCTTATACCCCGGCCAGCGCGGCGCCAGCTTCTCCAGCCACACGCCGATGTCCTCGATCAGCCCGTCCTCATTGTCATTCACATAAATCGCCGCCGTAATGTGCATGGGCGAAACAAAACACAGCCCATCGTCGATGCCGCTCCGCCGCACAATCGCCTCCACCTGCGGCGTAATGTGCACCATCTCATACTGCTCCCGCGTGTTGAACGTCAGATACTCCGTATGAACCTTCATGAACCTATTTTAGTTGTGCCCCGGCGAGAATCGGGCCACCGACTGTTGCCGCCCGACGAGAATCATGCACCACGACTGTTCTGGCTCGGCGAAAATCTGGCTCGGCGAAATCGGGCTCGGCGAAAATCGGGCTCGGCAAAAATCGGGCTCGGCGAAATCGGGCTCGGCGAAAATCGGGCTCGGCAAAATCGGGCTCGGCGAAAATCGGGTAGCCCGACCCTTCAGGGTCGGGTCTCATAGACCTGAAAAGAAAACGGGCTTTAGCCCTGAGGTATGCTTTCCGGCATGCCCCCGGAGCAGAGAAACACATACGCCATCACGCTCGGCACGTTTCTACAACACCAACACTTTCAGGTCGAGGCCCACACCGAGCTGTTTCTCGCAACGTTGATGCGGTATCGAGAGCAAGGCAAATTCCTGGTACACGGCTTCGTTATTATGCCGAACCACGTCCACATACTCCTTACCCCGGCACACGATCAACCGCTCCCAAAGTGCGTTCAACTGATCAAAGGCGGATATTCCTTCGCGGTACGCAAACTTCAGCCGCAGCAAGTTTGGCAGAACGGCTATCACGAGCACCGGGTCCGCGACCTGATGGATTACGACAACCAACTCCGGTACATTGCGAACAATCCACCTGCGGCGAGACTGCCGAAGACATTTCGGTTTGTGCACACGCATGCCGAATGGAGCGGTCTTGTCGACCCATGTCCTGATGCGCTGTTGGGATGAAAGCTGACTTCAGGGCTAAAGCCCAGACGTTTTTGGCCCCGTGAGACCCGACCCTAAAGGGTCGGGCTACCCGTTCGTGATGGGTCGAAGAAAGACCACTCGATCAGACTCATAGGAGTGCGAGAATCGGGTACCCCAAGCCTTTAGGCTTGGGTTTCATCCGTCCCCAAGATTGAAGGGCTTTAGCCTCAAGGTACACTCTCCCCATGCGCGCCGCCATCCTCCTCGCCGCCCTCACGCTCTCCGCGCACGCGCAATGGACGCTCCAGCAATCCAACACCACCGCCGACCTCCGCGGCATCGACAACGTCGGCAACGGCATCGCCTGGGCCTCCGGCACCCACGGCACCGTCCTCCACACCACCGACAACGGCGTCCACTGGCTCCTCTGCGCCACTCCCCCCGCCGCCGAAGCCCTAGACTTCCGCGGCATCCAGGCCTTCGACGCCACCACCGCCATCGTCATGTCCAGCGGCAAAGGCGACCTCAGCCGCCTTTACAAGACCACCGACGGCTGCCAGACGTGGAAGCTGGTGTTTACGAATCCGGATAAGGATGGCTTCTGGGATGCAATGCAGTTTGCTATGACAGTTCCGAGAGATAGCGGAAAAGGATTTTTACTCGGAGATCCGGTCAACGGTGCTTTTCGGTTCTTTGAAACTGACGATGCCGGCACGCAGTGGAACACCTTAGCCCAGCGCGGGATAGAAGCCGATAGCACCGTACAAGGAAGCTTTGCCGCCAGCAATACATCTATGGAAGCTCTGGACGTATTTCCGGTCTTCACTAGCGGCGGTAGTGGTGGAGCATTCGTTTACATCAATACTTCAGAATTAGGCTGTGCGGAATTTCACTGTGGCATCCAGACTCGCATTTGGCGACGGTTTCCTGTTCCAGTCGGCAGGCACACATCAAGCTCCGGTATTTTTTCGATCGGCGTACGGTACGCCAGCGCGACCGATCTCAGGATTCAGAGAATGGTCGCTGTGGGCGGAGACTATAGACTCCCGGGAATTTCTGACCACGTTGCGGCGTTTAGCGTCGATAGGGGGCGCCACTGGAACATCGCTCTGACACCGCCCCACGGCTACCGCTCCGCCGTCGCCTACTCTGCCACTACCAAGACCTGGATCACCGTCGGCCCC
>Ga0116230_10005609_pt1 | contig 12314 bp, 8 predicted proteins | sample S1TSphfallax_3_FD_88678 | JGI IMG/M metagenome (GOLD analysis project Ga0116230, IMG submission 88678) | Host-associated microbial communities from peat moss isolated from Minnesota, USA - S1T2_Fd - Sphagnum fallax MG | ecosystem: Host-associated > Plants > Peat moss > Unclassified | place: USA...
AAACGTCATTCCGGGAAAGCGGTCATGCCAAGCCGGACCGTTGGCGACGAGCGAGTCCCATCTTTCCGAACGCCAGCGCTCGGCAATCCGATGCCGCTCGACGATGAGATGCGGTGCACCGCGTTTGCTCAACTGCTCGCTCATCGCCAAGCCGGCCTGACCGCCGCCGATGATGAGCGTGTCCACTTTTGCGACCGACATGCTTCCTTCCTGTGACTCTTGTTGGTCTTCAGTATCGCCGCTGCCCACGAGTTTGCACATTTCGATTTCATTGGGCGTAGATTAGGATTTTCGGTGGGGCGGGCGGAGTTCTGTGAATCTGACTCATCACGAAATTCTGGAACTGGTCGGGCCGTTCGCGCGGCGCGGCCGCCACGTCGACTTGGCAGCGAGCGATCGGATGCAGCGCCGCATCGCCTTCAAGGCCATCGATCATCCCGAATCCTCACATGCTCCGCGCTTGCGCGAAACGCTCATGCTCGATGACGTGGGTTCGGGGTCATACCGGCTGACCCGGCTGCTGAGTCCGGCGGCCGGCCCGGGCGCCAGCCTCGAAGCCATCGGCACCGAGCTCGCCGACTTGCTCGCGCGTATCGAGGCCGTGCCGCCGCAGTCGCAGTTCCGCGTGACACTCGGTGCCGTCATTGCGTTGAGTTTCCGGCTGCCACCCGGTTCGGATGCCGGGTCGCTCATGTTTACACGTGGCGCTGCGCAAATTGACGGCGTCGATTTCACGCTGGATGCATCGACTGCGACGCGCGGGCCGGCCGCCGTCTCGTTGACTCACGCGCCGGGCGATGGGCTGCGCATCCCGCAGGATGCGCTGGCCGTCCTCGGCGGTGAATGGTCCCGCCTGCGGGATAGGCCTGACGGGTGGGCGTGTGAGCTGCGATTGGGAAAGGAGCCTCGGCGCAGTGGTCAGGCGATCGCCGCCGTCGAGGCAGCGGTGCCGCATCTGGCCCGCATGCTGAGAGAACCGCCGCGCTGTTTTCATGACCACTGGAGGGTCGCCCGATGGCGGGTGTTCTGCCGCCGGCTGGTTCCTTTGGCGGTCTGCATCGGCTTGATCCTGTGCGCCGCCGCCGTACCGAAGTTACACCTTGCGGAGGGCTCGGGGCTGCGCATGCTGATCGTCAACTCGCCGCCCATACTGATGATTCTGTTTTTTTGCCTGCGCGAGGTTCCCGTCGTCGAAATCCCACCGCTGCCGCGCCGCTCGCATGCGGCGTCGTGGCGAAACGCGCACGCCGCGCCGGCGGCGGCTTCATCGGCGCCGACTTGAGGCCACGCTCGTATGCTCGGCAATCCGATGAACGTTCCTCCCGTATCGATCGGCGCCGCAAAAGCGGCGCTGGTTGAACAGTTCGCGGATGCCACGCTGCGCCGCCGCGCCACGATGCTGTGGGGCACGCGAGGTGTGGGCAAGTCGTCGATCGTGCGTCAGGTGGCTGAGCATTTCGGCGTGCCGCTCATCGACTTGCGTCTGACGACCATCGAGCCGGTGGATATCCGCGGCGCGATTTATGCGGATGACGTTCGGTCCAAGACCGTGTGGTTCCCGCCGGAGTTCCTACCCCCGGCCGACAGTGCCGAGGGCATCCTGTTCTTGGACGAGTTGACCGCGGCCGATCAGCGCTTACAGATCTCGGCCTATTCACTGATTCTCGACCGTCGCGTCGGCAATTACCGGTTGCCGGACGGCTGGCAGATCATCGCCGCCGGCAATGCCAGCTTTCACGGTGCCGTGAGCCATGACATGGGTACCGCGCTCGCCGACCGGATGTTTCATTTCAACGTGCAAACCGTCATCGATGCCTTTCTGGCGCATGCCGCGTCGAGCGGCTTTGCGCCGGAGGTCATGGCCTATCTCAAGGTGCGGCCGGACAAGCTCGACGATACGGCATCGCAGCTGGCCAACGATTATTTGATCGGCGCGAGCCCGCGCGGATGGGAGGACGTTTCCAATGTGCTGAGGTCGGGCATTTCCGAAAGCGGTAAACGCCTGTTCGTGCAGGGCCGCATCGGCGCGGCGAACGCCGCCGAGTTCTTCGGCGTACTGCGCGAGATCCAAGCGGGTGCCGATGTCGTGCGCCTGCTTGCGGCCCAGCGCGGCAAGGAGACGGCGGCGCTCCTGCCGGCATCGCTCGACGGGCTCTACGGCATGATCTACGGACTGCTCGCCGCCTGCACCGATGAACCGCGGTTGGCGCGCGTGCTCGAGATCGTCGAACAGTTGCCGGACACCCGCTCGGGCGCCGCGCTGCCCATTCGCGAGTCCCAAACGCTGGCGATGGAACTCATCATGCAGAAGGCGTTGGCAAGCGGGCTCGAGGCGGTGATCTTGGACAGCGCATCGTACCGTCGCTATTTGGAACAGCGTCGGCGGGAGGCCAGGGATGCCTGACGCCAGCCATCTGTATCGCCATCGGGGCACGCGCGCCGTGCAACGCATGGTCGAGTATGCCCCGTCCACGGGCGGGCTCGCGCTGTGGGTTCGTCACGTGGATCTCCAGGACGCGAACGAAGCGACAATCGGGCCGGCACCGACGATCGGGAAACCACCGACGATCGGGAAACCACCGACGATCGCGAAAGCGGCGACGATCGCGACCGACGGCAATGCGCTGTATTACGGACCGGATTTCGACAAGCTCGCTCTCGCGGAGCAGACCGGATGGGTGGCGCACGAGGTGCTGCACCTCGCGCTGCGCCACCCGCAACGGCTCGTTGATCTGCGCAAACTGCTGGGAGACGTGGACGTGACCCTGTTCAATGTCTGCGCCGATGCGATCGTGAATTCGACCCTGAGCCATCTGACGTGGTTGACGCTGCCGTCATCGGCCGTCTTCCTCGACCGATTGCTGGCGGTCGCACTGAGCGAACAGCAGAGCGTCGACAAGGCGCTCATCGAGTGGGATGTCGAGAGACTCTACCGCGCCATCGATGATCGGCGCGTCGGGGCGCGCGGTGGCCGCAACGGTCCGCGCGAGGACGGTCCGCGGGCGGCGCGCGCACGCCTGCTCGGCGGTCAATCGTCGGCGGATCTTCTGATGGAGGGAGCCGATTGGGACCGCGTGCCCGAGACCGAGGCCGAGAACGCCCGCACTTGGGCCGAACGGCTCCTGCGTGGCCATGCCGGCGACGGCGCGCATTCGATGCTGCGCATGCTGATCGCCGACGTGCCGCGCACGCGCACGCCGTGGGAACACGTATTGCGCGCGCGTTTGGCGCACAGTCTCGCACCCAAGCCCGGGATTTCCTGGTCGCGACCGTCGCGTTCGTACATCGCGAATCAGGGCCGGGCCGGACCGCACCGGCGTTTGCCGTGGACGCCAGGGTTCACGTCGGTCAGGCCATCGCCGCGTCTCGTCGTGATCGTCGATGTGTCGGGATCGATAGAAGATACGCTGCTCGATAAATTCGCGCGCGAGATCGAAGCGATCACGCGCCGTCAGGAAGCGGGTCTCGTGCTCATCGTCGGCGACGATGAGGTGCGCCGGGTCGCCGAGTTCGCGCCCGGACGATCGGATCTGCGCGACATCGACTTCGCGGGCGGAGGGGGCACGGATTTCACCCCCATGCTTCAAGAGGCCGACAAACACAGACCCGACGTCGTCGTGGTGCTCACCGATCTCGACGGTCCAGCGCATTTCCGGCCGCGCTGGCCCGTCATCTGGGCCGTGCCCGAGGCGCACGCGTCTGCCATGCACCCGTTCGGGCGTAAGCTCACGCTGAGCTGAGGCGTCGTGACCATGGCACGCTCAATGGACTTGCGGCGTCGATTTGAGTACCTCGGTCAGAAAGGCGGAAACGGGGTCCGCCCAAACCGAAGGGTCCGCATGGCCGAGCGTCTTGTGCCCGTCGCCATCGAAGGGCGGCAGCCCTACGAACCGAACCGCAGGCTTTGAGCCACCCTGGTAGGCATTGAACATCATGTGCGCGACGCTCGGCGGAAAGAAGTGATCATTGTCGGCATATAGCCAGAGCTGCGGCACCTGGTTGGCGCGGCCGAATGTTTCGGCGGCCTTGGCAAGGGACGCTACCCCGCTGCAAATGTGTTCATGGTCGTCGCCCCCTCGACCGCCGGCAAAGCTGATGATGCCAACCACTCCCGCCGGGGGCGCATCGCCCAGCGCTATGGCGCCGAAGCCACCAGCCGATTGACCGACAACGATGATCTGACTCGGTTCGACGCCTGGCAATTGCGCGGCGGTCTGCACGATCGCCGATTCAACGGCAGCCGTCTCACGCCCTTCACGCACATAATCGCGATTGGCGCACGGCCCTGACGGCTCCAGATAAGGTCCATCCGATTCACCAAAGCCAGGTCGGAGCGCGACAACTACGATGAATCCATGCTCCGCGAACCAGGCCGCAGCGATGCTGAATCCCACCTTCTCGTGGCGCGCGTCGACGATGCTGACGGGTATACCGTGATTGATCACGACCAGCGGAAATGGTCCCGCTCCATGCGGGCGGAACACGTGCACCGCTAGCCGGAAATCCCGGCCGCCAATCGCAACCCTGAGCCAGCCGGCCTCGCGGGCCACGCCTAGATCCGCCGCCTGGCTTACATCATGGGTCGATGACAGCGCCAGAAAGGCGAACACGCAGACGGTCCAGATGCGCGTCACCCGAATCCTCTTGGGCGAAATCCCGCAATCCATCGACGGCCGCGGCTTCTCCATGATGTGAGACCGTCACTTCCCCACCTTGTAAGTCGCGCTCAGGTAGTACTGGCGGCCGTACACGTTGTAATTGAGCACGTTATACGGACTGTTCGTCGTGCCCGGCTGGCTGTGATCCGGCGGCGGCATGCGATTGAACACGTTGTTGAGCGCCAGCGTGATTTCGAGGTTATCGATCGGCGTGTAGCGCCCGCTCAGGTCCATCAGCGTCCAGGTGGCGACGTCGCCGGCGCCGGCCTGACTATATCCTTCCGGAATCTGCTGGGCGATGTAATTCGCTGACTTGCCATAGTGCTCCACGTAGGCCGTGATGCCGTAGACGCTCTTGGTCCATGTCACCGACGCGTTGCCCTTGGTCTTGAACTCGGTGCTGTAGAACGGGTCGTTCAAGTCGTTGATGAGCGGGTCACCGGCGAATTGCTGGTACGTATGCGTGATCATGTCGGTGAATGAACCGTCGAATTCGAACCCACCAATGCGGCCGACATCGAGTTTGTAATTGAATCCCAAGATGAACGTGCCGAGATTCTCCTGGGCGACGTTCTCCTTCGGGGTGTAGACCTGGATGATCTGACCGGCCGCATTGCGCGTCACCTCGGACAGGGCCGCGATGCAGGTGGGCGACGTGATGTCGAGCTGACCCAAGCGGCAAGCCGCTTCCGTTTCCAGGATCTTGTTGGCGTCGATGGCCTCCACCTCGTTGCGAATCGCAAAGTGGATATAGTCGAGCGTGATCGCCATGGCGTCGACCGGCGCGACGACGATGCCGAGATCCCAGACCTTGGCCGTAATGGGGTTGAGTTTCGGGTTACCGGATTGGGTGCCGTAAATGGACTCGGCAAACTGCGGGCAATTCGAAAGGTTTGCACCCGTGTAGCCGTTCTTCTCGCAGGTATAGTAGTCGTTCAATGTCTCGTAATAACCATTCACGCCCTGGAACTCGTCGGCTAGCGTGGGTGCCTTGAACGCCGTGCCGTACCGGCCGCGCAGCAGGAGCTGTTTCAAGGGTCTAAACTCAAGCCCCATATTGTAGGTACCCTTGTCGACGCTGTCGCCGGCCACTCGGTAATCGTCGTAGCGGCCGGAGATGGTGCCTTTCAACATGGATACGATGGGTAGCTGTAGCTCCGTCGTCGCGGCATAGCGAGACCGGTGGCCCGAGCCTGAGGTCGCCGTGTAACCGAAGGTTTCATTGTCGAGGAAGCGTGGATCGGGTGCGTAGTTCCAACCCTGATCGCCACCCTCGACTTCGAGCGCGATGCCGGCATCTCCGCCCGGCAGTTTGAACAACGCCGAGTTCGTCACCTGCGCGCGCGCCAGGCTTTCCTCGGTGTATGAGTAGGAGACGGTGTCGCCGACGAAGCTGTTGTACTGCGCCGGCGTGATCGGCTTGTAGAAATTGGCGTAGTTCGGGCTATAGAGATAGGCGCCCAAGTTGGGGTCATAACCGAGTTGTGGCCCGTAAATAGGCGCGAAGAAGGCTTCGATGGGCTGGGTGAGGGGCGTTGGCGCCACTTCGATGAGCTTGTTTTCCGAATAGGTCATGTCGGCGAGCCACTGCCAGCTCGAACCGAATGATCCTTTGATGCCGGCGGTGCCGCGCACATCGTTGGACGTGTTCTGATTGTAGGTGTTGCGCAGACCGCCGGCCTCCTCGGGCGAGAACTCGTGCTGTAGCGTGAGATAGTCCACGCCCAGATTGGGGTCCTCGTAGTAGCCGACCGGACTGTTGCTGTCATAACTGCCGTTATAGACCGAAGGACCCGTACTGAAGCGCACCAAACTGTGGTTTAACAGAGTATCGGCGTAGAGCTGCAGGTTGTCGTTCAAATCGAACGTCGAATGTAAATAGAATTGCGTCTGATCGGTGCCGTTCTGCGTGGTGAAGGCGCCATCCTGAAAAGTCCCGCAATACGTGCCGCGATCCGCGCGGTTGCGCAGGCCCTCCGTGCCGCCCCACGACGAGGCGACATTCTTGCAATTGGCGGGATCTTCGAAATAATACGTGTTGCCGTTCGGCTGGCCGAATACGCCCAAGACCAGATAATCGCGCTCGGCCGTTTGGGGGCTTGCGCCCTGGTTATAGTATTGACTGGTCAATGGGCGCTGATAGCCCCAGATCGGTGACGTACTGTCGTACTGTATGCCCGCCAGCACGTTGAACTTACCTATCGTGAAACCGTCGCCGAGCGCGATGCGCCGGTCGGCACCACCGCCGCCTTGGGTGGCTCCGTAGCGGACGTCGACGATGGGGCCGTCCAGCTTTTGTTTCATGACGACGTTGACCACGCCGGCGATCGCGTCCGATCCGTAGATCGACGATTGAGCACCCGGCAGGATGTCGATGTGATCGACGAGCACCGTCGGAATGCCGTCGATGCTGACGAAATTTTCGCTGCCGTTGTAGAGCGCCGGGTAGTCCGCCATGGGCAGCCCGTTGATGAGGTACTTCGTGTACGACGGGTCGAGACCGAAGAAACTCGTGACCTTGGCGCCCTGCGTGAAGCCTCCCGAATACTGCCCATTTTGGACGCTGCCCGTCGAAAACGAGGCGCGCTGCAGGGCCTCGGCGACGTCGGCGAAGCCGCGCGCCGTGATGTCCTCGTTGGTGATGACCGTGAGGGGCGTGAAGTTTTCGACTTTGATTTGCGGAATGAGCGAGCCGGTGACGACGATCTCTTCGAGGCCGGCGTCGTTGGTTTTAGTCTTTGATTTGGCAGCGGCGGGAGCGGGCGTCGCCTGATCATCGAGTTCGTCGCTGGCCCGACCCTGACCCGTCAACGCGAGGCTCAACGCGAGGCTCAACGCGGCGAGCAATGCGTACCGCGCGAGCCCTAAACGTCCCAGCGTGCCCAATCCATGAACAATAGAAATTCGTCGTGACTCATCACGTGAAAATCGCATCAGATCACCCCTGTGCCGAGTGCTGACCCGGGGAATACCGGGCCGCTACGTTTTTTGGCTTGAGGCCGAAATATCACACAAGTCGCATTGGCGTGCAACGCTTCGGCGGCGTGACTTTTCTCCCGGCGTAGGCCCATAAGACCGTGTCCGATTTATGTGTTATTGGGAGTGCGACTTATGTTTTATCGGGACAAGGCACAAGTGCTCTGCCACGGCTTGTCCGCGAGCCGATCGCGCACCCACGCGAGTTGCAGGTCGATGGTGTTCTGCATTAGCGGGTCGTGATCGAGTCCCGCGCGATGGATGTATTCGATGGGTAGCCCGAGCCGGCAGGCGGCCTCGACGCCAAGCGCAATATTGGCGAGGGCGACTGAGTGGTCATCGTCACCGGCGAGCACGAGCAGGGGACCGCGGATCGGTTTGTTGGCGCTGCGGCTGTCGTCATTGTAGTGATGAACCTCGGGTGCGTCATCCCACCCGCGTTGCACGACCCTGTCCTGACCGATCTCCTTCATCGCGGCGTAGGCGTAGTACCAGCAGCCCCGGGTCGTCACGTCCTCATAGCGCGCGAGCGCCGAGGGCGTGAGCATGCCCTCGACGGCGAACGAGGGGTAGCTCGCCTTGATCCCGAATGCGGTGAATGGCCAGTACAGGTCGGTGATGGGTTCGAAAACTTCCGCATCGTGCGCTTCATAGGCCTCGTAGTTCATGTCGCCCGCGACGGAGATCGCCCCCGAATACCCGGCGTCATGGCGGCTGAACTCGAGTTCGGCCACTCCCCATGTAGCGATACCACCCTGGGAATGACCGATGGCCACCCAGCGTGGCCCTAGCGCAGGCACCGCGGCGCGTGCGGCGGGAATGGAATAGACGACGTCATTCGCCTGCGGGATCTTGTTGTCATACTGATGCGGGCCGGGCGTGCCGAGTCCGGCGTAATCGGTCGCGACGACGGCAAAGCCGTTGGCCACCATGGGCATCAATCCCTCTTCACCGTATTCCAAATCCTTCATCAATGAGGGCGCGCATCGGCGCGCCACGCCGCTCGTGCCATGCGCCCAGGCGATGACGGGCCATCCGCCTCGAGGAGTCGTTCCGGCCGGGATCAAGACCACGCCCGAGGCGGCGACGTCGTCGCCGTTCAATGCGCGGGAGTGATACAAAATTCGGACTGCTCGCGCGCCCTTCGGCAGACGGTAGCCGGCGAATTTTTCGGCGCGGATCAATGTCCCGGGTGGCGCCGCGGCCAGCGGCCGCGGCGGGTCATAGAAGCGGGTCATCGGCAGCGCGTCCATTGACTCCACGCGCAGTGCCTCTGCTCGCGATTGCGGCAGGGGCTCATCCGCCATCGCCGGCGAGGCGAGGACCATCAGCGCGACGATCGATGCAACACGGCTATGGCGCATGCCTCATCTTCCCATAGACTTGAGGGAGTTCAACAGCCGGGAATTTTTGCATGCCTCTATTTCCTTGCCACGCGTCGGCGGTCTGTGTGGTTCTCGCCGCGTCTCTCGCGATGCCGCTCGCCGCGCAGGCCGACCCGGCGCCGGAGCGCAAGCCCATCACCCACGAAGCGCTCTGGATGATGAAGCGCGTGGAATCGCCGCTCGTGAGCCCGGACGGCAAATGGGCGGTGTACTCGGTGCTGGAGCCGTCGTACGAACCGGACAAAGCGGTCAGCGACCTGTGGGTCGTGCCGACCGATGGGCGCCAGCCTGCGCGCCGCATCACCCACACGCGGGCCGCGGAGGCGGACGTCGTCTGGTCGCCGGACAGCGGCTCGCTTGCGTTTGCCACCAAGCGGGAGGGTGATGAGACCGAACAGGTCTACCTGTTGAGTCTCGCCGAGGGCGGTGAGGCGCGACGACTGACGAACCTGTCCACCGGCGCTCATGGTCCGCAATGGCGGCCCGACGGTAAGGCCTTGTTGTTCGAGTCGTTCGTCTACCCAAACGCGCCGGACGACGCGGCGAACAAGAAAGCTGCGGCCGAGATCAAGGATCGCAAATACAACGTCCGTACGTACGAGCATTTTCCGGTGCGCTATTGGAATCACTGGCTGGACGAGCGTCAGCCGACGATCTTGGTGCAATCCATCGAACCCGATTCCGTTGCGAAGGACATCCTGTCGCCGACGGGGCTGGCGCGAACGGCGGGATTCTCCGGCAGCGAGACACTGACCGGCGTCACGCTCGCCCCGCTGTGGAGCCCCGATGGCCGCGAGATCGTGTTCACGGCGACCACCGAACGCTGGAACGCAGCCTCCGGCGAAGTGGGATATCACCTCTATCGCATGCCGGCCGCGGGCGGTGCGGAACCCGCGATCGTGAGTCCCGCGGCGGGTGAGTACGCTGGCGCCCGGTTCGGTCCTGACGGCCATGCGCTTTATTTCAATTACACGCCCATCGGCGATGAGGTGTATTACCTGCCGCGATTGAGCCGCGTTGCGTGGCCCGCCGGCGGCGCGGCGCAACTCGTTGCGCGCGATTTCGATCGCCAAGCGTCGCATTTTGCGCTGACGCCGGACGGCAAGTTCGTCTATCTGTTGGTCCCCGAAGCGGCCGGCGAGAATGTGTATCGCGTAGCGGCATCGGGTGGAGCACCGGTGCCGGTCGTCAAGCCCGCGACCGGCGGTTATACCTCACTGTCGATCGCGCAGAAGGCGTCGAAGCCCGTGCTCATCGCCGGCTATGGCAGCTCAGTAAGCCCGGTGGAAGTCGTGCGCATCGAACCGGCGAAAGGCTCGCACGTCAATCTCACCCAGGTGGATACGGCCGCCGCGGCGGCCATCGACTGGCAGCCGCCGGAGCATTTCTATTTCGACAGCGTCAAGGGTCGGCACATCCACAACATGATCGTACGCCCGGCGGGTTTCGATGCCGCCAAAAAGTATCCGCTCCTGGTGTTGATCCATGGGGGGCCGGCGAGCAGCAACCCGGATCAGATTGGGCTGCGCTGGAATTATCACCTGCTCGCGGCACCCGGCTACGTCGTGCTCATGACCGACTACACGGGCTCGACAGGCTTCGGCGAACGCTTCGCGCAAGCGATCAAACTGGATCCCCTGAAGACACCGGGCGATGAAATCAATCAGGCTGTCGACGCGGCACTCGCTCGCTATCCGTTCATCGATGGCACCCGCATGTGTGCCGCCGGTGCCAGCTATGGCGGCCACCTCGTCAATTGGATCGAGGCCACGACCACGCGGTACAAGTGCATCGTGAGCCATGCCGGCGAAGTCGATCTCACCACGCAGTGGGGCATCAGCGACAGCGTGCACGGACGGGAACTGACCAACGGCGGTCCGCCGTGGGAGGGCAATCCCATCTGGCATGATCAAAGTCCGATCACCTATGCCGCGCAATGGAAGACGCCCATGCTGCTCAGCATCGGTGAGCGCGACTATCGCGTGCCGCTCGGCAATACGCTCGAGAATTGGACGACGCTACAGAGAATGCACGTGCCGAGCCGCCTCCTGGTGTGGCCCGATGCGTGGCATTGGATACTGAAGCCCGAGGACAGCCGTCATTTCTATGCTGAAGTGCACGCGTGGTTGGGCAAGTACTTGAAGTCGGCAGACGACGCGCCGCCGTGAAGCGCGTCGCTGGGATGCGGCAACGCCGTCAGCACGGCCGCGCGACTCAGCGCGTCCCGTACAGCCGGTCACCCGCATCGCCCAAGCCCGGCAGGATGTAGCCATGGTCATTGAGCTTCTCGTCGATCGCCGCCGTCCAGACGCGAATCTCCGGGTGATGGCCATGGAGGTTATCAAGGCCCTCGGGCGCCGCCAGCAAGCACACGAAACGAATGTCGACGGCCCCATGCTCCTTGAGACGATCGACCGCGGCCACCGCCGTGTTACCGGTCGCGAGCATCGGGTCCACGACGATCACGAGCCGCCCCGAGAGGTCCGAGGGTGCCTTGAAGTAGTACTCCACGGCCGTCAAGGAATCCGGATCGCGATACAGGCCGATGTGGGCGACCCGGGCCGATGGCACCAGATCCAACATGCCTTCTATGAGTCCCATACCGGCGCGCAGGATGGGCGCGAACACGAGTTTCTTGCCGGCCAGCATCTGACCCTGCATGGGCATCAACGGCGTCTCGATCTGGATGGGTGCGAGCGACAGATCGCGCGTCACCTCGTAGCACAGCAGCGTCGCAATCTCGCGCAGCAACTGGCGAAAGCCCTTCGTGGACGTCGTCTTGTCGCGCATCAGCGTGAGTTTGTGTTGCACGAGCGGGTGCGAAACCAGGGTCACATTTTTTTTCATCAGAACACCGTCCCGTCGCTCAAGACATTGAAGGGTGGGCCGCCGTGCGCGCGCGCCCGCTGCGCCAACAAACGACCCGCGGCCCACGTGCCCCCCTCGAGCACGCGCGCGAGCGGCAACTGATCCGCCGTAAGACCGAGCCGGTCGGCGATCAGCGGCACCAGTCTATCGAGCAAAGTGACGGTCAGCGATCGCCATCCCACGACGAAGGGGTCCGACACCGGGTAGGTCCTTACCAAAGCGGTGTTCTCACGGGCCCGGATCACGCCCATGTCCACGAATAAACCGCCGTTGCGGTATTCGGCCAAGCCCGTCAATTTTTCCATGCCGTAGACGGCTACACCCGCCCATTCGAGCGGTTCGATCAGCGAGTAGGCCAACCACTGCGACAGTTTGTGCAGCGGCGCATAGCCGTCCTCGGGATGCTCTCCCGAGAGCGCTGGGTGCG
>Ga0116230_10005610_pt1 | contig 12312 bp, 9 predicted proteins | sample S1TSphfallax_3_FD_88678 | JGI IMG/M metagenome (GOLD analysis project Ga0116230, IMG submission 88678) | Host-associated microbial communities from peat moss isolated from Minnesota, USA - S1T2_Fd - Sphagnum fallax MG | ecosystem: Host-associated > Plants > Peat moss > Unclassified | place: USA...
CCGAGAACGAGGCTTGCCTGCCGCATCAGCCCATCATGAGCCTCCCCAAACGGCGCATCTGCCCGGCGGACAAGATCGGCCAGGCCGCCGCTGGGGGCAATTAAAAGGCCAGGATCAGCAAGCGCACGCACGGCAACCGGAGCGAACGAACCGTTGACAGTCGCATCCTGACCGGCGTCCGCGGTGAACGACACAATAAGGCCGATACCGAGACACCAAGGCACAACAACACCCAAGGCCCAACCGATCCGCGACCGACCCATACGCCTGAACCCCCATCCAGGCGGAACGTGAACCAAGCTGTGCTGTTTGCGGCACAGTCCAGTCTCATTGCCACCCTGAAAAGGTTATCGCGGCTTAAGCTTGAAGACGGGTTACCTTGAACCCGCCGGTACCGTTTCAGAATGAACCAGCGAAATTTACGCCTGCCCTGCCGCCTTTACGCCAAGGGTTGCTTGCGCCGCTGCGAGCCTTGCGATCGGCACGCGGAAAGGCGAGCACGATATGTAGGTGAGACCAACCTTCTCGCAAAACGCGATCGATGCCGGGTCGCCGCCATGCTCGCCGCAAATGCCGAGCTTGATGTCAGGGCGTGTCTTGCGTCCGCGCTCGACGCCCAATTCGACAAGCTCGCCGACGCCTTCCTGATCGATCGTTATAAATGGATCGGATGGCAGAATTCCTTTGCCCGTATAGATGCCAAGGAAAGAGCCCGCATCGTCGCGTGAAATGCCCAGCGCCGTTTGCGTCAGATCATTCGTGCCGAACGAAAAGAATTCGGCCGTCTCGGCGATCTCACTCGCGCGAAGGCAGGCGCGGGGAAGCTCGATCATTGTGCCCACGATATAGGGCACGCTCTGCCCCGTCTCTTCGCGCACTGCTTCTGCCATCGCATCGATGCGCGCCTTGACGATATCGAACTCAGCCTTGCTCGCGATCAGCGGCACCATGATTTCGGGCTTCATCTGCTCACCCGTACGCTTTTGTGCCTCCAAAGCACCTTCGAAAATCGCGCGGGCCTGCATTTCTGCGATCTCTGGAAAGGCAATGGCAAGGCGGCAGCCGCGAAAGCCGAGCATGGGATTAACTTCATGAAGCTCATTCGCCCGGTTCATCAGCTTATCCACGGGCACGCCCATGGCCGCTGCGACTTCTGCGACCTCAGCCTCCGAATGCGGCAGAAATTCGTGCAAAGGCGGATCAAGCAGGCGGATCGTCACTGGCAGGCCTGCCATGATCTCGAAGAGTTCGGCAAAATCGGAGCGCTGCATTGGCAAAAGCTTCGCCAGCGCCGCGCGGCGGCCCGCTTCATCATCGGCCAAGATCATCTCACGGACGGCTACGACGCGCTCGGCTTGGAAAAACATATGTTCGGTGCGGCTGAGCCCGATCCCTTCAGCACCGAACTTGCGCGCTGCGCGGGCATCTGCCGGCGTCTCTGCGTTGGCGCGCACACCCATGCGGCGCACGCTATCGGCCCATTGCATCAGCGTCCCAAATTCGCCGGAGAGTTCCGGCTGCTGCATTTGCACGGCACCCTGGATCACCTGCCCCGTTCCGCCATCGATCGTCAGCATATCGCCTTTCTTGAAGACTTTGCCCGACGCCGTCATCGTGCCGTTTTCGTAATCGATGCGCAGCGTGCCCGCGCCGGATACGCAAGGCTTACCCATGCCGCGCGCAACGACGGCCGCATGCGAAGTCATACCGCCGCGCGTTGTCAAAATGCCTTCGGCGGCGTGCATGCCTTGAATATCTTCAGGGCTGGTTTCGATGCGCACAAGGATTGCCTTGCGGCCAGAGCTTTTCATCTGCTCCGCATCTTCCGAATTGAACACAATCTCGCCGCAGGCAGCGCCCGGCGACGCGGGCAGCCCTTTGGCAACCACGGTCAGAACGGCCTGGGGATCAATCATCGGATGCAATAGCTGGTCGAGCGAGGCCGGGTCGATCCGCGCAACAGCTTCGTCTTGCGTGATCAAGCCTTCGCTCGCCATTTCCACGGCAATGCGTAAGGCGGCCTTGCCGGTACGTTTCCCATTGCGGGTTTGCAGCATCCAAAGCTTGCCGCGCTCCACAGTAAATTCCATATCCTGCATGTCACGGTAATGCTTTTCCAGCAGCTCGGTGGTTCGCACGAATTCCTGGAAGACTTCCGGCAGCAAAACCTCCATCGAGGGTTTATCGGAGGCGGCATTCAACCGCGCTGCCTCGGTGATATTCTGAGGCGTACGAATGCCAGCGACGACATCTTCGCCCTGCGCATTGATGAGGAATTCGCCGTAAAGCTCCTTCGCGCCAGTCGACGGATTGCGCGTGAACGCGACACCTGTCGCCGACGTCTCACCCATATTGCCAAAGACCATCGCCTGAACGGTAACAGCTGTGCCCCAGCTTGCCGGAATGTCGTGCAAGCGGCGATAGGTGACGGCACGCTGGTTCATCCAAGAGCTGAACACAGCACCAATTGCGCCCCAAAGCTGCTCTTTCGGATCTTGCGGGAACGGCTTACCCAAAGTGTGCTGAACCGTTTCCTTGAAGTCGACGATGATCTTTTTCCAATCCTCGGCCGCGAGATCGGTGTCGAGGATGAAGCCCTTGGCTTCTTTGTAACGTTCGAGAATGTCTTCGAAGTGATGATGCTCGATATTGAGCACCACGTTGGAATACATCTGAATGAACCGGCGATAGGAATCGTAGGCGAAGCGTTCGTCGCCTGCGCTGTTCACGAGAGCCTGGACGGTCACGTCGTTGAGACCAAGATTGAGCACCGTATCCATCATGCCCGGCATCGACGCCCGGGCCCCGGAACGAACCGAAACCAGAAGCGGGTTTTGCTCATCTCCAAAGACGCGGCTGGTCAAAACCCCGACCTGCGCCAGGGCCGCATCGACGGCCGGCGCAAGATCAGGCGGATAGGTTTGGCCGCCGTCATAGAAAAACGTGCAGACCTCCGTGGTAATTGTGAACCCGGGAGGTACGGGCAGACCGAGATTGGCCATTTCGGCCAAATTGGCGCCTTTGCCGCCAAGCAAATCGCGCATACCGCTCTTGCCCTCGGCATTGCCGCCGCCAAACGAATAAACCCACTTAGCCATTGATCCGCACCCTAGTATCTGCCTTGAGGTGTATATAGCTGCGAATTAGACCGCTGTCCGCAGCCGCAGCCCGAAGGCGACCCAGCCCGAGCCCCAAAAGAGGAGATCCAAGCCAAGCAGGAGCCCCAGGATGAAGAGACTGTTCGCCGGCCAGCCCAAAATAATGAATAGCCCGACAATCGACGTCACGATTCCAGCGAGAATGACAAGTCCCCGCAATCCTTTCGCCATCCGCGCCCCAAAATAAATGCGCATAAGACCGGTCGCCAGCATAGCGATACCGAGGGCCAGCGTAAAAACCGCCGCCGCTACGAACGGCTGTGCCAATGCGAAGGCGCCGGCCACGATGTAGAAAAGGCCGGCGAGGATCCAAAGAAAGAAATGCGCCCAATCGCGCGAAGAGATGCCCATGGCAACCTCGCTGCCGCCAGCGATGATCATGAAGAGCGCGATCATGAACACCGAAGCGACCGTCGCGGAAATGGTGAGGATCAAGGCTGCGAGACCGAAAAGAGCAACAACGGCCCCGAAAAGTACGATCCACCCCCAGCGGTGGTGAAGCCGTTCGAGAGCTGCCCGATCGTGCGGAAAGGGAACAGGATCAAGCGGATAAGTCATAAATGCCTCCTTGAGGCGAAATTTTTGGAAGCTCTGCCATAACAGCCCGGCTGACGGAAGGTTCCGGGAGCAACCGGAGGCTTAAGGCCATGCGGCGATGAAAGTTAACAAATGAAAGAACAGGCGCCATTGCCATTTATGGTAAAAGGGTTTGTGCTAAAAGGCACAGGTTCTTGGGAAACAAGATGGTTCTTTGGTCGCCGGAGGGGTTTTGTGATCTTAATTCAAAGTGCCTGTGGCTTAACCAATGCCGTTTTCAGACAGTTCTTGCTGAGGTTAAGTTTGCCCCAGGCAAGCTTCTTCGATATTGACGCAGGATTAGACTATTGACTGGATTTTAATGTCACTTGCCTGTCAATTTTTAATCAATAGCGACCGGATCATGTTTTAGCGAAGGCATTTTAGAACAGATCAAGATCCTAAACGCCTGGGAGTGGCTTACGTGACGACATCCTCAAAAACCCCGCTTCTCGATAAGATCCTGACACCAGCCGACCTGCGGCTGCTGCCTGAGACGGATCTTGCGCAAGTCGCGGCTGAATTGCGGACCGAGACCGTCGATGTCGTTTCGGTGACCGGAGGCCATCTCGGGGCAGGCCTCGGCGTCGTCGAGCTGACTGTAGCGCTGCATTATGTCTTCGACACCCCGCGCGACCGGCTGATCTGGGATGTCGGCCATCAGACCTATCCGCATAAGATCCTCACCGGGCGGCGTGATCGTATTCGCACGCTCCGCAAAGGCGGCGGTCTCTCCGGCTTCACCAAGAGGACCGAGAGCGAATACGATCCTTTCGGCGCCGCGCATTCCTCGACCTCGATCTCCGCCGGTCTCGGCATGGCGGTCGCCAATACGCTTTCCGAGAAGAAGTCTCATGTGATCTCTGTCATCGGCGATGGCTCGATGTCGGCGGGTATGGCCTATGAGGCAATGAATAATGCGGGCGCTATGCACTCCCGCCTTATCGTCATTTTAAATGACAACGAAATGTCGATCGCGCCGCCAGCCGGTGCGCTCTCGGCCTATCTTGCGCGCCTCGTGTCGGGCGGCGCCTATCGCACGGTTCGCGAAGCCGCGAAGCAGCTTGGGCGCCACCTGCCCAAATTCGTCTATGACCGCGCCCGCAAAACCGAGGAATTCGCCCGTAATTTTTGGTCCGGCGGCACGATGTTCGAGGAGCTCGGCTTCTATTATGTCGGCCCGATCGATGGCCATAATCTCGACCACCTCCTGCCCGTCCTGAAAAACGTGCGCGACGCCGAAGGCGGGCCGATCCTGGTCCATGTCGTGACGCAGAAAGGCAAAGGCTACGGCCCGGCGGAAGCGACGAGCGACCGCTATCATGCCGTCAATACCTTCGATGTTCTGACGGGCAAGCAAGTCAAGCCGAAAGCCAATGCGCCTTCCTATACCGCTGTCTTCGCGGATTCGCTCATCAAGGAAGCGGAGCGTGACGATAAGATCGTGGCGATCACCGCTGCCATGCCGAGCGGCACTGGCCTCGACATATTTGGCAAGGCCTTCCCGGCGCGCACCTTCGATGTCGGCATCGCCGAGCAGCATGCGGTGACTTTCGCGGCAGGCCTTGCGACTGAGGGCTATAAGCCTTTCTGCGCGATCTATTCGACCTTCCTGCAGCGCGGCTACGATCAGGTCGTCCATGACGTCGCGATCCAGAACCTGCCGGTGCGCTTCGCGATCGACAGGGCCGGGCTCGTCGGCGCCGACGGCTCGACCCATGCCGGTTCGTTCGACGTCTCATATCTCGGTATTCTGCCGAATTTCGTCGTGATGGCCGCTGCGAACGAAGCCGAACTCGTGCATATGGTGGCGACCGCCGCCGCCTATGACGCTGGCCCGATCGCCTTCCGCTTTCCGCGCGGCGAAGGCGTCGGCATCGACATGCCGGCGCAGGGCGAAATCCTCGATATCGGCAAGGGGCGTATCGTCCGCGAAGGCAATAAGGTCGCGATCCTTTCGCTCGGCACCCGCCTTGCCGAGGCACTGAAAGCGGCCGAGGATCTGGCCACCTACGGCATTTCGACGACCGTCGCCGACGCCCGCTTCGCCAAGCCGCTTGACCGCGATCTTATCCGGCGGCTCGCCGCCAGCCATGAAGTGCTAATCACGATCGAAGAAGGCACGGTCGGCGGCTTCGGCTCTTTCGTCATGCAAGCGCTGGCCGAAGACGGCCTGCTTGACGGGCGCGGCCTTAAGGTCCGCAGCATGGTTCTGCCGGATATCTTCATGGATCAGGACAAGCCAGACGTGCTTTACGCCAAGGCCGGCCTCGACGCGAAAGCGCTGGTTGCCAAGGTTCTTGAGACCCTGGGCCAGGACGTCAAGAAGACGAAGATCGCTTAATTTGGATCCGGCCTGAGCCGTTATGCCGGCTCGGGCCAAAGTCTTTCCCGTAAGCAATCTTGCGTTAGCCGGCCGGAGGAACGATCGAACGGCTGGTCCTTAATTACTCTCGGGCTCGCACTTCGCGCCTGAAGCGGATAGAAGCAGCGGATGAAAGCCGCCCAACGAGAGGACCAACGCCAGCGCGCCGATCTGATGCTGGTCGAACGCGGCTTTTTTGAAAGCCGCGCCAAGGCGCAGGAAGCAATCGCCGCCGGGCTTGTCCTGGCCGATGGCCGCGTGCTGCGCAAAGCTTCCGAGACGATCGCACCTAGCGCCCAGCTTGAAGCCGCGCCGCTCTACCCCTGGGTCTCGCGCGGCGGCCTCAAGCTCACGGCGGCGCTTGACGCTTTCGGCATCGATCCGCGGGGGCTTGTCTGTCTCGACATCGGCGCCTCGACTGGCGGCTTTACGCATGTGCTGCTCGATCGCGGCGCAACATGCGTTCACGCGATCGATGTGGGGCATGGTCAATTGCATCCAAAAATCGCGCAAGATCCGCGCGTCGATGCGCATGAAGGCAAGGACGCGCGCAAAGTTTCACCCGCCATGTTTCTGCAGCCGCCGTGTCTCATCACTTGCGATGTGAGCTTCATTTCGTTGACGCTCATTCTGCCCGCCGTTCTGCCATTGGCGGCCGCCGGCGCGCGGCTTATTCTGCTCATCAAGCCGCAATTTGAAGCGGGGCCAGCCCATGTCGTCAAAGGCATCGTGAAGTCGGAAGAAGCCCGCCAGCTTGCTTGCGCCAAAATCGCCGCCTGCGCCGAAGCGCTTGGCTGGACGAAGATCGGGCTGATCCCCTGTCCTGTGACGGGTAGCGACGGCAATCAGGAATATCTTTTCGGCGCCGCATCGCCCTCCTCAAAAGCAAGCGTGCGATGAGCCAAAGCCAAAGAGACATGCCGGTCGACCTCGCCGCGCATCTGACAATCGAGCGCCTTGGCGAGCGTGGTGAAGGCATCGCCAAAGGTCCGCATGGCATGATCGCCGTGCCTTATGCGCTGGCAGGCGAAACCATTGTCGCCGAGGTCGATGGCGAGCGCGGCCATCTTGCCGAAATCCTGACACCAAGCCCCGATCGCGTCCCCGCCATTTGCCGCTATTACGCGATCTGCGGCGGCTGTGCCGTTCAAGCACTCGCAGATGCGCCCTATCGCGCCTGGAAGCGCGGGCTGATCGCCGATGCGCTGAGGCATGCGGGCGTCACCGCCGGGCATATTGTCGAACTCATCGATGCGCATGGCGAAGGCCGCCGCCGCGCGACCTTTCACGCCCGCGTCGCGCCGCATGGGAAAATCGGAAGTCCCGGCATGAAAGTTGGTTTCATGCAGGCCCGCGCGCATGAACTCGTCGAGATCGAGTCTTGTCCTGTCTTGGCGCCCTCCATGGATAGTGCGATCGCGGCCGCGCGGGCGCTCGCCAACGAACTTTCCGGCCTCGGCAAGCCGCTCGACATTGTTGTCACAGCGACAACATCGGGGCTGGATATCGACCTTCGCGGCTGCGGTGCTATCGATCATTCCGTGACGCAATCGCTGATCGATATTGCCCAGAGCTTCGATCTCGCGCGCCTGTCGAACCATGGCTTGCCGCTGATCGAGAGACGCCCGCCGCTTTTGAGTATGGGCGAGGCGCATGTGCATTTGCCGCCAGGCGCTTTTCTGCAAGCGACTTTGGCGGGCGAAGATATTTTAGCAAGCCGCGTTACAACGGCGATCGAGAACGCCCGCCGCATCGGCGATCTGTTCGCTGGCGTTGGAACATTTGCGCTGCGCCTTGCCAAAAAGGCCGAGATTCACGCCTTCGATCTCGATCACGCGGCATTGTCTGCTTTGGACAAAGCCTCTCGCGCGACGCCAGGTCTGCGCGCAGTGACCGTCGCCAAGCGCGATCTTTTCAAGCGCCCATTGAGCGCGGAAGAGCTGAAGCTTTTCGATGCGATTATTTTCGATCCGCCGCGCGGCGGTGCCGAACCGCAGGCGCGGGCCATCGCGGCCTCCGAAGTCCCGCTGGTTATCTATGTGTCTTGCTACGCGCGAAGCTTTGCCCGCGACTCCGCGCTTTTGTGCGAGGGCGGCTATCATCTCGAACGGGTCGATCCCATCGATCAATTCCGCTTCTCACCGCATGTCGAACTTGTCGGAATCTTTCGCCGCGAGGTGAAGAAGAAAACCAAACGGAAGAAACTTTTGGGATAAGCATGCGCGTTGAAAAACATTCGACCCGCAAGGGATCCTTCCCCCGGCAGAGTGCTTTAACCGTCATCTCGCTAGCGTATCAATAAACCTGGAGCCTAAAATATGCCTTTGGTCCGCGTGTCCATTTTGAAAGGGAAACCGCCGGAATACCGGCATGCCATCCTCAACAATATTTATCAGGCGATGCGCGAAGCCTTCAATGTGCCCGAGGAAGACCGCTTCATGGTTTTGACCGAGCATGAGGAATGCGATTTTGTCTTCAGCTCGACCTATCTCGACATTTCGCGCACATCCGATCTGGTGATCATCCAAATCGTTGCTAATAACACGCGCACCATCGATCAGAAGAAAGCGCTCTACGCGCGGATCAGTGAGCTGCTCGTCAAAAACCCAGGCGTCAGGCCTGAGGATATTTTCATCAATCTCGTCGAGGTCGTGAAGGAAAACTGGTCCTTCGGACACGGCATCATGCAATATGCGTGAACCCGCTTGTGCGCCGGCGGAGAGATCACAGTCAGAACAAGCTGCCTTGCTCCGGCACGTCGCTTTTTGATGGCTTGGCGGACGGCGCTTTTACCGGCGCTGGCTTCACCGGTTCTTGAATCTCTGGTGAATCATTCGTCACTTTGTTGACGGCCGGCCCGATCTCGAAAAATTCGAGAATATTATTCTCCGGCGGACGCAGAAGACGCAGCGCGTCATCCACACGCTCCGTTTCAATATCGAGCCAAAAATCAAAATTCTTTGGCTCGAGGACCGCTGGCAGACGATGATGGATCGCGGCTGTCGCGCCATTGGCCGCCGTGGTGACGATGCAAGCCGTGTCCAATTCCTCGCCGTTCGGCCCGATCCATGTCTCCCAAAGGCCTGCGAAAGCCATCGGGTTCCTGTCATACCGGCGGACCAGAAACGGCTGCGATGGAATGGTTTTATTCCCCGCCCGCCATTCATAGAAAGCATCTGCGAAGAAGAGGCAGCGCCGCCGTTTGACGGCGTTCCGGAAGCTTGCCTTCTGCAAAAGCGTTTCGCTGCGCGCGTTGAAGATGAGCGGAAAGCCTTTGGGATCCTTCACAAATCCTGGAAGAAATCCCCAGCGTGCCAAAATGAAACGCCTGTCCGCGCCGCCAGCAGCATTTCGATCGAGACGAATGATGGGAACCGGTTCGGATGGTGCGATGTTGTAGCGAGGCGGAAAGTTCGGCTGATCGCAATAGGCGAAGAAAGCCCTTACAGCCTGAGGTGGTGAAGTGATCGCAAAACGTCCGCACATGGTAAATTCAAGTGCCAGTTTTCGCAGGCTTCTTCAATTCACACAGCAACGTAGAATTTATCGAAACACATTATTTATCGATACTGAGCTAAATTGAACAGACATGGAATCGAATGAGAAGTCAGCCGTGACTGAACGTACCCGCATATCAGGCGCTTCTGGCGCCGCCGCCCCGCAGTCCTCCGGCAATCAAGCAGCCCTGGTTAATCCCGTATCGGGCTTGGCCAATGACTATCTCAATCTTTTCAATGAGATCGTTATGCTGATCGAGCAATTGCCAACGATGCCCGAGCTCATCAATGATATTCTTCAGTGGCATCCTGTCACTTACCTCGACTATTTCCTTTCATCGCCTTTGCCGGACAAGGATACGGCCTTGGCCGCCTATGCCAATTTGGATGAGGAATTCCGCCGGAACTTCGAAGCGGTCGTCGCCGAGCTGGACTATAAGGCTGTGGGCTCGGTCGCAGCCATCCGGCGGCTCTTCAAAAACAATAACAATGTCGATTACGACACGCTGAACGTTATTTGCGTCCGCAGCGGCGAGAATTTGCGCAAAACGCTTTCGAAAGCCACCGCTCTCGTCAATTATGGCACAAGACGCAGCCGCGAAACCGCTCAGGGCCGCGCCGATCGTCTCCTCTTTGGTGATGTCCGAAAAACCGCTTAGGGCTTTGATACCGTCAAAGACGCAGCCCAATTGCGAAAAGTTGCAGATTTCGGATAGGGATCATGGGTGGAGAACGCCGGTAGCTTCGCGCCGGTTTCCGCTTCAATGAGACGATCTTCGCTCCATGACCTCCGTCATACCCCTTGACCACGGCGATCAGGCCCTCAAAATGGCTTTGGATGACGCCGCGCGGATCTTGCAGGATGGAGGAACCGTCGCCTTTCCAACGGAGACGGTCTACGGCTTGGGCGCGGATGCAACCTCCGCAGAAGCCGTCGCGCGGATTTACGCGGCGAAGGGGCGTCCAGCTTTCAATCCGCTGATTACCCACGTCGCAAATCTTGACGCAGCAAAGGCGCAAGGGGTGTTCTCAAAAGAGGCCGAAGCGCTCGCCAAGGCCTTCTGGCCAGGGCCTCTGACTCTGGTTCTGCCTTTGGCGGCGACATCGACCGTCTGCGGGCTGACGCGCGCGGGCCTCGATAGCCTTGCCCTTCGCATCCCAGGCCACGACATCGCTCGCGCGCTCATTGAGGCTGCTGGTCGCCCGCTCGCAGCGCCCTCCGCCAATCGATCGGGGCATATGAGCCCAGTGACGGCGGCGCATGTCTTCGCGGATTTAGATGGCAGGATCGATATGATCCTCGATGGCGGCTCGACGCCGGTCGGGCTTGAGTCGACGATCATCGCTTGCCTCGACGATCAGCCGCGGCTGCTGCGGCCAGGCGGCATCACGCGGGAAGAGATCGAAGCCGTTTTGGGGCGGCAGCTGAAAGCGGAGCCTCGATCCGGCAACCTCATCGCGCCGGGAATGATGGCCTCGCATTATGCGCCGCATGCGCATGTGCGTCTCAACGCGGCGGCTCGCGACGCTGCCGAAGCAGGCCTCGATTTTGGCGGCACGTTTACGCCAAGCCCCGAGGTTCTCGACCTTTCACCAAAGGGCGATTTGATCCAAGCCGCCGCGCATCTCTTCGACTATCTGCATCAGCTCGACCAGATGGGAAAGCAAACAATCGCAGTTGCACCTATTCCGCATCATGGGCTGGGCGAAGCGATCAACGACCGTCTCGCGCGGGCCGCCGCACCGCGGTGATTTCTCAGCCGCCCTCATCCTGCGGGGCACTCCGCGGGAATGCGTCTCGAAGGCGAGAGCACCACGGCATCACATCCCGCGATAGCTCGGCCCGCCGCCGCCCTCCGGCGGCACCCAATCGATGTTCTGCGACGGGTCTTTGATGTCGCAGGTTTTGCAATGCACGCAGTTCTGCGCATTGATGACGAAGCGCGGGTCCATCTTCGCGTCCTCATCGCGATAAAGCACCTCATAAACACCCGCCGGACAGTAGAGCCGCGCAGGCTCGCCGTAGTCGGGCAGGTTCACAGCGATTGGAACCGACGCATCCTTCAAACGCAGATGAACCGGCTGGTCTTCTTCATGCGTTGTGTTTGAAATGAAGACGGATGAGAGCTTATCGAAGCTCATCTTTCCTTGCGGCTTCGGATAGGCCAAAGGCTGCGCGTCCTTCAGCGGCATCAGGCAAGCATGATCCGGCTTTTCATGTTTGAGCGTCCCGAACAGCGAAAACCCAAAAAGCGCATTGGTCCACATATCGAGGCCGCCCAATGCGATGCCAGCATAGGTTCCGAATTTCGACCACAGCGGCTTGACGTTGCGCACTTTGAAAAGATCGCGGCCAATGTCAGAATTGCGCCACGCGGCTTCGTATCCATCGAGCTCATCTTGCGCGCGGCCAGCGTTCAGAGCCGCCGCCACATGCTCCGCTGCGAGCATGCCGGAGAGGACCGCGTTATGCGAGCCTTTGATGCGCGGCACATTAACGAAGCCCGCCGCGCAGCCGATCAAAGCGCCGCCTGGAAAACTTAATTTAGGCACCGATTGAAATCCGCCCTCGGTAATCGCCCGCGCACCATAAGAGAGCCGTGTGCCCCCCTCGAATGTAGGCGCGATCGCGGGATGCGTCTTGAAGCGTTGAAACTCGTCGAAGGGCGACAAATTCGGATTGGCATAATTCAAATGCACGACGAAGCCGGCAGAC
>Ga0116230_10005611_pt1 | contig 12311 bp, 6 predicted proteins | sample S1TSphfallax_3_FD_88678 | JGI IMG/M metagenome (GOLD analysis project Ga0116230, IMG submission 88678) | Host-associated microbial communities from peat moss isolated from Minnesota, USA - S1T2_Fd - Sphagnum fallax MG | ecosystem: Host-associated > Plants > Peat moss > Unclassified | place: USA...
CAATTATCATTGAAACAATACCAAAATTAAATCAATACAATCTAAATTGTTTCAATGCCTATTTTACACAAACAAAGCACTAAACCTTGGACATCTTGTAAAACTATTGTGAAAGCACTTAAATAGCACTAATACAAAGGGGTCCCCACTTTGTGATGGGATGCATTGGTGAATCCAAATGGCATCAACAAGAACTTGTATGAACCATACCTTGTGCGACAAGTGGTCTTTTCTTCATCCCCTTTTGCATAATACCCCAAACGTAGGTCAATCCTACTAAACATTTTAACTGCCAAAAGTCAATAAAACAAATCATCAATTTGAAATATTGGGTATTGATTCTTCATTGTCACCTTGTCGAGGGTTCTAACTACATACTATGTACTTTATTGGCAAAAACATGTGCAAAAAAATTCAAACTAAACACTACAACTATTACTCGACACCAAATTGCTAGCCAAAAATTGGCAATCGTAAAGGGTAAAGCCTGCTTGAATTGCATAGTTTATTTTCTTGCAAAAATGACCATGTTAAAAAATAAGCATGTTCTTGGGCTCACTTCCTTTATAACAAGTTGACTAAGTCTAAAAATTCGAAGCTTATTTATCATGGGGATAATGGCCAAGTGTTCATGATGATCACAACTTTATTGGCGATAAGACATGGTTCATGGGCCAAAGGCAACATATTGCATTAGATTGCAGAACCTCAAAAGTAGGATTTGCACCCATCTCTAATTACTATTATAAGATTAAAAAACCTTATTCCCTTTTTAAAAGTCGCTCCCACCATGATTATTTGTTTGGTTGTAATTTTGGTTCAAACTTTGATGCTACTGTTCGATATTTATTAAATCGTGGGGTTGCTAACATAGTATATATATGGGTCCGTGCAACATTTCCACATTTTTTTGTTTTTCACCATTCACATTGTTTTTTACATAATCATTTTGGATGAGATAAAATGAGTTGGATCAAGATGGATTTTTCTTAGTAACCAATTTTTAATTTCTTGCATAATTTAACATTAAAGAAAAGGTTTCTTGGATTAAAAAATAGATTCTTTTTCGATGTTCATACAAAATTGAAAGTTTGAGTAACTAATGTGGGTTCCCATTGTGCTAACTTCTTATGTTTATCAAATGTTGAATTATTTACTTCTTGCATAATGGATTTTCTTTATCACCTTTGCTTTGGATTTGTCCATGTGAAGTTGCTCCCCTTCTTTTTATGCACCTTCCACCTTTTCTCAACATTAATCATGTCGCAACCTTAGCTTTGGGCTTGCGACCAAGGCAAGGGCTTGTAAGGTTGCAGGCCAAGAGGGAAGCCCAGGAGTCACATCTCATGCTCCTAGGAATGTAAGAGAGTGTGAAGGAATGAACCTTCACATTCCCAAATGAACTCCCATTTTGGGAGTTGGAGTTTTGATGGACTTTTGAATCTTTAAAGAACAATTGTAAAGGTCAGAACCCATTGGATTGAAAAGTTCTTTATATCATTGAAAAGAATTTGGAACATAGATGTCTGAAATGGGCTCGCATGACCCATTTGGACACCTAAAAAACATAAGTTATGGCCAAATGAAAGGTTGGAAGTCAAATTGCCAAATTGACTCTTGACCACTAAAAGTTAATAATCGCCTTAATTTCATTGTGTGTAGGTGATGTGTGACATACCGTTGGAAAGCTCTCTTTGAAAGCTATAAATTTGCTTTATATTTCATCTCAATTAGAGGTCTGCACACAAAGTTATGGGCCCCAAAGTTACAGGAGTTCTAGTTGTGAGAATTTCGAAACTCCCATTTGGGAATCCTGGGACAAAATGACATTTGGGTGTTGGTCCCATGGCCAAACACAAAGTATACTATAAGAGGGAAGGTGGTGGCTTCCCCCAAGTTTGGGCCGTGGTGAGTCTTGTGAGTCTGTGGTTGCTTGTGGTTCGTCTGTGCACCAAAGTGTTTCAACTACGCACTAACCAACTTATTGTTTGGTTTGTGCAGTCCATGTGAGTGATTGAATTATTTGTGAATCTTCCTACTCCCATCCCAAAGCTCCAACATGCCCTTCTACCCCCGAAGTGCTACGAATCAAAGAACACGCCCCAACTCCTTCTCCTTCCATTGTTCACCTTTGGATTCGTAGTTGAGTCCATCAAAGAGCTTGGGGGTGTGTCAAATCAAGTCTTACATCTGGTTTTTATTGAATGTAAAAAAATTCTTATTAGTAATGAACCTTTTATAAATTCATCTTTCGCTTTTATGTAATTGAAAGTAGCACATTCAAAGTTTGAAATCCTCCATGTTCTTGAAAATGGTGCATTTAGGGTTTAGGGTATTCAAATGTCAATGTCCTAAATCGACATGGGTATATTGTTGATGCCACTATTATTATCTGAATGTTTCAATCCACTATCACCTTTGGGGGTTATTAACATATAGTTTTTTCCATTGGCATTTTCCATGGTTTTTATCCCTACAATTGATAATTAACATTATTCACTAAGTTCCTTATCTCTTTATGGAATAACTTCAATGTATTTTTAAAGGCAAACTTTCGTTATTTTTCAACAAATAAGTTGAAAAGGCTTGGGAAAAATTATCACTACATGGTGTTTGAATTTAGCTAATATTGAAGGAAGAAATTCAATCAATTACTTATATTAAACAATTTTTGATAAAGTTAAATTTTGATCAAGATGAATTATATCATTTCTAGATACCCATTAAAATCCCATTCTTTTCATGGCATATGAAACTGAATATGTTTCCTTTAAATTTTGAAGTCAATGTAAGCTTTAAGTACATGTTTTTTTTTTCACTTTATTTCATGGATTTGGTAATACCACTATGATTTGGTCCATCCCAAGCATGTGTAATTAGATAAACCACACATGATAATGCCTTTCAAATCCTTTTTTCAAATTTTTATCTTTTATTTTTTTGCACAAATTTGAAATACCTATTCTCTTTATCACCTTTGCAACAATATTTATTCCAAACGATCATGTATAAAAAAATACATATATCATTTACATAATGCCTCATATTATTAATTATTAATTAAAAATAATAATTTCCCCTTATCAAACATGATCCCAATCTTTATTCATGCATTTGAGATCAAATATGTTTCATGTGAATTTTGAAATATATGTCATCTTTAACAATGTTCATGACTTTTTTTCCATACATAGATTCTTGGATATGGTGATCCTAGTGCACTTTCCTCCATCCAAATGAAGTGTAATGAAGGAAAAAATAGTTAATCCAAACATCATACTTACTATAAAATTGTTCTCAAATTTGTATCATTCATTGCCTACAAAATTTTGAAATATGTATGTTTATCACAACTAGAACAATATTTATTCCAAATAATTATCTATGAAAAAACACACGTGTCTTTTGCATATGTGCTTCTGACTTTTTCATGTTTAATAAAAATAAATTTGAATCAAGATGAATTGGATCACTTCCCCATTTCAAAAATGATCCCAATGTTTGTTTGTGCATATGAAATTAGATATGTTTCCTATACATTTTGAAAGTGCATTTCATCTTCATCAACATGATTTATTTTCATAAGTAATTTCTTGGATTTGGTACTCCCAATGCAATTTGCTTCATCCCAATTGTCGCAACCCTAACTTGGCCAAGTGTGGGGGTGAAGCCCAACACTTGGAAAAGTTGGGGATTTGGAGTCCTCCGGGACTCCCGAATGTCTAGTGCTCGACAGCAGGACCCAAAACACCTTGCATTGGGGTGTTCTTGGTGTCGTTGGAAAGGTCTTGAAGCGTAGATATCGAAAATGCCCTCGCATTGGGAATTTGGACATTTGTCGCCCAAGTTATGGGCAAAAGAAGGGCCGGGAGTTAAATTGGTAGTTTGACTCCCGACCACTAAAAGTCGGGAATCGACCTCTTTCCGAAGTCCGAATTGGGAGTGCTATACGACGTTGGAAAGATCTCGACGAGGGCTACAAGTTTGGTTTAGACCTCGTTGCGATCCGATCTTGCAGTTGGGAGTTATGAGCTCCCAAAGTCCCGGGACTCCACCCGGGACAATTTCGGGACAATTTCGGGACTCCATTTCGGGAGTCCCGGGAATTTGTGCCATTTGGATGTAGCTCCCACGGGGCGTTGCAGAGTATACTATAGGGAGTATGGTGGTGGCATACTCCCGAGTCCGGGCCGTGGTGTGTCTTGTGGTCCGAAGTGCCCGTGGCTTGTCCCAACAACAAAGGGTGTCCCGGAAAGAGAACTAACCACTTAGGTGGTTTGTTTTGATGCAGATTCAAGCTTGATCAACTAATACCTCTTCCTAGTCTAATCCATGGGCTCCCAACTTGACCCTCTACCCCTTTCTAGAGTTGGAAGCCGGGAACGCCTTTCGAGTCCCAACTTTCCGCAACTACATTTTGGTGAACCCTCAAGTGGGTTCACCCCGGGACTTGGGAGTGCGTCACCAATGAAGTGTAATGATGAAAAAATTAATTATTGCTAACATTATAGGTACTATCAAATATTACTATCAAAATTCTATCATTCATCTTCCTAGAAAAATGTGAAGTACATGTTCTTATCACCAAGACAATAATATTTTGCCAAACAATCATGTATGGGAAAATACATTTATCTTGTACAAATGTGCCTAATACCATAAATGTTTCACCTTCTTAAAATTTAATGGTGTATGTGCATGGCATTTTTTCAATTTCCAATTTCAATTGATTGTTTATAACATAAGCTTAAATATGTTTTCACAAGCATGTTCATATCAAAAAACATTGTTACCCATCTTTGTTAGACATTTTGTAAGACATTCATTTCAAAGTTATGCTATGTTTTCCACTATTTCAATAACTTTTTTGTTTTCTTGAATTTCCTAGTAATTTTTTGGAATTTTTCATTTTTCACTTTGGTAGAATTTGCAAACTTGGAAACAATATAGTTGGGAATTTGAATTGATTGTTGTTATATGTTGTAATCATCAATAACAATTTCACTATGGGGGATATATGTGTGAAACTACTTGTTTAACATATTTGTTGTCATAGATATGTTTTTGAATATATATATTTTGTATATATCTAACCACAATAATCAATTATCCTTAGTCTTGTCGCCTAATATTATTCTCTGAACTTTGGTTGTTTTTTAATAGAAGATTTGCAGTTATTCAACAATATTTTTAGGTTCAGATATCCATGTTTAATTCACATGATTGCACCTGATTTCTTTTTATTCACTATTGTACCTTTTTTATAAAAAAATCTTCTGATGTTTTTCACCCCTTTCCTCCTTAATATCAAGTATATATATTTTTAAATGTTGTTAGATCCCAGCCACCCCCTTTTGCAACAAATAGGTTTTGTGCATTGTGTCCGCTTACTTTGGATATTCTTACGAAAAGCCCACACCTTCTTTACATGTTTTCTCCATGTTGTTCATCTTGAATTGGTTCAATAAAACTAGCATCACAATTTGTTACCTAATTTTATTGTTTATGCAAACTTTTGGTTACCATTATGTTCTTGTATTTTCACAATTTTGTCAACAAATTTCTTTTTTATATTCAAATGCTCTTGACAACTACATGTTCAAATTCTAGTCCTAATTTGTTTTTCAGTAAATAAAAAATGTGCATAAACACAAAAAGTACCAGGTTTGTTATTAAGAAGAAAAATAAAAACAAGATATACAAAATCAAAATTCTATTGTTAATTCATCTTATGATGGTCACCAAATGATAAGTATTAATCTTTATCCTAAATATAATGCAAATTTGTAATCACAAAATAAAATCATACCTTCCACACATACATATTTTAATTAACAAAATCTATGAAAACACAATAGTTTCAACTTTGTCCTTCAAGCAAGTAATTATGCCATACATGATTAAATGTACAAATAACAAGAAAAATGACATTCAAATTTGTATTTCAAGCAAATAAATTTGCACATTATAATCATAATTCAAAACATATAAACATAATTGTAACTACTTATTCTCCATCCTATTTCCAAAATCTTCATATTTATATTCTTGCTCTACAAGTATTTTTGAATTCTTAAAAATGCACAATACAATCCTAATCCATATGGGAGAGAAAATAATTTCAAATTTCTGTCCAAAACTCAATTCAAATTCAAACAGTAGTAAATTTTACTTTTAACTGATTCCTCTTTTCTTGTTACTTCCTACTATTATGCCTTAACAGTAATGACCTACAAATACATTAAGGAAAACTTTACAACTGTTTTAACATGTAGGATAAAACCCCAAGGTGGGTGCATTCCCAAAATAAGGGGCCTAGGACAAAACAATAGTAAAATCTAACCTCACATTTTGCTAATGTCCCCCACCCTAAGAACAAGGGGCCTAGGATGAGATGGGTAGCAAAGTTGAGCTCAGGTTTTGCTCATGTTCCCCACCCATGGTCTGTATCCATTGTAAAGCACGAGACAAAGCTTATCATAAACCTACACATGCATAGATCATGAGGCAAAGGATGGGAGGTTTCTTACACTCCTTAAGAGTGAGGTATCTTATGCCTACTTACAAGTGTAAGATCTCTCCCATTCTCGAGGAGTGGGTGGTGTAATAAGTAATAACCCTCCTGTTTTCTAGGATGGATATTCATGGATGCAAGGTACCCTCCAAAGATACTAAGAAAATTCTTCCAATGTTTAATGTTTAGGTGGTGGTTGTTTTAGTTAGTAGCAATTTTTTTAGTTAATTTTTCATAAGTTTGGTGAACTCCAAATGTACGGTCCCTAACATTAAAGGCAATAGTTTGCTTTGGCGTCCCTATACTCTTGGGGAAAACGAGAATTACCGCTTTAACCACCGATTTTTGCGTCAGTTTCTTCGGGTCCCCTTCTCTTTTGTGTGTGTGTTTGTTTGTTTCTCTTGGTTTGCTCTTTGTTTCTCACGCGATCTGCGTCTGTCGAGCGAGAAGATTGTAGGTCGCCAGATTGTTGTCCTGTCCCCCCCTCAGCAATATTTGGAAGTTATGGCAGGTAGTGGCGTTAAGAAGCTGGAGAAAGGAACGGGTAGGACTAGAATTTGGAGTCATCTGGCGCTTCTTATGTGGATGGGAGGTATTCATGTCAATTTTTTCGTCGTTGCGCTTATTCTTGCAAAACTACGCAGCACCTGGGGTATAACGTAAGCTTTTTTCCTCTTCTTTTCTTCTCGTTGTAGAGCTCTATAGCACGGGACGTGTTTTCCAAATGAGTGAAATCAGGGCTAAATCCCGAGAGAACGAGCAGGCGAGAGACCGAACTATATATATAGGTGTTATGTTTACCAGATGTTTGCACCATAGGTCAGTTTTAGCTGTTTGAAGAACTGTACTCCAAAGCAGCAGATTCACGCCAGATTCCTGTCTCATTTTTCGCAGAGTCTTTAGTATGATGACTCGTTCGCGAGCTTCGATGGCAATCTGCAAAGGAGCGGATTGTATACAATCTCAGCCTCTGTTTCTCTCTTAGGTTTGTGCTTTCTGTTGATCTTTTTTGAGCCCGAAGCCAGGACTTTGTGGTATCTGTCTGGTTCGCTTCCCAGAATTGAGATGATACAGACGAGAAATTTGTGATTGGGAAACAGATTGCTGGCAGTGTGGATTGCTCTGATTTTCATTCCAGCTCAATTGGACGGACCTGTGGGTCAAATCGTTGCAAAGTAAGCGCCTGCATGCCCTCCATGTTTTGGTGGTCTCTTGCATGTGGTGTATTCCGCTCTTGTAACCCATTTGTCTGTACTTGAGGTCTTTTGAAAGTTGATGTTATTTGCCATTAAAGCCAGTTATTTATGTGGTTGTCAGTTGATTCTTGCAAGGGTTCTTGGTAGAGAATTCTTTTGTGTGGAAAAGAAAGGTATATCTTTCTTGTAATTTAGGCTGCAAGTGGCAGAATCATTGCATTCAGAACACCTAAAGGACTGTTTCGGGCTTGCAAAACTTTCAGGTCAATTTGAGTTCAGGGAGCCTTGTTGTAATCTTGAAACAATTTGTCATTGAACTCTTGAATTGTCTTGCCATCCTCTTCAGAAATTGTGGACATTTGATGTTTGGAGGCAATGATTATCAATTCTTACTATTACTGCATCTGTGGCAGAATTTGAAGCACAATCTGTCCTGCTAATGTGACCTTGATGGGGGTTCACCATGAATTTTTGTCCTTTGGTGAGCAGGTTCATTTGTAAGTATGCACCAAAGTACTTTCCTATCACAGTGATTTTCGAGGATGCAGGTTCTCTTGACCCAGATTGTTGTTATGGTGAGTTTGGCACAGCTTGTATTTTAGCTGCTCACATGTCTCTCCTAAGCTCTTACACTTGAGTGCTTGTAGAATAATGCCAATCTGTTCATTTGACAGAAAGAACATCTACATGCCTACTGAAGGCTCATTTTTGCACAGCCTGCACTCTAGCAACAGGAGATTAGGGCTAGTAAATCACTTCTTGAAACACAAGATGAATGAGTGAATTTTGACAATGCTTCATGATTCTAAGCAGTAGCCTGTGCTTGAGCTGGACAGTGATCGCAGCAGAGCCACATTCAGTGCTGCCCATTGGTATTATTGTACTCACTCCTCAAAGTGGCTTTTTGCCATTGACCAAGATCCGTGCTCTTGCGAGTACTGCAGTGAGTCACTTTCTTGGTCTACCTTCTAACCCAAGACTCTTCAGCACTGGCGCATTTTAATTTAGATAACACTTTCCTTGTTTTAATTTTTCACTGCAAAGGATTTCTCTATCTTCTGCACCTTGTGATTTCTTGAAAGTGTCTTTCAAACTTCCAGTGTGGAGCCTTTTCTTTAAAGAAGTATCACAAAATTGTGCCTGGTGATGGCTTTGCAATTGCCCAGATTTCTCTACCTCACTTCTGACTGGATCCTCTTTTTAAATCGTTCCTGAACTTAGTTGTTAAAGTTATACAGTGTTGTGAACAAAAGTGTTAACTTGATATTTGATGCTAACAGGGTGATCCACCATTACTGAGGTTTAAAAGTCAGTAGGATATCTGGCCTTTTGTGGGGAGGAATGCAGGTATTCTGGACACCAATTGTACGGCATATTTGGACCTGGTTAGGTCTGGTGCCTGTATCAAGGAGGCACTTTTCCAAGCTTCTTGAAGCAGGATACAGTTGCATACTTGTGCCAGGTGGTGTACAGGAGTGCTTGTACATGGAGCCTGATCGTGAGGTTGCACTATTCTTTCTTCCATCTTAGCTATTGCAAACTCGAAGTTTCTACTTCTATAGTGGCAGGCTGCTTATTGGTCACAGTCATGTGAGTGGTATCAGATTAGTGTACAGAAATGTTCTTTCTGTTCAAGGGGTCAAAGTTTGTTAATTTATTCTTTAACCGATAGTAGTAGACATCCCCAGAATAGTTCTGAATCTGTGTGAAGTTTTCTGACAGACAGCATCTGTATCAGGTTTGAGCATATGGATATTGTTGGAGGTACCTTACTGAGCTTCCTGAAGTTTGCAGGTTGTATATCTCAAGAATAGGTTTGGCTTTGTGAAAATTGCAATGCAAGCAGGTGCTGCAGTGGTGCCTTGTTTCTGCTTTGGCCAAGTATGATCCACCACTTCTTTTATGTCATAACTCTCTAGACAGATTTTCACTGTAATCTTGGAGATGGCAGTGAAGCTTGTAGTTCGGTTCTTGATGAGAAATTGAGATGGTAGTTGTTGGGCACCATGAGATTCTATTCTTCTGCTGCTGATTTTAAAATTATTGTTAAGACCTTGCCTTGAGTAGGTGGTTCTATGTGGCAGTATAGTGTGAACGTGCATTCCTTCTCTTATGCTTGCTTCATGTGGTTGTCCAGACAAATATATATCACTGGTGGAAGCCGAGTGGAAAGTGGTACAATCAAATGTCTCGCAAACTTGGCTTCACTCCTCTTGTGTTTTGGGGCAGATTTGGGTATAACATACAGTTCCCTGCTATAGATTTATGTATATGAGCTACGAACCTGCAAATGAAGCTGTTGGTCACCATATCAGGTGAAACTGATCGCACAGTGGGATATAGATATGTCCACTTGTTGATTCCTGGCCAGAGAAGCTTTGATTGGAATGAATTGACCAATTAGAACTGTACAATTCAAGATCAAGAGTACCTGGAATGTATGCTTCAGCTTGCAGCAGGCAGTGAACCATGACAAAAGAATTTAGCATTTTGGATCATTTTTTCCAGAGGATTCCTTTCTTGGGGCAAGCATTGACATAGACACTTTTGGCTTCAGAATGAGTTTGGTGTGCTGTGAATGACCTTCCTAATATTGTTTGCAGAGGGCCAGTACCATTCCAGAAGCCCTTGTATTTCGTAGTTGGCAAGCCAATCAATGTTACCAAAAACCCAAGTCCAACAAATGAAGAGGTAAGACACCTTGCTGGCTCAGTTGAGATTTGTTTGCCTTGAGTGTAAATTTTCTGAGGTTGTGAGAATCCTCATGAGTATTTTTAAGTGCCCTAGCATGCAGCTTTCATGGACCTGTCACAATAGCCTAGATATAATCAGGGACCTGTAACTGGCCACTGCTCAAGGTCCTTATCAGGTCAAGACAACTCATTTTTTCAGAAAAACAAGGGGTTTCAGCACCTCACACTTATTTCCCACAGTTGCCACACACTTTCACTGAATATGTAAAGTTGTGTGTGTATGGTCTTTTTGATGATAGTCCATTTAGAGGAGCAAGGATTTGATAAATGGGTATTAATGTTCAACTTCAAGTTCAGCATTCATGTCCTTTGTTGTTTCCTTGTCACTTGCATTCTCAAAATTGCTACACACCAGGAGCTCAAGAGGGTGATTCATTATTGCTGTGCAGATTGCAGTGGTACATGAACAATATGTTAGAGCTGTTGAGGAACTTTTCGAAAAGCATAAAGTTGCTGCAGGGTTCAAGGATACTTCACTATATGTCTATTGACAGGTGATGAATTTAAACCTCTGCTAGCATTACTCTGCTCCAAGTAGATAACCAGATCCCTCCAGAGCACGGTCCGAGTAACAGGATACAAGCTCCTGTTTGGATTGAGCTCAAGTTTCATTACACATATGTTATTCATCATCTATCAAACATTAAGGTTTCACTCTAGCTAAACTTTCTTCAGTGAAGAGTTTGTCCCCTTCAATGTTTTGCTCACTTTAACTATTTTGTACAGAGGTGACAATAGGGTAAAAGCCATGTATGCTTCTACTTCCCTGCATGTCTCCCCTTTGTTTCTTCCAGCATACTTCAGTTGTAGCTCTTCTTGCTTGCTTGGCAACCTTTGAATGCTGATCACTAACAAAACAATAAATTCCATACAAAATCTTGATCATCCAGCAAAACCAGTGTTGTCCAGTTCCAGGTTTCAAGAAGGCAATGTATCAAGCATGAACCATAGCAGATGCATTGTTGGTCTGGTATTGAGTATCGACTTGTGAACATATGAGATTTGCCAGCCTGGTATTGCAGACTTTTTACATACCAGTCTGGCCTTCATAGTGGGTCCTCTTTAAAACTTTCATATCAGCCTGGTCCTGGTATTGGGTCCAAGATTGATTTTTGGCTGGTATGCAACACATATATGGTTGGTAGTGAAACAGGTGTAAAATTGGTAAGAGGCTGATATTACTTAGGGTTCCAATCAGTACAATGGTGAAATTTAAAAAATTGAGCCCACTGGTATAATGGGTGGTGTTGCCTCGGGTCAGACCAGCCTGGCAGGGTCCTTGATACTGGTGTTGATACAAGGCACAAGTTTATATACAAAACCAACATTGTCCAGGTCCAGGTTTTGAGGAAAAGATGCAGAAGGTAAATCTAAATGTCACAATCAACCCAATAATTTTTTGACATAATGAAAAGACATTTCTTTCAAATATAGTTCTGAACTTTCTTTTAATTTTTTGATTCATTTGACAACCAATTCATTGTTTACATGAACTAAACAACTCAACTTCCCTAGCACTGTTTTTTTGTGGCCATTTGTGGCAACAGAAAAAACCAATGTGAATTGTATGAAGCCTGTTTTTGGAAAAAAAAACTGCAAAAGTTGCCATATTTTGAGGAAAATAGTCCATTTAGACAATCAATTACTATTCCTTGCTAGAACGAGGCTGGATTCTAACTAGTTGGTCCCTTTGGGACCTGGAGTGGAGGTAGGCCTAACGCCGTCTTTTATTGACTATGTCCCTCTCTCTCTCAAGTAGAGTAGTACTGCTCCTGCAGCACTAACTTAAACGTTGTCAGCTTGGGTCAATAGAGAGAGTTGACACAGACAGAGCGAATGATGATATTA
>Ga0116230_10005613_pt1 | contig 12310 bp, 8 predicted proteins | sample S1TSphfallax_3_FD_88678 | JGI IMG/M metagenome (GOLD analysis project Ga0116230, IMG submission 88678) | Host-associated microbial communities from peat moss isolated from Minnesota, USA - S1T2_Fd - Sphagnum fallax MG | ecosystem: Host-associated > Plants > Peat moss > Unclassified | place: USA...
CCAGGGCCCCTGGGCCAGAGCCTCACTCAGTTACAGCCTTGTCATAGGCCCCTTATTTTGGGAATGCCCCTACCCTAGAGCTTCACCACACAAGTATAAAAAAACCCTTGCACTCTTGTGTAAGGCCCACTTTACACAAGGAGTCAAGGCCAAGGCTCAACTCAAATCAAGCATTCCTATTGGTGCAAAGTTGAAATTGGCCCCAAGGGCTTTTACAATAGAAGTCAAGGCTGAAATAGAAAAAATCTTTTCAATCTGCCCCAAGTTACTAATAAACGCTGAACTTTATGGCCTTGTATTGGCCCCAAGGTAAAAAAAGGATACCAAGGAATTTGGTAAGCCAATTTGCAATGCTGAACTTTGTGGCCTTGTATTGGCCCCAAGGTTAAAAAAGGATACCAATGAATTTGGGAAGCCAATTTTGCAATGCTCAACTTTATGGCCTTGTATTGGGCCCAAGGTTAAACAAGGGGTGTATCACACTGTGGCCTTGCCATTTACATTAAAACGTATCTTAAGGCAAAAGAAAGATTATGGAAAGTCAAATATTTCACCATGCAAAAATATAATTTTCAAAAAAGCCTCTAAAAGAAACCAAAATCCTTCAAGATATTATCACTCTAATAACTAATTTCAAATTTCAACACAAGCCATAGTATCATCTTTAAATCTTCATATAAAAATAGACCTATTACCTAGGAGCCAAAATCCCTTAAGCTACTCTACTCTATAATGAATCTAAGCACAATATCCTTGCCTTGGCGGGCAAGGCAAAAAAGGATACCAATGAATTTGGGAACCCAAATTGGAATCCTTGGGCCCAAAATGTTCGGACACTTATTAATATCCTGAAAATCAATGTTTCTAACATTTATTAGTAACTTAGTGCCAAACAACAAGCCAAAAATGCTCAAATTTTGGCCCCAAGTTTTTCCAGTCCTGACTCCTAGTCTAAAGGGGGCCTAAGATGTAAGCTCCAGAATGGTGAAGGTACTAGAGTATTTAGGGTCTCCCCCCATGACAACTGGGGCAACGTGGTGGTTCCCCCAAGAGGCGCGGAAAAAGATGGACACAAAAGGGCAGATGGCACAGCAAAAATGGCCCCAAATGCAAATATCCTAGAGCCAAGTTGAAAAGAAATTACACGTGAAAGAAAAGAAAAGAAAACGTAGTATGCTTTGCCTCTCTTGTCCGCACATGTGGTGCGGGGGCGTTTGTGTGCTCTGTACGTGTGTGTGTTCCTCGGCGACGCTGCAAATTGCTGGTCTCCTTCTTGGGCTTTTTCTCTATCGCTCTTCTTCTGTAGCTAATGCCTTCGTCGACGACCATCTCTTTCTTCTTCGTCACATATAGAAACACAATTTTACACTTTCTTTTCTTCTTTTTGTTGTGAGGCCGGGGGTGGTGGTTTTTGTGTGTGTGTGTGTGTGCATGTGTGTGTTTTATTATTCTTCCCTTTCTTATGATGATTTTCGCCAACCGTTTTCAGAGGTATTTTTTCTGGGAATCTGTGGTTTCAAGGACGCCGAGAGGCGCTGTAGCAGCAGATTCATCAGCACATTGAGGTCCGCTCTTCAGGGTTTTCTTATGATTATTGCGTGTATTAAGCTGGGGTTTTGGTGCTCCTTGTTTGCCGCTCGTTCCAGTCAGAGCTGAGATCCTCATGCTGCTATTGGCTCTGTGTTTTTGGTCTATTGGCTATTCCAACCACCCGCGACGTGAGTGTGTACTATATTGGGGCAATTCTGCAGCTTGGGATGCTGAGATTGGTGCCTGTAAGGCATAGATGATATCCAGGGATCGTAATGCGATGGCGTTGTGTATTTTAAATTTTTTTCGAAAAAGTACTCGCTTCAGCATGTGAAGTCGTAGATTTGAGTACATGGAACTTTTTTTTTCCCGCAACCATCAGTATCTTCTCATTTTGTTTGCAGTCTTTTTTTTATGTTCCTCGTGATGGGAATTTCGCTCAGATTGTGGTCATACAGAACTTGAGGCCTTTACATGATGCCATCACGAGAGCTCATCAAACGATTTCAACTTCATTCAGTTCGAGATCTTGGGACAAACGCATGGATAATCTTCTGAATGGGGCCGCCTACTAGGTCTGACAATTGTTGTGTAAATGTGTGCCCAGCGTAATTTGATTTTGTACCCCCGGGCACAAGTTTCACAGAAGAGGAGGGATTATGACGAGCGTTTCGAGGAAGAGCAGGAGCAACTCTGGAAGCAGAAGTTTGGATCATGAGCCTTCCTCACCTGCTGAAGAGCAAGTCAAGGTGATCCACCGATGAACCATACGATTCTCTTAGCCTTGAGGTTCGGAAGTTAAATAGTTGCATTCTATTCCTCTCGCTTTCTAGTTAATAAAGTCTTACAAGTCATGTACATTTTGAAAGCCAATTGCATTCTATTCATGATGCTTTTATGAGTTCACGAATCAGTACTGTTGCCAGTATGAATCTTGGGGGTTTAATGTTAGGTTTTCATAATAAGGTTTTGCAAGTTCAGTTTAGGTGTCAAGTGTGAAGGTCTCTTCTGTGAGCAACTTGGTTTCAATATGTCTGTCTCTTATTCTTTGGTTATTGATTTCTGGATCTTCTGTAACATTAGGTTACAATTGCATACATGATATCTTTGAAACCCTGCAACAAATCCATATTTCTTCCAATTGGATGTTCTACTGTAATTAACTAGTGCAATGATGTGGCTGAGGATATGTTCTCTGGAATGCTTTTACAGGTCAATGAGCTGCGAGCAGCACTTGGGCCCCTAACAGGGCGTGCAGAAATATATGCAACAGATGCATGCCTTAAGCGCTACTTGCGGGCACGCAATTGGAATGTCAAGAAATCAGAGCAGATGTTGAGGGGTACACTCCATTGGAGATCAGTTTTCAAGCCAGAAGAAATTCAATGGGTTTGTTTGTCCAAAACCCTAGAAAGTTGTAAGAACATTTTTAGCTACTAGGGACTGGTTGACAAGTTCATGACTCCTTTTCTGTACCTTAGCTACCACTGCATGGCAGTCCATATCTTAATGGAATTTGAGTTTCCTAAATGTTTCTTATTTATGTCTTGTGATGTGTTCATACACCTCTAGCTAGCCTGCATTTAGGTTGAATTCTTTTATCCATGCCGCAACCAAAATGCTCTTGGGAATCTGACTTCAACCATCATTGCAATGTTTGGTTCCAGCTTGTGGATATCACATGATGAATTCCCTGTCAGTTTTCATGTTTTGTCAGCTCCATGATTTTGCAGGCTGAAGTAGCCCAGGAACATGAGACTGGGAAAATGTATAGAGTAAACTGTCTGGACGAGCAAGGGCATACTATCTTGGTTTCACACCCCACCAGGCAGGTAAATGATGATATACAATTGGCTTAATTGGTACTGCATCCGTGAGAGTGAAGCATTTCACCAGTTATCCTCTTGGGTTAAAGTTTTGGGGTTTCAGGGTTTATGAGGAACTTCATGGATTGTGTTTTCAGAGGCTCCAGGTATATATTGAGTAGGACTTTTCATGATCGATTGCTTGGATTGGTACAGAACACAGGTGAGATGGAGGGGCATATCAAGCACCTGGTTTACTGTGTCGAGAATGCAATTTTGAACCTGCCAATTGGCCAGGAGCAAATAATTTTGTTAGCTGATTTCAAAGGTTGGGGGATCAAGTATTCTACCCCAATCAAGACTGCTCGTGAAGCTACCAACATCCTGCAAAATCACTACCCAGAGCGGCTTCATGTTGCAATCCTTTTCAACCCACCACGTGTTTTTGAAACTTTCTGGACAGTAAGACTTTGGCTCAGAATTCTCTTGTACTTGCAGGATCTACACATCAGGCCAGATCACAACAATTCCATGCACCTTTAGCTGCATGGATCATTTGTTTCTTTCCTTGTGCTATTGCCTGTCTCCTTTTCAGCTGTTTAGGGTTTGCTTATTGGTCATCTTCATGCACAGTGTTTCAAGGCACTTAAATGGAATACTTGGTCCTTTCTGAAGAGGGATTTTGGTTCCTATTTTAGTCGTTTATAAATGAGTTGTAAGCACATATGTCAGGGAGATTGTAACTGTGTACTAAGTAACTGTGTTTGTTGTATATGTATCTCATATGCTCTATGAATTGGATCGCAGATTGTGAAGCCATTCCTTGACCCTAGATCATTTCAAAAAGTGAAGTTTGTTTACACCAAGAACCCCAAGTCCATGAAGCAAGTGAATGAGCTCCTTTGCAAAGATAAATTGAAGGACATACTGGATAACCCTGCTGATTACAAGCATGAAGAGTATGCTAAATTGATGGAAGAAGATGACATGAAATCTGCTGCTTATTGGAACATTGGTGAAGTACAACAACCCAAAAATGGGGATCCAGCATCCATGATGAAACATGACAACTCTGCAGAAGTGAATAACAAGGATCCTCAGCCTGTCCCTGATGGTGGGACTCCTGTGCTAGAGTCACAATTGGAATAATCATAGCTTTCTGTTGGGTTTGTGAGCCTTTTGTCTAGTTGGAGCTCTTTATTTGCTGTAAGAGGAAGGTTTGTATCCTACTGAATCCAAGTACATGCCAATCAACTTGATTCCATTCCGTCAAATAAAGAGGGGAAATCAAGTAGTGTGTCACAGTTTGGCACATGAGCTCCAGTTGTGAATCAAAGTATAGGGTAAGGCATTGTGGTTGTAATCTCCTTACACCCACTGGAGGGGTGGTTGCTTACGACCATAATACCTGAATACAGCCCCTTGAGTACAACAATAATGCTCAAAATGCGGGAGCCTTAACGTTCCCCTGGTCTATAAAGAGCTTACAATCATAAACCCTGAAAACTGGCCCTTGGCTGCAGGGTGCTGACATCCATAATGCCCAAAATAGGGAGCCTTACCCTCAGTAAAAATTTGTTGAAATTAGCACAAATTTGTCAACTCCAGCTGTCACGGGGCCTTAGGGGTGTCATACCACCCAAATAGGGGCCTTATCAGTTCAATGTCCCCCACCAGCCTTCATTTTGGGTGCAAACTTTTGCACTGTTGCAATATTTCTGAATTTTTTTGCTGCAGATTAAATGATTTTCTGAAAAAAATCACCAAAAAGTTTTTAAAATATACCTACAAATTCTATTAAAAAATTCACCAGATTTCTATACATCATTCAAGTAGGGTAGCCAAAGATATATAAGGTTTTTTTAATAATTATTTTCATATTTTTAATAGAAAAATTTGACTAAATTGGCTTATGGACAATCACCACCTCAGCTATATCACAAAATTTGCAAAATAAATATTTTAAGAATTCTTTTTTAAAAATCACTGTGACATGGACTGAGAAAAGTTCTGCCCCACAATTACCCAAAAGAACAAAGGCAAATTGAAACAGGTCTTTAGTCTTTTGCATTCACCACATTTCATTTCCAACATCTCTGTCTGTAATGATCTGCTAACTATGAAATGCAACCAGTGCTTAGAGTTTAATTGCTTGGTATATGATAAAAGCATACATAGAGCAAGAGGCTAATGATTTTCAGTGTTGATGGTGCCATTTGGCACCATGACATTTAGGCAAATTAACTCAAATTTGGGCCCTTGTTTTACAATGGGGCTATTTCAGGTCCCTTGTGTGTGTATGTGTGTTTAGCCAATTGGTGGTTTTTTGTCCCCTAAAAAACAAAGACTACTTAAGAATCTCAAATCTTTCTACTGTACATGCTATTGTCAGTTTCGAAACCCAAAGTGCCTAAATGCTTATTTTTGGGATGTCAAGGCATTTTTACACTCCAATTTTCATTTTCCAGGTTTTCAACATATTGGGGAGCCTCAACAATTTCAAGGCACATGTAAGTTAGTGAGAAAAGTTAGTTGTGAAAGCAAATGCCAAGTTCTCCCTGTTTGCCAATCCATGTGGCACATATGAAAAGACTAATGAGAAGGATCAAAATTGGGAGAGTCACTTAAGATGTTGAGATCATGGGAATGATGGTCAAGTGCATTAGTGAAAGAGCTTGAAGCATAGATGGATAGCATTACATATCTATAGTTTGATTTTCAAATAACTTTTTTAAAAGGTTATTGTTGGAGTTCCTAAACCTCAGGAGAACACACAAGTACAGGAACCTTCCCTTAGGTAAACAACTCTCTTCTTATTTCCTTGCATTTCATGAAAAAGAGATATTTCCATGGGAAAGGAGAACTTATAAAATTGGGGGAGCTCCCCCAGCATAATGCCGTAGGGTTCTTACGCTGGGGGAGATCCCTCAAAATACACAGAGAAATAAAAAGGGCGTTGTTTCTGTACTTTCAGCTTTCTACAGATTGATTAATTGAAGTGAAACTAATTTCAAATTTCAAATTTGTTTCATTATTAGCCTATAGGTAAAGTGATTCTAGAATTATTTTGAAATTTCAGGCATCTAGAAAAATTTCCCAAATTTTTCAATAAGAAAATTTGAATTAATATATGTCGAATCTGACATCAACCACGATACATGTGCAACATGCAGTTATTGCATTGACTATTGAGACATTAGGCTGTTCCTGGAGAGTAGCAGGCTTTGAATAACATTAATCTTCATGTTTTCTCAAGCCATGCTTGACCATGCCTACCTCGCTGTCACTTAAGCCATCCCTCTTTGCCACCTTCACAATGGACTCTGGAGCAGGGCCATTGGGTTCCAGCCTCCAGGCTTGGGGTCGGGACACAAGGACATGGACTGACTAAATTGCACATGTTGCAAATAAACTGTATGCTTGCAAGATCTGTCCGGGTCTCTGCCTCGTTGTAATTTTGTCAATGGAAGCATGAGTCAGACTCAGGACCTTTGTGTGCACTTCTCACGGCTTTTCTAGAGCACATGAAAAATATCTCAAAGTATTAAACTTAACTGTAAAGTCACCCTCTCTTTCATGCCTTATCCCCTCTTTCAGTGGTATATGCAAAGTAAGGAAATTTTACTAAATCTCAGTACTTATGCACAAGGTTCGAAAGTAATTATAGTAGTTGTACAGTTAGGATCAGTGAAAATATATGTTGCAGGAGTGGAGGCGCTCAGGAAAAAGAACGAGGGGGTGAAACTCAGTTTACCACCAAAATTGGTGGAACAACTAGTTTCGGTCTCTGTTATTTCGTTTTGTAAAATTTCATTCCCAGTTAAGAATTTGATGCCCTATTATGCTGAAATTCGGCGTTCTCGCCCCCTAATCGCCCGACTTTACTGATAACTTTATTGTGCACATGTAAATAAGAGGTGGTATGCTCAAAGCCAACCCCTGGGAAACACACAATATCGTACTGCCTTCCATTTGACAACTCTGTACTTGCCTTCTCCTGATGGAGTTAATGGATTAGCTCTTAAAGTGGTTTTCTGACCGTAGCCATAAAATGGATGAAGAATAATAGTGGAATAGTGTGAAACTCAGTTTGGGGCCTTGGCCGCTGAATATGTCCACACTGTACGGCCTTCCAAGCGGGCCAGTAAAGGACTTCTTTTGATTGTTCAGCCTTAATGATTGGCTCATGTGACGACATTTCAATTATCTCTCACTATTTCCTATTTACCTTTTCATGCTTACTAGTCAGGATTGGGGAACAATTGGACCTTGTAAGCACTAATGAGGCCCAAATAGAGAGTGTGGGTGGAGATGCTCTTGGCAACATTTTTTGGTGAAATTTCACCAAATTGCAAAAAATAGAAATAGAATGGGAATATTTTGTCACAGTAATTTATTTTATTTTTTTCAAATCACCAAATTTCCCCATATCAATGAGAAGAAAAACAACAAATTACAAAAATAAACAAAAACAAAACACATATTAAAAGTAATATTATTCTTCCTCATCAAAAATTGTTCTTTAATCTCCTTGAGCTCCTTCTTCCCTATTCTCGAAAAACTTTATTACTCATAATCCTCCTCATCCTCACAATGTCTCTTAGATCAACTCAATTATCTTGCTAAAAACTAATTTGAATTCAATTTCTATAGTCTTAATCCTACTTAATCATCCTTTATTTTTGTCCACCTTGTCACTTATTGAAACCAGCTTTGTCTCGCTTGTTCAACAAGGACCACACAACCCCTGTTCAACACTTCCATTCATTATGTCCAACAAAGACAATGCAATTCTACCTTTATTACCCTTCTTGTAATTTGGATTTTGTCCTCAAAACCCTATTATGTAAAACTCTATTGAAAAACAATTATAGTTTGAGACTACTCCTCAAGATGGACTTCCATGTCTCTTTTACTCACTTTTGCAATTGCATGTTCTACAGTGCGGATTCCTTGTTTTATAAATTGTTAGTCTTCTACTACATTGCATTCCTCAAGTTGTAATGTGTTTTGTGGTTGCATATATTATTGAGTATTTGAAGTGGTCTATGCATGGCCATCATCTCTTTCATCCTATGATGTTGTCCTTGTTATAGTTATTGTAACAAATTCTGTTGGTGGAAAAACTATAATTGTTATGGCATACTTAGTTGATTATGTGTGGGTAGACACATGTTGTATTTTTTATTCTATTGTGATTTCCTTTATCGTTTGTTCCTCTATACAAGTCACTATCTGCTCCCCTTGGCATGTCCTCTTTTATAATATCTTTTCCTTTTAGTTTTGCATGTGCATTTGATTGAACCTCTTGTATTTCAACACTTAGAGTTGCATCATATTGATTAAAGTTTGATGTATCAAAACTATCTTCAAGAGTCACAAAAGGTTAATCATACTAAAATTTCTGGATATGTTTTTCAATATGTTCTTAGATTCCTCTTGTAGTTGGTTTCATCTGCCTTATGTTCATCAAACACATTTTGTATGTCCACAAGAAGAAATCTTGTTTTTTTCCACTACCCAAATTCACTAGGTTTTTAGTGAATAAGACAAAATTGATTAATATGCAACTTGTATGGTTTCAGTATTTAAAAAAAAAGTTGATTAAGACATTTTTTGGGAAATGTTTTTGTCATTTTGGATAGTTGCATGTTACATTTTCAATTAAAAAATTATGACATGGATATACGAGGTCCCAAGTTGATATGATGTGGAATAATGTGCCACATTATCATACTATTTTTATTTTTAATTTTTTATGGATCATGGAGTCAAAGATTACATTTTTGTCGCGACATGCCATGACAAATTTACATGCTATGAAAAAAAAAATCTTTTCTTTTCTTTTCTTTTTTTGATTTTGTTGACAAATTTTTTTTGACACCATTTAAGTATGATGTACATGTTTGTGTATTCACCATGATGTATATGTTTGTAAATTGCATTTGTACAAGATACATTAAGGCATGCATCCATTAAGGATTGAAACCAATACCTCATAGAAACACACTAAAGGTGTAAACAATTTCTTGAAAATAGTGGGTGCTAAAAGTATTCAAGTTGCAAAGTTTTGTACACTATTGGCCCTTTTGGCCAAAACTATTATGGTCCATGGATGATGATTGAATGGTACTGAGTTATCCATACTATCTTTATATTTAAACTTAAATTCGAAACAATGGGACACATGAAAGCCCACCAAACTGGTAAACTAGTAATGGGGCTTATTTTCATCTTGAAATGATTTGTGCATTATTGGCAACAAAAGCCACTAATGATAATGGTAATTGTAGGATGTTTTTTTAAATGGTTTCTTGTTAGAAGTAGTATGACAAGTGCGAAAATGCTATTGGTTTGATTACATTTTCACATCACATTTATTGTGGGTAATCGTTCATTTGCTTGATGGTTTGGTTGTGTAGGTTTTGTGTAGGCCTATCACTGAGGGGTTGCTTCTTTCATTTTGCTACCACCTTGAAAGTTGTATGATTTCTTATTGTTTGAGTTTTTGGGTTGTTGCACACTACTAAGAAGAAATGTTTTTTTTATTATTTGTTCAATTTTTTGAGTTTTTTAAACAGCTATAGTGACCAAACATTTTGTGTCATTTTTTATTTTATGTAAACTATGGTTAGTTGAACTACAAAGGCAAGATTTTGGGGTCATGAGGTTGACAAGTCTTGAAGTTAGTGAGGCAAGGTATAATGAAAGCAAAGACACATTTCACACAAAGCATTCAGACTCTATCACTAAATCGAAAGACCCCATTGTAGAGATAGAAGTTCAAATGGAGAGGCTTAAAAAACCCCCACCGAAAAGGGATTTCACATATTTCATGAAAATTGGGTTTAACGGTTCAAGCTTAAACCCTCTTAGATTGAAGGCTGGTTGTGACCTACCTATGGAGAAACTTGTTTAGACCTTTAGCAAGGTGACTCCCACGATTAGGGTTTTGGTACACAAAATGCCAAGATCTTGACATCAAGGTGAAGGTGGAAAAGATTTGGCCTCTATGCTATGGGAAAGCATAAATGCATTATTCAAAATTGATTGCAAAGGAATTTGCATTAGGCATTGTTGCAAAGAAGCTCAATAAAGTAATAAGTTGAGCTACATTCGTTGAAGAAACCGACACCAATCAACGTTCAAAGTACTTTATGCTAATGAGCAACATGGAACTTCAAAGAAAGGACTTGATGAAAGTTGGCAAAGTCCTTTGGTTGAAACATGAATCACAAGTCAAGGAAGATTTTTGAGGCCAATGACACAAAGCTTCAAACTCCAACGAACTTGTACGTACTTGAACAACAAGAAGCTTCAAAAAAATGGACTTTGAAGTTATAAGGTGAGGTGGTTTAGTTGCTGCAACTTGTTTCTATGGAGCTAAAAGCTTTAAGTAGATTTGAATAAACACAAAAGGAGAAATAAAAGTTGGTTGACCAATTGTGAATTCTCTAAATGTTAAAAGAATTAATACATGTTTCTTTGATGGAGGAAAAGGAGAAGACAAGGTCTTAAAGGTTGAGGATCGACAACATGAATGAACTCCTTGTTTCAACTTTGCTATTGAAAGTGCATGTGATTTATAGCAACTAAATCAATTGGCCCAATTGGTAGAGGTATCATCACCTAAATTGATCAATGAAGAGCTTAAGTTGGAGTTAGATGCATTGATAGCTCAAAGAATCCAAGAAAAATGTTTTTAGAACCTAACTATCAAGCATGAAACATAATCCAAAAAATTGGGGGTTGAATTGAACCTTAAGGAAATAGAGCTTAGAGAGTTAAATCAAAGAAGGGTGTTTTGCGACTTGCAATACACTTCTTTGGGGGAGCAACATGTTGCTTTCATAAAAAAGGGCAATGGATCAACAATGCACCTTCATCCCTTGTGCAACCCAAATATGAAGTTTGACATTGGGCTTAGTTTCCTAAAGATTGCACCATGTGTTGCTTGTTTGTGTGGATTCCCACACAATGATATCATAGTTTTTTTGTGTAGACAAATATATCATTCGTGGTGTGTTTTGATACACTTCAAGCAAAGTAGCAAATGTGAAAATATTAATTGTAGGACATATATGTCCCTCGAGTGGTACAAAAGCTTTGGTTTCAAAGAATTTGACAAATAGCTACTAGAAAAAGAAGTATCTTAAGGTTGTGAAAAGGCACAGTTTCAACATCTCAATTTGCATAAGCAAACTGCATTGGTAGATTGTCCCAATGTTGGTGAGTTCTCTATTTTTCTTACATTCCCTTGTGATCAAGTCATTTTTTGTTGATGTTACTATATTTGTTGCATTAGTGGAATACTGCATTCTGATGTGGAGGTTTGTTGAGGCTATTTCATTTGTTGTGGTGCTTTGCTTCATATGTTTTGGTAGTGGATACATTTGTTGTTATATTTTCCATTTTATGCATTTGCTACATAGGTATGCGCTCGGATACACTCTATTACATTAACAAGAAAATAAAAATTCTAAACTTAATGTAATTTGCATATTGCCTACACTCATGGTTCCTTTTATAGTTGTTGTTTGTTGTCTAATATATCTTGTGTTTATAGATAAGAACATGTACAAGTTCAAGTTTTGAGTTGATTACATTGATGTATAGTGTATGAATTTATACACCATCAACTTACCTTCAATGTATCTATTGAACATATCTATCACCATGTGTACCATGTTATTTCATAGAGACCAATATCAAAGTTTGTTGTTCATACTTGCAAATGTTATTCTTAATGTTTTTTTGGCAATTGTAGTCACTTCTAACACATTGTTTTTTTTTCTTTATGTTGTATTTACAAGTGTTCATATTGAACTAACACATGATTTTTATGTTGTTTTTGTAATTGTTCATACTTTTAACAAATTTTTAGTTATTCTTTATGTTGTTTTTGCATTTACTGATATTTTAATACATTTTATGTTGTTATTTTTATTGCTTTCCAAATGTTCATATAATGTGTA
>Ga0116230_10005614_pt1 | contig 12309 bp, 6 predicted proteins | sample S1TSphfallax_3_FD_88678 | JGI IMG/M metagenome (GOLD analysis project Ga0116230, IMG submission 88678) | Host-associated microbial communities from peat moss isolated from Minnesota, USA - S1T2_Fd - Sphagnum fallax MG | ecosystem: Host-associated > Plants > Peat moss > Unclassified | place: USA...
ATTGTGTGTACTAAGTGTTGGGAGGTTAAGTGTAGGAAGGTTAAGTGTAATTCCACATTATTGTGAAAAATTGGGTAAGTGCATTACATTTTTTTGTCATTTTGTTGGCATTTACACGTACATAGTCCCGTGTAAATGTTTTTGGTGGGGTAAGTGTAAATGACCTAGGTTTCGAAAAACAAAATTTAGCAAAAAAAAAAAAAAAAAAGATCCAAAAAATTTTGTGGTTTTTGTCATCATTGTTGCCATTTTGAGCTCTAGGAGCAAAAGTGAGCTCATGCCTCATTCATCTTTCTACTTTGTTTGTGTCATGGTTCCTTCTTGCTTTTGAGTTGTCTTTTGTTTGCAAGCTACAAGTATGAAGGAGTGAATTATTGTTTTGCTCAAGAAATGTTAATGTGAGTGGTATCAGAGAAACATGCCCAACAATGGTTGTTGTCGTCACCTTGTGCATAGTTAATATGAACACTAGTAGCTCACTATTGTGATCGTTGTCATCATTCAACGTTCCTTCAGTTGAGTTTCACAACACCCAACCTTTTCCCCCCTTACCGTTTTGTTTTTCATTGTAAACTTGTGAGTTCTTTCATGTTTTAAACAAGTGTCTCAAGTTTGAATTTCTACTTCTACAAAGTTGTTGCTTTGGAAAGTTGACAATCTATTAATAAGAATGCATTTTACACATGCAAATAGAGGTTTGAACTTGCTTGTTGTTTATAGGGTCCATGACAACCATGACGATGAACGAGTTTATTGGTTACCATATCATTGAGATAATTGTCATGGTCACAATCATCGTGGTCTATGATATTTGTGCTCATGGTCTATTGTAATCGCAAGTCGTTTTTCATTATCATGGTCATCGTGATCTTGGGTTTCTTAATTGTCATGGTAAATGATGATCCCAACCAAGATGTTAATGTTTACTTTGATAGCCAACAATTTGTTTATGATCCTAATCATCATGTTCATCTTGTTTTTGTTTTTTTGCAAGGTGATATCATGATTGTGGTTGTTGCCTTATTCATGTTTGCATATGCAACAGCCAACTAGTTCTTCAAAGACAATAACAAAATGTAAGAGTAAGATCAAGCTCCAACCAACAACATGTTTAGTTTTGAAGATAACTATATGTGCAAAATGTTCTTGAAGTGTAGTGAATAGTGACCAAGATTAATGAAATATCAAACAATAGGCACAAAAAGTCTCATGTTAACATTTTTTGCATGAATGTTTCCTTTTTTCAAAATAGTACATATACTTAACAATGTCTTTTTTGGCATGTTTTCACATTGTGGCAACATAAAAAATTCACATGCAAATACTACAAAAGGTTCTTTTGAAAAAGCAAATTTTGTCATATTTTGAAATTTATTTGAAGTTGCCACATTTAAATATTGCACTAATGGAAGTCATCAATTCAAAAGGTTTTTTGAAAAAAAAAAAAAACAACCCACCTAGGACAATCATCATTTAATGCTAATTAATGTTGTCGATCTTCACCAATGGACTTATTTGAAGAATTTGAAAAAAAAATCCTTGATGCATGTGTAAAACATTTACATGTACATTTAAACGATTCAAAATGGAATTACATGGTTCTACACTTACATCTATGTGTCCAAAATTAAACATTTACATCTACATGGTGGGTATGTCATATACACGCCTACCACTTGTGTGTACATAAATATTCAAAGATTGATATCCATTCATCCCAAACATGTCATGTTAACATATGTAGAAAGTTTTTCATCAATTATTTTGACATTTTTTTTTTGTAAAATAATTCATGAATGATGGAATTCATCCATGAATGTTCAACTTTCATCCATCATGGACATTTAATTATTTCTTGAAGCATGTTTCTTGAATTGGGGGTTTCATGAAAGGATCCTTGGTTTAGTTATTTGAAGAAGTGTGAATAGGTGCCAATAAATACAATGCAACCCGTTATTTTCAATCAAAAGCATGTCATCTTGATAAAACAACATAATATGTTTACCCTTCTATCTATGATTTTTATTCAAGTTTTTTCAATTTATGAATAAATCCATTTAAAATACGCATTTGATGTACAACATGCTTAGTATATTTTTCCAATTTTTGTTGTAGCATCATTAGGGCATTATTTGGCAACACGTATTATGGAAATGGGTTCATTCCATTGAACAAAATGAAACAAACATGATAATTTCCTAAAGTTTTATCATTTCAATGTCCATTAATTGGCAATCCACTCTTTTAGGGCATGTTTTAAACATAAGTATTGTTTAAAATTTGACCATTTGCATTTATATTGTGTTATATTGTGTTCTCATTCATAATGGGTTTAGGTTTTTAACCATTATGAATGAGAACCAAAATTGAAGTTTTTTTTTTTTTAAATGTCAATTATAAATGTGTGAACACATGTAATTGGTAATTTTAGTTTCAAAATCATAATGAATATCCAATGTCCAAATCATTTGTATGGTTTAAAGGTGTGCGGTCAAAAGTACATGTGAAATGGCAACTTCTTATCACAAAACAAGTGAAAAAATAAACACCATTTTCAATATTTACAAGGAACATAAGATGAGTCATTTCAAATTTTACAAGCAAGACAAAATAATGTTTTCAAGAAGATAATATACATGCAAATTTTATGAATAAATGGATAAATGACAACATCAATGTTAGACTATAATGAAACACATGATGGTATTGGCAATGATTGACTTACCCAATCTTCAAAGTGACACAAGGAATTTATCAAATCATGAAGTGAACAACGTGACCATAATCCAAAGTTCCATAATCAGATACTAAGGGTTTGAATTTCCATGACCAAGCCTTTGATATGTTTGCAAAGATGATGGACAACAACATAATCATGGTGAGAAAGTTTGAAAAGACAAATATGTGATCACAACAAGGGGACCATTGACTGCACCAACTTATAAATAAGTTTTGGTGGAATGTTTTCCATGGTAATCAATATCAAATCTATTTGTATGTAAAAAGTAATCACCTTGAGTTTTTTCTTTCACATTGATTTCATTTTTTCTTCACATTTGTTCCAAGAATTATTTTGGTAAAAGTCATATATGCATGTGTACATTCATGTAACAAATTTTTTTTCATTATTGTTTAGAGAAAAAAGATTGGTTGATTTTCCAACTTCAAATTCATCCTTATATGTGTACATTTATTTCTAAATATTCTTCTTTTTCATATTGCCATTTTTTGTGTTGAATGTTACAATCAATTCATTTCTTCATTACATTTTTTACCTATACATGCCAATGTTATGAAAATCACATAATAATTCATCAATTTCATTTCATATTCCATTTATGTTTTATTTGCCCAATCTATGTCAAAGTTCTCATCATGGGTTATTTATAATAGTTTGTGTAAACACATACATGTTATAATAAGACCGAGTAGACTATGTAATGACATATCAACCTTCTTATGGGTAGTAGTCTACCTACTATTGAGGATTCCAAATGTTAATCCCACCTTCGTTTGGGTGCTTAATTTCATAAGATTCAAATGTATCTTATGCAAATACACGGCCTCATTTTCACCTTTAAAAGTTGAAGATAACTATATTGATAGCATTGGATATACAACACCTCTTTTTAACTTATATGGTAGTGATGTTCATGTTATTGGTTTATTTCCTATGTCCACCCTTTGAAGAATTTATATGTACTACAACTAAACCATCCAAAGTCATAACTTGAAAACTTATATGTTTCATTTTCAATCCCTTACAACAATGCATATTGAAACCTTTTATGAAAATAATGTGACATTGGCCAATAAAAATGGGAACTTAATTACTATCCATTATCCAATCACATAAGGTATATTTTGTAATGCTTCAAAATTGTAGTAGACATTGTGATTATTGTAGATTTTTTAAAACCAAAGGTGAATTTTCTTTTGGATTTCTCACCAAAAAATCATTAATATAAAGTTCATTAGTCCAAAAAAATCATCACAAATCATGAATTCCAGTGATGAGAAATCAAAATTGGTATATGGGGGATTTTTGGAATCCTTTGTACATGGTCATCCATGGACCATTCCAAAGACAATTTAAAAAATAATGACCTCATTTCAAGCCTAACTATTTCATTTCTTTCTTAGTAACTACTTTCTTTTCTTATTAACTTTATTAATAACTCTCTCCCACCTTTCCTAATAACCCATTTTTTCCCCCTATCCATCAACATGTTAATTGTGTCTTTTCATGTCCATGAAATGCATATTGATTTAAATTAAATTTGACATTGACACAAATAATGATGAATTATTGAAAAACATATGAAAACATATAAAATAAAATAGTTGAACATCATTGGTAGTGCGTAACAACGCGGAGCTCAAAAAAACATTACCACTAGATAATTGTGAAAATGTTATGACAATTAATTATCAAGTGTATTTCCTCATAGGTGTGAATTTGAACTATTAATGAAGGATTAAAATAACTTGTCCAAATACCATAATTGCTACTATGGATTGGCATTAAATAATTCCCAAAATAAAAGGCAAAAAATTAAAATTAAAATTGTAGAAACATTGTTGAAATGATGGAGAATCACACTCCTAATATTTTACAAAGTAATGATTGTCCCTACCACAAGATTACAATTTTAATTTATACAATTGTAGTGTACATTGTATATTTGTTTTTTATTATTGAAATTTTGAAATATTTAAATGGGGTTACAAACGCTCTTTTCAAAAATAAATAAACATTTCAAAAAAATTCACCTAATTGTTAGTGTTGGGTACAATATATAAGAGTGTTGTGACCTTATGTTTTGGCTTATAACCCAAGTTGACAAAAAGCAAATCGAAACATGTTAAAAGTAAAATCGAAGCACAACATGAAGCAAAGAAATCCTCCTAAACAAAATGGGAAATGTTTAACAAAATAAAATAAAAACATGTTGAGAATAGAATCAAGGCACAACATGAACTAAAGAAATCCTATTCAACAAAATGGGGAGTGTTTGACAAAAAGCAAATATAAACATGTTAAGAGTAAAGTCAAGCTACGACATAATCCAAAAAACCCCCTCTAAACAAAATGGGGAGTGTGTGAGTCAAAGGGGACACTTGCAAGACCCCAAACTTACATACTCTCATTTTAGACATTAGAATTCAGGAAGAATCTTGAATGTTTAAAATGATATGATCTAAAAAGGTAAAACATGTCTAAATTGAATGATCTTAGTATATTGGAATATCTTTTCCTAGTAGCCATGAATGTTTGAGAAATTTAAACATATATTACCAAAAAAATCATAATCATTCATAATACAACTTATAAGGGAAATTGTGTCCAAATCCATAGTTTAACATGGTGTTATAAAGTTATGGATGAAAGTTATAAGAATATGGGTTTACATGCCTCAACTATTTATGTTTCTTGATAGTTATGAGGCTTCAAAATTATTAGACACCAATGTGTTTCAATTGTGAGAGTGGGACCTTGGGAATTTTGGGACTTTGTCATTTCAATGCAAGGCCCATGGCAATTTCCATACTATGTGTGCAATTTTAACAATGACCCAGGACATGATGAATTCGTGTGATTTCATGGCAAAACTTGAACCCAATGTTGGCTTGAATTACATTAAGCTATTTTGTGCAATTGGAATGTCAAGGATTACTTGTGACATGCATCATATCATCCTAGCATATTTAAATTATCACTCCCAAGTGACCAAGTTGCAAGAGGTCAAGTAGTTCATCCAAGGTTCCAAAGAATTCCACTAATATTGAATCAAAAAATTTGCACTAGTATCATTTGACAAGCCTAGGCACATGTTAAAATGTAATTTCATGTGAACTCAAAAGTTCGATTGATGTAACTATACATGAGTTGATTGTACAAAAACCAATAGGCTAATGATCTCGATACTCTCCATGGACCTCTTGTCTCTTTTACAATGAATATGGCCATCATCATCATTGATCTATAATGTAAATGTAATGTAAATTAGTATAATAATTCTTCTTATTAGATAATGAATTGCCATGAAGAAAATGAAGAAGATAAAGAATATGTATGATGAACCTCAAACTCACTAATGAACAACTCAAGGAGGCTCAAAAATTTAACCTTGGCCTCGCTAAGTTTAAAGCAAGCTTCCATTTGTGATTGGTTTCATTGAACCATGTTTCTTCCAATTGAGTTTGATGTGTACTAACAAAATGTGCTTGGTTCACATAAAATGGCATGCATCAATATCATTATAAACGATTGTTCAATGCATCAAAAGATACATTTCAAGTACTAGTGAGTGACATTTGGAAGTTTGTATGCCTTTTGGTTGCCCCGTTTCAAGAACTAGTGCAAAGAGATTTCTAAGGGGATATCATTTTTGCAACTTTGCAAAGTGGTAAAGAGTCTAAATGAAATTGTAAGATTTTCAATTGGATCTATCTAAGTATATGCACATGGAAGAATCAATGCTCCTTTAAGGTTAACTTGACAAATGTACCAACAACTGACTTGGGGAGAGGACACAGCACCAAGTTTGAAGTTTGTGAACAAATGTAGAGCCAGCCTTCAGAATTTGTTGTTGCACAGAAGCAATGGAAGACAACTACATTTGTTGACCCTAGCTTGTAAAGGAGAGACTACATAAAAATGTTGTTTTCATTTGGTTCCACATTTTGAGGAACATTCAGCAGAAAAATGTAGTTTCAATTTGGTCCCACATTTTGGGGAATGTTCACCAGATGTCACTTTAAACTGTGAACTCACTTCTCTACAACTTCATGGGAGCATTTCCTAATTGAGCTGGTTCTGAACTTGCTATAAGGGAGAGAGCCATTCAGCAACTAGCCATTTGTTTCAACAAGGAAGCTTCTAGAGCAACATAATTTCATCCTTGTGAATCTACAATCTTATTGCAGATTCTCTTCTTGAGTTAGGGTTTAGAGGCCAGTATAGAAATTTCACAATTGTGTCATTCATCACATATGCAGTACCAAAAGGGATGTCATCAATCCTGCAACTGCGCAACCTCCAAATCACTTCTCAGTCAGAGAGACAGGTGGTGATGACAACCATGGGTTTAGAGGAAAATGATCAGAAGGAAGAGGAGGGAGAAGTGAGTGCTCCAACAACAGTCACATTGAAGCTGGAAACAAGTCCCTCACTCTCCATGGACTTAAGCAAGACACTAATGTAGTCGTGTTGCAAACCATTTTACCAAGACTGACTATCTCCATCACTTGGCAGAATCATGAATGCAATTGCACTCATTCATGTTTTCACAGTTATATGAGGGTAGTCCAGAACACCTCAATGCTGGTCTTTCAGTTGACAGCAGCAGCAACTGAGGCTGAGAAGAAAACTCTGAAACAACACTTTGAAGGTAGCAACACAGCAATGAGTCTGGTTGTATAGACTTGTGACAGTTGCTCACAAAGTGTCAGACCACCACCACCTTCATCATGAATAGCAGTGATGAGCTGCTATTCATCACTCCCCTACTGTCTTCATCAGCTCCGAGTGGTGGGTGTAGATACAAATATAATAGTATCCCAAGATTTGGGTTGTACTATTATACAAATATCTGTGTCCTGAGGTTCCTGTTGCATTTCTGGAACCAACCTGAAGAAGGCTCAGTCATGACATTGGCTAGCACTCAAGAGACCCTTGCCATTTATCCCAACAATTTGAAGGGACCTTCATTGGGGACTTGTTCTAAGTAAGACAACTAAATTCTTCCCTGAAATGGAAGAAGCCACAAATGGTGGCCATCATCATTAACAGGTTCAAAAATGCTCGATTTCACATTCAGGGCACATCCAACTACCTTCAGGGACAGGTTGCAGCTCAGAAGTCACACAACTCCAATGAAATCCAGCTCCACAGCAATCACAATAGACCTGCTCTGGAGCACCCTTTTCATGTGTACCACAAATATAGCAGTCTCCCTCTTCATATGGGCTCTGAGCAGGACTTTGGAACTCATTGTCTTTGTGATGCTCCTCTTGCTCTGCGCCTCCCTCATCCGATGAATATTGTGATTGCATGTTCAGAACAGTGTGAATAGCTTGTGCCTCAGTACAAGCAATGTTGGTGTTGATTGTCTGGTGCAACTCAGCATATCGAACTTCATCCTCTCCAAAGATTTCAGTCTTCATCCCATGCTGCATGTCCTCTGCCTGATATGACCCATGCTGCATGATATTCAGACTATTTCACAATTGCAGCACACAACAACAGAACACAAAGTGTGAAGTTCCTGGCATTGCCTTGAATTGCATCACTTGGCCAAGCAAGGGTCTAGAGAGTACCTTTTCCTTCTCAAGGAATGCAGTAACTGTAGCATTAGAGGTATGTGTCCCATTGGGCGTGCCTACATGAGCAGAATTTTGGATCATTCTCCAGAATATCTCCTGCATTGGTTGCCCCTGTACACTGGCAGACTCGTTCTCCAACTTTGCTTCCAGATGATTCTTCATGTCAACCCCTGTTATACTTTGATCAAAGTTTGTCCTCAAAGTTTCCATGGAGCCAATAATTTCGCTATTGTATAGAACTTGGGTGGGCTTTTTCCTCCGTGGTTTTAAGGAAGCCAAATGGTCATTAAACAGTGAAGCCTTGTAAAAATGCTCATGGCATGTTGGAGATTCAAAAGCTCCTCCATGTTCATCTTCTGCAGTCTTTTGGACCTTTGGGTAACCACCACCCACATGTGTTCCATTCTCATCAAGCCCCATCTGAAATCCACGGAATCCTTTGGGCCGCAGCTCTTCAGAGTAGTTTGAGGCATCAGAACTGTTGGAGACATCTGCACTTGCAGGATTCTCTTCATAGATAGGGTCCAAAGAATTGGATGGTGCAACCTCAGAATGAGTGTGCAAGTTGTTGCTGCACAGCATGTCAGTATGTGAAAAACTGCTGAGGTGTTGGGAGCTGCCAAAATCCTTAGATCGTGGATTTGCCTTCTGCTGTTCTGCATCACAAGAGATGCACAGATATTCTTCCCTAGAGCCAATAGGTGATTGCTGCAAGAGTTGTCGCTGATGATTCTGGCTGGCATCCATCATGCCCTCCAAGAGATCTCTCTTGGTTAAACCATCTTCTCTACTGGTCAGGTTCCTGTGGGTTTTGTCACCTTCCCTTTTGGACTCTGATTCCTGTTGCCCCTGTCGCACTGACAAGATCTTGCCATGATGCCCTTTGCAGTTTGTATTTTGTAGCCTGGAATCTGTGACGAGCCTTTTGGTATTGAGCATCTGACTTGCCAATGCATGCCCATTTTCATGGATTCTGAGGGCTTCTGAATTACTGTATACAGTGTCACAGATTTTGCACATCCATCTGGAAGGATCTGTTGCTGTTGTACAAGTGTGGCAGCTGATGTGGCTGGAGGAATATGAACCTCCATTTCCACACACCACAGGGTTAGTCTCTGGAGTTGAAGCAATATCCGCTTCAAAAGGATTTCTTGAGCCAGTACTTGCCTTCAGGGGATCCTTCAGTACCTGACTAGTAGATGCATGTGCACTTTGATGGATTTCAAGGGCTTCCGAATTGGAGAAAATACGGTCACACACTTTGCATATCCATTCAGGATCTCTCATAGGGCAACAATGGGTAAGGTGGATGAGAGACGGATCCAATTGTTCACAGACTGGGCAAGATCGGCGAGGTGGAGCAATAACGTTAAAGAAATGCTCCCGCTGCAACATGTGCACCATATGTACAGCAGCCTCCTTGAAGGAACCCCATATTTTACCATCTGGGCTGCACCCAACCAAACACAATAATTGTCTCCAGCCCATCAAAATCATCATCATAGCTTCTCTCACAATTCACCTTCCTATCCCTCTAGGATGATGATGATGGTTACATGGAATACTCTGACATCATGAGAGAGAAATAATGCGTAGCTTGTAGCTGTTGTGTAGTAGCAGGAGAAAGAGCATGGTGTTACTACAAACCTTTTCCATTGTTTGTACTCGTAAAAAAGTTGTCCAGTCTTATGCCGCAAACCCACAGACACAGTCCAGCCCTTTGGGAAGCCCTGCGCATGCATGACTTTGCCATCCATGTTCGCAGTGGTCATCCATGTCCCATTCTTTTTCTTCAGCTGCTGCTTCATCATCTCTGCATAAAATTCAGGTTCAGATTCAACAACATCAGGATTATTTTGTTGCCCTAAACTTGCTGCTGCTGAAGGAGGAGGAGGAGGATGTTCCCCCATGCTGCTCATCATCATCCCTGCTGCCATGGACAATTCTGCACTGCCATGTGCAGCAACTCTTTCTTGATGATGCTGCTCCTCTTCCCGAGGAGACTGCTTCTGGGTGGATTTCAAACTCTTGTGAAGCTGATGCAAACTATGAGCACTAGCACCGTCACCACAATGATGATGATGATTGGCATCATTAGGTTGCCGTCTCTTCTGCCCAGCAATAGCAACACCGCCACCCTCTTGTCTATTCAAGTGCAGCACAGTCCCTGAATCCCCTCTGCCTGCTGCTGCAACTGCCTTGCTCTCAAGCAATGTTGTCTCAACTTGCAGAACTCCCTGGAGACTATCTCTTCCTCCAGTCTCCTCCAAACCCTGATGTTTCTGATCTATCTTGCATTGGTGGCCATTGTCCCTAATGGTTTCTTGTTGATGTGATGAGGATTGCAAAATGGTGGTGGACATCATCATCATCTTCCTGGCCGATGATGAAGACACTCCTGTAGTGGACTGTGCAGCTGCCAGCAGCTGCTGGGTGGGGGCGGGGGTGGGGTTTGTTTCCTGTATAAGCAAATCCCACTTTCTGTAAGTTTGTCGCTTGCTCCCTGCACTCTCGTTGAACACAGCTCTGTTGATCTTGGGTACTGGGATATGCTGCTGCTCAATGTCTTGCAATGGTCTACTGCTGCTGCAAACTGCCAACTTCCAGAGTTCATCGTCTGCAAAAGATCTCAAATCTATTAAGGGTATAGAGTTTATCCATTCTTCCTCTTCTTCTTCTTCTTCTTCTTCTCCAACTTCCATATCCCCACAAAATAGCCCACGGCCTCTCTCTCTCTCTCGTTCTCTCCCCCAAAAACCGAGTGCTAGCCGAAAACCACAAAAACAAAGCGTCAACTACAAACCCTAAATTGGATCAGGCAGGAATGGAGCAGTAGCAACAACAACGAACAAAGAAAACAACAGATCAGAGCGACACCCACGAGCTCAATCCTGTTGCTACTCCTAAATCTATCTACTAAATCTGCACAAACTCAATCATCTCTTTGTCTGCAATTCCCAATCCCCCAAAAAAACCTTCAACCCTAATCCACCCACTAAAAAACTACTTCCTCCTCTTGCAAGCTCCCCAGTCCACAATACCCACTACCACCACCACCACCCAAAAGCCTAAAACCAGATTCCCAAGCTCACTAACTCCAGCCTTAAACCTCAGAGCCAAATCCAAATCCAAAAACCCAACAACCAAAAGAATGCAGATCCTAATCCTGATTCTCTAATCACCTAATCTTGATTCCTTCATTACCCGATTAGGTATATGGATTAGAATTCCTAATCACCGAAGAAACTGCAAATACCCATCCCTCCTAAATCCAAATCCCGCTTTCTCTCTTCCCTAAATCCTAACACCCACCCCCCCAAAGGACTGATCAGCTCCACGAGCTCTTAATCTTCAACTCAAGCGACTTGGGCTTCTTGGGTTTCTGCAAATTGAAAGAAAATGCAACAAGAGAGAGAAGAAAATGGCAAATCCAAACGGCATCTATGTATATGTAGGAAGTAAAAAATCAAGAAGAGAAATCTAATGCAAAAAATCTATTGAAAGATCTATTATTAATATGATCTAATTAGGCCATAACAGCAGCTAAAGAACATATGCAAAACAAATAAATCGTCATGATTCATTCTGATGCTGCTGATTCTTCTCTTTTTTTGGCCAACAAAATTGGAGGAACTTTGTGTTGCAGAAAGAAGAGAATAGAAGTGAAATTTGTGAAAGTGGATTCCAAAACTTTCTTGGGTGTTTTAAGACTGTTGATTAGGGTTTAAGATTGTTAATAGGGGTTTAAGATTGTTAATTAGTTCTTTTGCTTTTGGGTGTTATTGATTAAGTGGCTCTTTAACCCAATTTGTATAGAGAGAAGGTTATAGTTTCAGTGTAGTAATATGTAGAGGGTGCTGAATAGGCTTGTTGTGTAAGTGTGAAAGGAAAAAGCCAATGGCATTGCAGGATTTGATGGCTTGAATTTTTGTATCTTTGGTTATCTTGAGTGAACTAAATAGTTAAATGTGTACTATGGTC
>Ga0116230_10005617_pt1 | contig 12306 bp, 5 predicted proteins | sample S1TSphfallax_3_FD_88678 | JGI IMG/M metagenome (GOLD analysis project Ga0116230, IMG submission 88678) | Host-associated microbial communities from peat moss isolated from Minnesota, USA - S1T2_Fd - Sphagnum fallax MG | ecosystem: Host-associated > Plants > Peat moss > Unclassified | place: USA...
AAAACTAGAGGAAAAAAAAATATAAGAGAAGATTTTGAATTAAAAGAGGGGAAGTGTGTAAAAAAAAATAATAGTTAGAAAAGTTTTTTTTTTTTTGGAAATAAAGCCCCCCCCCCCCCCCCACATGTTATATAAAATGTCTAAAAATATAAAACAAAAAAAAATGTCCAAGCAACACCAAGTACATAACCTTGCTCCACATAATTGTCTCTAAGTACCTAAATTTCTCAATATGTTAATAAAATTTATAATCAAAAAGTTCAATATTCAATTAGAATGTTATTAACATTTCAAATGATTGTAAAGGCCTCACAAACTTGTGTAATTTATCCATAATAAAAGTCTATTGAATCAACGTTCCCCTTTCTTCACCATTTTAGCCTCAAAAAAAATCATTAGTTTTAAAAGATATTTCAACACCAAGGACCAAGTTTTTCATTAATAACGTAATTGGGTGCAATCAAATTAATTGGAGTAAACACAAATGTAACTAGTGCTAAATGTTGTTTTTTTTAAATCAAGAATTGTACTAATGTTGTAATTTTTTATTAATTTTATATGATAATGTTTGTAATATATATTATGGGATGCCTGAAATTATTTGGATTGAATTTTATGAATATAAATTATTCAAAAACATTCATAAAGCATTGTCCTTGGAATGCTTTCAATTTAATGGCATAATCATGTACAATAATTATCCAGACCTTTACATTATAATATAATATTTCATTAGAAAATTAATTATTTTCTTCTTATGAAATTCATAAATGATAATTCATCACCTTTTGTAACCAAAAATATTTTGCCACATCGGTCCTATCAAATACCAAAGGTTCATTCATTACTTAGTGACCCACTCCGAACATAACCACTTGTGAATTTTTCATTAATTTTGGTTCACTCCACTTCAAATTTGAAAATATTTTAAATGATTATGTAATGTTATGTAATATATAATACTTTATAACATGTAAAATTTTCAATTTTTCTCATTGACAATAAAAGGTTCAAAAGCACCAATGTAAAACTATAATCTCTTTTGAAGTTTTAAATTGAATTTGAATCAAGCTTGAATCGGTCTTGATTTGCATTAATTTTTTTGGAATGATTCTTAATTTTCATTATAATAAATATTATATTGTTGGTTTTTGCACAAACACACCATTGATTTATGCACATTAATAAGATGTATAAGTGCATTAAATGCAACACAAATTGTTGTACATTTTGTTCAATTTTGTTTTCAATAGGGTCACATGAATTAAATTGCATGTTTGATGGAATCTCAATTTTTCTACTTGTGTTTAATAAATTAAAATATGTAAAGTTTACTAAATTGGATCTTTGTGATTAATTATATGAAACTTGGATATTGTTGTATCAAAAGGTTAAAATCATGTGAGTGGATGAAATGCAAATGAGAATATAGGCAACAAACATTTAGTTTTGTTTAAATGGTTAGCAACAATTAACTTATTCATTAGGTTCAAGGTTTTTTTTTAAATGAAAGATTGTCAAACATGAATTTCAATGGCATTGTTGAACAAAGAATTGCATTTGTTATTCGTTCGAAAATGAAGATCATTGAACATGAATTATAATTGTGTTTAATAGGTTTTGAATTTGGTTTTAGAAAAATGTTGCACCTATGGGAAAGTCAACAAAAAAAAACCATCATTGGAAAAAAACTTTAATCAAATAAACAAGGTTGTTTGGGGGATGACAAAATACATACTATTGTCATGGATGCCAATGCCATAGGGTTCATTCTTTTGAATGTTCATTCATGACTTGTATTGATTCTTGTACTGAACTCTTAATCTAATTTCAATTCACTTTTAATTAACTTCTAGTTAAATCTTAATTCATTTCTAGTTCATTATTAATTCAATTTTAATTAAATCCAAGTTAACTTTCAGTTAACTCCAAATCAACTTCGAATTAAGTCTTAGTTAGGTCTTAGTTAAACTCCTAGTTCACTTTTAATTAAGTCCAAATTAATTTTTAGTTAACTCCTAATTAAAATTTAGTTCATTCTTAGTTAAATATAATTAACCTTAGTTAAATCTAGTTAACTTTAGTTATTTCCCAGTTGATTCCTAATTAAGTTCCAGTTAACTGTCAATTAACTCAGAATTGACTCTTGGTTAAAAAGGTTTTCAAAAAACTTATTTACACATAGAACCCTCCTTGGAAGCTTTTTTGAGTTAGGTCCCCAAAGGAGTATAAATAGAATTAGGACCTTTCATTTCCTTCAATTTTTTCAACATTAGTTTTAAGCACAATCTTACATCATAACCTTGTCATCTTCTTTTCATGTTCATGTTTGCATATGTTAGCATAATAAAAAATTATTTTCATGTTTGTCTTGCACATCTCGTGTTATTATTTGTAATTCTTGCGTTTTTGTTTTTGAATCACATAATCTTGTTTTATTCCTTGTTGGAAAGTTAGACTTAAAGCTTTCCTTTAACCTTTGTTCTTATGGTTTTTCATGTTTTTAATAATTTGAACAAACTCCATTAGGTCTACATCAATAAGTCATTTAGGAGTTAGATTATTTTAGGAGTTGAATGTGGATTACCCACCTTTTGTTGGTGTTATATTCACGATGTTCATAATCATGTCTACATCCATCCTTGTTGTCCTTTGGAATCTTGAACATGAAAATCAAACACTTTGCGAATTTATTACTCATTTGCAAATCAATCAAACATTGACCTCTTTGGGATGAGTTTTGGCAACACGACCCCAACCAAAGGAACCACATATTAGCCTACCTAACAAGTTTGATGGCACACATTCAAAGTTTTGAGGTTTTGTCAACCAAATGTGTTTGGTCATCTGACTTCATTTTCATCAACATCCAATTAACCCAATTCAAGTTGGGCTCATTGGCATCTTGTTGTCAAACATGGCCCTTGCTTGGTTTGCACCTTTGTTGGAGCATCAATCACCCTTGTTCAATGACTTTGAAGTGTTTTTTGAAAAGTTCAATGCCACCTTTGAACATTCGAACAAAAAATGCATGTTTAACATCAAAATACGATCTTTTTGTCAAAGATCACATTCAACTATGTTATATGCATCAAAGTTTAGATAGTTGGCTTGCAATATTTCATGTGGTGAAGCAATGCTCGTAGGTTAATTCCAGTTTGGGTTATGAGGTGATGTGAAAGATTTGCTACTCACCTTGCCAAACCTTTCAACATTAAGTCAAGCCATTACATAAACTATTTAATGTGACAACATGTTTTTTGAACGTTGACAAGAAAGGCACCATGAACCCACATAAAAAACACAAAGGAATTTTGCATCGTTAGCAACACAAAGGAATTTTTCACCTACAATGTTAGTTTAGCTTTCGACAACCTTGCCAAGAGATGACCCCATGCAAATTGATAAGCCCCTCACGGAACAAAAGAAAGAACGCTGATGTACAAACAATTTTTGTTTGTATTATGGAGAACCAAGTCATGTTACTCGTGAGTGTCCAAAGAAATGTGGACCACATATAACACGTGCCATTTGTGTTACCAACCCACAACTAAAGGAGTTGAAAAACAAACATGTCAAGTCTTAGTAATGTTTACAAGGCTAGACCTTGATGCATCATGTAATGAGAATGGTCCTAGCCTATTTTCAAACCCAACACCATGTTTCTTGGTACCAATCATTGTCAAATGTAATAAGCTTGTGACAATGGAGGCCCAAACACTTCTTGATTGTGGTGCATCAACATGTTTTATGTACAAGGAATTAGTGCAACAATACAAATTGGTTTTAAAGGAAAATAACATACTAGTGCAGATTGAAGTCATTGATGGTTAGAGCCTTTCATCATGACCAATCACACATGAATCCAAGCCATTAGATGTTGCCATTGGTTCCCACACAAACAAGGTTGTTTTCAATGTCATTTCATGTCGAAGAATTCATCTTATAATTGGATTGTTTTGGCTTGTTTTACATAATTCATGAGTGGATTGGCATACGAGGAGTGTTCATTTTGAAACACCATAACATGAGGCCTTGGAATATGAAACATTCATTAGAAATATGCAAAATTTGAAGCAAAAGGAAGACTTAGATGGTGTTAAAAAACCTAGATGCCTAAAGCTTTTGTTTGTTGGAGCAAAGGCCTTCATGAAGGTTGCCACAAAAGGAGATGCATTCTTGATTTATGTTTTTCCCTCACTAGATGTTGAGCCACATCCATATGAAATTCCTTCTTAACACCAAGAATTCAAGGATGTGTTCAAGAAGAGAAATGCAAGCACCTTGCCCAAGCATCGACCATATGACTACACCATTGATCTTGTGGAAAGAACACAACCTCCATTTGGACCCATTTATACTTTGTCGCAAGACGAACTTGCAACACCTTGTGAATACCTTAATGAAAACTTTGAAAAAAGGTTCATTCGACATTCAAAGTCTCCAACTAATGCCCTCATCTTTTTTATCAAAAGGAAGGGTGATTTTTGTGAATATGTGTTGATTATTGTAGATTAAATCGACTCACCATCAAGAATTAGTACCTTTTTGCTTTAATCTTAGGGTTGTTGGACCATCTTAATCATGCCAAGGTGTATACCAAGATTGACCTACATGGAGCATACAACTTGGTGTGCATTCGAAAAGGCGATGAATGGAAGATGGTGTTTAGAACTTGTTATGGCCATTTTGAATATGTTATGATGCCATTTGGCCTTATTAACGTGCCTACTATTTTTCCAACATTTAATGAATGTTATTTTTCATGAATGTTTAGATGATTTTGTGGTTTGTTATATTAATGACATCTTCATTTGTCAAAAAACATGGAGGAACATGAGCACCATGTATGTCTTATTTTGGATAAACTTTGGGAGGTTGGACTTTACACCAAATTGGAATAGTGTGAATTCCATCAATTAAAGTGGAACTCTTAGATTATGTCATTTCTAAAGATGGCATTTGCATGAATCTTCATAAGTTTCAAACCATTGTTGATTGAGCTACTCCAACTCTTTCAAGATGTCCAATGTTTTATTGGATTTGCCAACTTTTATCAACGTTTCATTGCCCACTATTCTTCAATAGTGGCCCCTTTTATTTAGTTGACTAGGTAAGATCAACCTTTTTATTGGGGAGTTGAAGCCAATAATGTCTTTCAATCTTTGAAGGCTTCTTTCATGATTACCCCACTCTTGATTCATGAAAACTTTGCCAAACCTTTTTTTTTGGAAATGAATGCTTTTAGTTTTGAATTAAGTGTCGTGTTTTCATAATTTGGAAAAGACAATCTTTTTCATACTTGTCAATTTTTGTTCTTGTAATTTTTTTCCTACAAAGATTAATTAAAAGATTCATAATAAAAAACTTTTAACCATCATGGATGCCTTTGAAGAGTGGTGTCATTTCTTAAAAGGAGTTCAACATGAAATCATTATGTATCTAAACTATAAGGATTTGCAATATTTCATGACAAGTGTTTCGAATCAACGCCAAGTTCAATGGGCATTGTCCCTATTTGAATTCCAATTTGTCATCACATATCACCTTGGGGTGTTAGCAAGGGAAACCTAATTTGTTGTCCCATCATTCATAGCTTGTGCTTTAGGAGGGAAATGTAGCCTACAAGTAACAATGTGATGTCATTTTCAACTCAAATGTTGTCGGTAATTCCTGATGACATAACCTTCTTTTTGTCAAATTCATGAAGATTTGAAAAAAGACCCTCTTATTATTGGCATCCAAAGTCAATTAAGGAATCATCACCAAGTTTAGGATTTTTTTAGTGATCATGCTAAATTCAAGTTTAAAAATGGTTTACTTTATTGTGATGGTCTTTTGTATGTTCCTAATGGCCCTATGTGACTTCAAGTTTTTTTAGCTAGGCACGATGTTTTGGCTACATGCCATTTTTTATACAACAAGACCATGGAGTTCGTGTTTTGAGATTATTGGTGGCCATAACTTTGGAAGTATGTGAAGTAATTGTCAAATCTTGTGATGTTTGTGTTCAAACAAAGAATCTTTGTTTTCGCCCTCATGATCTCCTTAAACCATTATCAATCCCTGCATCCATATGGTTTTCAATCTCCATAGACTTCATCATAAACCTTTCACCTTTTAGTTCTTATGATTCCATCTTGGTGGTGGTGGACCATTTGACAAAAATGGTTCATTTCATTTTGTGTACCAAAACAATAATTGGTGAAAGAATAGTCGAGTTATTATTTGATCATGATTTTCAATATCATGGTCTTCCTAAATATATCATTTTTGATCATGGGCTTCAATTTGTGTCCAAGTTCTAGAAGCAACTCTTTGAGCTTTTAAGTGTTAAGGTGAAATTGTCATTAGTTTTCCACCCTTAGAGGAATGAGCAAACATAACAAGTCAATCAAGTTTTGGGGCAATATTTATGGTGCATAACCAATTATCATCAAAACATATAATGGGTTAAAACTTTTGACCATGGCAAAATTTGCCTATAACAACACAACACATTCATCAACCTAGCAAATACCTTTATTTGTAAACCATGGTTTACACCCCAAGTTTAACATTCAAGTTATGCACAAAGTCATGAATCCAACAATTGGGGATCAAGCCATCTGGCTAGCAGATGTTCGAACCCAACTTGTATTTAACTTTAAAAAAATGCAAAAGTGATATAGAGAAATTATTAATGAACATTAAAAAGAATAACCTAGCTTCAAAGTTAGGGACAAAGTTTGGCTTCGACAACATATCATGACAACAAGGCCATTCATTAGTAGAAAATTTGGGTTTTGCAACTGTCATTTGCAACTAAAATTCAATTGCATACCACACATGCAATTGTAAATTTCTGTAGTTGTTTAAGACAAGTTGCGCATGACATTCATTTGCATGCAACACATGCAATTAAAAATTTGTGTAATTGCCTAAGACAAATTGCACATGACATTCAATTGCATGCCATACATGCAATTACAAATTTGTGTAGTTGCCTAAAATAAGTTGCGAATGACATTTAGTTGCATGCGACATGTGCAATTGCAAATTTGTGTAGTTGCCTAAGATAAGTTGCCCATGACATTCAGTTGCATGCGACATTGTGTATGCAATATGTATATATAGTGTTAATATACATGTTCATCCATACATACCAATCCAAATGTAATTGCATCTTATGTGCAACTTTCTTTGCAACTACGATGCAATTAATCAAAATATGACATGTGTTTAAAAATTGGATAAATAACTTGTGGACATGTGTCATTATTATTATTTTATTTTATTTCAAAATTAAAAATTCATTGGATTAATCTCAATCACTAAAGTTTTTGCACTATGATGATGGCATGTGGCACACCATGGAATGTTCATTGACCATTTGACACATGTTCATTTTTAATAATAATTATATGGTGACACATGACAATCAAGGCCCACCTGTTTTTTATTTTTTTAATAATAATTAATGTAATCTAATTTATGGCCAATAAGATGTTGACATGTGCTGCCTAAATAGGTAGGTAATTATTAAATCCTATTAGGTAGGTAGGTTTACTTGTGTATGTAAGTAGGTTGAAAAGTAGCTAGGCTTAAGTTATATAGGTAGGTTTAGAATAATTCAATTTTATTTTTAGGTTTAACCATTTCATAAAGTTCAAGTTTGTTTTATTCATTCATTCTCAATGGCACTTGGTATTTGGCTACTACATAGTTATTATTCCTAGTTATATACTGATCCAAATAAAATTAAAATTTAAAAGATATGGGATAAAAAATTCCACTGCAAACCTCATCAACCAACTTAGTTGCACATTAAATGCAACTATTGTATTAGAGTATATCAGCTAGGGGAAGGTTTTGTTGCTTTTGGTGTCCAAAAAAAAACTTTAAGCCCTCTTCTTGGCGCATCTAACACACTATGAATCATCGAAAACAAATTAGAAATGAAAAAGTCCCCCCCCCCGCCCCCCCTAGTAAAGGGGGTTAAAAATTCAAAAGAAACCATTAAACATTACAAAGGCTAGTTCTTAAACACCCAAAAAGTTCCTTTTATGTTGCCTTGTTGTTATTCAAATTGCAACGTGATTTGTAGAACTTCAGGTGGCGTTCCTATAACACTTTAAATCATTTTAAATGAATAAGAAATAAGAAAGTTATGAGGTTTGAAAGTAGCAAGGGTCCAAAGAAAAAAAAAATCGTTTTGTAACTTGGAAAGCTTATTTTTCTTATTTTTCTTCTTGTTAATATTTCAATACTCCTTTTCGTTTGCACTTCAAAGATGATTATAGGATTTTTTAATAATTATGATTACTTAATGAAAATATGATTTTAATAATATTATCTAGCTTAAACTAGTAATTAGCTTAGGATGTTTGTGTACTTTGTAGGTTAATTACAGTAGATTATTTACATCAATATTTTAACATAATAATAAATTTTTAATATATAATACCTATTGAGTATATATATAATTGATTATCATTATAATTATAATAAAATTTTAATTAATCATTATGATTATTTATAATAAAATTTAATATTATCATATTAATTGATTCTAAATCATTTTTTTGTTTAATCAACTTTACATTTTCTGAAAAAGATTCCAAATAAAATAAAATCAAAAAGTTATATTTGCCAAAACAAAGATTTAAATATATTTGACAAATAAAATTTGAAAACTTGTAATGCATATTTAAACCATGGTTTAGTTTAGTTTAATTTAATTTAGCATAATTTAGTTTAGCTTCACTTAATTTAACCATAGTTAGTTTAACTTTTTAATTTATTTAATTTAGGTTATTTTAGCCTAGGTTAATTTAGGCTAACCTAAATTAGCATGGGGTTAACCTTAGTACTAAAGGTACATAATACTATTATATATAGCCTATGTAGATGTATTAAGTATAGTAATTTAAATATGTATAAGTTTAGGCCATTATTTTTATGACACGTGTCCATGATGTACACATTTAGTTGCATGTTAGTTGCACACATAATTGTATGGCCCAAAAATTATACAATACCAAATTTCTAATTGCAAACATGACTATGATAGTTGCAAATGACAAGATTTGTAGTAGTGATTAAAAAAGTTGGATCACCAGAGGCTAAATCCATTCCTCATTGTGAAACAAATCAATGTTGTGTTTTTTCTAACTCAAGCTTTTAGGTTTTATGAAAATCCATCCTATGTTTGATGTTTCCTTGTTGGAACCTTACCACGCATCTACCATTCCAAGAAGAATCCATGATCCCCTTCCACCTATTGATGTTGATGGTGAACAAGATTATGAAATGCAAGACATTTTGGATTCACAGGTCTCTAATCATCAACTCTAGTATCTTGTTGATTGATATGGTTATGATGTGAATGAATGCACTTGGGAACTAGTGAAAAACCTATCACATGTTATGGAGAAAGTGCATGAATTTCATTGACGATATCCAAAGAAGCATAATTCTACTCCTTGTGGAACATGTTGTTAGAAGGGGAGGTGATGTCACAAATGCCAATGCCATGGGGCTCATTTTTTTTAATGTTCATCCATGATTTATATTAAACTTCTATCTAACTCTTAATTTAGTTTTAATTCACATAGTTAATTTCCAATTAAATTCTAGTTCACTTCTAATTAACTCTTAATTAACTTATAATTAAGTTACAATTAAATTTGAATTAGCTCACAATTAAATCCCAATTAACTTTTAGTCAAACTCCTAGTTAATTAGAATTTCTAATTAACTATTAGTTAAGATTTAATTAACCCTAATTAACTCCTAGTTGACCTCTAATTAAATGTCAGTTAACTTTCAGTTAACTCATAGTTGATTCAATTAGGAAGGTTTTCAAGAAGCTTGTTTATTCAATGCACCCATAAAAGTTTCTTTGGAAGCTTCCTTGAGCTAAGTCTCCAAAGGGGTATAAATACAAGTAGGACCCTTCATTTCTTTCAATTTGTTCAACACTATTTTCAGTATGATCTTGCATCATAACCTTGTCATGTTCTTTTCATGTTCATGTTTACATATGTTAACATAATAAAAATATATTGTCACATTTATCTTGCACATCTCGTGTTTTTATTCATAGTTCTTGTGTTTTTCTTTTGGAATCACATAATCTTGTTTTGTTTCCTTGTTGGAAAGTTAGACTTAGACATGTCCTTTAGCCTTTGTTCTTGTGGTTTTTTGTGTCCTTGACAACTAGGGTCCTTGAAAGTTGAGAACAATGATTCCAATTTTGAATTCTTTTATACACCTTTTAAAAGTTCGTTAAAACCCATTCATATTAAGAAGGATAATGATAAGAGGCATTCAAAGATCTACAAAACATTCATTCAACGATGTATTGGATGCACAAAATGTGTTTATTTCATGTTGGTGACAATGAAAGATCATCATTAAAGCTGAAGATAAAAAATCATTATAAAATTTTCATGAATTATAACTATTTGCTAGAATATTAATAAATCATGATTTATTCAAGGTTTTATATTTGATTGCAGTTCATGTGTTCCAAGCTCATTTTTGCAATGTTGTACATCTAAAGTGAAGTTTTGATATGCATTTTTGGGTTGTTTTGGTTGTAGGTTAACAATTGTCCTTACAATGGTTCATTGCAAAAGGAATACTAACAAATAAGATTGGGATGGGAAAGCAAATGGACAAGATGGCTAAGAAAAGGACTCAACATATCAAACTTGGTATGGTGAGAAAAGAAGGCACACACAAGGGAATAGGTGAAGACATGTTGAATGTGCAAAACAACAATGATAGCATAATATGAAATTCAAAACTTACAAGTTGTAAAGGTTGTTACCTCCCCTTCTTTATTACAAAACCCAATTCCAAAAGGTCGCGAAATATTTGTCTAAGAAGATTACATTGTTTATTAGTAAGTTTGTCAAAGATTTAGACTCTAATGCCCAAAACATTGTGACAAAGCCATTTCCCATTCATTGTTTAACAACATATTTTGAAGTTATCTTCTAATTTACAATTTGTGATCACGAAGGACTATCAAACATGAAGTTAGGGACCACATAACATGTCAAAAGAGGTTTAGTTTAATTGTTACTAAAGACATTGTGTGTATGCAATAAAGGTGTTGCAAAAAAATTGGGTGTGGATAAACATAACATTCATAAAGTCGTATGGAGATGAATATTATTGGACACCATGAAAGATGTCTTTTAAATTACATGGAAGTGAGCTAAACATTCAAATGCCCTACTTAAGTGCATGAGGAATCTTGTAATACTATTTTGGACAAACCATACCATAAGTTCTCCAAATTGCAAAGATGTTGTGAGAAATTGCATGGGTTTCAAGGTGTATGAAGAGCATCCAATCCATTACTTCCAAATTTCACAAGTACTTTCACTATCTTCAAGTTTTGTTATGTTCATAACTTCATTGTTTTATAGTCATTTCTACACTTATCATTCCACATAGCTTTCAACCTCTTGTTGTTCATTCTAGTACTTGTTGCAAACCCTATTGTAGTTTTAAATATCAAAGAAGTGGCAAAGTTTTTTTTTGTTGTTACTAAATGTTGATTTTCATAATTTGTTGAACACTAAATTGTTGAGTGTTGAAGGGCTAAGTGCTAAGTTGTTGACTATTGGATCCTAGAATAATAAGTTGTTGAGTATTGATTGCTAAATTGTTAAATGATGAATGCTAGGTTGCTAAGTTGATGGATGTTGAGTGCATGATGTTGAGTTGATAAGTGATGAGCGTTGAGTGTTATTCAATATTTAGTTCATAACCAATTTAACACATAAGGAACACAACACTAGTGTTTGATCACTATCTACTTTTTCCACATGGATCTATTGAGTGCTGAAGTGGTGGTTAAAGGTTTGCTTAAGCCTAAGAAACAATGTTCAAATGTTGGTTGGGTGTTATAACGTCAAGGAGTCACTTCTCAATGCAAGTTATTCATTTGTAATTCAGCTGGATTTTGCAAGTAAACCAGACATTGTAACTTTGTCAACTTAATTGAGATCATTTTGTGATCTTGCTTGTCTTAACAACATTGAATACTCCCCATGCGTATTTCAAGTTTCTAAAATTTTCACCCTTTTGGCCACTCTTTCTCTTTCTCAAAATTGCAGTTCTTTTTCAATCAAGTTGCAGAAGTAGCAGAAGTAGCCTTGTCGGGCACACCATTTCCTCCACAACATAGAAAATGTTCAATTGGCCAAGACTTTTCATTGTTGTGGGTCCACAAACCTTGGGATGGTTTTTGTTGAAGAAATTATGGCAACCCACCAACTTGAGTCTTGTACTCCTCAAGAACCATGC
>Ga0116230_10005618_pt1 | contig 12306 bp, 11 predicted proteins | sample S1TSphfallax_3_FD_88678 | JGI IMG/M metagenome (GOLD analysis project Ga0116230, IMG submission 88678) | Host-associated microbial communities from peat moss isolated from Minnesota, USA - S1T2_Fd - Sphagnum fallax MG | ecosystem: Host-associated > Plants > Peat moss > Unclassified | place...
AATTTAAAATTTAGAAAAAAAATCCACAGTTTTCTGGCGATTGTGAGTGATGGGTACGGAATGAGTTCCCGCACTGGGGCGGGGCCTACTGTGATAGACCCTAATGGGGGAAATAGGCCCTAGTGTGAGGGGTGACTAGGACCTACGACTCCTCCTGTCCACTATGAACGTAGGTCTCCTCCTGTCCACTATGAACTTCTGTGGCTGTCAGGGCTCCAGCTGTCAACGAACTTCGTGGTGATCCGTATGCCACGTGTCCCAGGAATTGCGGAAAAAAAAACACCGCCCCCGATATTCCCCCCCCCCCAAGAAAGAAAGAAAGAAAGAATTTCGCTGACAACGAAGACGAAGATGAGCAAATCTCTCTCTTCGCCATCTGGAATCAAGCTTGGAGATTCGCACTAGCGATGTACGTACGTCCTTCGCAGGCGGCGGTAGTAGCAGAAGTAGCAGCAGCGATGGACGAATTTTGGGTATCCAGTCAGACTCGCTCAATTGCGCCTGCACCCACCACACACACACACACACCCCCATTTACATTCTCACACAAACCTCTACACTAGTGCTAGGCTAGAGAGGAGGAGAAAGCCCGCCCGCAGCAGCTTGGTCGTAGAGCTTCCTTGAGGATATGGTGCCGGTTTGGCATCGGCTCTCATGTAAACCACTCCATACACCGGTGCGTACAACTTGTCTTCCCCTGACTCTCTTTCTTTCAAGTTAAAGCGCTTCTTTTTTTTTTCCCCCTTCATCATCCACTGGCTCCCTTGTCTGTCTGTCTGTCTGTCTGTCTGCTTGCTTCTTTGCTTCTTCATGAACAAGGTACTGCGTTATTTTTGCTCCGGGGTTTTTTTTTCCCCTTTTTGGCCAAGGAATCGTGAGAAAATGGGTGATGAGGTTGGAGGGTCCAGGGTTTTAGTGGCTTCGAAATTTGGAGTTCAGAGATTTTATTTATTTATTTTTGGGTGTGGAGTTGTTCTGCTGGCTGATCTTTTTTCTTTCCTCGTCTTTATATCTTTGAATCGCTGGTTTAAGAAGTAGTGGTATTATTGTCTGTTGGGTGGGTCGTCCTCACATTGTCGACGTGCTCTACAAGTAGGTGTTTTTCCCCCCCTTTTTGTTGTGTTGTGTTTGAGAAAGAGAAAGGGCCCAAAGAGAAAGAAACATTTGTGTTTCAAATGCGATTGTGACTAGTTATGGTTAGCAGGGCACCTGACAGAGATCGCTAAGGATCTTCCAGCTGCGGAATTCCATGAGAAGGCGCTAACAGACTAGGTAGGTACCTATTTTTCCGCCTCACTGTTTTGTGTCGGTTGAGCAAGGTTTTGAGACAATTGGAAAATTTGTCTTGGTCTGTATTCGTAGACTTCATGGGGTTCTCTTCTTGGGAGCAAACCCCAACAACGGTACAGGTATCAAACCATATATGCAAAGGAATTTTTTTCATTCGTCACCAATGAGCAAAAGGAACAAAATTCACATTTACAGTGTAAGAGCCAGCAACGCAGGTGGCAATGACGACAGCATCGGAAGGCTGTGGACATTTACCACATTGCACCAAAGCAGAAAATGGAATATGGCTATACTGTCTGTGAGGCACATCCGAGGTTTTAGGGCTGAAGTGCATGATGTTGATTCAGGCTGCATTTATCACAAACATGTGTTGTATGAGGATGAAGGTCAGGACCAAGAATGTCTGATGATGGTTCCAGGTGAGTTGTGGGAGAAATCAGTGGGATCAAAATGGCATCCGTTAAACAGCAGGAGACAGATCTGGACTGTCAAGATGCAGCTGCTACGAATGTGGATGAGACCTCCACAGTCCATGTTCAAGGGCAAAACTGGCCATTGGCAGTGGATATAGGACCACCAATTTCAGCCAACAGTAGTCTTACACAGCAGTTGTCTTCAGCTGGTGCTTCAAGCACTGGTCATCCCTTCCTTCTGGTTAATCAACCTGATGCCTCTCAAGGTAGCCTGCACCATATTTCTCTTGTCAAAGATTTTCACATGTTCTATTATCTCATCCTGCACTCAACCTTGTGCCTCTGTAATTGAGAATAGTATCAGCACCCTACAACCAACTAAGAACTAGAATGTTGTGGTTTCCAAGTGGAGAAATTGTAGTCTGCTGGTTCTTATGCAGGTTCTCAGTCCAGTTTATGTTTGTCAAGTTCAACTCTGATTCAAAAACTCACACGTGCAAAGTGGAAGGGTTGATTGATTCCAAATTCTCATGCCACTTTGAGAATCCATGAGCCCATGAGAAATGGTACTGGATAATACCATATGTTCCCTTCTGTTTCTCAGAGTAAAAGACAACTTGCTAGAGGAAACTATAAGTCAATCATGCTCAACACCACCTGCATTTAAGCTCACTGGATCCTTTTGAAGCTCAATAGTAGGAGTTCTGTGTTTTGGTACACACATTTGGGGTGAAAATGGTCAGGATGTGCAGTTATAGAATGTAGGTGCATCATGACCACAAGAGCACTTGGAAACATTGCAGGGCCCTTGAAGTGGCAAAGGCACCCAAGCCTGGATGGCAGTCAATTTACAAGGGATGGAAGAGCGGATGCTGGGGCCCTTAAGCACATTAAAGAGTGCAGTACAGGCTTGGGGGCAAGTGGCATTGGGAAACAAGGGATCAAAATTCAGTCAGTGTTGGCCCTAGATGATTCAACTCATGGTGAAGGTGCTGTGAATGTGGGCCTAACTTTTGGGCACCAACAACAAAGGGGCAAAGACTTAGAAGTAAAGGCAGGTTCTGAAGGTGCTGAAGTTTGGGATTTGGAAAGAAGGAAGCCTTCAATAGAGCCTGTGGCTTCATCAGAAAGCCATCAAGAGAACAGATTTAATTTACTGGGGCCCAGTAATGATATGGGAACAGGAACAGGAAGCAGTGGTTTAGAACAGGTGAGTGGAACAGGCACATTAGTCACAAGTGCTGGAATGGGTGGTAGTGTAGGATTAGGTTTAAGTGAGAGTTTAGGGCAGGAAGGAGGTAGAAGTGGGAGTGGCAGAAGCTCAGGGTTATCTGAGGTGGATGGAGTTGCTTCCAGTTTTTGGTGGGGAAGAGGAGGAGGGCTTGGAGGGAGAGGATCCCACCAAGGTCGTGGTGCTGGAACATCTTTCTCTCAAGGTAAGTGTCAGCAATAGAGTCATACCATGCTAACAAGTTATTGAGAAGTTCTGCTAACTTGATTTGTGTTACTTCTAGCTCTTGCTTTCACTAATTGTTGAGTAAGACAGACAAAGTATGCTGTACCCATTGTCTGGAGCTGACAAAGGCAGTGAAGAGTCTTAGCATTTGGCTGACGTAAACATGGAAGTTAAGAATTGATGTTCAATTTTTAGTGGTTGCATGAGTTGTAGGTCTTGCTTCCAAGTTCATACTTGGTTGCTTCTTCTTATGACCCTTCCCTTCCTCTCTGCTCAGTTGGCTCACATTGCATAATGCCCTGTGTTTGTTTTCATTTTTCCCTTTCTCTGTATTTGGTTTGGTTTCCATTTTGCACTATTTTCCTTGGTACTTTAAAGATGCATGTGTGGAGTATTTTATGATCCACTTTCATTTACTGTCATCAATATAATGGTGGAGAACAATAGCACATGAGGGCAACATTTTCATCAGTTTGAAAACTGAACATGAGACCTGGGGAATTACAGGATTGGGTGGTGGACAGGTGTTCAATCTTTGGGGATCGAATCCAACTGCGGTTCCAAGAGCCCAAGCAGTGGCTATGGCAGGTGCAGGGACCTATGCAGCAGCAGGACGAGGGAACCTTGCTTATGCACTTAACCTGCGCAAGCCTGCCCAAGGTTTACTTCAGGGCGATGGTCAGCCAAAGGATGCCTGGAAAGGTATGCAAACTGGGACTTACTAATAATCTAGGATACTTGAGTTCAGGGCAAGTGGGTTTGTCTGTTTGAGGGTTTAGGCTATTGTTCTAAGGTTCTTCCACTGTGCTTGCAGTAGAGCATGATCTGCAAGAGGGTGGAGGCAGAGATGAAAGGCCCTTGGAAGATTTCTCAGTGGTTCATACTCATGAACATGAATGTGAATATAGCCAAGTTCCCATTCCAATTGGGACACAGAGAGAAAGAAGCAGTAACAAAACAGAGCAACAAGTTGAGCCAGACAGGGAGATGGATTTTGATCTTCAACAGGAGATTTCAGCTGTGGTGCCACCCAGTTCTACAATCCTGAAATTGAATGAGGCATCCCAAGATATGATTGCAAATGGAAACAATTCAATGGTATTGGATCTTAGGGTCTCTCAGGACTTGCAGGCTGGTAGTGGAAAGGATGATTTCCAGTGTCTTACACCAAGATCACCAGACCTTAGTCAGCCACTGTCAGTAGGCCCACCAGTAACAGTATCCAGCCCTCCTGTTGCTATGGATTCTCCATATCATTCAGGTCCAGGATCCATACCACTTGAACCACGAGCTCCAAGCTGCCTTGATGGGCCAGTCACAAGTGGAAGCTTAAGGGAAGGATGGAACATCCCAAATTTGCCTAAAGGAAAACCTACTGGGACAGAAGCACAGCCTGACCAAGCTTTGGTTGGGGATTGTAGCCCTCTTGGTAAACAAGATTGCCTTCTAAAATTCAACAAGGTTTCAAATTTGGGATTGGTAACAGTTGTAGGGAGTGGTGAGCTGGATTCAAAGGCTCTGGAGGATGCTAGGATCCTGAGTTCCATACCTGGGCAGTTGAGGGATCCAGCTCATGAGCATTATGAAATCACCAGCAAGCAACGGGATGGGATGGAGACAAGCCAAGGGCACGTCAGTGGGACATTATTGACACCTCACACAGATTGTGTACACACAGAGGATAAGTGCATTGCAGAACTGTCTAAACCTATTGTTGGCAGAGTTGAGCCACAGCATGTGAGACAGGAATTCACAGTGTCAAGACATATGCAAGAAAGCACTGATGATTGGAGAAAGCCAGATGATGCTGAAGTCAAGTACAGGGAAATGCTTGCAAGGGAAGGGGGAGTGGAGAGGGAGCAAGAAAAAGAAAGGGTCTTGATCAAGGTGAAGCGAGAGAGAGACAACAACAGACAAGGGGATACTGCTGAAACCCTTGATAAAAAGCAGAAAGTTACCAACTTCACTGATAATGCGTGCCAGATCACAGGACACATTGCAGACACTGAGAAGGTGGGATTTGTGCCCCGATCCTTGGGAGCAGGATCTTTCTTGCCATGGGCAATTGGCATTGGGAAAGGACGAGCTGGAAATGTTCTGAGGAACATTCCTATATCACCACATGTACCAGAGTATGTGACTCATAAGAGAGATGCATCACCATGGCCAGTGGCAAGTACAAAAGTTACAAAGTTTGTGGAGGACTTTCCCATAAAAGAAGGCTTAGAAAATATGCAGCCTGAAATTAAGAAGGGGGAACCCCTTCTGCAAGAAGTGCAGGACCTCTCAGGATTTGAAGCAGACCGAGTTATAAAGGAGGACCCAAGAGTCAAGATCAGAGAGAAGAAAGATGAAGACTTGCAAGCTTCAGCAACCCAGAAGCCTCCAGATCTGGATGACAGTAGCCCAACAGATTATACCATATCTGCCTTGAGGCATTCTAAATTTGGGTCATTTCTTCAGAACAGTAACAAGGCATCAGTACCAGAAATTTCTGTCAATCTGCAAAGCAGGATTGAAACTGGAAAGCGGAAAGTGGATGACTCTCCCTCTCCCAATCCCTTATGGACAGCAAGGCACAAGGAGGAGAGAAAATTGCTGTCCATGTCTGCAGCTGCCAGTCCTCTGATTTCAACTCCTGATTGCTTGGGGCAATTGCAGCCACAGCATGTTGATATAAGTAATGCAGAGCCCTCTTTGCCAGCAGAAGTTCCTGCCAAGTTTACAGGGACTGACAGCTTAGCTGGGGCACAGCATTCACCCAAGTGTGGTTCAAAACAAGTACAAGATTCTGTTTCTGCCAGAGTCACATCATATTGCAGTTCCAAGAGTGCACGTGACATGTGGATTCATAGGTAATGAAATTTCTTTTTGCAAGTGTCCACTTGACTGGTAGAGTTTAGCATGAGTCCCCTGAAACTGCAAAAATAAATAGCAAACCTTTAACAGTTATGAATGTGAGGGTGTAATTGTGATGATCCAGCAAACATGCTTTGATTGCTAACTTTGTCATTTGTTTCAAGGGCTGCAATTTTGGAGGTAAAATTGACTTACCTTCAATAGATTATTCTCTTGTCCAGTAGCATGAAGTATTCATCTCTAGAATGAATTTGTGAGGTTGGTGGACTAAATGGAGAATTGTGTCTTCACATTTTGAAGGTTTTCGACCAGAGCAGCTGTTAGACCTGCTGTTTGTGAGGTACCACTGCATGGCACCTTAGGGCCATCATCAAGTAAGCAAGCAGTTGCACCTCATCACATATCTCAAATTCATTCCAAAGGCCACAGATTCACTGAGCAAGGATGCTCGCATATTCCCAAAATTGATTCCCACAGTGACATCAAAGGTAAAGCTCCCGAGAACGTTGCAAACAGTTCTTCAAGACTCCATGTAGAGGGCAATTTTTCAGCAGCAGGTGGATTGCTTCTGGGAACACTAGATTCAAATTTATGTCCTGGCAGCATATACAAAGGTGATGGTTCTGGGGATTTGCCAAATGAGCAGAGCAACATGGACTATGCAGCCTCAATGAATGCAGTTAAAGCCTGGAGAATTCAGACAAGCAAATATAGGGAGAGCATGACCCAAAGCTCCTTTGGTAATCAGGTGGGTCTTCGTCGGTGCTGGTTTTGTGGGCTTCCAGGTCATTGTGTCGTTGACTGCTCTGAAACCCTTGACTGTGAGCTCCAAAAACTTGGAGAAAGGGCAAGTAACAGTTTTGAGATGTGGCTTAGAGGTGAAGTCCTATGTCTACGATGTCTAGGAGTGGGGCATTGGGGTGCCCAATGTCATCTTTCTGTCACTGAGGCGGCATCTAGGGCACATGATAGAGCTGAATTCTGGAGGCTGAACAAGAGAAATCACATTGAGAGTTCCAGAGAACAAGGAGAGAGACAATTGGAGTTGGTCACAGAGGGCCGTGGTACATGTGACTACACCAATCGAGATACAGCAGGTGTTGTGTGTTATAACTGCAATGAAATGGGCCATTGGGCACGTTATTGTCCAAGACATCGAAGTAGTAGTGCTGGAGGTGGTCAAAGCTCAGGTTCAGGGAAAGGTCATCAGAACTCAACCTCTAGTGGGAGTAAGTTGCTGGCATCTCCTAATCAAGGAAAGTTGAAGGCTTATGCTCCTATACAAAGTTTGGAGAAACCTGCACAAGAAGAAACACAAGCAAGGTACAGTTCCCTTATACTGCAGCTTTTTAATAGACACCTGTTGGTGCCTGGATGAACTCTCTCCGCATGTACTTGACTCTTTTCTGGGCAGTGCGCACTCCAGCAAGTATTGTCCCTCCCTCCCTCCCCCCTTACCTTCCTGCCCTGCACATCTCTCTGTGTCTGTGTCTCTCTCAGAGCTTATGGTCACTTTCAGGAGTTCTGGATTGGAACAATTGAATTTTGTAGTCTGGTTTGCTACCAATTTGCCATGCATTGTGTATCTTGTAAAGTGTTTTCACCATTTCAACATGTCAATACATCTTAGTTGGCTGTAGATCCATTGTACATGTTTTGTCATTTTGCAATGTTTAATATTGTGGACTCTTAAGCAAGCCTTAAACAATGCCTGATGGAGGACAAACTGATCCCTGGAGTAATTGGACCTTCATGCCCAAGTGGCAATGAAAACTTGTCACATCTTCTTTGTTACTACTTTTTAGATAGGGTTTCCATCTTGTGGCCAGACTGGCTATTATTGAAGAAACTGTATCTCTGTGGAGATGTATGAGACCCACACTTGCTACATACAGAGCAGACAATTTGAAACTAATTTTGGAAATGATGTCAGATGCAAGGAAAAATGTCCTTGCATGTAGAACCGAGAATTAGTCTGTGTGACTGGTTGGTTATAGGTACAAGCCAGCACATATAATTTGCTCAGAAGTACTCACAAGCTGGGTAACATGTGCTATATCTGTGCAGATATGTGCAACAACCAGAAACAGAAGGAACATTACCTTCCAAGTTGGAGGAATATCTGACTTGGGAGTCCCAATCACAACCACACCATGGACAAAATATGAGGCCAAAAGCTGATGAGGTAGTAATTCTGACCCATAAAACCTAAACTCCACCCTAGATCAAGAAGCAACCTTTGCAATCAATGGAATACATGCCAAAGGAGCCTCACTTATGAGAGACTCCTGACATTGGAGGTTCCTTCGAAGATGACAGCCCCTTGATTAGCTGTGTGGGTTCCAATATCCGTTCCAAGTTTCTGTAATCTCTGGACAGATAGAAAGTCAGAGCACAGTTGTATGCCCAAGATGACATCATTATGCCTGCTGTGCTGGTCTTTGGTTGTACCTCAACCAATAATTTAGTTAGTCGGGTACTTTGTGTGTTCATCTGAAGTAGAATAGACAGGGTTGACTCTTTTAAATTGGTCTTGCCAACAGCATGACCAAGTTTTCTCATTTCTGAACTGGGCCCGTAATCCATCTGCACCCCTGTTGACAACTGATGAAGTCAGGTGGAAGTGATGGCAGCATGAACATGAAAGTTTGATACTTTCATGTGAGAGAGAGTCACAGGTTTAAGACTGCATTCTGTCCTTTGGTGTAGGTTGTACCTGGACAAGTGCATTTGCATTCATATGGGGGTTTTCTCATCACAAAGTTCAGAAATTTTCAGACCTGGATTGGCTTTGGGGTATCTGTTTCCAATAGTCCCTGAGGAATAAAGTACCCATCTACAGAATATGAACATCCTGTTAATTATTTATTGGAGCTGAGAAGAAAGTCCACCACCATGAAGCAAATGGCATGTAAAATCTGTTTGCATGAACTGATCGAAACCATGTTTGTACCTTGTATATATATTGTCAATATATATTATTGACTGACTTTTAAGCATAATTTTGACATGTAGGCCAATCCAGAGGCAAAGGAGCATGAGGGAAAAAGCAAAAGGCAGGGAAGGAATTCACAACTTGTCATTACAGAGATGATGCATCTTGAGTCTGAGAGAAGACCTCCACTGGATGGTGTGGCATGTAACAAGGTGGAGGAATCCAGATTATGCAACCAGCCACCACCTGTTCCTTATGGTATGCTGGGTGCAATAGAGCTCATACGCTTATCTCGGCCAGACCTCCAGAAGTGCGCATTCTCATAACCTTTGCCATTGTTGAAGGAAGGTAGTTGCAGCTTTCAATGTGAATATTTTCCCTCTTCATTTACCCAAGATGTTCTAATGACCTCAAGGCACATATCAGTGTTGGTCTGGTATCACCAGACTTAGGTCATACCAGACTGGTCTGGTATTTGATACCAGCGTTCATGCCAGTATTGATACCAGTCTCTGACCCTATATACCAGAACAACATGGGTGTATACCAAAGTTTAATAAACATTCTGCAACCTATACTAGATTCCAAGGAATAGTGTAAATAGAGATATCCAGCCAAACCGTGTTAGAAGGGCAACATATTAGGTAACATTGATTGAAACTGCTTGCCATTCTTGATAGTGCTCTTTGTCTTCAAATAGGTGGCTGGACTCTCCAGATCTGGGGACAAGGGTTAAGGGATTTTTTTTGCGATTGCGTTTTGGACGGTGGGAGGCTCACCTGGGTGGCACAGGCTATCGGATGGTGCGGATTACAGGTTTCATTTTAATCCTTTTTATTCCATTTTTCAGACTAGATTCTCGCTGTCTAGTATTACCTAGGTCATCCCACCATTTGCACCATGATCCCCTTTGGGAGTGGAGGGCATGACATGTGTAAGCTTGTACGTGGCCATGTATTTTATCTGACAGGGGCAGTTAAGAAATCTGCAGTGGGGCAAGCAATGGTCATCTCAGTGGATCTGGGTGTGTCAGAATGCAATGTAGATGCTCAATATGTCTCAAATCAGGCTTTCACAGAGGTATTGTGCCTAGACATTTACAAACAATTAGTTACCAGTTGATGGGATGTTCTTGCTAATGTTACCCCTTTGAAAACTAGTTGATATAGGATACTTCTAACTTGTTTAAGATCCTATGTGACAACTGATTGAAACTGAGAATCTAAGCTTGGGATTTTTCTTAGGTCAGTAATCTGGCTTCACCGTTGTTCCCCCAGGTTGAGCTTACAGAGTGGTGGAGAGGAGCATGGATCAAAGGGAAAACAGTTGATTTGGAGTCTGACATTCAATTGAAGTTGTGTGAACGACAGAAATGGCCTGTGACTCTTTAGTCAGTCTGTCCTTCTCCAGTGGTGTTGGATAATGTTACTGGCATGAATAGCAATAGAATCGAATGTGGCTGTGTAATTGTCTGTACCTTCATACAAATTGCCTCACATCCAGAGATGGTCAGGATGGCCTTTCTCCTTTCCTGAGGTTGTACACATGATGGCAGTTTCAGCAGCACGATTGTATCTTCCATCCCACTCTGATTGGTAATATATGCCTCAGATCCAGAAGCTGGGTCACTGTTGCATTAAGTTCCCAAGGAGTCTTAGCACAGGTTTGCACATGTGTGCCCACACTATTCTTTTACCAATTGGGATGTTTAATGGCTTGAAGGACATGATGTGTTTTCTCAACTGTTGAGCAAAATGATATTGTCTTGGTTCCTTGTGTTCAGACAGATTATTGAGCCCAGGAGATGATTTTCATGTCATTCAAGACTTGATTTAGTACAGTGCTGGTGCATGTCTTGAGGCACCCTGCGTCAATGGGTGATACAAGTCACCTGTCCCTCTTTTGGTACATCTTCCATTGTTTCTTTTGCAACTTGTTGGACTCAGTATTGGTCCATGGCAGAATCAGCCTCAAAAACTGTCAACATGCTGGGATGGGCTTGTTCCACACCACAATAGCCACAACCCTCACATCTGGATGCAGAGCCCAGTATTGCACAAGCCTATTGGGCTTGATGCTGGTCCAATGTCAGTGAGGGCTGTGCATCACTTGGTCTGGTGTGCAAGGCCTTGGTCACCCCAAGTGCAGTTGATGTGTCCCCCATGGCTTGGCCTACCCTGTGTTTAAAGCAAAAACATCAAAGAAATCTTAGTGTTATAAGTTACAGATTTTGATGTTTTATTGTTTTGCACACAAAAGTGATCTCTAAGCATGGCTATGGCAATATGCTAGTGGCAACATTAAAATGGCCTGGACAGAATGTGTATTGTGCTTGTGGGAGGGGGAAAGGTTTTGGAAGACTTAGTATGAAGCTTTAGTGAGAGGCTTTGGATGATTACACCACAAATCACTACAATTCCAAGGGCATTTATGACCAAAACATTATTTTGAGATGGATTGCATATAATCTTGGACTATCAGTAAATTACGAGTGGTATAAAATCCTAAAGCTATGATTGAACTCTTAAGTTTGGAGAAAAATGAAAATCATACAAAAACTTGGCTATTCTGTTCTAATGCATTCCAATAATCTGCAATACATGAGATTATGATGAATTTGTTTGAATTATGATGACTAACGATTGAAGATATATGCTTTTGGAATTTTATTTTTATTCAAACACTAGTGAAGTTGAACAAGATTCTTACCATACACTCTTGGAACAGTGATTCCAGGTTTCAGTTACATACAAATAGATGTTTGGGTTCAAGTTCCAGTTCTAGTTCTGGTTCTGAAGCTTAGTTTTGGTTCAGTTCAAATAATTAATAACCAGAACTAGAGGTTAACTGAGGCGACCCCACTTTAACCTCTCAGGACTGGTTATAAACATGTTCTCAAGATTCTTTGGCCCATGAAGAAGACATGTGGTCCCTAGACATGTCTTTAGAGGTGGTGCATTGCACACTTTGATCAAGTGTGTTTCAAATTCTCCAATCTCTGGAACAAGATAGTTTTGCTGTAGCTTGGTGAGTTGTGGATATATTCCTCTCTCTGATGTCCTCAAAAGTTTAGTCTCTTCTATTGCACAAGTACACCACAGCACACCTATAGAAAATCAAATGCAATTGTGCTTCTTTTCTCAGTGGATTAGGCTTTGTGAGAAGCCAAAGAAAGCACAACCAATTTCTGCCATAAGTATAACAAGCAGCCAGAGCATGTAGGAGGCACTTCCTGGTCAAACACCCATGAAATCAAAATTGAGGTGCCTTGGCACTGCCTTTTCCCAGAAGCTCCATCAGTATCTGCAAAACAGTTGCACAGATCAATCACCATAGTTCAGGGGCTCCATTTG
>Ga0116230_10005619_pt1 | contig 12306 bp, 12 predicted proteins | sample S1TSphfallax_3_FD_88678 | JGI IMG/M metagenome (GOLD analysis project Ga0116230, IMG submission 88678) | Host-associated microbial communities from peat moss isolated from Minnesota, USA - S1T2_Fd - Sphagnum fallax MG | ecosystem: Host-associated > Plants > Peat moss > Unclassified | place...
GGTGGATGGCGGGGCTCAGGCGTCCTTCACGGTGGCGAGCGCCAGTTGGACGCGTGCGAACGCGGGCAAGATCACGCTACCCAAGGGAGTTCATACCATCGAACTGACAACGGCTGGCCCCGGCTCGGCCAGCGTCAAGGGCCTGGAGTTGTTGCCGGCCGTCGATGCGGCGTCGTACGCGGCGCGCGTGGCCGCCTACAAGGCAAGCACCGCGCATTTCGCGAGCTATGACTATGGCTTGATGTTCCAGTATGGCGCATGGGGCTTTCCCGCGAATGGCGGCCCGGCGCTGCCCATCAACGCCCAAGCCGCAGACTTCGACGTGTCCTCTTTCGTCTCGATGGTCAAGAGCACCGGTGCCAAGTACGTCATTTGGTCCATGACTTGGTATACGTACCAAATGGACGCCCCGAATGCCGCGGTCAACGCGATCGTCGGCGAGACCAACCGAACTGCCACCACCGATCTCGTTGGGAATGTTGCCGCGGCGCTGGCCGCGCAGGGCATCGACTTCTATCTTTACTATCACTCCGGCAGCGACACTCAGTCGCCGGGTGGCTACGATTCCACCGATTGGTGGCAGGCGCAGGACTGGCCGGCCACCTGGTCGCCCGCCGGCTGGGGTAACCGCAGCAGGTTCTTCAGCAACTGGACCCGTGTCGTGAGCACCTTGGGCACCCGCTACGGAGCGCTGCTCCAGGGATGGTTCTTCGACGACGGCGGAATGTTGTACTACGGCGGACCTTTCGAGGATTTGGCCGCGGCGGCGCGTGCCGGCAACTCCTCTCGACTGCTCTCCTACAATTCCTACGTCCTGTCCAACATCACCGACTTCGAGGACGTCGGGTTCGGCGAGGTATGCAATGCGAGCGGTGCGCCGGTGGGCGGCACGGGCCAGATCACAACGGGCCCGGAAACGGGTTTGCAAGCTCATTGCATGTATCCGATGGAGAATGATTGGGGTATTCATTACCAGGGCCAGAGCATTGGCAGCACGAATTACACTGTTCAATCGGCCGTTGCTCTGGTTTTGAACAACTCGCTGCGCGGCGTTCCGACCAGCTTCGCGATGATGATGTACCAGGATGGCACGGTTTCACCGACGTCGTTGGCGGTTCTACAGGGACTCGCATCCTATCGCGGCAGCTATGGTTGCGGCGCCGGGTGCACTCAGCTCGATGACACGAGTCTGGCCTTGACCTACTCCGCCGGCTGGCAGCTCTCCTCGAATCGCGGCGCCGGAGACTTTCAGGACGACGTCCACTATGCGACGGCGAATGGCGCCTCGGTCTCCCTGAAGTTCACTGGAACCCGTGTCGGTGTGTTCATGCCGACCGCGACCAATGACGGGACATTCCAGGTCACGATCGATGGCGTGTCGCAGGGAACGTATACGTCCTACGCGTCCTCGGGGTACAACCCCCGGGTTCTGGTCTACTCGAAAGCAGGCCTGCCGAACGCGGCGCATACGCTGACGCTGACCAAGATGTCGGGAACCTACCTGCAACTCGACTATGTTCAGGTTCAAGCCCCGACGACGGTCAGCTGGAATGACACGTCCCTCTGATCGTCTACGCGGGCAGCGCTTGGCACTATTCGAACGACCGGAATGCCGGGGATTACGACAATGATGTGCACACCACGACCCACAACGGGGACTCGTTCTCGGTGAGCGCACCGTGCAGTGCCTTCAACGTCTACATGCCGGAGGAAAGCGACGAGGCCAACGTGGAGTTCTTCATCGATGGCGTGAGCAAAGGCCTCGTCAGCACGTACGCGGCCAAGTACACGCCTCAGCACAGCGTCTTCTCGATCAAGGCTCTGGCGGCTGGCAGCCACACGGTGTCCGCCTTCAAACGCAGCGGCGCCTACATGCAGCCGGATCGGGTGGACTGCGTGACCCAGTGAGCCGGTTGTGGATCCTATCGCGCCTGTGGATCGTGTTGCGGGACCGTGATACCCAATGATAACGTCACGCTCGGACTTATGAACACCTCCGACGCTTCAGTTGAACGCCGCGCAGAGCTCGAGTTCCTGACCCAGATAACGGACACGCTCGCGGCCGGGAAAATCGAGCTGCCTGCCTTTCCGCAAGTCGTCATCCAGGTTCAGGAGGCTTACAGCAATCCGAACTACGTGCCGCAAATGGTCGCACGTTTGATCTCGGCCGAACCGACGCTTGCCAGACGCCTGCTCGATATGGCGAACTCCGTGGCCTTCAACACGACCGGACGGGTGATCATCGACCTGGGATTCGCGCTGACCCGCCTCGGCGCTCAAAAGGTTTACGGTGTCGTTCTTGCACATGCCATGCAGGAGATGCGGCGCACCGAGGCACTGCGATCCATCGCGGGGCGCCTCGACGAGCTCTGGTCCGACAGCGTCACGGTTGCGCATTTCTGCCAGGCGGTTGCCAAGCGAACGTCTCTTGCGACCGCCGATGCCTTTGCGGCGGGACTGCTCCACCTGATGGGGCGATTCTATATTCTGGTCCGGTGCGCACTGCAGGGGCAGTCGGGAAATCGTGTCGTTTTGAGCGAGGATCTGGTCGATGCCTGGCACCCGGCAATTGGTAAGGCCGTCTTGAAGAATTGGCGAATGAGCGAGGAAGTCTGCGAGGCGGTGGGTGCGCAGGCGGAGGTGGATGTGGTGCGGACAGGGAATGCGACGCTGACCGACGTGCTGATCACGGGCATCCGCCTGGCGAAGCGGCTGCGGAGCCATCACGACGCCACCTCTTTAAGCGCCGGTGGGGTTCTGGCACGACTCAACCTCCCTGTCGAGGAGTGTCATAGGCTGATTGCCGAGGCGGCCGCAGACTTGCGAGCGCTCGAGCGCGCCCTGCGTCCGTAACCCCGTACCGTACCTAAGTCTTTCACTAGGTCATACCGGCAGCGTTTGGCTCTAAGCTTCGGATCCGATGGATTCCCCCGGAGCGCATATGGTCGCAGACCTTGCGGCACAACAGTGGATGTACGAGCGCATGATCGAGTCGCGGTATTTCGACGACGCGATATTCGCCGCCTATTTCGAGGGTAAGACCCCGGTGTTCAACATGGCCAAGGGCCCGGTGCCCGGCGAGATGCACCAGTCGTTCGGCCAGGAGCCCTGCGCCGTCGGCGTGCTGGCGCATCTGGGTCCCGACGATGTCGTGGGCGCCGCGCATCGGCCACATCATGTGGCGATTGCGCGTGGCGTGAATCTCGACCGTATGGCTGCGGAGCTGTTCGGCAAGAAGACGGGCTTGTCGGGCGGCCGCGGCGGCCACATGCACTTGTATGACAAGAGCGTGAATTTCTTCTGCAGCGGCATCATTGCCGAGGGACTCGGTCCTGCCGCCGGCATGGCGTTGGCGCGGAAACTGCAAAATCTGCCGGGTATTGCCGTGGCATTCATCGGCGAGGCGGCGGCCAACCAAGGTGCCTTTCACGAAGTATTGAACATGGCGAGCCTGTGGAAGCTGCCCTTCATCTGCGTGATCGAGGACAACAAGTACGGGGTGTCTGTGCCGAAGCGGCTCTCCACCGCGGTGGAGCGCAATCCGAACCGCGGAATCGCCTATGGATGTTTCGGCGAGTATGTCGAGGGCAATGATCCGGACAAGATTTACACTGCGGCGGCAACCGCGATCGCGCGCGCGCGGCGCGGCGAAGGTCCGACGATCCTGGAACTCGAGACCGAGCGTCTGCATGGTCATTTCATCGGCGATCCGGCGGGTTATCGACCGGAGGCCGAAAGAGAGGCGCAGCGTGATCCGATCCCCGCGTACCGCCGGCGCCTTCTCGAGAACGGCGCGTTCGACGATCGGGCCTTGAGCGCCTTGGAGGCCGCCGTCAAGCAGCGGGTTGCCAGGTCGATCCAGTTTGCGCGCGACAGCGCCTATCCGGAACCCGCCGCAGCGCTCGACGAGCTGTACGCGTAACCCAACCATAGGAATACACCCGTGGCAGCACCCCCGAACGCCAGTTCCGCCGGACAATCCGATCGCATCCTGACCATGGCGCGCGCCGGCCGCGAGGCCGTGTTCAGTGCCATGCGCAAGGACCCGAAGGTTTTCGTGATCGGCGAAGATGTCGGCAAGCTCGGCGGGATTTTCGGCACCGCGGTGGGCGTCCAAGAGGAATTCGGCCCCTCGCGCGCCATCGACACACCCATCTCGGAAACCGGCTTCATCGGTATCGCGTGCGGGGCGGCCATGGCCGGCATGCGTCCGTTGGTTGAACTCGCCTACGTGGACTTCTTCGGCGTGTGCTTCAATCAAATCTACAATTTCGCCGCAAAGACCCATTACATGTCGGGCGGTCAGTACCGCATGCCGCTGACGATGATGATCGGCGTCGGCGGCGGCTACAACAACGCCGCGCAGCACTCGCAAACGCTCTATGGCACCTTCGCGCACATGCCTGGCATCAAGATCGTGGTGCCCTCCAATGCCTATGACGCGAAAGGGTTGATGCACGCGTGCATCGCGGACGACAATCTCACGTTGTGGATGGTGCACAAGGCAACCTGCGGGCTCGGATGGTTGGGTGCGCCGCTCAAGACGGCCATGGCGGCAGTGCCGGAAACCGATTACTCGATCCCGTTCGGCGAGGCGCGCGTCTGGCGTGAGGGAACGGATGTGACCCTGGTCGGCTTGGGCCTCACCGTGCACCATTGCCTGCAAGCGGCGGACTTGCTCGCGACGAGCGGCATCAGTGCCGAGGTCATCGACCTGCGTTCCTTGGTGCCGCTCGACCGCGAGACGATCTTCGCCTCCGTCGCGAAAACCGGCCGGCTGGTCGTGGTGGACGAGGACTACTCAAGCTTCGGCGTCACCGGGGAGATCATCGCGTCGATTGCCGAGCGTGATCCGCGCCTCTGGAAGGCGCCGCCGCGCCGCGTCGCCTACCCGGACGTACCCGTACCATTCTCCCGGCCGCTCGAGGATTTCTGCATGCCGGATGCGCAGAAGGTCGTGGCCGCGGTCAAGTCGATCATGGTGCCGCATTGATCGACTTGGTGATTCCCGAGGATCTGTGGAACGACGATCGCGAAGGCGTCATTGTCACTTGGCTCTACCAGGATGGCGCCAGCGTCGAGAGCGGCAAAGTGGTCGTGGAGTTGATGGTCGAAAAGGCACAGATGGAACTGTCGGCGCCGGCCTCCGGCCGTCTGACCATTCTTGCCGCAGCCGATGCAATCGTGCATCGAGGTGAGGTCATCGGCCGGATCGGGTGAGCGACTTCGACCTGCTGCCCGGCAAGCGGGGCCGGCCCGTGATCGTGGATTGGCGCGAGCCCGCCGTCGCGCCGGGCGTGCAGCTTCGGATCGAGCAGGACATTTTCGATTCAATGCCGCGCGCCGTGCCGCGGCTACGCGTTTGGCAGCCGTTGCCCACGTTGGTCGTTACAACCGCTGAAGCCGGTAACGCCGCCTTTGGTGCAGCGGCGTTTCGTGCCGCGGCTCGCGGGTTTCCGGTCGAGGTGCGCCGCAGCGGCGGCGGCGCGGTCTGTTTGGGACCCGGCATGCTGGTGGTGAGCCATTTCTACACATCCATGCACGACGATATCGACTCGAGCTACCGCTCGTTTGCCCGCCGGTTGATGGCGGCTCTCGAGGTCGTCGGCGTCGCGCTGACGGATCAGCATGTGGCCCGGGCTTACTGTGATGGCAAGTTCGATCTGGCATGGTGTGGATTGAAGGTGGGCGGCATGGCGCAGCGGCGCCGCTGCCGCGACGGCGCGAGTCAGGTGTGGATCCATGCCGTCATCGCGGTCGAGCCAGAATCCATGCGCTACCCGGCGGAGGTGGCGCAGTTTTATTCGGACTCGAGGATGCCGCGCATTGCCGATCCGAGCAGGACCACCTGCCTTTCCCTCTGTATGCCGTCCGAAGCGCGCGCGCCGGGTCTGCTGCGGCGCTGCGGCGATGTCATTGCCGGCAGCTTTCGCGAGGAGCCTCTTTAAGTCAGTTCGCGAGCCGCGAGCGGGCTATTTGGTCGTGACGGAACCGGCGGAAGTCTGCTGGGTGATGAGTCCGTCGATCACGACGAAGGTGTCGCTGCTGAATGCGATCCGATGCGTGGCCGATTCGGCCTTCCAGACGATGTAGCCGAGCGTGCCGTCGGCGAGCGTGAGGTCGAGGCTGAACGCGGTGCCGGCTGCGGGAATGATGTGGGACACGAACTGCGTCAACACCGCGCCGATCGCCGCGCGACCCGTGATGACCCCGGTGACTCCGGCAATGAAAACGGCGTCCTCGGCGTAATCGGCGATGAGTCCCGGGACATCGCCGCGAACCAGGGCCTTCCAATGACGATCCATGGTGGCGAGGGTGGTCAGGGTGGCCGTGGTCATGAACGATCCCCCTTGCGCGCGCAGTGGGCAATCGCGTTACTGCGTTTCATGGCGTTAAAGCCCCGGCATGGGCAGCGCGGGATTGTCGGCGAGATACCAATCGACGACTTCGTGGAAGAACTGATTGCCGCGCTCGTTCTTGCCGAACACGAGATTCTTGACGCCGCCGGATTCAAGACCCTGCTGGATCTTGAGGCCGAGCAGATAATCCTCCTCGTACGTCACGTCGCGCAGAAAGTTGATCATTTGTTCGACTTGGACCCTGTCCGCCTCATCCGCCGCCGGGGTGCGGCGGGCGTAGAGCAATACCGTGCGATTGCTGCCGGGGGTCGGTCCGGGAAACAGCTGGGCGATCTGCGCAAGCTCGGGCGCCAGGAACGCCGATACGTTCGGGAACAGGATGCGGACGAAATCGAAGCCTGAATTTTCGCGCCGGCCCCAGTCCTCGCGCGGCACTTCGCGTAACGCGGCGATCCCCATCTGCGGGAAGCCGATGCGCAGGTGCGGGCCGAACGCCTCGTAATGCGTGACGTTGGAGGGCGTGCGCGTGGCGATGGATTTCGGATGCAAGGTTGCGAAGTGGTAGCCCTCGAGGTAGCCGTCGAAGGCGATCTTCCAGTTCGCGCCCTCGATGACGCGCGAGCCGAAGAAGGTCCAGTGCGCAAGATCGGCTGCCTCGAAATCATCGAGCATGCGGCCGTAGTAGGACTCGACGTCCAGGCTCGAGCCCGGCGTCAGGCCGACGAAGATCATGCCCGCGCGTTCGGTGCACGGCAGCGCCGTGAGCCCGCGTTGCGATTTATCGATCTCGCCGAAGTTCCTGGCATCCGTGATCGCGAGCAGTCGCCCGTCATTGCCATAGGTCCAGCCGTGATATTGGCACGTGAAGCGTGCGCACTTGCCGTGCCCCACGCCGACCAGCGGGGCGCCGCGATGTTGGCAGACATTGAGGAAGGCAGCGACTTTTCGCGTCGCATCGCGGCTGATGAGCACCGGCAAGCCCATGACTTCCATGGCTTTGTAGCTGCCGGGCTCGGGCAATTCGGCAGACAGCGCGAGCATCAACGGCACGCGCTTGAAGATGAGTTCCATTTCCCGCGACCAGCGTGCGGCATCGGTGTAGTGCGACGCGGGCACGGTGGTGATGCGGTCGGACTGGAAGGTGCGCCCCGTCGCGACGTAATCCAACAGCTTTTCGGCCACGTTGCCGACGCTCTGATAGTCCATGCAAGACACCTCCCAAGCTTCAACCGGCGTGCAATCCGTTCGAGCTTAACCCGTCCGGCGTCCGGCACGACCTAGCGCTTTTCAGAGGCGATGTCGCCGCATCGTCCGCCATGGCTATGATGGCGTCATGGCGCAGCTCACCCTGGATGGCTTCCTGCGGCGGCACGCGGTGGAGCGAGGCTCGAAGATTGCCCTGCGCTTCGGTACGCAGACCCGCACTTATGCACAACTCGAGCGGCACGCGCGCCAGGTGGCCCAGGGTCTGATTGCAGCCGGCGTGCGTCCGGGCGACCGGGTGACCTACCTGGGCAAGAACACGCTCTCCTACCTGGAATACTTCGTGGGAGCGGCGCGCGCGCGCGCGGTGCTCGTGCCCATCAATTGGCGGCTTGCCGAGGCGGAGGTCGCCTACATTCTCGAGAACGCACGGCCGCGCAGTGTATTGGTCGAGGAGCCGTTCCTGCCTGTCGTCGAGAAACTCGCGCCCGGGATACCGCGGCTGGTCGCCGGCGAGAAGTTTGCGGCCTGGCGTGGAGAGCAGCCAGAGGAGGATGTGCAGGGCGCCGTCGACTGGACGGACCCGTTGTTGCAGCTATATACCTCTGGAACCACCGGCCGTCCTAAAGGCGCGGTGTTGACGCATCGCAGCCTCTTTGGCCTGAGCGCCGACCCGGGCGTGCATCCGCCCTGGTATCGCTGGTCGGACCAGGACGTCAGCCTGATCGCCATGCCCGTGGCGCATGTCAGCGGCACCGGCTGGGCCATCTGGACACTGCAGTATGGCGCCTGCGGCGTCATCGCCCGCGAGTTCGATCCGCATGCGGTATTCGATCAGATCGTCGAGCACCGCATCAGCAAACTGATGATGGTGCCGACCGCCATGCAGATCGCCGTGCGCCACCCGCGCGCGCACGCCACGGATTTCAGCTTCTTGAAGTACATCTACTACGGCGGTGCGCCGCTGCCCGCGGCATTGCTCGCCGAATGCATCGACGTGTTCCGCTGCGGGTTCGTGCACATGTATGGCATGACCGAAACGTCGGGCACGATCACTGCTCTGGCACCCGAGGATCACGATCCGGGCAAGGGCTCGCGGGCGCGCTCGGTGGGGCGTCCGCTGCAGGGCGTAGAGATCAAGATCATCGACGAGACTGGCGCGCAGGTCGGCGCCGGCAGCACGGGCGAGATCGCAACGCGCTCGGCCGCGAATATGGCGGGCTACTTCGACAATCCCGCCGCCACCGCGGAAACCATCGATGCGCAGGGTTGGCTGCGAACCGGGGACGCAGGCTCGGTGGATGCAGATGGCTTTTTGTACCTGCACGATCGCGTCAAGGACATGATCATCTCGGGCGGGGAAAACATTTATCCGGCCGAGGTCGAGAATGCGATCTTCGGACATCCCGCGGTGGCCGAAGTGGCCGTGATCGGCGTGCCGGACGACAAGTGGGGCGAAGCGGTCAAGGCCGTGATCGTGCCCGTGCCGGGAGCGCCACGCGACGATGCCAGCGTCATCGCTTGGGCGGCGCAGCGGATAGCCCGCTACAAATTACCGAAGTCGATCACGTGGACGGAGAGCCTGCCGCGCAACCATACGGGGAAGGTGTTGCGCCGCGAACTGCGCCGCGCGCACGCCGCCGCCAAACCCTAGGGCGCCTCGATTGGCGGCCGGTCGGCGCATGGTGTGGTCGGCGCAGTGTGTGCCATCGGCGTATGGCGCGTAGTCATAGCATGAGCACCGTCTTGGCGATGATGGTGCGTTGGATCTCGTTGCTGCCGCCGAAAATCGCCCACGCCTGACTGTTGAGATAGCGCGGCATGGCAACTTGCGCGGAGGTCGTGTGGACGGGCTCGGGCGCTGTGCTGCCGTACAGGGGGCGCCGCAATTCGAGCTGCAATCCCGCATAACCGAAGACGCTGACGGCCAGTGCATCGACATGCCGGCGCAGGTCCGAGGCCACGAGTTTCACGATGGAGGATTGCGGACCCGGGCGTTCGCCGAGACCCAATTGCTCGAGGATGCGCAGCTCCGTGATTTCGAGCGCCTGTGCTTCGAGCTCGAGCCTCGCCAGTTGCAAGGCGAACGCCGCATCGTCGATGAGCGCGGTGTCGTCGCCGGCGGGCTCGTGCGTCGCCTCGTCGCGCAGCCGCGCGATGTCCGCGAGCAGCCGCGGGGCATGACAGGATCCGCCGCGTTCGTTCTCCAGCAGGAACTTGGCGATGCTCCAACCCTGGCCTTCCACGCCGACCAGATCGGTTGCCGGCACGCGCACGGTGTCGAGGAAGACCTCGTTGACTTCGTGATCGCCCGCGAGCGTGCGGATGGGGCGCACTTTCACCCCGGGTTGGCGCATATCGACCAGGAAAAAGCTGATCCCGCGCTGCGCTTTGACAGACGAGTCGGTGCGCGCCAGACAGAATATGTGATCGGCAAAGTGTGCGTGCGTGGTCCAGAGTTTGCTGCCATTCAGCAGGTAATCGCCGCCCTCCCGGGTGGCCCGCGTACGCAGGCTGGCGAGATCGGATCCGGCGCTCGATTCGGAGAACCCCTGGCACCAATAGTGCTCGCCGCTCAGGATCTTCGGCAGATAAAATGCCTGCTGGTCCGGGGTGCCATAAGCACACAGCACCGGCGCGAGCAATTTCAGCCCAAGGACCGGCAGCCCGGGCGCATCGGCAAGCGCGCATTCCTTTTCGAACAGATAGCGCTGCGTCGGCGACCAGCCCGTGCCACCGAACTCCCGCGGCCAGTTATAGGCCAGCCAGCCCTTGTCATGCAGGATGGCCTGCCACACCCGGCTGATTTCCGGCTCGGCAAACACCGTGGGCGTGGCGCGAGATCCCGCCCGCAGCGCCTCGGGCAGGTGGGTTCGCAGAAACTCGCGCACCGTCTCGCGGAATGAGCGATCTTCCGGCGAGACCTCGAATTCCAAGGGCGCTAGCATTGCAGTATCACGACGGCCGACACGCCCGGCGCGCCATAGACATGACTGTAGGCGGTGCGCACGGGCCGAGGCACCTGCCGACCCCCGCCGGTACCGCGCATTTGCACGACATTTTCGTATACCTGGCGCAGACCCGAGGCGCCGATGGGTTCGCCGCAGGCAATGCAGCCGCCGTCCGTGTTGATGGGCAACTCGCCATCGATGCGAGTGCGCCCGTCGGCCAGCCACGCCTCCTGTTCGCCGTCGGCGCAGAAGCCGTTTTCCGCCATATGCATGATCTCCGCGCCGGACTCCGTGTCCTGGAGCTGCGCGACGTCAATGTCCCGCGGACCCAAGCCTGCGCTCTCGAATGCGGCGCGGCTGGCGATCTCGGTGGCCGACCCGCCGCGCTCGAGATCGAGCGACGGCGCGAATACTTCGAACGAACCGGCAGGCCGGGTGCGCATCGAGATGGCCTTGATGCGAATACCGGTGCGCCCCAGTTGCCGGGCCTTTCGGGCGCTGGCGAGAATGAGCGCCACGCCGCCCTCGCCGGGCGAACAAAACATATACTTGGTCAACGGATCGTTCACCTTCGGCGAATTCAAGATGGTCTGCAGATCGAGGGGCACGCGGCGCCACGCATGCGGGGCATGCGCACCGTTGGCGAATGCCTTTTCCGCGACGCGGCCGAGCGCAGTCGTCGTGATGCCATGTTGATCCATGTAACGCCGCAGCTTCATCGCGAAGAACTGCGTCGTGACCATCAAGCCGACCTCGCCGTACCAGGCGGGCAGGCCCCAATCTTGGGGTTTGGGGTCGAAGGCGCCGGGTGGATGTTTGTCGAAGCCGACCACGAGGCCGAGATCGGCGTCGCCCGCACGGATGGCGCCGCAGCCGCCGAACAGTGCCGCGCCGCCCGTGGCGCAGCCGTTCAAGACGTTGATGAACGGCAATGTCGTCTGGCCCAGCTGGGTGACGAGGGTATCGGCCTTGCCCGCCGCATCCGAGCCTCCGTAGGCGACTTGGATATCCGGCCAGCCTAAGCCTGCGTCCTTGAGTGCGGCGTGGATCGCGAATTCGGCCTGATCCAAGCCGGACAGATTCTCGGTGCGCCCGAAGCGATGAATGCCGATGCCGACGATGTAGACGTCGGTCATGCCGCGCACACGTCCGTCATGCCGCACCGCCCGCCGAGGCGCTCGGCCTGAAGGCAAACGTCTGCACGATGTCGCCGCCGTCGCGCCCGCAGTCGATCGTCGTCAGTTCCATCGCAAGCCCGACGTGCAAGTCCTCGAAGGCCACCTGGGTCAGCGGGGTTTCGACAATGAGCGCACCGGGCAATTCCACGTAGCCCACGGCGAAGGGAACGAAAGGATCCGTGCGGCGGAACGGCGGTGATTTCGGCGCGAAGCGCTGAACCGTGAATGACCACAGCACGCCGCGCGCGGGCAGCTCGACAGCTTCGAAGTCGCCGGCAGCGGGCAACGGGAAGACGAATTTACGACTGTGACGGTGCCGGCCGCCGATCAAACGCAATTCGGGATCGGTCGAGAAAACGTTGGGCGCAATTGGAATCGTACTCACTGACCAAGAATCGCCCGATTGCCGCCGCTTGGCATCTATAACAAAGACTAGTTGCCCGAGCCGCTCGAGGCAGACAAAGGCGGGCCGGCGATCAGGCGAGCGCGGCGATCAAGCTTCAGGTGAGCGAGCCGAGATAGCCCAGTTGCGCCGCCTTGAAGACCGCCTGACTGCGGTTCACTGCATTCAACTTTTGCGCCGCGTTGTGGATGTGGAAGCGGATGGTGGCACAA
>Ga0116230_10005620_pt1 | contig 12304 bp, 10 predicted proteins | sample S1TSphfallax_3_FD_88678 | JGI IMG/M metagenome (GOLD analysis project Ga0116230, IMG submission 88678) | Host-associated microbial communities from peat moss isolated from Minnesota, USA - S1T2_Fd - Sphagnum fallax MG | ecosystem: Host-associated > Plants > Peat moss > Unclassified | place...
ATTTGACTCCATTAGATTGTACAACAAAGTCCATTTTTTTGGGGGTTAATCTAAAACATATATTAAATTCTTGAATCTTCCATGGAAATCTGAGGAAACAAATAGCTCCTTGGAATTTATTTTTATCATCATGAGTGATCTCAATGACCTTATGACCTTTGAATGTAAGCTTGCTTATGAGAACTCAATTGTAATTCTTAAAGGAAATTTTGTCCAGATTGCTGTTCATGAGGTACACTGTTACTAAAATGAGGGTTTAGACTGTTTTAAGACATTGTCTCCAACCTTTGTGAATTCAATTAATATAAATTCTTAATAGAAAATTTTGCTGCTACCTAATGTCCAAGGGATTCTAAGATCATTATTCACAAGGTTTTACTATTGTTGAAATGAGGAGATATATTCTTTTAAGAAACTGCCTTCTTGACCTTTGTGAACTCAATTGTAACTCTTACAGAAAATTTTGTAGGTGCTATTGACTATCTATGGGATTTTGTTGTTCACTTAGGTTTTACTATTGTTGAAATGAGGAAATAGATTGTTTAAAAAGACTGCCTTCAATCAAGTTGTGAGCTCAGTTCTAATTCTTAAAAAACATATTTGTTGCTACCTAATAAAGTTATTTGTAAAGTCATCCTCTTTCACCCCCTATCCCTTCTTCCAGTGGTATTCACAAAGTAAGGAAATTTTGTAAAATCATAGTATGAAATGTTGAAACTTAGCGTTTAATGCACAAGGGCCGATAGTAATTATAGTAGTTGTACAAGTAGGACCAGTGAAAATATATGTAGTAGCAATGGAGGCGCTTAGGAAAAAGGAAAGAAAGATGAAACTCAGTTTACCAACAACATTGATGGAAAATTTTGTTTAGGTCTGAATTATTTCATTTTGTAAAATTTCATTTCCAGGTACACATTTGATGCCCTATTATGTCGAAATTGGCCACTCTCACCCCTAATCGCCTGACTTTAATGTCCAAAGGATTTTGTTGTGCAAATCATTGTTCACTTATGTTTTACTGTTGTTGAATGAAGAAATATACTCTTTTAATAATTTGCCTTCAATCTTTGTGAACTCAATTGTGATTCTTAGAAATGTTTTTGTTCCTGACTAATGTCGAAGGGATTCTGTTGTTCAAATCATTGTTCACTTAGGTTTTACTATTGCTGAAATGAGGATATATACTCTTTTAAAATCTACCTTCAGCCTTTTGTCATGTGATTATAGGATTATGTTTAATATATATGTGCAGACTGAATTCTTTTTGAGATTTCAAGTTGCACATCTTGGAATACATATTGGGCAAAAGTCATTTGAATATCTATTTAATCATTTTTTGTTAAGCCTTTGAAGGACAGAAATACTAGTTGTTGCATTTACCATGTAGAGCTCAAGTGAGTTGAACCTTGTATTCAATGAAATGAAGGCAAAAAATACCATACATGACAGACAAATGTGTGACTATCATTGTGATGATATATGTGGTCATTCTGGGCAGCCATGTCAAGCCTCAAGTGTTGTATACACATGTATTATTAATATGTGAGAGGTTATAATGTGCCCAAAAGGTGATTATGGGGAATGGCACAAGCATAGTTGCTTGTTTGGCAACTACCCAAGGTGTGGGGTGCAAATAATGTCCTTTTGTCCAAAAGATCATATTTGAATGGAATCCAACGATACCATTTTGCTCTAAAAACCATTATGGCTAGAAATGGCCAACCTTTTAAAAAGTTGATTTTGGTATACAAGAACATGATGCCAGATGAGTTCATTGAACATCTACAACCAAAATTGTAACATTTTGTCAAGCACAATTTTATTGCTTGATGAGAAGATATGCATTTCAAACTTGCAAATCAAATATTTCCTAACCAACATTGTGGTTTTTATAGTTGACTTTGTATTAAAAAAATAGTTTTGAGGTTCAAAATGAAATGCAAAGTATGCACTAGCATACTTATTAGATTTCCATTTTGGTGCACATTTGTTTTTGCCATAACCTTACACCAAATCCTTATGATGGGGATTCAAAAATTCTTACTGAATACCACTTTTATATTCTAGATGATCACAAACATGATTTGAAATTTGTGTAACATTGTTTCAAACTTCATTAACAATATATGGTGGAACAAGGATATACACATGAATGGCATTGGGTGTGGAGTGATGGGTGTGGAGCAATGGGTGTGCAACCCAATTCAAGAGTTCACTAACATCTTACAACCTCCAATCAAATTTGGATACATGGAGACAAAGTACCATGGCAAAGGACCCCATGATGGGGCAAAAAATGTAATCAAAAGATTTTTGCAAAGTAAATAAATTAATGCCCAAGGCAAAAAGTTGCAAAAAGTGGAGGAAATAGTTGAATTTTTAAGTGAACATCTATATGACCAAACCAAAGTTTTCATATTTTGGTTTTATGAAACTTTTTCACAAAATATTTTGGCATGTTAAAGGTGAAGATGTGGATAGGGTGCCATTATTGTTCATTTATGATCCCATGAAAGGGACCATGAAGATTCATTCAATTTGTGCACTTAACAAAAACAATGTACTACAATTGTTTGTTAAAGATTTGACATGTTTTTGTGGGTTTTATTTCGATAGTCATTGTACAAAATGTCAAAATGTTGAATGGACATGCCACTGGTGCCAAAACAACTTTAGCTTTGAGGTATGCGATATGTATGAGAACCAATGTATGATGAGTGGGATGGAAAGTGCCAATTTGACCTACAAGGTATTTGTTTCTACATTTTTCTTATTTTGATTTTGTTTGCATGATTAATTGGAATTATGTTTTGATTAGATCCCACGTTATTGAACTCACTATCACAAATTATTATTATTTCACATGCAAGTGATGAATTAGTTGTTGCATTTGAGATTGGGGACAAATATGTAGTAGTTAACACAAAATAAGGTAACAATCAAGGGCATCCTTTTGGTTGATTTTATGTACTAAACCATTATACAAGGTAAAAGAACCCTTTACATATCAATGAGGGATTGGTTTTGACACTAATGATGATCTTGTAGGAGGTATTAATATTAAAGATGGGGAAATAATGATACCTCTTATGTCTTGTTGAAGGACTCACACAAAATGTATTTGTACTCTCATTTGGTTAAGGCAATAAAGTTTTTGATGCCTCCCAAAAATCATCAACTTAGTGGAAATGATCCTATTTATGAACTATTATAAAAGATTTTGCAAAACATCAATGAGGCTATTTTTTTGGTATTTAGAAGATTAAATTAAATTTTGACTATGTAGTAATCAATATAATCAATTTTGTGTATGGGCTATAATATTATATATTTATAGAGATCTGTTTTTGCAAATTTGTGTTTATAATGTGTACAAACCATTGTATGTGATTGTTTCCTTTTAATTCCAAGCTCATTATGCGAATACAATGAGTAGGTATTGAATTTGCATATAACACACATGTTACACAAGCCAAGTTTATTATTCCATTTGATTTTGTAGCATGGAATACATGCAACCTAACATTTTTTTACATTCAAAGAATTTGTTGCAAAATTATGTTTGAATTTTTTTCTAAAATCGACAATTTCAACTTGAGATGGGTATGTTAAATAACTTGAAAAAATATATTTGAAACATTTACTAATTGTATCATGTGTTATACCTTTACAATATCATTCAAGGCCTAAAACTCCAAAAGTGTTATGTTACATTACTTGACTTTTGTGTGTGTGACAAATTGGATGCTTACATAATTTTCGAAATATTGATTTGCAACATGTGTAATTTATTTATTTATCTTTTGCTAGGGGCATATGTTTGTAAATAAATAAATCATTTTGCTAGGGGTTATATATAAGGTTGTATTTGTGAAACCCTTATTGTGGTAGTTCACTTAGGAAGAAGGGGTGCACTTTGTTATTAAGTTCAAGCTATAGAATGTTAGAAAATCCATTTAGATCAAGAATGTTAATTTAAATGAATCAAAGATTCCAACACTTGTTGAATTTAAGACATTATATAAAGTATGTGTAGTTGCAAATAGGTTTGGTGAAAGGGTTATATTTGAGAAAGTGAACTACACTAATCATGTATATGTCACAAATAAATATATGCCCAAAAGGGATTCAAATAGATTGGACCTTGACAAAAATAAAGTAAAAAGGCCTTTAGAACATAGGATTAAGGTGGAATATTAAAAAAGTCAATGGGATTTTTAAAAACCCAAAAAGGAATGAGATGGACTATAAGGTAATAAATAGATCACGGATTGAGATGGATTATATTGACATTTGAAATTGGGAAGCCCCAAATGGACACATATGGACATTAATGAACTATTTTCACAAATGTAATCTTAATACATTATCTAAATTTAAAATAAAATAAAATAGACATGTCCATCCAAAGATCAAATTATATAAAATAATTTTTATCACCTATAGAAGTGCCTAAGTGCACTCTAGAATTTAAAGTTCATTAAAGGTCAATTTGACTAGTATGATCTAATAGTTAAGACCTAATTAACCAAAAATTTAGACTCAAGAAACATTATGCAAATTTAATGGAGTTTAAGGATGAAATTTAAAGCTTTATATCTTCAACACTTATTCCTTCTCCCTACCTTTTAAAGCGTCCATATATGGGATGTATACATATAATGCAAGTCAAGTTTCAATCAATTTAGAATGCATTCTTTCTATGACTTGAGATAAATTTTTTTTTGCAATTGTTAAATCATTAGGATTGTGTTGTATCAAGCTTGATAAAACTATGGATGATGGAGCAACATCTTTGGAACCACACAAAACAAAACAATCAAAATAGGCACATGTAGATTTGGAACTTGAATTCATGAATCCTTTGGCACAACCAAGATATAGTTGAAGTATACAACAAACCTTTGTCCAACTATCCATGTTATAAACTAAAATTGATTTATATTATGAACCCATATTCCATTTGCACTTGAAAAAAAAAGTCTCTACATGTATTTCATGAAATCTAATGTGTAGAGGGTGCATAAAATGTTCATCCAAGCAAAATTTGGAGCTTTCAAGATTGTTTGAACCCAATTGTCCATGTTATAACTATTCAACCAATCTAACTTTATAACTTGTAAGTTCATGCAAGTATGCACTTATAATGCATACTTTGTACCATAAATTAGAAGCACCGGAAAAAAAATGTGTCACTAAAATAAAGACTAGTTTAGGTAAGTTTTGATATTAGAATTAGTAATAGACTATGAATTGGAGCAAGTGGACAAATACTTGAGCTACAACTTGAAAGACAATTGGGTGGGTACTACACACAAAAGTTGGTAACAAATTGTTAACTAACGCTTGGCTAGATTGGTAAGAGCAACTTTCTACTATGTGGCATATGCCATGACAAAAGGAATAAAATGGAATAGAAAAGGTGATTTTAACATTAAAATGAAGGATATCAAAATTTCAACTAGAATTCATCATCATCCATGAGACTCATCTTTGAAGAATAGCCATTGTGCTTGTCATTGGAATTATCCTTCTTTTGAAATTGCCATAGTTCTTTCAATCACCTTTGGAATTGAAAATTTTCATTATTTTGAGCATAAGTATTGTGTATAATAATTTCATGGTACTAAAAAAATTGGTTTTAGTAAGGTTCCAAATAGGTTCCCCCAATGTCTGTACTTGCATAGTTACACCAACAAACCTTTTTTGTTATATGGTTTTGGATATCATTCCAATTATTTTGTTCTCTTTCTTTGGTGGTAGTCTCCAACTCCTTTTATTCCTCACTATGAAAGAAGCAATGTTCTCCAAATCCATTTTTAGTAATTCCACTCTTTGACCATTAAAAGGTCCACCTTGTTTTCTTTTTTGCAACACTTTGTCCAATTGCTTTTTCATGTGCAATTGAAATCACACTAACACATATTACAACAAGTGTAATTAGTGCTTGAATTTGTGTATCTACCATTTTAGAAAAAAATAAAAACCCCAAATGGAATTGATTATATAATGTTATTTTCAATGTATTGGTACAAATATTTTGAAATCTTGAAATCAATCTAATGAATGAAAAGTACCCAAAAGCATTTTGAAAGCATTATAACCAATGTTTTTAAATAACAAAAAGACTTGTAAATGGACTTGATTTTTTTGAAAATGACATTTAACAATTTTTTATGTAAACCATAACATAATAGTGTGATGAGAATTTTGAAGATTTTTTTTAATATTTTAAGAATATTCCAAAATAAAGACTTAAACAATCACCCAAGGGGTGGGTGTGGTCATGTTATCATGTTTGCACCTCGAGGTTTTAAGTAGATCAAAGATAGGGATAAGGGTCATAAATGATGATCCCACCAAATTAGATAAAAAGATTTGATAAAGGATTTTGATAAACATGGGTTTTCGGTACATAAAAGTTTTTTGGTAAAAGAAAACTTTTAATAAAAGAAAAGGTTTTTGATAATTATAAAATCTATCCAAAGATAAATCTAAAGTCTATTATAGCCTTCAACAAGAAACTAGTGTTGTACAATTCTTAGGTGTTCAACTATATCTAAATTTAACAATTAAAACCACCATGTTTACATGGAACTATAATTGTTTTCAAACTAGATTTGATGGGTCTTAAAGGTTTTTTTATATTTTTTAATTCATAAATTAGGTAAGGGGTAGGGTCCTTTAAGGCCTTATATTGTTGTGTATGAACGAGAAAAATATTTTCAAATTGCCATAATTAAATAAAGATGAAGATGCTTACATTTTATTTGTTACAAGGACAATCTAGTTTTATACAAAGTTTTATACATATAGAACTTTTATTTTTGGCATGTATACTCAAATGGTTGTGAGGGTATTAGAGGATTAAAATGTGTTAAGTCATAAAAATGAAGGAATGACAATGAAGGTCTTCTAGTTATGCACAATATTAGACTATGAAACATTGTTGGAGTTGAAGTCCTATGCTTATGAAGAAAAATGAAGACTTTTTTTAAAAATAAGTAAAGTATTAGTTTACCCAAGTCTAAGGTGAAGAAGAAAATTGCTTTGGATGGATTTTTAAAGTTTTAATTTAGATCACCTTCACGTTATAAAACACTAAAACTCAAAAGTGACCTTGAACTTCAAACTGATGGGTTGCTTTAGATTCAAGAATTAGTAGTCAAGAAAATTTGACACAACCTTGGAATTTGTAAGTTTTGATTTTTAGAATTTAAAATAGATTCAAAATCGATAATTCTTTCATATATATCTAAACTTAAGAACCAAACAACATTGGTACAACTAGCTTCATATCAAAAGACACCAAATCCCATTGATATTTTGTGAAACATATCAAGTGCATTAAATGGATGCCAAATAAGCAAATAAAATGAATGTGCTTTTAATAATGGATTAATGGAATGATAAATTATGAAATGATTTTTGTAATGATATCTTATGAAAGGTGGAGAGGTTATACCATATTTTGAATGGTCCAACATAATGATTGAATAAAGGATGAATGGATTTGTAAGTGATGAAATAATTTGATGTATATGTAGGAATTCTTTCAATTCATTAACACACAAGTTCCCATTTTGTGAATTTTGTTGTTTAACATGAAAAAATATCAACAAAAAACCTTAAATAGTTATTTGTACATATTATTGAAATCAAGAATGACCATTTAAGTCAACAACACAACAAATGGTGTCCTTGTATGCCAAGTGATTTCACTAGATTATGAGTGAATTCACTAGTTATAATGAACATGACCTAATGGGGAAGCATTGAATTCATTGGTCTAGTGAACAAGGACTAGTGAATTGCACCCACATTTTGTAGTATTGCAATGTTATAGATTTCATCATTTGAGTTCCATGATTAACATTTTTTGTTTGCTTATCATCTAGTGTAGTGTACTTGGGACCCAAATCAAGATTATATATTGTAAATTTTAAATTTTCATAATTTCATATGCCTTTTTTAAAATTAGATTACTTTCAATAATATAATAGATATAATATGACCATATTTTTTCCTCAAAAAATTTAGAAACGTTTTGTCCCATAGTTGGGAATTATCAATTTACACAATGAAACCACAATTATAACTATGTTTGTTTTTCAAATGGTCACCATTTAACATAGTTTAATAATTAATTAAAAATGGAATAATCATTCATGCACCCCCAAGCTCCATGATAGATTCAATCGTGAGTCCAAATGTGAAAACAACGGAAGGATAAGGAGTTGGGGTACATTCCTTGGCTTGCAGCACTTCGAAGGTAAAGGGGCATGCTGGAGCTTCAGGATGGATACTAAAACGAGTGACAAGTAGGTCAATTATTCACACATACCTACACAAACCAAACAACAAGTTGATTAGTGCATAGTTAAAACACTTTTGGTGCACGAATGAACCATAGGCAAACATAGACTCACAAGACTCACCACGGCCTAGACTTGGGGGAAGCCACCACCTTCCACCTTATATTATTCTTTGTGCCTAGCCACAGGGTTTGCACCCAAATGTCATTTTGTCTCAAGACTCCCAATTGGGAGTCTCGAAATTCTCGAAATTAAGACTTTTGCAACTTTGGAGGTTCATAATTTATTGCGCAAACCTCTAATTGAAATGAGGTCTAAAGCAAAGTTGTAGCCCTCTTTGAGAGCTTTCTAAAAATACATGGCATGCCACCTGCACACAAGTAAATCAGGGAGATTACTGACTTTTAATCGTCCGAAGTTAATTTTTTTTGGCCATAACTTATGTTTTAAATACCCAAATGGGTCATGCAAGCCCATTTAATACATCTGCATTCCAATGATATAAAGAACTTTTCAATCCAATTAGTTTTGACCCCTACAATTGCCTTTTGAAGATTCAGGAGTTTGTCAATATTTTAATTCCCAAAGTGGGAGTTCACTTGAAAATGTGGGGGTTCATTCCCTCACACTTTCCTACACTCCCGGGAGCATGAAATGTGACTCCTAGGCTTCATTCTTTGCCCACACCTTTGCAAGCCCTTGCCTTGGTCATGAGCCCAAGGTTAGGGTTGTGACAATCACCCAATCCATTTGAAAATTATCCTAAATCTACTATTGTACCCACAATCAAAATTTGGAAGAAACTGTTGAAATATTAAGATTTTCAACAAAAAAAGGTTCAATAATCACATTTTAAATTACCAAAATTTTGATAATTAATTTTTTAACACAAGGAATGCACATAGTTTTCAAAAGAAAAGAAGACAATCATTGGTAAGCACAATATTTTTTAATCAAATTAAAAGGGTCATGAATTTGAATTTTTAGGTTTTTATTATTAAGGTTAACTTTTAATTTCTTTTTTTTTTCAAATCTCCTGTTTGAAAATGAATTAACACCAAACCTCAACCAAAGGTATGGTAGTGATCATTGATAAATTTTATTTCAACATTCATTCAATTTAAATTATGCAAAATGAATTTTATGCTAAATAGATCCAAGATTCAATTTCCTTAATTGTTTTAAGTTGATATGGGTTATATTGATTATAGAAACACCTTAGGTTCTTTCTATAAAATTAAGATTTTTTTTGCCAAAAGAAATGTTTATGACATGTGATTTTCATTAATGGAAAAAAATCCTCTTTATGAATGAATATAATTGAATCATAGAAAAAGCATGAAATCATTCGTAAAACACTTTATGGTTAATAAGCTCAAAACTTTATAAATTGCATTTTTTGATTAATTTTAAAAAAGAGTCATAATTGCTAAAACATCAAATGAATAGTTACATTAGATAATTTGCTATCCAATTTTTTTAATAGTGATGGAAGAAAATAAAATTAAAGAGTATTACATATGGGTACATTCACAAAATAAGAAGCCTAGGGTGCACCCTTAGTTTTGACTTCGGTGATTGTTTATTTTGAAAGATTTTAGGTATATATTAGGAATATTTTGTTCACAAGTTGTAAAAAGTCATAAGAAGGTCCTTTTGATTCAAAAATATGTTACATTATACTTTTATGTGAATATGTGTTTTAAAAGTATCTCCAAAATTATGTCATTTTCAAATCTTTTAAAAGTCATTTATGAATTTTTTCAAGGAGTAAACGCACAATAAAAAATTGGTTACAATGATTAATCAATGCTTTTGAGAATTCAAATTTCATTATATTCATTTCAAATTATTATACATGTTTCCACAATATATTAAAAACATTATTATCAAAACATATTAATAAATGTGTAATATTAATATTTCTTTGACACGAAAACATGAAAAACAAATCACTAGTTACAATTTCTATGGTTCCTATATTTGTGAATGTACCCATGTATGAACATTAAAACTTGAATTGAAAATGTCATTAGAATGTAAATGGATGCACCTTTAACCTTTTAAGTTTGTCCACATCCATTAGATTTAAAACTTTTAACTAGCTGTGATGTTAAAATTTTATAATTCATGTATTAAGAGTTGATGTCTAGAAGTTTATGACCAAATGCCTCTATTTGAGATCCATATTCATCTTGAATTCCATATGTATCATTTGGTGAATATTCAAATAATGTTGTGTTCAAGCTTTCTTGTAAGAGAGCATCTCGTAATTCTTCAACTACCTCGGTCATTGTTGGTCTATGAATAGATTTGGGTTCCACACATTGGATGGCAATCTCTGCAACTTTCCATAAAACATCAAGTTGGGGATTTGAAGCTTTCACAATAGGGTCCAAAATCTTGTCAATATTTCCCACTTGAAGGTTGGATCGCACCTATTAAACACATACACATATTATTTGTACCTTTTGATATCATTTGCAAAACAATTTTTTACTAAATGCTCAATAGACATGCATTGTTGCTAAGTTAAAACTTGATATTTTACTTCTATATCACCATCATGTGTAATGTTTCCATGGACAAAGTATTTAAATTATATGATTGATATACACACCTAATTCCATTTTGTAGCACATATAGAAGTAGATCTTGGGTGAAACAACATAACAAGAACATACTAGGTCAAAACATAGTAAAGTGTACAACTAAAAAGTACTTGCTAGTCTACTTGTCAAGTGAACAAAAAATAGGATCAAAACCCATCACAAAATTATTATACATTTAATCTTTTAAGTTGAATGATAAATAACAAGGTATTTTTTCATTATTATGCATTAATATTTAAATTTTGCATTGTAAAAATAGGTTTCAAGTAGACTTTTCTAAATTCAAAAACTCTTAAAACCTACGTTCTATAGTGTAACATTTGATTCAAGTATGTGTTAACTATATTCTACCAAAGAGAAAGTAGTTTTGTTTTTCGATGAGGCCCTTGAATATACCATGATCTTTATGCTATAACTTCATATACATATATTTCATTAAATTTTCCCATGAAAAAGTAGGTTTGAACATCATATTGACTAGTTAATTTCAAACCTACTTCTTCCTTAATTTTATTATTCCAAAGTTTTTGAAATTTGTAATTGATTTACAATAAACCCAATTGGAGGCTCAATAGTTTCAAAATGAAATTTAAGTAAAATTTGAATCTACTTTCTTATGTTTTCATGAAAAATTGCCTCCTTTTTAACTTGACATATTTTTAGCTACTTTTTATATATATTTTACCATGCTTTCACCCTACATTACATGTTTGAAAATGATAATTGTAAAGGTAAATAAAGAGAATCAAAATTCTATAAACTTCAAATGATTATAATTTATAACTTACCCATTCACACAAATTCCAAGCATTGGGATTTGGTAATGTTGAATCTATAGGCATGCGTCCAGATATTATTTCCAAAAGCACAACACCAAAGCCATATACATCACTTTTTGGTGATAAACATTGTGTTGTAAAATACCTATCAATGAGAAAATTCATGCACACCAATTGTTAATGCAAATTGCAATATGTAATATGACATTTTGAAATGATCAAATTACATTCTACAAGATGAAATCATGTAAAATGCATAATATTTAATCATTAAACTATTGATTATGTAATCTATGTCACACATTACAATAAATTGGACCATATAATGTATGTGGTTAAATACGCACTCTGGATCAAGATACCCTATAGTTCCCTTAACATTTGTTGTAACATGAGTAATATCGTCTTCTCCATATATTAATCTTGATAGACCAAAATCGGCAACTTTTGCAATTTCCATATTACTAGAGAGTAGAATGTTATTGCTTTTAACATCACGATGAATAATGCTTTGATTGCTCCCTGAATGTAGATATTCTAGGCCTGCAAATTCCAAATTTGATTGTCTTAAAAATATTACTATGTAAATATGTTAGGA
>Ga0116230_10005621_pt1 | contig 12303 bp, 5 predicted proteins | sample S1TSphfallax_3_FD_88678 | JGI IMG/M metagenome (GOLD analysis project Ga0116230, IMG submission 88678) | Host-associated microbial communities from peat moss isolated from Minnesota, USA - S1T2_Fd - Sphagnum fallax MG | ecosystem: Host-associated > Plants > Peat moss > Unclassified | place: USA...
ACATATGCATGCAAGCAAATGGCAATCATTATTTTTGTTTGAAAGTTAGGAACTTCAACCTTAAGCCATCAAATTGATTATGGCACCTTATTTTAATATATTTGATTATTATGGTTGCATTGAGTGACACCATGGAATAATTGGATTTTCAAGCTTTGAAAACAAATCACCAAGTGTCTTTAGATAGGTAATCAAATGTAATAAATTGAAATTTAAGCTTTTAACCCAAAAAAATTGTCTAACCAATACTTATTTGTGCCATGGACATATGAGGACAAAGGTCAATGGACTTTTCCCATCATCCTAAAGCTTCAAAATTATCTTCTTTGTTGGGTTTCTTCATGTAATACACAAATTGTTTTCCCAAATTTTGTAATATCTAAATTGTTCACCCCATTTCTCAATCAGTCTTTATGTAGCTAATGCATATATCCCAATGGTAACTAATTCAATCTTTAAACAAGTTTATTGACACATTTGCTTACATCACCTTTAATTGTTTGTGGCACCCTCACAAAAACAACAACTTTTAAACTCCAATGATGACGGTTCATTAGACCTAGTTGATGTAGGACTTTAGCTTTTTATATGTTTTAATCATCACTTTGACATTTATAAGTTAAAATTTGTTTCACCCATTCCCAAGAAAAAAGGCTTGAAAAGTTGTTTTTTCATATTTGTGTTTTTTTATTATTTTTTTTTTCAACACCCATATGTACAAATGGATTTAAACATTTTCTCCATCAATTTGCATCTCATTTTTAATTAAATTTAAATTCAATTGGAATTCCATTCAATTCAATTTTAATTTAATATATTTGAATTCAATTTAAATAAATTCAAGAATTTGAATCCAATTCAATTGCATGCAATGGTGTTCAATGTTTTCATTTGAATGGAATTTAGTTGTCACAAAATCAATTCATTTTTTCATCAATTAATAAATTGAATGGTGTAAGTAAAATTGGGCAGTACCACTAGGAACCACTTCAAGAAATTTTCAAGGAATGGTCGAGAATGTTTTTTTTTTTAAACTTTTTTTGTATTTGTATTTTTTCCTATTGGCCTATTTATCTAACTAGCGTCATCTTCCCAACTTTTGAATGGTCGAGTGCATTTGCACTTCATCACACCCATTCTTGTTCATGGAGGTGTGAAGTTTATTGCTCTCATGATGTTTGGGAATTTTGTTCTGTTGAAACACACAAACATTGAAAAGTTTTTGGCGCCATGAAAATCTTCAAGTTTTTTTCATGTTGTGAGTTTTCTATTGTCATTGGTATACACATCAAGTTCGTGTGATGTTTTTCTATTTTTTACAATTTTTTTGAATATTGCAAGGTGCACTTAAATTGATTGATTTCTTGAACCTTACACAGACAAGCCTCAAGGCAAAAATGGTAGGTATGTTCAAGTTGTATTTTTGCAACTTTTGAGACATGTTTACATACTTATTGTTTTGAGCCACTAGTTGCACCTAATTTTGATCATGTTTTTTAACACTTGTTCAATTTTTTTGGAAGCAATGTTTCATCATTTAACTTTGCTGATTTTGTTTGGTTGATTTTATTAGGAAAATGCTACAATTGACTTGGAATATTTCATTGTCCATCAAGGGCTAAAGGGCAAAAGCACACTACAGTGTCACAATTTTGGCAAATTAAAGTCCCGTTTCAAAGTTTTTTTCTAGTGTAGTTGAAAATTGGCTTAAAATATGGATATTTAGATGATATTGAAAGTAACCATTTTTTCCATTTCCAATTTCAAATCATGATGCTATAAGACATATAAAAAATATCACAAACAATTTTTTTTAATATATATTTTTAAATGATTAAAAGGGATTTTTAAATAATTACAATTTTTGGGATTTTCAAAAGTCCATGACATAATAAATTAAAATCACATTCCATTCATTCAATGGATCTTTAGTTTCTTAAACATGATTCATCCAATATCCCAAAGTTTCAAACACATAAGATTAACACATTATAAGATAAAAATCCATACCCATTAGTTTTGTAGGTGTGACAAAAAATGTTGGCAAAATTCAAAAGTCAATTTCTTATTGGTTATCCATGATTTTTATTTTATTTTTTCATTCTTGGAAGTTTGATTATGATAGTTTTATATAAGTGAGTCCTTTTTTCTATTATTTCAATGAATTTTATTTTATTTATGTTATTGTATCTAGGGAATACATGAAAAACTACCATTGTGACGTCCATATAGGGTCACAATAGTGTGCAAACACCTTAAGAGGGTTTGGTTGTGACAACAAGACCCTCGAAAAAAGGGATGTTTCAAAAGAATAAATTTATAGTGTGTTGGGCCAAAGTTTAATAAGAATGGGTGGAAATTTAGATTACACACAATGTAACAATCCTAGCATTGGGATCGCAACCAAGGCAAGGGGTTGCAAGGTTGTGGGCCAAGAGAGGAAGCCCGGGAGTGAAAGAAAGTGTGAGGGAATGAACCTTCACACTCCCAAAGGAACTTCCACCTTGGGAGTTAGAATCTAAGTGGACTCTCGAATGTTTAGAGAGCAATTGCAAGGGCCAAAACTTAATGAATTGAAAAGGTTTTTATACCATTGGAAAGTTATTGAAATTTAAATGTCTGAAACACAAGTTATGGCCAAAAGAAAGGCTGAGAATCAAATTGGCAATTTGACTCCCGACCACTAAAAGTCGGGAATCAACCCGATTTCCTCATGTGCAGATGGCGTGTGATATACTGTTGAAAAGTTCTTGATGAGGGCTACAACTTTTCTTTAGACCTCATCTTAATCGGAGGCCTGCATGCAAAGTTATGGGGCCCAAAATCATAGGAATCCCAACTTTGGGAATTTCAGGACTCCCATTTGGGAGTCTCGGGACAAAATGTCATCTAGATGTGGGCCTCGTGGAGAGGCACAAAGTATACTATAAGGAGGAAGGTGTCGGCTTCCCCCAAGTCCGGGCCGTGGTGAGTCTTGTGAGTCCGAGTTGCATGTGGCTTCGTCCTAGCACCAAAAGTGCTCCAACCATGCACTAACCACCTTGTGTTGATTTTGTGCAAGTCCGTGTGAGCAGTTCATGCTTGTCATTCTTCTTAGTTTCATCTCGGAGCTCCAACACGCCCCTCTACCCCTCCAAAGTGCTACGAGCCAAGGAGTGTGCCTCGACTCCTTGCTCTTCCATTGTTTTTAATTTAAAGTCGCATTTGAATCCATTAAGAAGTTTGGGAGCACATCACACAACCCTACAATCACAAGAGGTGATCATAACTCTTTACACCTATGTTTACCATAAATAAAAGGTGTTAAAAGACACCATAATCTTGGAGTTTGCTTGAGTGTTAATTGTAAAAAACAACAACTATGAGCTAAATTGGGCAACATATGCATTTGTTGTTACGAGAAGTAGGTTTTTCTACAAGTTGGGAAGGACATCAAATAAGCGATTTCCCAACCATCGATTGTCGTTTTGGAAAGAGGTGATGTTTTACAGGGAGCTCTTGAGTCAAAACATTTACATAAAGACACATATACAAAAGGAGTTGCTAGAGGTGTCGGGGGAAAAAACATCTATGGTGGCCACTCCTTAGGTTCAAGGGTTCATAGTCATCCACCTCTAAGTGTTTATAGGTTAAATGGGATGTGCATTGTTAAGGTGAAGGCCAAACCTTTCTTTGTAGCAAATAGAAGCATGGCACGAAATTGCCCAAAATGCAGTTCGTCTAGTCTCTCCTCATGAAAAATGCCTCCATTCAAATTGGAAATGATAACCAATGTTGTTGACCTATTGTTTTCCAAGCAAACTTACACTTGTGAATCAAAAGAACAAATTCAAGGGCTTTAGAGAGATGTTGCAACGAACAAAGTTGAACAAAAAAGGGTTCGATTACTTTTAGATGATTGAATGGCCTTGGATGGTCAAACAAAATTTGATATTGATGCTATGAAGGTTGCTCTTGAAGCTGCTTTAGTTTCTTAAATTGTTTCTGCAAAGAGGATTAATGAACTAAAACAACAACTTTGATATGAAGAGAAAACTTGGCTATAAACCCCAAGGAAAGTTGTAAACAACCAAAGTTGATTGTCTTCTCTATGATGCTAAAGTTGTTGAATATGAGGAATTGTATGCCAATTCTATGATGGGCTTGAAGCTTGCCCAAGAATTGTTGACCAAGCTAATAGAATAGCTTGCTTGTATGAAAGTAGGGTCAAGCCCTTATTTCCAACCTCTTCATGTCTCTAAGCCACCATCATCTTGTTGCAATAGGAGTTTGAATGTTGAAGTTTGCCCTATTTGCAATGAAGATTTTGATTTCAATAACATATGTGTTGCATCTTGTGGTCACACTTCCCACCCCTAGTGTTCAATGGTGCACACAACTTTTTCAAGAAAATGTAAGGCTACCAATTGTGGAGGAGGTCTCTCATGAAGGTTGGTGTTCTTCATTTGGATTGCCCAAAAATTTGGTTGAGGTTACAAATGTGGAGGGTCCAAGAGATGACTCATGGAGCGTTCAACTAATTCTAACCACATCAAGTCAAAATGTACAAATAATTATTTAGTCTTTCAACTTTAACTTGATTATGCAAGTGTCGATCTTGTTTCTTGGAAATATGACATATGTGTTTGCATCTATGTTTTTCATGTCTAATTTATAGTAGATATTTAAAAATTCCTTCAACTTTTGAAATTAATATGTACTAACATGATTAAATAATGTAACAAGTTTATAGGGAGCATAATTTGTTTGCTTTAAGGAAATCAAGTTCAAGGAGTTACACCATTCATAAATTAATGGCTAGCTTAGGAAGGTTAAGTTATTGTGATGTACATCCTTGCCATTTTCAAATGACCTAATTTGAAGATTTTGTAAATCCTAGTACCAATGTTATATATACTTCTTTCATTAAGTTTTCATGGCTTGGGCATAGGAAGGTCAAGGAAAATGAATCCTAATCTTTAAACTCCAAGAACATTACTTCATTAGGTTATCATGGATGTAATGGTTTAGGAAATGCCATTCCTTAGTACTACAAGAATTTAGAATTTCCTAATACTTCATCAATATTTAGGAACAATTAATTGATCAAGATAAATTTGGAGTCTTGATGTTTACTATAATATTGTTTACTACATCCTGAGAGTTTACTATACTCCTAATGCATCATGGAATTCCTTCCATTCTTGACTAACTTCAAAAACATACAAAATTTTAAAGTTTTTAGTTTCCCACAATCTTAATGCATCATGTAGTTCCTAACTAGCTTCAAGAACAAAAAATAATTTAAAGTCTTTAGTTCCTGTACTCCCAATGCATCACGTAATTCTTGACCAACTACATCTTGCTCTTAATTTCTTTTTCAAAATTAGGAAAAAAATAACATTCAATATTGGGTTTTAAGAATGTGTGGAAATGTTGTCATGGGTGCATTCATTCCAAATGTAATCCTTTCAAACCAATCACATGTATATATGCAAATTTGTTTTCCAATTGAGAAATTTATAAGGTTTAAATATTAGCTTATATGTGTTGTTTTTTAATGTAGATGATGGTCTAAATATGGTGGATTTACAATTGTTAATTATCACTTGGCCAAGGAGACAAGCATGGTTGGGCCCACCACCTTTACATCTCTCAAAGAAATAAATAATGTTTTTGGAAATCTGCAAGCTATAATTCCAAGATGTAGTACAAAAGTGAAATTGGAAAATGAAGTCACTTCCAAAGCCTATTCCTTAGATTTTGAAGAGCCATGTTGAATCCCTTGTAAAATAACATGACTACAATTTGATAAAAAAGTGGACCTACTTCAGTTGAAATCAAAACCTAGTTGTTCAATTTGCTTCCATGAAAATGTGGGATTCATGGTGATTAAGGTTAAAATGACTAACCAATTGTTCCTATTTCCATTTCAATTCATAGTTTAATTTTGTTGATTTCAATCTACTAGAAAGGGCAAAACCGAATTTCATGATGGCTAGTGTGATACTAAAAGTTATTGTAAAATTTTATTTGTCTAGTTGTAACTTGATAGTTCAAAAAAGAGGTTGCACAACCCATGATCTCCGTCCAAGTAGGATGATTAATGATATGCAAATATGTGGTAATTTTGGGGTGGAATTTCCAAAATATATGTATTAATCTAAATGTCATGTATGGTTTTGACACATGTTAAATTATACAATTATGTTCTTTTGGTGCAGCCTTGTGGACATGGAGGAATATTTGAAAAATGTGCACAACAATTGTACCTATGTCAAACCTATTTTGAGGTCATTACAAAGGCGAGTGTCCCACTAGTATAAGCTATAGCCCCCAATAATCATGTTTTACACTTGAAACCTTTTGGTCTTGTTCAAGCTTTCAATTCCACAATTGTTCCTAAGCTTCAATGTAATTAGAAGAAGTTATCTAAATCAAAACCATTGCCAAACACAACAACTATTGAAATAGATAATTTACATTTAAAGGGTGATTTCAATTCTAATGAAAAAACAATTGATGAGGATACTAGTCATCTATTAAAAGTCTAGCAACCTCGTGAAGGTAGGTCAATGCAAAAAGCAACCATAACTTGCAAGATGGGTTTAAAAGAAATGACCAATGATGACTTTGATAACTTGCATTCCCAATCTCATAGTGAACAACATCATCAAGATTTGATCTCAACAATATTACATCCAAGTTTAGTTTTGATAGAGATGCCACCTAACCATGAAATCATTTATGCAACAAATTCCACCCTATTTTCTAGTGTGGACATTGAAAATAGAGGTTAGTGTACATCTACCTACTATTGACACCAATAATGCGAAAGTCAATGTCGAATCTCAAAAATTACTAGCGATTGTAAAATATATAAAAAAGGGTAGTGACCTCTGAATTGCCAAAGAGACTCATTAATTAGTGCAATTTTGCAACTATTGGTGGGACACATGGTTACTTATGAAGGTGGGGTTTAGACATTCGGACTTCATAGGAAGTAATTCTAACTTTTTTTTTAGAATCACATTATTTTCTAACAACAAAACTTTACTGAAATAGTACAATCTTCATGAGTTTTCCTCGTCTTTCCACCACAATCTATTTTGTCATATGCAATATTGTTTGAACAAGGAGTAGGAAGTTAGAATAATAAACTAAGAATAAACCAATCTTTGTAGACATATTAAACATACCAAATTGTGCAAATTGACTTAACAATGTACTTATATCTACAATCCTTTCAATCACGTTATGTTCCTAACACATCACATACCAGGCAACTAACCTTTGGAAAATCAAAGTAAGATTCTGAAATTTGCACTTTTGAGTCAAAACTCCAAATTATTATGTCCCTTTTTTGAAATGAACCAGATTGTTGTTGGAGGAGCACAACTTTTGGCTCTGACAACAATTGAAGATGCCATAAACTCTTGTAAAAACTCAAGTCTGCACAAATTTTCTTGACTTGACTATTTCAAGAGGTTTTGTTGCTTAAACAAAACCACCAACAATCCATGAGAGATTCATTTTTTAAAAACTACCTATTTTTGTTGGAATAGGTGTAGACAAGGATGCAATTATTACCCCTTTATGGGGACATTATAATAACAAAAACAAGTATAACTATAAACTCATATATAACCAACAAATGGCCTTTTCCTTTGAAATATGATATCACATCAAAAATTAAATTGTGAAGACATGATTTATCATGAATGACTACTTCCATGTCAAATTGAAAATAAATATAGCCACAATGGGTCATGAAATCTAGACAATTGTGTTGTCCTTATCTCCATTCCAAGTAATTGGGCTTTATTTATATCATTCCTTGGAAATCAGATAGTTGTGTTTATGTGTTAGTTTTTTTACTTGCCCTAACAAGAGGTGTGTAGTCATCTATCATTTTGAGGAGATTTACATATTTAAGGTCTTTCTTTTCAACTCCAAGTTTTTTCCTCTTTTAATTCACTCTTGAAGAATGAAACAATATTATTATTATTTTTATGTAAAAGGAGGTTTTGAATTAGTGATGTACATAATATCATTGTTTTTAAATATCAATTTAGATAATTGAAATTTTATAAAGGAATTTTGGAACAACCATCCTTTTTGCATTAGGTGTTGCAATAACAACTATGGCCAAAGTTGCACAAAAGAAGCCACACAAAACTTTCAAAAAAAACTCCTTACCATGTGTTTTTTTGGTGATCATTTTGTGGTGCAGATCAATATATTAATAGATCTTTATATATATAATTTATATTCTTATATTCTTATTTTGATAATTGCAAACTAAATTGATGGTCGAAAGATTTATCAAATTCCTACCCAACAAGATAGTAACAAAAATTATATTTTTCTAAAATTATTCGTCATGCAGCTTTGATAAATGGAAGATATTATATTTTACCAAAAAAAAAGATTTGATGAAATATTCATTACGAGAATGTTCAACAAATCATGGAAAGAAATGATAGATTGTTTGAATGGTCGACATTTTGCCTAGCAAATAAATAATGCTATAAATATGAATGGAACAAATTGACATATAATGAAATTTGCACAATTTTATCTTTTGAGAAAAACTTTCAAGTAGTAAATCCAATGAACATTCAAAATTTAAAATTAAACCTAACATATTATTCAAAAAGAAAAAAATGATTATAATGAAATTCTTATCTCCACATTTAATGACATGACAATCCCCAAACAATAAATATTTAACCCATTCCCAAATGAAAGGCATAAAAAGGTGTATTTTCATATTTATGTCTTTAAAAGTTTTTTTTTTCCCAACACCATATTTATAAGAAGATTTTGAGTGCATTTTTTAGCAATTTGCATCCCATTTGTTTCTTATTGAATTTCAATTCAATTCAATTCTTAATTCAATTTTTAAATTGAAATCAAATTTAGTTGAATTCAAATTACATTCAATATATAAAATGAAAATTTTTCATTGAATTTTTTCATTTCAAGCAATAGGAAGCACCAAGAGGGTTGAGGGTTCAAGGTATTGTATACAATGTCACATGACACTAAAAAACACATAGGGATTGGAAATTTTATATTATATATATATATATTTCAAATCAAGGGTTGTTGGGAAATGTGGTAGGAAAAACATTGGAGGATGTTGGAAAGGCCCCAAAAAATTGCTTTCAAGAAACCAAGGGTTGCCCAAAACAATATCCTAGGTGCTAAAAATATTAATGTTTTAGTAGGTGAGAATTAAATATAATATTATAAAATCATTGAAAATGAAAACAATTTCATGGACAATCCATATGATCATGTATTATTAATGTTTGGTAACTAATTTTTTTAAGTATTTTATTTATTGTCACTAGTAGTGTGAAGCAACACGAAACCCAAGTTTATTACAACTACAATTTATCACTAATGTATAAACAATAATGTTTTTAGTTCAAATTAACCTAACTCGCCTTAGGTTGACCTAGGTTGACTTAGCCTTGGTTAACACAGGTTAACATAGAGTAACTTAAATATTTTTAACTTAAATGTAGGCCTATTTACCATAGATTAACATAGACTTAGACTAAGCTAAAGTAGGATAAACTTGATTAAACTACTATAAATTAAATTAAACACATTTGTTTAAGCTAAGCTTGGCTGTATTTGACAAAATTTGACAAAATTTGAAAAAATTAATATTAATTAGGCTAAATTGGGCAATTTAAGATAAATTTAATTAAACTTGGCAAAACTTGGCTACTTTAGTTAAACCTAATTATATTTGGCAAAACTTAAATAAAATTGGCTAAACTAAGGTATTTAGGATAAACTTGGAAAAATTTGGCAAAACTTAAATACATTAAGCTAAACTAAGATATTGAAGCTAAATTTGGTTAAACATGGTTATTTAGGTTAAAGTTGGCAAAATTTGGCAAAATTTGGTGTTTAGGTTAAACTTGGCTAGACTTGGCAAAAATTGGCTATTTAGGTCAAACTTGGTTAAACTTGAATAAATAAGGTTAAATTAGGGTATTAAAGCAAAACTTGACAAAACTTGGTTAACATGGCTAAACTTGTATAAATTATGCTATACCAGGGCATTGAAGTAAAACTTGGTCAAATTTGGTCATTTCATTTTAAATTGGTTGGATCTGGCAAAACTTGGAAAAATTAAATTAAATTGAATTATTGAGGTTATATTCAAGGATAAACATGCTTATTTTTAAATTAAACATGCGTAGAATTGGAAAAACTTGAATAAGTTAAACTAAACTAAGGTATTGACAATTAACTTGGTTGCACATGGTTACTTAAGCTAAATTTGAATAGACTTGGCAAAACATGGCAAACATGCTAAATTAAACCATTTAGGCTAAACTTGGTTAAAGTTGGGTTAATTTTGGTTAACTTTGGTCTTGGTTTTTTTTAAACCATCTAAAATTAGTTAAACCAAGCTAAAAGAAAATTATTTATATTTTGTTAGGTTAAAATTTAAAAAATTAAACTAAAATGAATTAATTTAAATTAGTTTAAATTTTATTAAGTTATGTTGAATTAGGCTACATTATGTTAAATTAAACTAAACTATGTTATTTAGGTTAAATTAAGCTTAAGATGGTAGCAATTAAAGGCCACGTATGACTACATGACTATGTTTGAACATTAGTCGCATGTGCAATATCTTTTAATCATAAAAACCACATTTTTGATGTTGTGATTAATAGGTTTTAATGGAGATGGTTTCATAATCTTTAGACTTAAAGCACGGGCAATATATAATTTTGATTAATAATTGTTATTGAAGATTCATGCAAGAATCAAATTTTGATTTCAAACTTAAATTTTTTAAAGTTATGTGCAATGGCACAAGCCACACTAATAATGTTTCACTACCATGAATACATCAATGCAATATTGGAAATAATTTCATATAACCTATAAATTGTTTTATGAGGGGATCTATATGTCACCAATTGTCTGTGGCCCATTTTTTATTGATGATCTTCATTTGTTACATTTAATACCTTTGATATTTAATTAATTTTTATTCATAAATTTAAATTTAAATTTTAAAATGACATCATGAAAAACAATTGCTTGGATTTTAACTATATATGGTCGGCATGGTCTTCAATTTATGTACATACAATGTGGTCCATGTCTTGGTTGGTTTATCTTTATGTGCCATATACAATGTATGCTTATAGTTTATAGTTGAAAAATAGTTCCACATGAAATCATAAATTTTCTTAAAGTTTTGTTAAAATGTTTCAATGGTGGGTGATTCTTGGAATTAGGGAAAAATACTTGCTAATTATCAACACATATATATGCCCAATTACTTGTAAATCCTCAAAATTTTCAAAGAATTGGACAAAGATCATTGAATTGTTTTTAGTTCTTTAAAGCTTTTGAAATATCTAAACTAGGTGGTTTTTTATTTTTAAAATTTAAAAAACTACTTGGATCAGTGGCTCTTTGATCCTGGAATAGTTAAAGAACCATAACTGATAGTCCTCTAAAATTTCAAAGAACCACACAACATTGGTTTCAACCATTTGGCAAAATTTCCCTTTAAATAACATTTGTTACAATGGCTTTTTGACATATATCAATTATATTGTTCACCTTCATGTTGTTTTCTTGATATTCATCAATGAAAGTTGTCTAATGTGGTCTCATTTTTAAAATATAAACTTATGGAACATGGAACAATTTAAACATACATAAAAACCAATCTTTATATGAACCAATTTCTTTGTCCTTTGGAAAAGACTAAATTCATGAAAACCACTTCAAGGGATTCATTTTTCAAATTGGTTAATTGCCACAACACATATATTCGCAAGTAGAAATTGCATGCCTTTTTCTTTTTTTGAAAAGACAATTGTTAACCAACATCAATATCATATTTGTAACAATGTAGGATATTGTTGTCACCTTGGATTAAGTAACTTCCAAAAGCGTGTTGGTTACATGGAATAGTTGAAGTGTTGGGATCATGGACAAATCAATTATGGTAATTAGTGCCCTTTCACTTATTACTACATATAATCAAGGTCGTAATCATGAGAATTGAAATGTCATCTTTTCATCCACAAAAAGAATGGTTATGACATTTTCATCAAAGAAACAAAAAGATACATAATCATTCGGCCAATGAAAGCCTATGTTGGTACCTAATGTTAACTAGTCGGTTGTTATAAAAAGAAGGTGAAAGGTTATGAGTTACAACTTGTGACTTAATAGCCAATCAAAGTGTTGATATTCTCATTATAGTCAATTATGGACATGTCAAGAAATGTTCTCCAAGGTATGTAAAACAAAATTATGAAAACA
>Ga0116230_10005624_pt1 | contig 12298 bp, 7 predicted proteins | sample S1TSphfallax_3_FD_88678 | JGI IMG/M metagenome (GOLD analysis project Ga0116230, IMG submission 88678) | Host-associated microbial communities from peat moss isolated from Minnesota, USA - S1T2_Fd - Sphagnum fallax MG | ecosystem: Host-associated > Plants > Peat moss > Unclassified | place: USA...
GAGATTGACAGTTTCCCCGGTGACAGGATATTCGGGCGCTAGGCATTGGATTGCCCGGCAGAGGTGCGGGGATCATTCATGGATAGTTCGGGATCATTCATGGATAGTTCGGATCGAATCTGCCGCAGCGGGACGCCGCGCAGTTTGGCAAGTTGCGCCATCTGCTCCAATCGTCGCACGTCCGAGGCTTCGATCGCTTCTGAAAGGCCGATCAGCTCCTGATGTTCAGCGGGAGAAAGCGTTCGCGCATCTCGTTTTGCGGCCAATTCGTGATAGCGCTGCCAGGTTGATTCAGCAGGGCCTTGAGTGATTTGCAGCAACAATTCTGATTCGGTCGCGCTCGGGCCAGATTCGGGGCGCAGCACTCCTTCGACCGCGCGCTTGACGAGTACGCCGGCATCGACGCCCTCCTTTGCGGCCTCATTTCTGAGTCGGGTTTCAAGGGCCGGTTCAAGTTGCAAGGTGATGGTCATGCTTGGGTATCATATCATGTGAACGTTGTCCTTGCTCAGTTTGTGAAGAATTGTACAATCCCGCTCCCTTGCTGTAAGAAACGGCGAATCGGCGTGCGGAACACGCCCTGACATTTACGAGGAAATCATGGCAGCCACCGGAAAAGTCACTCAAGTAATCGGTTCAACCTTCGACGTGGAGTTCCCCGAAGATCAGCTTCCGGAGATATATAATGCCGTTCGCGTGGACGTCAAAGCGTTCGGCTCGGAAGTGAACCTGATCGGTGAAGTGCAGCAGCATCTGGGTGGCGGGAAGGTGCGGGCGGTGGCGCTGGGATCGACCGACGGGCTTCGCCGGGGGGTCGATGTCACCGACACCGGCTCGGCGGTGACCGTGCCGGTGGGCAAGGAAACACTCGGGCGGGTGTTCAATCTGCTGGGCGATCCGATCGACAATCGCGGCCCGGTGAATACCGAAACACGCCGGCCAATCCATCGGGAACCCCCGGCGTTCAAGGATCTGTCGCCCAAGGCCGAAGTGTTTGAAACCGGCATCAAGGTGATCGATCTGCTGACGCCATTCCTTCGCGGGGGCAAGGCTGGATTGTTCGGCGGGGCGGGGCTGGGCAAAACTGTTGTTATTCAGGAATTGATCGCTCGAATCGCTCAGCAGCATGGTGGTTATTCGGTGTTCGCCGGTGTGGGTGAACGCACCCGCGAGGGGACCGATCTTTGGCTGGAAATGCAGGAAGCCGAGATCGGCAAGACCGGCAAGCATGTTATCGATCAGACGGTCATGGTGTTCGGCCAGATGAACGAACCGCCCGGCGCGCGGCTTCGCGTGGCGTTGTCGGCTCTGACGATGGCGGAATATTTCCGCGATGAATCGGGTGCGGACACGCTGCTGTTCATCGACAACATTTTCCGCTTCACCCAGGCCGGTTCGGAAGTGTCGGCGCTTTTGGGTCGAATGCCGTCCGCCGTGGGATATCAGCCGACGCTGGCCACCGAAATGGGCGAGTTGCAGGAGCGAATCACCAGCACCAAGCAGGGGGCCATCACGTCGGTGCAGGCGGTGTATGTGCCGGCTGACGATCCGACCGATCCGGCTCCGGCCAACGCGTTCCAGCATCTGGACGCGTTCATCTATCTCGAGCGCAGTATCGCCTCCAAGGGCATCTATCCCGCGGTGGATCCACTGGCATCGGCTTCGCGCGCACTCAGCGCTGACATCGTCGGCGAGGAACACGCCCGCATCGCCCGCAAGGTGCAGACGATGCTGCAGCGCTACCGCGATCTGCAGGACATTATCGCCATCCTGGGCGTGGATGAACTGAGCGAAGAAGACAAATTGACCGTGAGCCGTGCGCGAAAGCTCGAACGATTCTTCAGCCAGCCGTTCATCGTCGCCGAGCAGTTCACGGGCAAGAAGGGCATCTACGTGAAGCTTGCCGACACGCTTGCCAGCTTCGCCGAGATTGTGGATGGCAAAGCGGATGATCTGCCAGAACAGGCGTTCCTCTACGTCGGCGGAATTGAAGATGTGCGAGCCCGGGCGAAGGAAATGGCGAAGTAAGCTTCCCCACTTCTTTGCTCGCGGTCACAAAATCGTTTGAATTCATCGGAGCCCCGGCTGTACTTCGCTGTACATCCGGGGCTCGTTTGTTTCGGGCTGCCATCTGCGCCTTGTCTTGCCAGAGCCGAGAATGCAGTGAAGTCCTTGCAGAATCAAACGATGGCCTACACCCAGGTCGGCGGATGTCATAGTCGTCGGCGTTAGTAGGGCTCAAACAGCCCTCCTTGTGCCGCAACAAACGGTTCCGACCCGCGCTCGCAGCTCGCCCGCCGGCAGTCAGTTGCAGTGATTCCCTTCCTTCAAACCACTGCAACGGAACCACTTTCATCGCGGCAAAATTCCCCGTGATGTCGTAATTGATGTATAATGCTTGCGCGATGTATACTGTGACTCTCCTATCCTGGCCGCCAGGCTTTTGGTGAACCGATTGGTCAGGTTGCTGCTCGAACACAAGGTGGGACTTGCGGCTGCTCATGATCTTGCAACGCGGGTAGTGGAAGGTCGACCGTCCACCGTGGTGTTCCAGGCTATCTAGCAGGCAGAACGCTTTGCCGCGTCGGCAGAGCAACTGGGCGCAATGTGGCCGTCTCGTATGCCGCCGCAGCGGGGTAGTCGTTTTTCGCCCAGCTTTTCAGCGCCGTTGATTTCAGGGTAATTATGGCAACAAGAAGAAAATCCGCTCGTCAGTTCTCAAAATCTGCCGTCGGCATGCGAAAGCTACGGAAGCCGGTTCGGCGGTCACTGGAATGTCGCCCGGTGTGTGAACCGCTCGAGCAGCGGCGATTGTTGACCGTGTCGGGGATTGTTTTCAATGATACCAATGGAAACGGCATCCAGGATGCAGGCGAAGCGGGTGTCGCGAACTGCGTTGTTTACGCCGATTCCAACGGAGACTTTTCACTCGATGATGGGGAGTCGTCGACAACTACATCCACCAATGGGGCTTTCTCGTTTTCTCCTTCAATAGGCGGGGATTTGCGAACGGTCCTGCCGGCCAATATGCATAACACCGGTACTTTGACAGCGGTTCAACCCTCGGTTAACGCTGTAGTAAATATCGGCCAGGCCCCGGGCCTGGTTGTCAGCGGCGTCGTCTTTGTCGATCAGAACGGTTCGGGCAGCATCGGAAACGGCTATTCGGGAATAAGCGGGCGCACCGTTTACGAAGACCTGAACAACAACGGCATATTTGATGCCGGTGAACCTTCAACCACGACTTACAACGGCGGTCGCTATAGTTTCACAATTCCCCAATTGGGCACGTTGCGCTCGGTCGCGCCGGCAGGTTGGGTCTCCACTTCCTCCGGTGTGCCGGTTCTAACTTACACCGGATTGACAGTCTATTTAGGCGAATTCCAGGACATGACTGTCACCGGCATTTGCTACGCTGACAATAATTCAAACGGCGAACGGGACGCGACCGAGCCAGGCCTCGCCGGAGTCACGGCGTATATTGATGTAAATAACAACGGCGTTGACGACAGCGGTGATCTGTCAGCGGTCTCTGATTCTTCAGGCTATTTTAGCATCACTGGAATAGTTCCACCGGTCGGGCGAACGTACTCAATTTTGCAGTTTGTGACGCCCAGCGGTTATTTAAGCGAAACAACTTCTGTTTCATTTGGGACTGGCTCGGGGGCGGTTTATCAGAATCGATATGGAGAGTCAGATCAAAGCTACGTGCGAGGCACGGTTTCACAGGTTATCAACGGGTCTTATTCAGCTTTCTACGGGCAAACGATTTATGCTGACCTGAATAACGATGGAATTTTCGACGCCGGTGATATTGCAGCCGGCTTCACCGATCCCGACGGCCTGTACCAATTTGGCGGGCTTCCTCAAGGGCAGGTGACCATTCGAATCGCCATGCCAAACGGATATAATGTGGCGAGCGGTACGAGCGCCTCCCAGACGATCAATGTTACAAGCCTGAACGCATCGTACGTCAGCTTCAGTTTAGTTGCCGGGGCTCAAGCATCTACCTCCGGCGCGCTCGAGACGAGCGTTTACGAGGACAGCAACGGCAACAGCGCTTATGATATCGCCGCATTGCCGGATCCCGGTCGCACGGTTTACCTTGATACCAACGACAACGGGTTTCTTGATCCGGGCGAGCCGACACAGGTGACCAATTCGGCGGGATTGGCGATTTTCACGGGTCTGCCACCAGCATCTTATCTGGTCCGACAATGGCTTCCTGGAGGAGAAACGCAGACGGCACCGTCGCAAAGCTCTGGTTACACCGCGAATCTTTCCGCCAGCCAGACTCAGTATGTGGGTCCGTTCAACACCGAATCCACACAAACTGGAAGTATAAGTGGTTCCATCTTCCTGGATACTAACGGCGACGGTCTGCAGGATGCCGGTGAGTCCAACGCCAGCAGCGCTTCGGTGTATATCGACTCGAACCAAGACGGCGTGTATGACATCAGTGACATTTCCGCGACCGAAACCGCCAGCGGATTCACCTTTAACAACTTAACCCCCGGTACCTACATCGTCCGCCAAATCCTCAATCCCGGTTACCAGCAAACCGCACCCGCCGCCGGGGCGGGCTTGACAGCGACCGTGACGGCCGGGCAAACAACTCCAATCTCATTCGGTACTGACAACCCTGTGCCCACGGCGGTGATCAGCGGGCCCACGTCGGTTCCCGAGGGCGCGGGCATTTTGCTCACCGCAGCAGCTTCAAGCGAGATTGGTGGAGTCATCAGCAAATATGAGTGGGACTCCAATTATACAGGAACATTTGTCCCTGACACGACCGGTGCCAGCGTGACATTCAGCGCTGCCGCTCTGGACGGTCCGCTCACGCGCGTTGTGGCTCTCCGAGTGACGGATGCGGCGGGCAACACCAACATCACGACGTGCACTATTCAGATCCTCAACGTCGCTCCCACAGCGGTGTTTACGGGGTCTTCGGTGGTGCTTGGACAGGCTGGTTCGGTTATGTTTTCAAACGTCACCGATCCATCAGCCGCCGATACCGCGGCGGGCTTTACCTACAGTTACGACTTTTCCGACAGTGGGACGTTCGAGATCCTCGGCAGCACTAATCCGCTTGCTGCTGTTCCAGCTTCGTACTTGTCAACGGCGGGCGCACATACGATACACGGACGTGTTCAAGACAAAGATGGCGGCTTCACTGACTACCTGGCCACCGTGGAAGTAACCGCTGCTGTCGCCAAGCAACTGAGCGGTGCCATCATCGGCACCAGCGGATCGTACGGCAACAGCGGTAACACGATTGCCAAGGCATTTGACGGAAACTTCAGCACCTATTTTGATGCACCGACCGCCAGCGGGAGTTGGGTCGGATTGGATCTGGGTTCACCGGTGATCATCACGCAGGTGAGCTACGCCAGCCGAAGCGGCTGGGCGAGCCGGATGAACGGCGGAACTTTTCAAGGCAGCAGTTCCGCTAATTTCAGCAGCAGTCTGGCGAACCTGTTTGTGATCGGCGCCAATGCCAACGTGTCATCCACGTCATTGACCAACTCTCCGGTGAATGTGTCAACGCCCTACCGCTATGTCCGCTATATTGGTCCGGCCAACAGCTATTGCAACGTGTCGGAGCTCGAATTTTTCGGGATTTCACCCCCACCAGTCTCGGTTACTTCGGTCATCTTTAATCCAAATGCCTCTGCGCAGTCGCTTTCGTTCACGTTGTCAGGGCCGCTGTCGGCAGACCCGGGAATTGCCGCGGTGAGCCTGCTGAATGAGACAAATTCCACTGCGACGACGGTGCCGCCGTCAGACCTGGCCGAGAGCTACAACGCCTCGGCTGGCACGATGACGATCACGTTCCCCGGTTTCACGGGTGCCAGCTTGCCCGCGGGAATCTACCAGGCTACTCTGGTTGCCGCAGACGTAACCGACTCCAACGGTCTGCACCCTGGGAGCAACTCATCGTATTCATTTCTCACTGTTCCCAGCAGCGGCAAGCTCACACTCTCTACCGGCCGGGCAACCATCAGCGTTCAGCAGATCAGCATCCAGACCGGAGGTCTGCTTGATCTGGCAAACAATGACCTGATCCTGCAGGGCGGCGAGGCGAGCGGGTTGAACACCCTGTTGCCGCCGATCCAGAGCGGATATCACAACGGCTCCTGGCAGGGATCCTCGGGCATTGTCTCAAGCAGTGCGGCAGGTGACACCCGCCATCTCACCGCGCTTGGGCTGGTCCTCTCCACCGGGCAGCCCTTTGAGTCTCTGTCCACGCTGGCCGGCGATGTGCTGCTGAAGTACACCTATTACGGCGACACCAACCTGGATGGAAAAGTGGATGGCTCGGACTACAGCATGATCGACAACGGATACACCTCGCATCTGACGGGCTGGGCCAACGGCGACTTCAATTATGACGGGGTTGTCGACGGATCGGATTATGCACTGATCGACAACAGCTTCAACCGACAGGGTGCGATCCTGGCCGCCGTGCCCGCGGAGGCGGTCGCGGTGAAACCCGGCAAGGTGGTTGCTTTGCAACCGGGCAAAGTGGTTGCTTCGCAAACGGGCCAGGCCGACCGCGACTCAGCATTCTCCAGTGTGCCCGTTGCCATCCCGCAAAGCTGGACAATGGCTGCCGGCAGTACTGCCGCGAACTCTTCGGCCGATGCTTTTGAGCTGCGGAAGAAACCGCGCTTTGCAGCGCTGTTTCCGGCAGACGAGGGGTCGGGATTTACGATTGAACAAGGGGTCTAAATAATCCTGCGCGATTACGCTCCATCAAAATGAGGCCCCGCATGAAATTCGAATGACGAAATCCGAATGACGAAACAAATGCAATTGCGACCGAAAAATCGCCCTATTCTGTCCTGGTTTGGTCATTGGTCATTCGAGTTTCGTCATTGATTCGTCATTCGAGTTTCGTCATTCGAATTTTTCGCAGAACCCCGCTTATAGCGCTCACTCGCGCAACGTTATTTAGATCCACCGCACCGGCGCGTTACGCAGCTGGTGCCTGAACTTGTCCCTGCGCCGTTGCGTGCTAACGTCTGCCCTGGCCGCGTTTGGATTCAGTGAACGATTCATCAGAGTCGCCTGGAAATGGCAGGTAACGATCGATTTTGTCATTGCGATCGCCGCGTTGGTTTTGCCGATGAAAAGTGACCATCCGGAAAGAAGGTTCACGCCCCGACCCGTCCAACCTGGCGTAGTCCGTCACCCGGATTGGAATTTTTAAGATGTCATCGTGTTTGGCTTGTGACGAATGAGTCAATGATTGCAGCGTCATTTGATCGGAGAAAAAAAGCACAATGCGCGTGACCCGTCGAAAATCGCTCGTCCTGATGCTGATGTGCGTAACGGCATGTTGCTCGACCGTGCTGGCCGACACACAGATCCGCGTTACGCCTGACAATTTCGAGCTTGGCCTGCGATCGCTGCAGCATGTGCAGGGGCGGACGACGATCACATTTGCGGCGGGGGAGTATTTCCTGAATGGGCCGATCGAGATTCCCCCGACGGCGGGGCCGCTGTTGCTGGAGTCGGCTGGAAATGCCGTGATCAGCGGGGGATTGCCGGTGACGGGGTGGAGGAAGGTGACGTTCAATGGGCATGAATGTTTTGCCGCGGACATGCCGGGTGTGCGGGCGGGACGGTGGTATTTTCGCGAGCTTTGGGTGAATGGAAAACGGGCGATGCGGAGCCGGTATCCGGCGAGCGGTTACCTGTCGGCGGCGCTGCCGGTGGATGAGAAAACGCCTTGGAATCAGGGGCAGAACTGGTTTGGATTCAAGCCCGCGGATCTGCCCGAGGGATTACCGACGGCGGATGTGGAGGCGGTCATCATGAACCGCTGGACCGAAGCGCGGCTGCCGATCACCAGGGTCGATCAAACCGCTCACCGATACCAGAGCGTCAAGCGAAGCCCGTTTCAGTTGCTCAATGGCGATCTGTATTTTCTCGAAGGTTCACCGCGCTGGCTGGATCATGCGGGGGAATGGTATCTGGATCGGGAGAAGGGGACGTTGTATTACCTGCCGCGCGAGGGGGAGACGATTGAGACGCTGCATGTGATCGCCCCGCGATTGGCGTGCATTCTGAAGATGAAGGGGGCGAGCAACGTGGCGTTTCGCGGGCTGACGTTTTCCAATAGTGAATGGAATCTGCCGGACGAAGGGGATGGCGCGGAGATGGAAGTCGGCGGCTTCGGTCAGGCCGCGATCGGTGTGCCGGCGGCGGTGTCGCTGGAGTTTTGCCATGACTGCAAATTCGTTTCCTGCACATTTGATCATCTGGGCAACTACGCGCTGGAGCTGGGCAAGGGCTGCCAGCATGATGTGGTTGAACGTTGCAACTTCACCGACATCGGAGCGGGTTCGATCAAGATCGGCACTGGTGAACAGTCGGCCAACGTCACCGAGCAGACGTTCGGCAATACCGTCGCCGATTGCCGGATCACCGATGGCGGGCACATGTTTCCCAGTGCCTGCGGCATCTGGATCGGGCAGAGCTATGACAACCAGATCGAACACAACGAAATCGCTGATTTGTATTACACCGGCATCTCCGTGGGTTGGACCTGGGGTTACGGTCCATCCCTGGCGCACGGCAATCGCTTCGAGGCAAACCTTGTTCACGACATCGGCAAAAAGTCCAACGGCGATGGGCCGATCCTGAGCGACATGGGCGCGATCTATACCCTGGGAACGCGCGAGGGTACGGTCATCTCCGGCAATGTGTTTCACGACATTTATGGCCGGGTTTACGGCGGATGGGGCGTCTATCTCGACGAGGGCAGCTCCAACACCCTGGTCGAAAAGAACCTGGTCTACCGAACCACGCACGGCGGATTTCATTTGCATTACGGGCACGACAACACGGTGCTGAACAACATCTTCGCCCTGGGCCGGGATATTCAGATCGCCCGCACGCAAAGCGAAAAGCAGCAGGCGATCACGTTCAAGCACAACATCGTCTACTGGGATTCGGGCCTCTTCACCGCGACCGATCCGGCAGGCGTCAGCTTTGATGACAACCTGTATCAATGCATCGGGAAAGGCCATCTGAAGTTCTACGACAAGACATGGGCGCAATGGCAGGGCGCGGGTGAGGATGTGCATTCGATCCTGGGCGACGCGGGCTTTGCCAATCCATCGCATGGGGATTTTGCGATGAAAAAAGATGCCGCGGCGAAGCGCATCGGGTTTGAGCCCTTGCAGATTGGGGATGCGGGCCCGCGCCATAGCCCGTGAATAAATCATTTGCGTTCTCCGGGACGCGGTCCTCCGGAGGACTGTCCGGATGATCGTGGCAAGGGGATTATCGAGACACCCAGACAGAGCCAAGCGTCACTGCTTTTGACGGCGCTGCGAAAATGCTGAACATGGTGAAGGTATGCGTAAAGTCGTCATCACAGGCATTGGCGTCGTCAGCCCCATCGGCATCGGCTCCGCCGCGTTCTGGGACAATCTGATTGGCGGGAAGATCGGCATCGACCGGATTTCATTCTTCAACCCCGATGGGTTTGCCAGCCAGATCGCCGGGCAGGTGCCTCCGTTCAAGATCAATGACTATGTGCCCAAGCACTATCGCAAGGCGACCAAGGTGATGGCTCGCGATATCGAGCTGGCGGTGGTGGCTGCCGACGATGCGTTCAAGGATGCGGGGCTGAAATCACGGGCGTACAGCGAAACGCCGGACATTGACGGCAGGCGGTTCGGCTGCAACATCGGCGCGGGGTTAATCAGTGTGGATCTAAATGAGCTCACCTCGGCGATGCACACTGCCCGCGAGGGGCAGGTGCTGGATCTGAAGAAGTGGGGCAAGGACGGCATGGGGCAGCTGACGCCGCTCTGGCTGCTGAAATATCTGCCCAACATGCTCGCCTGCCATGTGACGATCATTCATGAGCTGAAAGGCCCCAGCAATACCATCACCTGCGGCGACTCGAGCAGCCATCTGGCGATCGGCGAAGCCTTCCGCACCATCCAGCGAGGCGATGCCGACCTGGCGATCTGCGGCGGAGCCGAGACGAAGGTTCAACCGATGGGTCTGATTCGCCAGTGCCTGCTGAATCGCGTGACCACGACGCACAACGATTCGCCCGCGACGGCTCTCTGCCCATTCGACGAAAACGCCAGCGGCACCGTCATCGGTGAAGGCGGGGGGCTGTTCATCCTTGAGGAATACGAGCACGCCAAAGCACGCGGCGCAAAAATTTATGCCGAGCTTGCCGGGTTTGGCGCAAGCCAGGATACATACCGCATCACCGAACCTTCTCCCACCGGTCAAAGCTACGCCCGGGCGATCCGCAACGCGCTGGCTGATGCGAACCTGCCCCCCGCGGCGGTTGATTTGCTGGTGCCCTGCGGCCTGGGATTACCGGCCCACGACCGCGCGGAATTGAACGGGCTGACCACCGTCTTCGGCGGTGGACTGTCGCGCATCCCCATTACCACGATCAAGCCCAGAACCGGAAACCTCGCAGCCGGCAGCGGTGTAGACGCCGCGGCGGCGGTGCTGTCGCTGCATCACAACAAGATCCCCGGGGCGCTGAATACGAAAACGGTGCAGGGCGGGTTTGAGTTGAACGTCTCACCGGAGGCGCGCGATGCGAAGATCGATGTTGCGGTGAGCAGCGTGTACAGCCTCGGCGGGCAGAACGCGGCGCTGGTGTTCAGGAGATAATTATCCTTCGGCCGCTTGCGGCTTCGCGGACGCAGCCGGTTGGTTCTGCCAAAGCAAGCTGCCGAATCCTCGAAGCCGCAAGCGGCGAAACGGAACAAACCAATGAAACGAGTCGTCATCACCGGTATTGGCTGGATCACCCCCATGGGGCACGATGTGGAGACGGTCTGGAAACGCCTGCTCGCGGGCGAATCGGGTATCGCGCACACTTCGCTGTTTGATGCTTCCACCTTTCCCACGACCATCTCGGCGGAGGTAAAGGAATTCCGCCTGTCCGATCATTTGCCAGATTCTCCGGAGCATGCGCCTGCCGGTCGCAATACGCAGTTTGCCCTGGCGGCTTGCGCGCAGGCGTGGAGCATGGCGGGGTTGAACTCGGCAAATCTCGATCTCGACCGCGTCGGCATGTATCTCGCCGGGGGTGAGGGGGAACTGGATTTCTCGGCTTTCACCGCATCCGCGCTAGCCGCGTGGGATGAAACGACCCAGACCGTCAACACTGTGAAATGGGCGCAGATTGCGAGCCAGCGAATGGACGGCGTTCGAGAACTGGAGCAGGAGCCCAACATGCCGCTGAGCCATCTGGCGCTGCTCACCGGCGCGCGGGGTCCTGCAATGAATTGCCTGACGGCCTGTGCGGCATCGACGCAGGCGATCGGCGAAGCCACGCAGATCCTCCGCCGCGGTGACGCCGACGTGATGATCGGCGGCGGCACGCACAGCATGATCCATCCCTTCGGCGTCACCGGGTTCAACCGGCTCACCGCCCTCTGCGAAGATGCAAAACTGAAAGCCACCATCGGCTCGGATGACCCGACCGGCGCGAGTCGGCCTTTCGATCAGCAACGCGGCGGTTTCGTCCTGGGTGAAGGGGCGGGCATCGTCATTCTCGAAACACTGGAACATGCCACCGCGCGCGGCGCAACCATCCTTGCCGAGGTGGCCGGCTATGGTTCAACCGCCGATGCCTTCCGCATCACCGATCAGCACCCCGAAGGCGAAGGCGCGATTGGCGCGATGAAGGCGGCCCTGGCTGATGCCAAGCTCCGGCCCTCCGACATTCATTACGTCAATGCCCACGGCACCGGCACCCGCGAAAATGACGGCAACGAAAGCTCGGCCATCAAGCACGTTTTCGGCCCCAGGGGCGAGGCCTGCCCGGTCAGCAGCATCAAGAGCATGATGGGCCATCTCATCGCCGCCGCCGGCGCGGTGGAGCTGATCGCCTGCGTGCTGTCGATCCGCGACAACATGCTCCCGCCAACGATGAACCTGCACACGCCCGATCCGGATTGCGATCTGGATTACGTGCCCAATCAGGCTCGCGCCGCGCGCGTGGATGCCGTACTGTCCAACAGCTTCGGCTTCGGCGGGCAGAATGATTCGATCATCGTGAAACGGTATCAGGCATAAGCGGTCAACGGTCCGTTACGACCCCGCCCGATTCCCTACCTCTGGCACGTCCAAAACGCGTGCGGAACCAAAAAAGTGACATCCATATTTATTGGAAAATCAGACGGGAGTCCACGCCACGCAACGAAATCGCGAATTATCCCGCGCCCTGTAAAGCCGCGACCAGTGGTCGCGCCGGCGCGCGTCCGCGCAGCGGTAAAACGCAGTAATCAGCGAACGACCA
>Ga0116230_10005626_pt1 | contig 12297 bp, 4 predicted proteins | sample S1TSphfallax_3_FD_88678 | JGI IMG/M metagenome (GOLD analysis project Ga0116230, IMG submission 88678) | Host-associated microbial communities from peat moss isolated from Minnesota, USA - S1T2_Fd - Sphagnum fallax MG | ecosystem: Host-associated > Plants > Peat moss > Unclassified | place: USA...
TACAAAACTATATAATATATTTTAAAAATGTAAATTCAGTTCAAAAAGAATTATTTGAATTTTTTTATTGAATAACATTTTAATGACCATACTTTGAAAAAATTAAATTCAAACATATGATTTTTGAATGAAAAAACCTTTATGGCTAATACATGAATAAATACAATATATCTTTCATACCTTAAACCTTCATTTGGTTCAAGAATTTATATTATACAATTTTGCTTTTGATATATCATAATTTTATTAATAACTTTAATTTAGATGTATGAATCCATATAATTTATCAACATAAAATTATTTATTAATGGGTCATAAATCAATTATATATATATATATATATATATATATTAGTCATAATTTTCATGTGCGCACAGATGCATCATTATTGGTAGTAGGTCCAATGTTGGCATAGAACCCAATAGGTAAATATGACTAGCCTATAGTATATGCACCTAGACTATTAAATAAAACAAAGCGGACAATTGTTTATGCTTTACATAAGATGAGACATTTTTTGTTGAGATTTTATTTTTTTATGTACACCATATGGCTCTTATATATCTAGTCAACAAACCACAATTGTTTGGAAGGATAGCTAGATGGTTATTATTATTTTTAAAATATGAATTCATAGTAGTCTACGAGCCTAGTAGAACGCATGTGGTAGCTAATGTTTTATCCAAATTACCAATTTGTTCAGAACCATTGGGAGTTCTAAATTAGATTATAGATGCATCATTATTTTCTATAGAACCTATATGAATACAAGAAGTGAAAAACTACTTGGAAACATGTTAGATGCCAAAAACTTTGAATCTAGTTCAGAAACAAAAGTTAGCTAGAAAGGCAAAACCCTTTACTCTAAAAGAAGGAATACTGTACAAAGTGGGACAAGACAACAAAATGCACAAATGTTTGACCACCTCAAAAGCATAAATTGTTCTTAAGGAGCTACATGAAGGAGTGGTAAGAAGACATTTTGTTGTAGATATTATTGTAAAGAAAATTTTGGATGTAGGTTATTGGTGGCTAACTATATTCAAGGATACTCATGAATTTTACACAAGTTATGATAGTTTTTAGAGAATTGGAGGACTAAAAACAAAAAATTCTAGCCAAATTGGTAAGAACATTTAAAAAAAAAACCTTTTATGAAGTGGGGTTGAAATTTATAGGTTCAATTAAACCAACAAGGAGATTAACAAGAACTAAATAAATTCTAGTAGCTACAAATTATGTAACCAAGTGGGTAGAAGTAAAAACACTTAGAACCAATATTGCAATAGTTACAACCAAATTTCTATATGAATATATTTTGACCAAATTTGGATGTTGTGTGAATGTATGAATGAGTGGACCAATGTGGTATAAAAAATGATCAAATCTAAAGTCCAAGACAATAACTTTTCATGTGGGCAAAAATAAACTATAGGGGTAATGGGTAAAGAAAATGGAGATCCTAATTGGTTAGTTTTGGCAGCCATTTCAAATTATAGCAATAGTGTTAGTGTGATAGGCCTAAGGAAAGCATAGTTATACCTATGTTTTGAGCCCTAGTTGTCATCTTTGAAAATTCGATGATTACTTTGACCTATAAACTCAAATGAAGACTTGGTCTTTTCACATTTCTCACATCAACTCATTGACTCCTTCACTGCATGTAGCATCAACATGTTTCAAAACATGTGTAGTCTAAGAAGTGTAAAAAACAAGCATAAGGTGAAAATGGAGGGAATGAAGGTGAAAATAGGAGTTGCATTGCTATATGTAGAGCCATTGTATAAGAAAGTTCTTAAAATCATTTTTGATTAGAAAACCCTAGCTAGTCGTGCTCAATTTGCAAAGGTGTATGACTTTTGCAACAAATGCCCTTGCCCTAAATGCTTGAAGTTAAGGTGAGATTTTACGGAAGAGGAAGTTTAGGAACTTTTCAAGCCTTACAACAGCAAGAATGGTTACCAATATTATTTTAATGATGATGTAGAGATCATCAAGTGGGTCAAAGAAGTATGGATGATTTTTCACTAGCAGACCCAAGTACCAAACACACACCTTATCAATAGGGTTACAACTAGGGGCATCATGTATGAGAGGAAGGGGAAAGATGTAAATTGGGTTGTGTTTATATAATGGACTATTAAAGAATAACTTTGGAGGATACAACTTCTTAAAACAAGTCAATTTAACAAAATTGTTGGTGAAGGTATTGAGGAATCAGAATCAAATGAAGAACCCATGTTGACAAAATTCCCATTAAAAATGTCAAAAAGGATTGCTTCTTGGTGTGGAAGCAACAATATGGTCAATTTGCAAACTTTGTGTGAGTGGCAAAATGTGCTTTTGGCCTTGGAGAAAGAGTGTTTTCAACTTGAGGCCCATCTTTCTTATTTGTTGACTACCAAAAATGACTGCAAAATAGAGTTGTCACTTGTTAATCGTCAATAGGTAGATCATAATGGATTGTTTCAAGATGCAACAACAAAGTTGCAAGTTTTTCAATGTGAGGTTGATGCTCAAAACCTTGGTTTGGAAAACTTGAAAAAACCATTAGCAACTGATAGGTCTTTTGAAATTGGTGCAACTCTTGTGGTCTTGAAAGCATTGCAACAAAAATAAAATGCCAAGTAGGTGTGGTGAAAGCGTTCAAGGGTTTGTTGGAGGGTGGGTGCGATGAATATAACCTTGTTTTGGAAAAATCCACAACTATCAACAAAGTTTAGCTCAAGGCTAGCAAAATTGTTAACATTTGTTTTCATCACAAGGTAGTTATTAGTCTATAAGTTTTAGGGATGAAAAATGGTTCAATGAACCAAGCTTCAAACCCTTCCCTTTGAAATCAATTTTGATGTTGATTCCAATTTATATTCCAAGACTTTTATTATTTATGTTTGTTCTTTTTGTAGGCAAAGCTTTAAGCCAACTTGGGATTGCAAAATCATGGCTTGTGTACATGCATGCCATTCTTGGTGTGCAACCACACATTCTAGTTTTTGTTCAAGATGTTTACAAAAGGATTGTGACGAAGAGCCTCACAAAGACTAGTGGAGACTTTCAAGAATCAAGCTAATTGTTGAGAATGGACTTGGAGGTGTGATGGAAGATCTTCACGCACTTATTTATCATGGTGAGTGTTTATTGTGTAGAAAGTCCTTATCTTTTCATCCTCATTTGTTTTTCTTTCCTAGTGGTCCTAGGGAGTAGTTTCAAAAGTCATAACTTGGCAAATTCCATAAGTCTATAACAACTAGACGTAATCCCCAGGTTGATTTTTCACTTCATATAGTCCTCAATCTATTGGTCATGTGAATCTTGAAGTGTGGATGCAAAAGTGACAATGGAAGAATATAGTGTTGTATGTGTCATTTACTCCAATTGGGGTGCCCTTCATCCTATTTAGTTGTTGTATGTCCTTGTACAATCATGTGCAATTTTAGAAGTCAACATAAGTCATTAAATTACAAACCTTAAAACTTTGTGAAGTCCTCAAATTCCATTACATGGACCATCTTTAATCTTAAGCCATTCATTTGCTCATTGTGATCCATTTCACATTCCTTGAATCCATGTTAGTCCCTTGTTGGTCCTAACAATATGCACAAGTCAGTAAGGTAGAATGTAAAAGTTCATAAGGTGTACAAAGTTTTTTTAAAAATCCATATTCCCCCTCTTTGCTTCATTAGTCAAAGAATCTTCTATTTGTTGCCCATGACCCTTTTCACATTCCTACAATCCATCTATGGTCCTTACAATCCATCTTCAGTCCCTTGTAGTTTAGATAGTCATGCATTTGGTGCCCATGATCCTCTTAGCTTCCTGAAGTCCATCTACAGTCCCTATAATCCATGCTCAATCCATAGCTACAATCTATTAGTCCATAGAGTCATCTTTTGTTGCCTATGACCCTTCTTAAATTTTTGTAATCCATCTATAATCCCACAGTCCATGCTCAATCCATAACTACAATCCATTAGTTGATATAGTCATCTCTTTGTTGTTCATGACTTCTTTTAAATTTCTTTAATCCATCTACAATCCTTACAGTCCATGTTCAAGCCATAGCTACAATCCATTGGTCTATATAGTCATCCCTATATTGTTCATGACCTCTTTTAGATTTATGCAATCCATCTACAACCCCTACAATCCATGTTCAATCTATAGCTACAATCCATTAATCCATAAAGTGATTCCTTTGTTGCCCATGACCCCTCTTAGATATTTGTAATCCATCCTATATCATCTAGATTGACTTAGATTCTTGTACTCCATGTATAAACCCTACAATCCATCCTAAGTCCTTTGCTACAATCTATTAATGTTTATTTAGTCCATAGAATCATTCTTTGTTACCCATGATCCCTTTCACATCCTTTAGTGCATGTGTAGTCCATTGCCAATCCCTGAGTCATTATAACAAAATGCAGAATGCCATCTAGGACTTCTAGTGACTTCTAGTATATAGATCCCTCTTTAAGTCCTCTTGTTCCATACTTTGTGGTCCTTTAGTCCATATTGTCCCATTTGTTGGTACATAGTCATAACTTGGGATGGACACTAGTGTTTGGGGTGGTCAATTCAAGTCACCAAAAGTCCATTCAAAGTTTTAGTAGACCTCACATGGATTTATGTAGTTATTTTTTTGTAGATCCTCCTTGCACTTCCATCTCATTTTTTATAGCTCAACTTGGAAAACACTTTGTTTCTTAACCATCTGGATCTCACACAATGAGTCCATTAGTTGGGAGCATCAAGGTCCTTTAGAGAAAACACATTACAAATGGTTCACAAGAAGTAACATCACCAAGTAACAAGCCTCAAGTATGTGTTATGGCAACAAAAGAAAATATCCAAGAACTTGAAGCTAATACATCTCCATCTCAAACCCATAAGAGAAAAACAAAAAATACATTGGACATGCATGTTATGGGTATGCCATAGGATGGCAACATGGAAGATGGCATACCTTCATTATGTGAAAAACTTGATGAAAAAAATGTTATTGTTCCACATTGTGGCCTTGGTAAGGATAGAGATTCTAAACCTATGAGCCAAGATGAGCAAACTATAGAATCTTGAGCACAATGGTCTAAAAAGCCAAAAATCCATGTTGCCAATAGGGTTTCCACAACTACAACCATGAGATTTGCAATGGTAAAGACTCATGTGAAAAGCAAGTAACATGTTCATTGAAAAAGTAATTTTGCTCTACAATTTTATGCATGTCAATTTCCATTAGATTCCTAGTGTTTTCTTTTTCTTTTTCTCTACTTGGATGTGAAATTACAACATGGATTGGATTTAAGGTACAATTCTAGCGATTACAAAGCTTATGGTCATATTTTGTTACAAGTGAAACACAATTTTGTGTGTATAGACAATGGAGATACAAATTATAATTGACATTTTGCATTTGTGTTTAACTGTAAAAGGCCCATGTTTTGAATGGTAACCATATGTGGTATGTTAAGTTTTGATGAGGCAAGAGTGATCTTCCTTGGAGGTAAGAAAATCTAGAAAGGTAAGTTCCAATTTTGTGGTTGTCATGCATTGAACATATTCAATGCCACAATAGTTGAAGTCCATATCCTATAAGTGGTGGGAATTTAGTAAATGATTTTGGAGTTGTTGAAAAGTAGACAAGAACATAACCACATAGTTTTGTTTCTATCAATTTTGCAAAGTTGGAAATGTTTTTGAATGAATGAACATTGATTGAAGACCCATGTTGTTAGGTTGAATATTGGACCTTATAAAGAAGGGGTACTTTTATTTGAATTAACACTTGGCTTGTCAAATTATGTATTATAAGCAAATAGATCCTGAAATATGTTATTGGACCATGTATGTTGTGGCAAATCATCAAGAGACTTTTTGGGTGTATTGAAATGAAGATGACCACATGGATTATGTTTCTATAAGTGGTGCATGATTGTTCTGTTGTTTTGGGTTGTACATGTTTTTAGTCCAAATCATATTAGACTTTAGGATGGGGGGCATACATGGTTTTTGTGAGGCATTCAATTTCAAGAATAATTTCCATATCAACTTTAGTATGTCAAGTGAATAGTGACAACTCATTATGCAACATGTAAAGCCTTGGAAGGAAAAAATGAAGATGATTATATGTATTCAACTATTTTTTTAATTGTGTAGATTTGTCAAACTATTTTGAATTACATTTGTCTTTGTTCTCCCTAGAATCTAGGGTGTTTTAATTTGTTGCTCAAGGTACTAGGCTTATAAACATTTGGACAAACAAGAACATGGACTAAACTAGATGCCTTTGTTAGGTATGTTGTGGTAATTAATTAAGAGAATTCTTGGACTTGTCACAATGTAGATGACCACATTGAATTTTTATTTTAATGAGTTGCGTGTAGTGCTGGAGGTGTTTTAAATTTCATTATGTTTTCGATTTACTTAGCTGGCACTAAACCTTAGGATGCATACCTTTGAGTTTTTGAGGCACTAAGTTTGTCAACTTAAGTAAATTAGGTATGCATATTTGTCATTGGTTCAAGGAAATTTAGGAGGCCATTATGGAGATCTTGAAAGATAGGATTGAAAGACATGTTTATTTCCACTTCATTTATTTTGGAAAAAAGTTACAATTTAAGAACTTAATGTATAATTTTAGATACACTTTACTATAGATCTTTGGAATGTCATGTCATTGTATAAATTCTTTACTATTGACAGAACTTGGATGAGTCACATAATGTACATTTTTAAAACCATGTAAATTTTTAAATTTTTGACATCAAAAAAATTTGCCATAAATATTCAAGGTTAATATTATTTTTCCATGTGTTCCTTCTTGACATAAATTGGAAGGAAAACTTACTAGAAGTTTTCATAATGGATCAATCTCCATTTCCTTTACTATTGATACACATTGAAAAAAAAGACCCAATGTACATATTCAAAACGATGTTAGTGTGATTTTGCAAGCCAATTGGTGTGGAAAGTGATTAACATTTTTTACCCAATGTAAAATAACATAGATAAATGTTATGTGTTGTAAGATGGACACTACATTAGCTTGAAGAGTTTGATTTGCATTAATGCAGTTGCCACACATAAACAAATTCTAGAGCTTATGAATGTGGATCTGCATTCACCAATGATGGAGTAAAGATCCATTTGCAATAATTATGCTAATATAGACCAAATTGTAGTAGCAATTCAACATTCTTAGTGCAATTTATTAAATCAATGGATGTATTTGTGCTTACAAATGGTGGGCCATGCATTCTTTAGAAATATCAATTGCACACATGAAAACCAAGCCCACCACCACAAACAGCCTCTACCCCTAGACCACAACTAGTGGTGTTAGGGAGCATTTAGGGTTCTTATCTTGATTATATGGTAAAATTTATTGCATAAATAGCTATAGAAGTGCATGACCCATCACGCAAACACCCTCTATATCAATATGTAAATTATTACAAGCCCTTTGTCCAACAAGATCAATTTGCCCAGTTTAACAATGGGAGGTATAACTCCATTTAAAAATTCAAAAACATAGTGGACTATAACCCACATTGCCAAAGTCCATGATACTTCCAAATATTTCCAAAGTAATATTTTACTAAACAAAAGCACTCAATAATATTTTACCAAATAGAGTTGTTTTCATGGTCCAAAAACATTTCCAAGATCATTATCCATTGGATTTAAAGATCTATTCCTTCCACTACATGCATCCATTAAACATTATCAATCCATATATTTAATAGAAAGTCCTCAATACCATTAAGCCATCCATGTGTCAAATCATAAAATCACATATGTTTGTGCAAAATAACCATGTAGAATTGCAAAAAGGTAAACTCAAATGAAAGCCCATGATTGTCCAAAAACTTACCATATATAATATTGTAGGTCCATAGACTTAACATAAAAGTCTTAATGTTTATCAACACATTCATTCGAAATCAAAACAACACAAATATATTTAGAAAATAACTAAACCAACTACTACAAGTCCATAAACTCAAATGAAAATCCCTAAAAGGCTAGAAAATTACGTAAATTCCTAAAATTCCATATCAAAACATAGTCCCTGATTTCCACAAAATTACATAGAATGTTACAAGTCCATAAACTTAAGTGACTCTCTAATTGTGTAAAACATTACCAAATAGACTATTACAAGTTCATAGTTCAAATGAAAGACCTTGATTACATCCAAAATATTACCACATGGACTATTGCAAATCCATAAATTCAAATGAAAGTCCCTGACTATCCAAAATAGTGCCACATAGACTACTACAATCCATAAACTCAAATGAAAGTCCCTAACTATCCAAAACATTCCCACATAAACTACTGCAAGACCATAAACTCAAATGAAAGTCCTTGGCTATCCAAAATATTACCACATAGACTACTACAAGTCCATATATTCAAATGAAAGTCCTTGACTATCCAAAATAATGCCACTTAAACTGTTGGAGGTCTATAAACTCAAATGAAAGTTCCTTATTATCCAAAACATTCCAGCATAAACAATTGCAAGGCCATGAACTCAAATGAAAGTCCTTGATTGTCCAAAACATTGCCACATTATTATTACAAGTCCATAAACTCAAATGAAAGTCCTTGACTATCCAAAACATTACCACAAAGACTCTTGCAAGTCCATAAACTCAAATGAAAATCCAACACTGACCACAACATTACCATAGAGGCTTTTGTAAGTCCACAAACTCAAAGTAAAGTCCTTAAATGTCTAAAACCGTATCGCATAGAGTCTTGCAAGTTCACAAACTTGAATGAAAATCCATGACTATCCACAACATTACACATAAGCTCCTGTGAGTCCACAAACTCAATGTAAAGCCCTCAAATGTCCAAAATAGTATCACATAGCCTCTTGTAAGTCCACAAACTCAAACAAAAATCGATCACTATCCAAAACATTACCATAGAAACTCCTATAAGTCCACAAACTCAAAGTAAAGTCCCTAAATGTCCAAAATAGTACCACATAGACTACTACAGAATCCATAATCTTAAATGCAAGTTCTTGATTGTCTAAAAAATAACTAAAGACTGAGTCAAGTCCATAAATTCAAATATAGGTCCCAAATGTCCATAGAGAGACAACATAAATTCTAAAGGTTAATGATCTACCCAATTCCAAAAGTTGATTATTCCAAATGTTGACTCATCTACATCCAAACATTAACTCTGCAATGCATGCGGTTGTATTGTCCATCAATACATCCACTCCACATTGGAAAAGAATTATAAATGTCCACAAAAATGTCAAACAAATTGATGCAAGTCATAAACTTAAATGAAAGTCTAGATTCTACATCAATAGATTTATTCCAAACAACAAATAACACAAATGTCCACATAATGCATATAGTAAATTTTGCAATCCATAAACTACCAAGAAAATCCTCATGTCCCATGAACAAGTATCATTTGCAATTTAGGAACACCAATAATGTCCACAACTTGAAGTCTACAAGGTTCCCTATAATAGAATAGTGACTTCCAAGAGGTTAATGGTATAAATAAAATGGCCACTTTCAATATGCAAAACCCTAAACCCTCACTATAGATTCAACATATTTCATGGTGTATAATCAAAGACCAAAAGGCAAACCCAAATCTTGAACTTTCAAGTTGCATTTTGGGTTCATACAATAAATAAATTACAATTTCCATATTGGATTTTACTCTTGTAACGTTTTTAGGGCTACTTTAAAAAATAATTGAAATTAGATCAACAATTTACCTTTGAAACTTCTTGTATTACATTACAACCATAAAAACTAGATTAAAACCAAGACATATTGTAGAATATGAATGTGAATGAAATAATTGACCTATGTTTCCATTAGGAAATGGGTGGGCTTCTCATCAAAAACATTGGGTGTTATACACTTCCATTAGGATTCACCCTTGTCTCTTGAGTCCACCATGCAAAAGTTGTTGCTTTTGTGGCAAATGTCAAAACATCATATCTTCATTTCCTTATAGACAAAGTCCACAAAAAAACAACATTGCAATCCATAAGCTTTCGTTGTTGCACTTCATAGGAAATATTACAATGTTGAACACCTAAAACACAAGCTCTTTGTCTAAGTGACATACTTTGCCCATCGGAGCTAACAATAGTAGTTAATAAAACATGTTTAGTAGTTAACTTTGCAATAGAACATGGTCTTTAACCTCTTCCAAGCTTTTCACCAAACCAACAACAATCTCATTTTTCACTTTACTTGATTTGAAGGCTTGGATGTTAATAGACTTTGGAAGCATGTTAGATATTGAAGGAGTTGAAAGAACCTTTGACATTGCCCATCTCTTAGATTCATCACCAAGCAAATTGGAGACTTTATTTTGAATGTATAAAATAATATCATGTGCAGCTTCCCTAACCTCCCTCTCTTTGATTATAACCTCTATTGGCTACAAGGTAAGAGTCATTATATTTGAAAGAACTTTGACCACCTTTCCTCGAGCCCTTCGCATGCAATGCCTCTCTACATTCTTAGTTCATTGAACCTCTCTTTGGGTAGGCTTGGGTCTTATAATGCCCAATCTTCTTTCACGATTTCAACTATTACCTATTAGAGCTATCAGTAGAGGTTGAACATGCACATTACATAGGTGTTTTCAAAGCACAATGAATGACATATTGACGCCTCCAAGTAATCATCCTATTTCTACCCTAAACATATGTATGCATAATTAGCTACAAACTTCCTTCACATCAACACACATATTCAACCTTAATAACAACCATCAAACATGAAGCTTTCCATTTTGCACCAAAACTTAAACATGGAAGGTTTGGAAAAGAATACAACCCAAAAGCTTGATGGAGTTTTTTAGATGTAAAATATGTAACAATGAATACAAGGAAAACATGATGGTAAATGTACAAGAAACAATTCAATAGTAGAGCTACAATAAACAACATAATTCAAGCCTCGATAAGTAACCTAAAAAAATGTGCAAGTAGTTAGAGTCATCTTCATGTTCAAGGGAGGAGGCACGGGAGGTGTGAACTCTCTTTCTTTGTTAACCAACCATCCTTCCGGGCAAGAAGTGTTAGCTTTTGTCATGCTTGAGGCAGAAGGCATGAGGTTTGGAGTTCTATGCAAACTTCAACTTGTCCAAGCTTCCTCTTACAAACCCTAAACCTAAGTGATGTCACATCTATATACAATGATGTCATCTAGGCAATTACCCATGGTGAAGCTTTTAAAAAATTCCTATTGATTCATTGGGGAACTTTTCTATTTGATTTAGAGTCCAAAGTAGCCTAAGGTGAAATAGCCAAAAATAACCAAAAGTAATTGAGAATAGCCATAAATAACCGTTAATAATGTAGGGTGAAATAATTTAAATTAATGAAAAATAGTCATATAATAATTGAAAGTAACTTAGCACAGGTAGTATTATTATAATATGAAAAAAATTATCCATTTATTGAACTAATATTTTTTCAAAAGAATGGTCATTGAAATGTTATTGAATAATGATATTCAACTTTTTTTTTGTTCAAACAATTTTAAACGTTCAAAAAGAAATAAATGTAATTACATACATTATTGAATTAAAAAAAAAAGTAAACTCGAATCATTTCATTTGAACAAAATCTCAATAAGATATGAATTTTCAAAGTTTATGTTTTTGTAATATTTGAAATGAAGTATTTGATAAATAAAATGTAATGTAACATATTATCACAACAAGTGGGGTGGCTTGATGGTAAGGGTGTTTGTCTTCATTCCAAAGGTCAAGGGATCAAACCTCATGAATGTGTTGTGTGTGGTCAATAATGGTATGTTGATTGAATATTTTCCTATTGAATTTCTAAAATAGGTGTTTAGGTTGATTATGGCCTACTTCCTTACCTAAGCTAAGTTCTAGCCTAGGTAGTGACATGTGTCAATAAATCATAGGTTAAAAAAATGATGAAATTATCAATAATATTACATATTAAATAATTAAATTTTAATTTATTTTCATGCTGGTTAGTTAATTAACTAACAAATGATGGTTTGGTAAATTTGTATTTCACTTGAAAGTAACCTTGTTTCACTAGATACTAGTGAAACAATTCATTGTCCTTAGCAATTGGTCCTTGTTCAATAAGGGGTTAAACAATTTCACCAGGTAAAAATGTCCAAATTCACTCAAAATCTAATGAAACCCAGAATGAATTAAGACACATTTTGTAATAATGTAAGGTGTCATATAATAAATGATTAAAATATGATTAGGAAACATTAAACCATTTGATTATTGAAATTTATA
>Ga0116230_10005627_pt1 | contig 12297 bp, 8 predicted proteins | sample S1TSphfallax_3_FD_88678 | JGI IMG/M metagenome (GOLD analysis project Ga0116230, IMG submission 88678) | Host-associated microbial communities from peat moss isolated from Minnesota, USA - S1T2_Fd - Sphagnum fallax MG | ecosystem: Host-associated > Plants > Peat moss > Unclassified | place: USA...
CGGCGCTTGCTCCGTACACCGGTCCGTGGAACGCGCGACTGGCGGGACATCTCTTGCGCCGCGCCGGCTTCGGCGGATCGCCGGCCGACGTCGCGCGCCTTGCCCGCGGATCGATGAACGCCGCGGTCGACGCGCTGGTGCGCTTCGACACGGCGTCGCTCCCGGCCGGGCCGGAACTCGCGGACGAGCGCTACTCGCCGCAAGACCAGCTGCTCTTGCGCCAGCGGCAGCCCGGTGCGAACAGCGACCAGATCACGATGATCAAGAAGCAGCTCAACCAGCTGCGCGCCGGGAATCGCCGCACGGCGCAACTCTGGTGGCTCGATCGGATGATCGCGACGCCCGCGCCGCTGCAAGAGAAGATGACGCTCTTCTGGCACGGCCATTTCACGAGTTCGTGGGAGAAGGGCACCACGACGCAAGCGCTGATCGATCAAAATCAGCTCTTCCGACGCAATGCGCTCGGCAACATCCGCGATCTCACGCTCGCGGTCTCCACCGACGTCGCGATGCTGCGCTATCTCGACAACACCCAGAACGTCAAGGCGCACCCGAACGAAAACTACGCGCGCGAACTGATGGAACTCTTCACGCTGGGAATCGGCAACTACAGCGAAGACGACGTGCGCGAATCGGCGCGCGCCTTCACCGGCTGGTCGATCGACCGCCGGTCCGGCACGGCGGTATTTCTCCCGCAGCGCCACGACGACGGAAGCAAGACCTTCCTCGGTAAGACCGGCACCTTCGACGGCGCGGCGATCGTCGCGATCATCTTCGCGCAGCCCGCCTGCGCCCGCTGGTTCGCAACCAAACTCTTGCGTTTCTTCGTTTACGACGATCCCGAACCCGGCCTCGTGGACGCGGTCGCGGGCGAATTGCGCGCGAAGAACTTCGAGCTCGCTCCCGTGATGTCGACACTCTTGCGCAGCAACGTATTCTACAGTCAACGCGCGTACCGCGCGCTCGTGAAGAGTCCGGCCGAATTCGTCGTCGGCGCGTACCAGCTCTATTCGATCCCAAACGCCAAGCCGATCGCGCTCCAGGCGATGCGCCGGATGGGCCAAGTGCTGTTCTATCCGCCCAACGTCAAGGGCTGGGACGGCGGGGCCGCGTGGCTCAACAGCCAGACGCTGCTCACGCGCGAAAATTTCGCCTCGGGGCTCGTGAACCAAATGGATGGCGAGAGTTGGCTCGGCACGGCGATGAGCTCGATGCAGCCCAGGACCGTCGCGGACGATCTCACGCAGACGATTCTCTTCGGAGATGTCGCGCCGCAATCGATCGGTCAACTCGTTTCGTATCTCGGCGGCACGGGCGTCTCGGCGCTCGCCTCGCTCTCCGGCGAAAACGCGGACGAACGCGTCCGCGGCGCCGCGTATCTCACCATGGCGATGCCCGCCTACCAACTCTCGTAGCCCGTCGACCAGCTCAGGAGAAGAGGATCAGATGAAACGTTCGCACTTTCTCATCGGCGCGGTGAGCGGGCTGGCCGTCGTCGGCAGCACCGGCAGTCTCTTTGCGGAGGCGCTCGCGCAAGCACCGCTCGCGGGTTTGCCCGGAGCGTCCGATCGCGTGCTCGTGATCGTGAATTTTCAAGGCGGCAACGACGGCTTGAACACGATCGTCCCGTTTGCGAATCCGGCGTACTATAAGTACCGTCCGACGCTCGGCGTCGCGGCCGGCGATGTCGTGCGGCTGGGCGATCAGGTGGGGTTGAATCCCGCGCTCGCGCCGCTCAAAGCACTCTACGATTCCGGCAAGGTCGCGATCGTGCAAGGCGTCGGCTATCCGGATCCCGTGCTCTCGCATTTCCGGGGCACCGAGATCTGGCAAACCGCCGCCCCGCAGACGTATCTGTCGACGGGTTGGCTCGGCCGGTATCTCGACGCGGCGGATCTTCCGGCGGACAACCTCTTCAATGCGGTCGCGCTCTCGGACGTCCTACCCGAAGTGCTCGTGAGCGAAAAAGTCGACGTTCCCGCGATCCAGCAGTTGCAAGGCTACGGGCTCACCAGCGATCGCAGCATCGCGAATCGCGATGCGTTCCACGAATTCGTCCAAGACAATCGCGTGCCGTTCTCATCGCCCTACCTCGCGCACGTCGCGGAGATCGAAGATCACGCGCAGCGCGGTGCGCAAGAGCTGCCGGCGCTCGTCGCCGGCTACAAGACGGACGCGACGTATCCGGCGACGCCCTTCGGGCGCAGTCTCGCGCTCGCCGCGCAGATCGTCGGCTCGAAGCTCGGCACGCGTGTGCTCTACGTGACGCTCGGTTCGTTCGATACGCATACCTCGCAAAAGGCGACCCAAGACCGGCTGCTTGCGGATTTCGCGAACGGCATGACGGCGTTCTACGCCGATCTCGCCGCGCACGGGAACGACGGCCGCGTCCTCACGATGACGTTCTCCGAATTCGGTCGCCGCGTCGGCGAGAATGCCAGCCGCGGCACCGACCACGGCACGGCCGCACCGGCCTTCTTGATCGGCGGGAACGTCAAAGGCGGTTTGTACGGCAGCCAGCCCTCCCTCGACGACCTGGACAACGGCAACCTGAAATACAACACCGACTTTCGTAGCATCTATGCGACCGTGATCGAGCGTTGGCTCGGGCGAGCGCCGGGCGGAATCATCGCCGGATCGTTCCCGACGATCGGAGCGCTCGCATAAACGAGGGCAACCAACACGGTTTTCGCGAAGTCCCACAGGTCATGCGGTCCCTCAAACGGGGGGCGATTGCGATCGCGGCTGCCGTCGCACTCCTCGGGAGTGCGCCGTCGGGTGGCGACCAGGCTTCGGAACTCATAGCGAATTCGGCGGCGCGCATGGCGCCGCTCCACTCCTACACGTTCCAAATCCACGTCGACTTCGCGCTCAAAACGTTCCCATACGTGAAATTTCATCTCGACGGCGACGGCTCGTTCGTGAAGCCGAACCTGCTCTCGGTCCACTTCCGGCACGTGCCGTGGTTCGGGAAAGGGTTCGAAAACGTGAGCCTCGACCCGCTCGAACCCTCGACGTGGTACAAGACGTACGATTTCACGGACGTGCAAAAAGTCGGCGACCGGCTCCACCTTCAGATGAAAGACAAAACGGATGGTCATCTCAAGGACATCGACGCCGAACTCGATGATGACGGCCTGCGCCGCGTCCAGTGGAATTACCTCAACGGCGGCTGGATCGCGGTCGAGGTGAACCCGGTGCACGTCGACGGCTTCCCCTTACCGCAGACCGAGAACGCCGAGATCAAGCTGCCCGCCTATCATGTCGAGGCGCACGCGACGTTCGAAGACTACAAGCTCGTCACCGACTCCCCCGGGTAGTGGCGGCCGCCGCTTCGAAGCCGGCCGGCGTCCGGTTTCACCTCGCGCTCAACGCGTTGTGGCTCGCCGTGCAGTTTCAGGACGGGGCGCTCCTCGCGATCATCATCCCGGCGGTGTTGCTGCGGATCGATCCGGCGCGTCACGTCTGGGCGCTCGCGACCCTCACGACGCTCGCCGCGATCGCGGCGGCGATCGTGCCGCCGCTGGCGGGGGCGTTTTCCGATCGCGCCGCGCGGCGCGGCGGTGACCGCCGGGTCGAAACCGCGATCGCCCTGCTCGTCGACGCGATCGCGATCGGCGGGCTCGTGTTCGCGACCACGACCTTCGAGGTCGGCCTCGCGCTGATCGCGGCAACGGTCGCGCTAACCGCCTCGACGACGATCTATCAAGCCCTACTGCCGGAACTCGTGCCGCGCGCGCAGTGGGGAACCGCGACGGGCGTGCGCGGCGCGCTCACCCTGCTCGGTACCGTGTTCGGTCTGGGCATCGCGGGCGCGTTGCCCGCGACGACGGCGCTCGGGATCACCGCGATCGTGCTCTTCTTTGGCGCGCTTTCGCTGCGCCTCGTGCCGCGGCGCGGCGACGAAAAGCCCGCGCACGCGAAGGTTCGCGACCATCACGATCTGATCGTCACACTGATCGCGCGCGGCTTCATCATCCTGGGCATGGCGCTGCTCAACACGTACGTGCTGTACTTCTTCACCGACGTGATGGGCGTGCACGATGCCTCGCTGCAAACCGGCCTCGTCGCGGGCTCGGCGCTGATCGGTGCGATCGGCTCGAGTATTCTCGCGGGCGTGCTCTCGGACCGCATCGACCGGCGACTCGTCGTCGCGGCGGCCGGCGTGCCGATGACGCTCGCCGCGACCGGGTTTGCGGTCTTCCCGGATCTGCACTATCTCTTCGGCTACGCGATTCTCTTCGGGCTCGGCTTCGGGGCGGTGTTTTCGGTTGGCTGGGCGCTCGCGCTCGATGCGATCCCCGCGCTCGGTGACGTCGCGCGCGACCTCGGCATCTGGGCCACGGTGTCGAATCTGCCGATGATCGTCGCGCCGTTCATCGGCGCGTTCTTGCTCTCGCACGCACCGAGCGAGAAGATCGGCTTCCGCAGTCTCTTCGCCTGTTCGGGCGTGTGTTTCGCGCTCGGCTCGCTCGTCGTGCTGCGCGTCGGCGCGCGTCCGCTCGCGCCGTGGTACGGCCCGCTCATCGTCCTCACGAGCAAGGTCTTCCGCGATCCGATCGTCGGCCGCCACCTCCGCATCCGGCGCTGGGGACGGCTGCCGTTCCGGCGCGGAGCGACGGTGGTGATCGCGAACCACCAGCATGAAGACGAAGGCGAAGCGATCGTGCAGCGCGCGCTCTGGGACGGTCCGTGGCTGCGCCCGGTGTTCACCGTCTCGTCGCGGCGGATGTACGAGCCCGGGTTTTTCGCGGGCCGGTTTCCGGCGCTCGCCGGGCTCTTCTGGCACATCAATTTTGGGTTCTTGTTCCGGGCGATGGGGATGATGCCGGTCGAAAACCAACTCTCGTCGCGCCCGCTGCGCAGCCTCGCGCGCGCGCTCGAGCGCGAACACGGCGATCTGGCACTCGTGGACGTGCTCGTGCCGGATGCGCTCGCGCAACTGCCGGGTTCGCCGACGCATCTCTCCGATGCGCGTCGTTCGCGCTACGCCGAGGCCGCGTCGCAGACGATCAAACTGTCGTACCTCAGGGAGCCGTACCGCCGCGAGATGCTCGAGGCGACGCGCGCGCAAGTCGATGCCGACGTCGCGGACATCGTGCGCATCGTGCGCGCGGGGTCGACGTTCTACATCAACCCCGAGGGCACGTATAGCCTCGACGGCCGGATGCACCCGCTCAAGGGGATTTTGAAGAACGTCGCACCGTATGCGACGCTCATGCTCGTTGCGGTCGCCTACGATCCGTTCCAGCCGCAGCGGCTCGGGATGCTCTATCGCACGGTCGCTCCCGCGGATCCGGCCGATCCCGCGCGTTCGCTTGCGGCGGCGCGTCCGGTGACCGCAAGCGCGCTCGTCGCCGCCGACCTCGTCACGCGCACCGAGCCCTTCACGCGCGCGGCGGCGATCGAGTCGTTCAACGTGCGTCTGCGTTCGTTGCCGAGCGGCGCGTTCGTCGATCCGGAGGTGCTGGCTGCGCCCGATGCCGCCGCGGCGACGATCCTCGATGAGTTGGTGCGGCGCAGCATCCTCGTCGCCGACGGCACCCTGCTGCGGCGCGGCTTGCCGCAGCTCGACGCGCGCTTCCCGGCAACCGTCGACATGGTCACGTATCAAGCCAATTTCCTCGCCGAGACGATCGATGCGCTCGATACGCTGGCGAAGGGCCGGGCCGCATGAAGCGGATCATCGTCAACGCCGATGATTTCGGCCTCGCGATTCCGGTCAACGCCGCGGTCGAACGCGCGCATCGCGAGGGGATCGTCACGACCGCGAGTTTGATGGTCGCCGAACCTGCGGCTGCGGACGCGATCGCACGCGCGAAGGCGCTCGGGACACTGCGCGTCGGACTGCACGTCGTGCTCGTGCACGGACGGCCCGCGGCGCCGCCGGAGTCGATCCCCGATCTGCTCCAAGCCGACGGCATGTTCTCGAAGGATCTCGCCGCGACGGGCGTGCGGTACTTTTTCCGGCCGGGGATCCGGCGCCAGATCGAAACCGAAGTCCGCGCGCAGTTCGCGCGTTTCGCCGCGAGCGGGTTGCCGCTCGACCACGTCAACGCGCAGTGCCATTTCCATCTGCATCCGACCGTGCTCGGCATCATCTTGCGTGTCGCGCGCGACTACGGGAAACCGCCGGTGCGCGTGCCGTACGAGCCGTTCGGCCCGTCGTGGCGTACGCAGCGCGATCGCTTCGGGCTGCGGTTCGCCAACGGCGTGCTCTTGGCGCCGTGGGTCGCGCTGATGCGCGCGCGCTTGCGGCTCGCCGGGGTCGGCAGCAACGATCGCGTGTTCGGGCTCTCGGACGTCGGCCACATGACGGCGGAGCGGCTCGTGCGCTACGCCGCGGAACTGCCCGACGGCACGACCGAAGTGTTCTTTCATGTTGCCACCGGCGCATGGGACGGCATGGCCGACGATCTGCGCGGCTATGAACTCGCGGGCGAACTCGCGGCGGTCACCGATCCCGCGGTCGCCGCGGCCTTTGCCGCGCGCGGCGCGCAGCGCGTGAGTTACGAGAGCGTTCGGCGTGCTTCGTAAGGCGGGCTTCGGCATCGCGACCGTGCTCACGCTCGCCGCGTGCGGCTATACGGTCTTCGCCACGATGCGCACGCTGCGTTTCGCCCGTCGCGAGCGGCGCCGGAGTTTCGGGCGGCCCTCGATCGCGGCGCTCAAGCCGTTGCACGGCAACGAGCCGCGGCTCGCGGAGCATTTGCACGCGCTGTGCGCGCAAGAGTACGGCGCGTTTACCGCCGTGTTCTGCGTGCGCTCGCGCGAAGACACGGCGCTGCCGGTCGCGCAGGCCGTCATTGCCGAATGGCCGGGGATCGCCCAGGTGGCGATCGGCGACGACACGGCGCGGAGCAATCCGAAAGTGCGCACGCTCTCGGGCTGCGAGCGCGAAGCGCGCGGCGAGATCGTCGTGGTCGCCGATGCCGACATCGGCGTCGCGCGCGATTATCTGCAATCGATCGCCGCCGGTTTCGACGATCCGCGGGTCGGCGCGGTGACGACGCTCTATCGCGGCGATCCGCTCGGCGGTGTGGTCGCCGAGTTGGGTGCGATGGGGATCGAAGAACACTTCGCCCCGAGCGTGCTCGTCGCGGGCGCGATCGAACCGCTGCGCTATTGTTTCGGCGCGACGATGGCCGTGCGTCACGACATCCTCGAGGAGATCGGCGGCTTCGCCGCGATCGACGAACTCGCCGACGATCATGCTCTCGGGCGGCTCGTCGCCGCGCACGGCTACGGCGTCGCGCTGGCCGATACCGTCGTCACGACGACGGTCCTCGAATCGTCGTTTCGCGACCTGTGGGAACACGAGCTGCGTTGGGCGCGCACGACGCGCTCGCTGCGCCCGCTCGATTATCTCGGCCTCTGCGTCACCTTCCCGGTGTCGCTGGCGACGATCGCGCTGCTGCTGGCGCGCGATCGCACGCCGCTCGTGGGCGTGCTCGCGGTCGCACTCTCGCTGCGCTATGCACTGCACGTCGCTGCACGCGGTGCACTCGGCGTCACGCGGCCGTCGCGCTGGTGGCTCGTGCCGTTGCGCGACCTCTTCGGGTTCGCCGTCTGGACGAACGGGATCACCGGCAAGACCGTTCGCTGGCGGAACGCGATCCTCGAACTCGACTCGCGTTGAACGCGCTCTTCCTCGTGCCGCGCGGCGCCGAGGCGGCCGCGCTCAAGCGCGCGGGCGCGCGCGTCGTCGAGATTCGCGCGGGCGCGCACGCGGCGGACGACCTCCCGGACGTGCTCGCCGCGGAACGGATCATCGTCACCGGCCTGTGCGGTGCGTTGCAGCCGATCCCGACGCAACGCGTCGTCGTCTATGAAGCGGCGGTCGACGGCGAACGCTGGTTTTCGTGTGATGCGGGCATCGCCGACCTGCTCCCCGGAACGCAACGCGTCGTCGGCTATACGTCGCCCGTCGTCGTTACGTCCGCGAGCGAGAAGCGCGCGCTCGCCGCGCGCACCGGCTCGCACGTCGTCGATATGGAAGGCACCCCGCTTGCTGCCGCGCTCACCGCGCGCGGCGTGCGCTTCGCCATGGTTCGCGTCGTGAGCGACGACGCGCTGCACGATCTCCCGCCGATCGATACCGCGATCGACGCGAACGGCACCATGCGCCCCGAACGTCTCGCGCTCGCGTTCGTCCGCGCACCCCTCGCCGCCGGCCGCTTCATCCGCGAAAGCGTGGCTGCCCTCCGCACCCTCGAACGCATCGCGCGCGACATCATCGCGCTCCCCGGCTAGGCCGCGGTCCTCACTTTGCGGCTGGGGTGAAGGTCCGGCCCTTCCAGGTGCCGCCCTTGCCGCCGACGTGGCGGCGCGCTGAATCGACCGTCATTCCGGTATAGAGCAGCGCTGCGAGGGGCAAGAGCGGCGCAAGCCACAGGCTCGTGCGATAGCGGCGCAACATCGGCGCGTACGCGCACGTCAAGAGCGTCCATGCGAAGGCGCCCGGCGCGGCGACCGACGGACGGCGCGTCGCGATGCCGGCGATCGTCGCGACCGGCGGGACGAGATAGAGCATCGTCATGCCGAGCACGGTGCCGGCGAGCAGTGCGGGCGAATATTTCAACTGCGTGTACGCCGAGCGCGCGACCATCGACCAGATCTCGCCGAACGTTTCGTAGGGCCGGATGCTCTCCGAATCATCGGTCAATTCGAGTCGTAGCGAACCGCCGTCCGACTTCACGGCGCTCGCGAACGCGACATCGTCGATGAGCGCGTCTTTGATCCGCGCGACGCCGCCGATGCGCTCGAGTGCCTCGGAACGCATCAAGAGACAGCCGCCCGCGGCGGCGGCGGTGCGACGGCGCTGGTCGGCGACCCACCGGAACGGATAGAGCTTCATGAAGAAAAATACGAAGGCCGGGATGAGTAGCCGTTCCGCCGGCGTCTCGCAATGCAACTGCACCATCAGCGAGACGACGTCGCGGTCTTCGTCTTCGGCGGTGGTGACGAGCTCGGCGAGCACACCCGGGCCGTGCTGCACGTCGGCGTCGGTGAACCACCAGTAGATCGGCGTCGCGCCGCGGGCGCGGATCGCGCGCACGCCCTGTTCGAGCGCCCAGACCTTCCCCGTCCAGCCGTCGGCGCGCGGTGCGCCGGTGAGGACGTCGGCGCCCGAGGCGGCGGCGACCACGCCGGTGCCATCCTCGCTGCGGTCGTCGACCACGAGGATCGAGAGCCGGCCGGGGTAGCGCTGGGCCCGCAGCGCGCGGATCGTCCGCGGGATGACGTCGGCTTCGTTGCGTGCGGGGACGATGGCGTAGACATCCGGGAGTTCGCGCCCGGGCTGCGGCGCGCGAAGGCTCCCGCCCCGCGCGTCCCAAAACGTACCGCGTGCGACAACCAGACCGAACCACGTTGCGGCACCCAGCCAAGCCGCGCCTCGAAGCATGAGCATCGATACATCTGCTTCGGATGAAGCCCGCTTCGACCCCGCCGCGCTCCGTGATGCGGTCGCCCGCGCGACCGACGCCGTCTTCGCGCGGCAGCACGAGGCCGGCTGGTGGTGGGCGGAGATGCAGTCCAACGTCACGATGACGGCCGAGATGTTGCTGCTGCACCGCGTGTGGGGCACCTTCGACCGCGTCCCGCGCGCGGCGGCGGAACGCTATTTCCGCGAAGAACAGCGTGCCAACGGCAGTTGGGAACTCGCGTACGGCGACGGCGGCGAGCTGAGCGTCACGATCGAGGCGTACTTCGGTCTGCGGATGCTGGGCGTCCCCGCGAGCGATCCGGCGCTCGTGCACGCGCGCGAGTTCATCCTCGCGCGCGGCGGGATCACGAAGTCGCGCATCTTCACGAAAATGCATCTCGCACTTGCGGGCGCGTATGACTGGGCCGGTTTGCCGGCGCTGCCGCCGTGGCTGATGATGTTGCCGGACCGCGGTCCGTTCTCGATCTACGATCTCTCGAGCTGGGCGCGCGGCAGCACCGTGCCGCTGATGATCCTCTTCGATCAGAAGCCCGTGTATGGCGAGCCGATTCTGCTCGATGAACTCTACGCCGAAGGCCGCGAAAACGTGCGCTTCACGCTCCCCGATGCCGGAGGCGACCTGCTCGCACGCGCGTTCAACGGGCTCGATGCCGTGTTCCAGTGGATGGAACGCAACGATCTCGTGCCGTTCCGCAAAGCCGGTCTCGAACGTGCGGAACGCTGGACGGTCGAACGCCAAGAAGCGACCGGCGATTGGGGCGGGATCATCCCCGCGATGCTCAATGCGATGCTCGCCCTACGCGCGCTTGGCTACGATGTGCACGATCCGGTCGTCGTGCGCGGGTTTGCGGCGCTCGATGGTTTCACGATCACGGCGAACGGTGCGTACCGCGTGCAGCCGTGCGTGTCGCCGGTGTGGGATACCGCGATCGCGGTGCGTGCGCTCGTCGATGCCGGCGTCGAACCGGGCGACGAACGGCTCGTGCGCGCCGCGTCGTGGCTGCTCGAGAAGCAGATCGTGAACCGCTACGGCGATTGGGCCGTGAAGAATCGCACCGGGAAGCCCGGCGGGTGGGCGTTCGAATTCGAGAACGCGTGGTATCCCGACGTCGATGATTCCGCGATGGTCTGTATGGCGCTCGCTGCCGTCCGGCATCCGGAGCCGGATCGCGTGCGTGCGGCGATCGCGCGCGGCGCGCAGTGGATCGCCTCGATGCAGTGCAAGCCCGGCGGCTGGGGCGCCTTCGACGTCGACAACGACAAAGCGTGGCTCAACCGTATTCCGTACGGCGATCTCAAAGCGATGATCGATCCGAACACCGCCGACGTCACCGCGCGCGTGCTGGAGATGCTCGCGCGCGCGAACCTGACGTTCGAATCGCCGCGCTTCGCGCGCGGGCTCGCCTATCTGCTCGCGGAACAGGAAGCCGACGGCGCGTGGTTCGGACGCTGGGGCGTGAACTACGTCTACGGCACGAGCGGCGCGCTTGCGGCGCTCGGTCCGACGCCGGGCGGCCGTGCGATCGACCGCGCCGTCGTGCGCGGTGCCGTGTGGCTCAAGAGCGTGCAGAACGCCGATGGCGGCTGGGGCGAGACGACCGATTCGTACCGCGATCCTGCGCTACGCGGCATCGGCCCTTCGACCGCGAGTCAGACCGCGTGGGGTCTCATCGGGCTGCTCGCCGCAGCGGAACGCTTACCGGAGATCGCGGATGCGTTCGAGCCGGCGATGCAACGCGCCGCCGCGTACCTCGTGCGCGAGCAGCGCGCCGATGGAAATTGGGATGAGCCCAATTTCACCGGCACCGGCTTCCCGCAGCATTTCTATTTGAACTACCACTACTACCGGCTCAGTTTTCCGCTCTCGGCACTCGGGCGGTACGCCGCGTACACGCGCGCGTAATCAGGACCCGTAAACGTCAGCTGCGTTTATGCGGCGACGCTCTGCGGTTCGCGATGTGCGATCGGCGCCGCCGTATCCTTGCGCGGCGGCAGCGCACGCAGTCCCAGCAATGCGAGGAGCGCCAGCGTCGGCACGAGACCGGGCTTGGGCAAGCGCGGGTCGAGTCGCGAGAGAAAGCGCCGGTTCTCGGCAAGCGCGGCTTCGAGGAAGCCGACCGGCGTAAGCCCCTCGATGAAATCGGAGAACTCCGCCGCCGCGTCGGCCGGAAATTCGGGGGCCACGCCGCCGCGTTCGCCGCTGAGCGCGCCCTTCACGGCCGAAAAGCACCCGCGCAGCGCCGCAAGGTGCCGCTCGCCGAAGCGATCGCGGCCGGCACGCTTCTCTTCGTAGCGGAACCAGTTCACGAAGAATGTGATGTGCCGCGCTTCTTCATAGAGGATCTGATCGAAGATGCTCAAGATCGACTCGGGGAAGAGCTGTTTCTGACGGGCGAGCGCGAAGGCGCCGAAGCCCAAGAACGAATCGGTACATTCACCGTAGCCGAAGACCACGAAATCCTCGCGCGTCGCCGGGGCCGGCGGGGTCTGGAGGTCGGGCGCGTCGATCCCGTAGCGGTCGAGCACGTGCTGCATGAGGCGCGCGTGGCGTGTTTCCTCGTAGCCCTGAAGTGCAACGGCTTCCCGAATCACGGGGTCCTCAACGGTTTGAGCGAACGCCGTTACCATTTGGCCGGCGCGCCGCTCGATGGTGCGCGCATAACTCCAAAGGGGGAAAGCGCGCAGCCGGTCGAGTAGGGCGCCTTCCAAACGCGGCCAGGGCAGGTTCTCCGGCTCGAATGGCCGATGCGTTTCGATAAAGTTTGTGCAGAACAGATCGCGGTGATAAGTCGAACCGATCTCCATAGCGAAACGATCATCGGACGCGGATCTCTTTCGTGCAAATACCA
>Ga0116230_10005628_pt1 | contig 12296 bp, 10 predicted proteins | sample S1TSphfallax_3_FD_88678 | JGI IMG/M metagenome (GOLD analysis project Ga0116230, IMG submission 88678) | Host-associated microbial communities from peat moss isolated from Minnesota, USA - S1T2_Fd - Sphagnum fallax MG | ecosystem: Host-associated > Plants > Peat moss > Unclassified | place...
TAGGGTTTAGGGTTTAGGGAGTGTTAAACCTAGCATAGGGTTTAAGGTTTAGGGAGTGTTAAACCTAGGATAGGGTTTAGGGTTTAGGGAGTGTTAAACCTAGGATAGGGTTTAGGGTTTAGGGAGTGTTAAACCTAGGATAGGGTTTAGGGTTTAGGGAGTGTTAAACCTAGGATAGGGTTTAGGGTTGAGGGAGTTTTGTTTTTGGCTGATTATTGGATATGAAGTAGACAAACTTACCAGTGTTAGATTAACCATAGTTGGGTTATCTCAATACTACTACTACTACTGGTGGCTTTAGATGCTATTGAAAGGGATAAACCCCTTGTTTTTCCTATTGGAGTTTTTGCCTTTGATGTTTTGCATGCATGATTTCATGCTCTTGCCTTTCATTGTAGAGCTTGACATATTCGAAAAGATTCATATTCGAATGGTCGTGGATATGTGGTTTTTTTTTTTTGCATCCGATTTTATGGGATTGTGTGAATGTCCGTCCATCTATCCATCCATCCATCCATCCATTCATTGGTCCCCATGAGACCAAGAGACTCGTCAAGAGGAGGGGGGAAAATATCAACAATAAAAGTGCACAAAAAGTTGTTTGTGTGCACATGTGTGTTATATCGTATATTTCCAAAATATGCGCATCTAAAGTAATCTCCTAACTAGGGTAAGGAAGAAAGGATTCGTACAAAGAAGAGGAGGATTGGGTGGACGGGGACAAGTAAGGGCCATTTGTGAAATTGATTTATAGCAAGCAAGCAAAGGTGGCTAGAAAGCTTTGGATGCGAAAGAAAGAGTAGAGTGCCCTTTGCACGCTCCACTACCAAAGTGGGAGCATTGATCACCCCACATTTGAATCCATTGGCTTATATCATCTCCAAGTGTGGCCCATGTCGCCGGTGGCCCATGTGAATAGGAGCTTGACAATAGAACCCAATTGTGAAGAAAATATATTAAAATTTAAATTAATTTTCAATGACAAAAAATTATTCAAAATTCAATATCTCCCTCATGTTGGCTCTAAAGTTTATGAAATTGCCTCAAAGAAATCACACTCATTGAACCCTTCGTCGAGGGCTTTTGAACCATACCAAGAGCATGACATGGGACATCATGGTTTGAGAGATCTCAAAGGGACAAACAAAACAAAAACACGGCCTTCCTTAATAAATATATACCTATATGATCATGAGGTTGTTACACAAAATTTTCAAAAGACCATCTAGTGATGCCAAGTGATTATCATATGTATAAATGTTTTCACACAAATAATTATGGACTAGGTAATTGGCAAAAGACTAATATTGGTTAACTAAAGGCCTTGACAATTTTCAATAATTGATAACCTTGAGCCAAATTATAGGACATAATTAGCATTCTTTATATTCATAACTTGCTCATCAAGCTAAATTGGATCACCTTTTATCCATACACATTATGGATATGGATCACTTTTCATCCACACATACATATTCATATGCGATATAAGTGGGGCATGGATGTCCCATTGGGAAAAGACATGTTAATAAATTAGTCCCTAAAGTTAATTATATATTAAAAGTTGTATGTCTTGGTTTTAGGATTTAAAGGTTACTTGTTTGCTTTTCATATTTTAGCTTCTTCTCTTTCTTTCTTTTTAACCTTGAGTTAGGATTTTGGTTGGATTAATTCCCCTCATTTTTAGGTTCATTTCATCATTTGTTGAATTTTTTGCATTGGTAGGAAAAATAAGAGCATGTATGTGAAATTTAAAATGAACATTTGTTTCTTTATGTTTCTCATGTTATGTGTGTAACATTATTTTCATATCAATTTGTTTTACTCAATAAATAAATATAGTGTATATTTTCAAAGCTAGAATCTAAGTTGTGTGATAAACAATTTTCAAATCAAAACTAAATTAAAAGTTGAAGAACCTTACAGTTAAACTAAAAGTCACAATAATGGTTGATGCTTGATTTGTTGGTAATATACAACAATATGTTTTGACAATATCGTTGCATAAAATGGTGGATAGATGATTCATTTATTTTTTGAAAGTTTGATATATATATTTTTTCATTTTCAAAAGCAAATATGTTCAAAGGAGCCAATGGGATTACTTTATAAAAGGATTGTGGGTTTATTTTATTTTATTTTATTTCATATGAAATAGGTTTTGAATGAATTTTTTGCAAATTTTTATAAAAAATACACATAGTTACCCCAAATATCACATGTTTTGTGTTAATCATTGTTGAATAAATATGAAAATTTCAAAATGTGCAAATTTGGTCAAATTATGCATTTTAGTTTTCTAAATTATCATAATCTCAAATCGTACCAAAATATGTTAACTACTTTAGGTGGTTTTTTAAAATTATAAGCTACAACTTTTTTTTATATGTCATGTACTTTTACACCTCATTTCCATGTGATAAAAATTCTTGAAATTTTGAGATTTTTAAAGATTTTTAAATTTTTTTTAAAATTCCAAATTCCATCAATGTTAAATTCTATGTTTTTTTTAGAGTAACTATCAAGTTATTATCATCTAGATTTTTTTACCATCAAAGTTTTGATGTTCAAAGAGTCCTTTCCCTTGGTCCTTTGTAAAATTGACTACTTCTAATCTGAATGTTGTTTAAATTCAAAAATTGTTTATTAAAACCAAAACCTATAATTTAGTTCAATGAATTCTTAATTTGAATTCCTCAACATTCACATTAATCATTTAACACAACTTATAATTATTAACATAACTTTAAAATGTCAAAACAAAAACATATGTAAAAAAGTTTATAGTTTTCACCACTATCTAACATGGTTTTTGGCTCCTTTGAACATACTTGCACCATTTCATGCACATGAGTAGATATAATACGAATCATATTTTAATGTCAAATATTAATTTTGATATAATATATGCCACAATGAACACCACATATTGTACATTATAATGGATGAAATCAAAAAATTATCTCACACATGTGTCACTATCCACGACCTTTTGTGTGAAAAATACCATATTCTCTTTGTAGTGTTTAGTTGCCAATGCACCTCTTGTAACTTGGCTATATTGAACCATAAATGGCCACTTATGAATAAAGGTCTAGGGGTTGGTTATGCTTAACCAACATGTAAGGTCCAAAATGGGTTTAAATTTGGACATATAAACTTTACATGTTTCATATATATTCCATAGAGATCCAACAAGACCCCCATGGGCAAGTTATTATTTTGATGAAAACCAACAACCAACCCATAACCTTTTATGTTTCATCCCAATTGGCTTTTTGATCCTTTAGCATAAAAACTTGGAATTGTCACTATTCATTTTGTTGCATTCCTTCAATTTTAGCTCCACTTTCAACTTCCTTTATAATTTTAATTTGAACAATGTGGGTTGGCAATTGTGAAGACCACATTATGAATGAAGATTTTTATTTTCCGGGTTTTACCTACAAAAAATCACCTTGATGAGATACTAAATGGTTATTGAATAAAATATTAGGTTGGGTATTTCAAAACCAACCCTTATGCATAACATGTGGTTATTATTATATTTTACTCATAAAAATTGGCAAACATGGCTATTACTTAAGAAATAAATAAATAATATAATGTGAAAAGCATAGTACGATGGACAAAAAGTGGCAACTACAAAGTCCACACATGAATAAACAAATTTTGCAATCCCTTTGTTACCCTTTTCACAATTCCAAGCCTTCACATTTTACTCATTTTTTAAAGTCCATAACTTATATATAGAATGATTCAATCACCTTCATTTATAATTTATTTTATTGCAATATAAGTATAGTAGATTAGTTAATATTAATGTGGACTTTTGCTTTCACTTCATTTAAATTTTTTTTTGTAATTATGTTTGAATGGGAAAATTATTAGATGTTCATCATGCCTAAAATATTATTGATGAATTCATTGGTTTCGCACCATTTTTTCATACTATTAATATAAACATATTGTTCCTAAATTTAAAAAAAAATCTAATTCTTCATTTTTAGGTCCATTGTGTATTTTATAACATATTTCATTTCAAAATGAACATGTGAAAAAACTCAAATTTTGATCCTCATGTGTCATATATAATGTGTTTGATCAATTCATGTGATTGAACTTATATATATATAACAAAGTTCACATAATTTGCTATCTTTTGTTTTAAAAGTTTGAAGATATTATGCAATTATCAGTAGCCTTTAATTACTTTTCATTGCTTTTAGAAACAATGTTTGTGATGTCCATTTTGATTCAACACATTATGCTTTCATTGTAAAAAGTTATTTGATAAGGTATATGTGTTCAAAACCAACTATGGGCCAAATACCAATTGATATTTAGGGTCAATTTTTTTCACCAATTTTGTTATTAAATTTTTTATTTGTGTGATTAAATGAAAATATGTTGGAACTTAATTTGCTAAATATGGATTTTGTGAACATGATTTGGTAGCTTCTAAATTTCCAATCAATGTAAATATATCAAACTAAATATCCTTTTAGATAGATAAATAATTTGTTGGTGGTCATTATTTGATGCAAGGAATAAATACAATTTGACAAATTTTCAAATATAATAAATTTGAATTTGAACCTCCTTTAGATATTTCTACACATAACATGTAAAGATGAAATGAAGGTGGTAGGATTAAGTTACAAGGAAATTGATTAAAAGGGGCAAATAAATAATATTAAATTTATAGTATTAGATGTTGAAGGGGACATTTAAATGAAATAAAGTAATTTTTTGGTATTGATATGGGATAATTTTGAGAATTAGTAGTTTGAGATTATTATTTTCAAATAGTTGAAATGGCTATTATCAGTGATGGACATTTCAACTTAAATAAACATTAATAAAACATCTTTACATCATGTTTTGAAAAAGAACACAATTTTTTTTTGACTAGTGTCAAAATATGATATATATATATCAAACCAATCTATTGTCTAGATATCCCATTTTTTGTCAATGACTTTTTAAATCCATAAATAAATATTTATTTATTAGATATTGAATGATAATTTAAATATATATATAAATATAATATATCTATATAAGGTAATGTTTTTAGAGGTTTAGAAACCCTAACTTCAAAACAAATTTGAATTCATTTTAATAAAGGTGATATTTGGCACATCTACCTTACCTTGTGTGGAAGAGAAAAAAAAATCACAAAGACCCTACCCCACCACTAATTATGGAAAAATGACCATGATCTAACCAACATTGGATTGAACCAATAGCCACTGAAGGACAACAATAGATGGATGATGGATATAGACAAACATTTTCCATTAATTTGGGTTTCAAGTCCTTAGTTAACCACATAGTGATTTAAATTTAGTTTATGTTATTGCTTACATGCTAACAACATGTTAGCATTTACCTATGTACCAACCATTTACATACATCTACTTGCCAAGTAACCTCCATGCTTATACCTACTTATACTTAATTATACCTACCTCTGTAATTTATATCTTATTAGGTAGGTCACCAAGGTGAAGTTCAAATTCATGTTCATTTATAATTGAGTCAATCATGGCTTCTAATGGATGGTGTGATAGTGGCCATTGGTTTAATTTGGCCCAAGTCATTTATCCTAGACTTTGATCACAATTTCCAATCCAAAACTTCATGTTTAGTTTAAACAATAATGACTTGGATGTCACATGTTACACCAATAGAAAAATATGTCATACTTTTGGATTGAAATACAAAGTTATACTAGTAAAGTTGAATCCCCTAATTTGGTCAATGACATTCAAAAATCAGGAAAATTTTGATACAAAAGAAATCAATGAGGTACTACATTGGGTTTTGCTCCAAAACTCAAGGTAAAATGAATTTGGTACCGAATTTGGTGCCCATAAAATAAATTCAATGTGAGTAATGTGAGAGCTCGTGTATTTCAATTGTTCTTGCTTTCTTGTTTTCATGGCGAAAATTTTGAAGGCACAAGAATATAAAAGAGTGTGTGTCAAAAAAAAAAAGATGAGAAAAATGTGTGCAAGAAAAAATGTGTGTGAAAAAAGAAAGTTTGCCATCAAGGGCATAACAAACACATGCACAAGAGAAAATCCATTGTTCTACTAAAGCAAACAAATGTGTAGAAAGAGCCAAAACCATCGTCCTTTACAAAGAGAATCCAAGATACTCAAAGGTGGTGTTATTTGCATTGCACAAGAGTGGAATCCACATCTAGGAATTTTGTTGGTGTGGTAAGTATCAACTCATGGGCACAAATTGTGTCCTTGCAATGTGAAAAGTTCCAACATCAATATTGGACTCCATGCTCCTAGTTTTGTTATGTTCCCCTATGCTTCTTCATTTCTACAATTTGTACTTTTTGTTACATGCATTTTTGCATTGATTTTGCATATGTCGCTTCTTTATTTCTACAATTTGTACTTTTTGTTACATGCATTTTTGCATTGATTTTGCATGTCGCTTCTTCATTTCTACAATTTGTACTTTTTGTTACATGCATTTTTGCATATGTCATTGATGTTCACTTTCCTATTTTCAAACAAACAAAATTCACATATGACCTTTCTATCAAGCACCTTAAATTGCCCCAATCTTTCTTTTTTTTATCCTTTTTCAAGCTTGACATCTTCATAAAGCCTAACAAGATAAAAAGATTTCAACAAATTAGGATCACAATAGGGCAACGTGCATGCAAAGAAGTCCCATTAAAAATGCTCTTGCACATTAGCAAAACTCTCAATTTTGGAATGCCTATAAACTAGTTTTAAAACAAACAGAAACTATGAATTCATATGTGACTTATTAATAAATGAAATATTTGCACACAATCAATAGGAAATCTTGAAGCTTACAAGAATAATTGTTCACATTTTGTGAAAGTTTTATTGATTATCAATCATCTTTACTTGAGTAAAGTTTTGCTAACTTATGTTTATTTTGTTGGTCCTTATGGAACAACAATACACAAGTGTTACTTCCACATGAAGGTTTTTTTTGGTGTGCAATTAATCCACAATGGACATCTATTTTGATGTGTAAATAGGTAGTTGATTATTTGCATGCAAAAATATATATATTTGCACACCCCCAAAAAAAGTCCCATATGAACTATTTGCATGCAAAAGAAAGACATAACATTTGTGCAAGACTTTTTCCATAAGGACCAACAAAGTGTGTGTTTTGCAAGCATGAGCATTGAAAACACACCTCTATGTTGTGGGATAAAATCATTGAGATTTTAGTTAGTTGTAGAAATAATACCCATGCCCCATCCCCTCACAATGACACCCCATGTTTTTTTTCCCCCTTTTAAATATTAACATGCTACCAAGTTCCTTTTATTTTTGAACTATTCAATAATGTAAATTTTATTATATTATTTTCATTTGGTCATGTATATCATTTTAAGTTTCTTCTCTTTCCAAGATATAATTTTGATCATTTACATTTGGATTTTTTTTTTAAATTTCATATGAAACATGATAGTTTTCCTATTTGTGTTCGTTGTTCACATCAATACTTGGGGAAGTAACATTGATTTCAATGGTTAACATTTCAAGAAGGGAAAGTAACATTGATTATGATGATTGTTGTTTCAAGATTTAACCTATTAAGAGTAAACAAAGTTCAGGGCAAGACTACAAATTTGTAAAAAATTGTTTCATCCAATGATTGGTGGAGAGCTCCCAACAAGGAATAGCTCCTAGGAAATGATTATATTATATGAAATAAAAGTTATTTTGCGGCATCAACAATAATCTCACAAGGGATTTTTAGAAATAAATAGTGAAATGAAAATAATAAGTTAAAAACATTATTTCACAAGCAATTATGTTCAACACACCTTTAAGGTTAATGCTTGTCAAGTGGTAATTTCCAATCATAGACTCACATAAATTCACCACAACTTCAAACCATCATGGGATACAATTGTGCTTGTAATTTGCCTTATAGGTCCCCATGAGGAGTACATGAACGACTAAATTCTCAAGATTTTAATAGATGGTCATCTTCAAGTTCATCAAATGGTTTTAGCAATATATCTTTACTATGGGATATCAAAATTGAAAACGCAAGGTGCACTCTTTAACATTTTGTGAATATGAAAAGGGACAATTTAATTGGAATGATTAGGGAAAATGTGACATATTGTATGAAAAATAGTTTCATTTTCCCCAACCATCACCGTGTTTCAAACCTATCCTTATTTCAATTCATTATCAAGAATGCGACTTAACTTCATCCATCTGAAGTAGGCAATTTCCTTGTCAATCTCATGAAAGTCAATTGCAAGCTCAAGTTAGGATTATAATAGTAATCAAATATCAAATTTAAAACATTTTGGTGTCCCACAATGGCTTTGGAACCCCTTAACTTTGATGAAACTCAATGAAATTAAATATGTGAAATGTTTTGTTTATTATAGTATAAGTCAAAAAAATTCCAATGCCATATCAAATCAAACTAATCAATTGGACATCATTTGCTTACCAATCACACTTTAAGTGCATTAGGCAAATGGTGATATTTTTCATGAATTTTTCAAATGAATATAAAGGTTGTGAAAAAGAAAGAATGAGAGGGAATTTGTAATAGGTAAATTGTTTTGAGCCATTTTTAATGAGCTAGATATTAGTCAATTTGGAAGAGTTTTGATATTTGAAACCTCAATTTTAATAGTCTTATGGAATTTCAATTCTTTATTTGAAAATAATGTTGGAAGACTTTTATAAGTCTTATGGGTGCCTCCCTTGACCACAAAACACCCAATTTTCATATGTGGGGAGCCTATCATTTAAGTGAATGCAATTTGAATAATGTTTGAATTTTTGTAAAGTTTGGGGGTTATCTCTCCTTTTTGTGTTCTATGGGTTCATTTGTTAAACTTAAACATTTTAGTCGTTCCCTTTTCTTTGTGGTGTTTATAACATTTGATATTTCAATTTCAATTGTTAGTGTGTGAGAGCATACATTTTTGGGATATGTTTGCTAGGGTTGTAAAGGGCATATAATAGTTTGACCAATATCCTAAATGGTTAAACAATTAAAAGAATCTTATGAGTTGGGAACTAATTTTATAACACATGAAAATAATGTAATAATAATGGTTTAATGTTGTTTTGGTCCTATTTTATTGAAGGATAATAAGTTTTAATCTAACAACATTGTTGTGAAATATATTATCCAACAAATATGGTCAAATGTTGTAATCATGTTAAAGAGTTCAATTTTCAATTTTTTACAAAAACAAACCATGAGTCTTTTTGAAAAAACACTAAAGACAACATGGACAAGATTTAAACACATTTATGAAAAAAAAATTCATTTTTTCATCAACCTCTCCCTAAAAACAAAAATGAAAGGGGTGATGAAATCCATTATATGCCATCTTTTGTCTTCAAAATTCCCAAGGGAAATCCCTTATCAAGGAAAATTAATTAAATATTTTTTGACAAGGGGGTTAATTAGTTATGGACTAAACTATTAATTTTAGACTTTTTAAAGTTGGTGGTTAGAATCAAGTTTTATATTGAAATAAAGGCAAAAGATTGGAAACATATATTTGTTGGATCATCTCATGTCATACACTCACACTTCCACTATTATAACTTATGTACCTAATATATATTAGGTATATTAGGTTAAAAAGACAACAATACATAATTGTTTTTAGGACTTTTCAAAGAACAATGTTGATGAGTTGATGAAAGGGGCTAGTTAAACAAAAAAAACATATTACTTTGGGCGGAACCTTATAAAAAAAGGCCTTAATACCCACATATTGTTCCTAAGGTTAGGCCTAGTCAACCTTGGCATTTCTTAGGTTGGATATATGTTTTCATTTTGGGACCTAGGCCTAATTCAAGGTTTAATTTGGGGTGGGTCTTGTCCCATGTAAATGTCAAGTTCTTAGATTTTAACTTGACCTTGATTGAAAATTTCAAATTAGCCAACATGAATTTGAATGTGTTATATGGGTATTCAAATTGCTAGGCGAGAATTGTTAGTTTCAATTTTATTAAACCAAGATTGATTTTTTAAATTATATACAAGTTAAAAACGACACATATTTTTGAAAAATTGTACCCAAAATAAAATTTATGATTCCATTTATGTGTGGAATTGAAGCTACAACCATAACCATTATATATTTTTAAATCAAGGACTAGAATTATAATTGATTAGTAGTTAGCTGATTATGGTTAATAAGAATTGAATATGAATCAAATATCATATATGTAAAGCTAAAATTGAAACCAACTTTAAGAAGAATAAAATTGCCACATAAACCTTATAATTTAGATTTAGAAATTTGAATTATAACTAGAACCAAGACCATTTTTAGTTTTGTGAAATCCACCCTTTTTATGAGGGTTTTTGATTTTCAAATTTAAAATAAAATTGTGACCAAACATTTGTTAATTTTCAAAAATTCACAACTAAAAGGCAATGAGAAAAACCCAAATGACCAATCAACAACGATATAAACTTTGCATTGGTTCAAATGGCCTTATAGTTAAAAAATTTGTGACAAAAACCAAAAGTCAAAAATGGAAACAATTTTCCACGCCTTCATCAAAATTGTTACTTTTACAAACTAATGAAATTTCCCAAGAAGATCCCATATTTCAATCTAGCACTTAGAATTCATGCATGAAGATGTTTTATTGGGTTGATTTTATGAACAAAAATGTTACCAACATGAACCCTATGCCTTAAACCCAATACGCATTGCATTGCATTAGTGGTTATCAAGGTCGATGGAAGTATTTGAAGCCACTATGAATGGGTTGTGGTGGAGGATACACAAATTACATATGTTAATTGTACCAACATGAACTTTACATCCAATACATATTACATTGCAATAGTGATCATCAAGGTCCATGGAAGCATGTGAAACCAACATGAATGGGTTATGGTGAATGATATATGAATTGATTGTGATGTATAATACAGGGATTAATTGTGCTAAATGTACCAATGTGAATCACAAACCATAAACATGATACACATTGCACTTACAATAGATGATCATTAAGGTCTATGGAAGTATGTGAAGTCAATATGAATGTGTTATGATGAATGATATATGAATTGGGTTGTGATGAATTATATATTGATAGGTCGTGCTAAATAATATATGAATGAGTTGTGATGGATGATATATGGATTTGTTGTGATGGATGATATTTGTATGCTTGAAAACCATGATAATATTATGGTATGAAAATAGAATTGGGGTTTGGTGTTCAAAACTTTAATTGACATTTGTTGTTGCAAATTTTGTGTTTTTGTTTTTGAATGATCTTTTTGTGATGTAAACGAGGGAAAACTTATGTCATCTTCATAAAAATAGGCATGGGGGAACTTGAAGCAAACAAGCAAACAAGTTTTTAATTATGTTGGTTTCAACAATTGTGCCCATTGTAAGAAACTTGTCTTTGGCAATGAGATCTTATTTGCAACAACTAGTCTCAAGGCCTTAATATTTGGGGTGGAGATCTTGGATTAGAAATAACAATAGGTCAATTTTTTGGGGATGAAAGCAACAACTGTGTGGTTTAATTGTGTGTGGGAATTTTTTCTAATCAATTAGCAAACTTTGTGCACTATGTCAACTTGAGCTATAGAATGGGGCAAACAATCCAGCAAACAATGTTTGCAAAATTCTCATTTGGGCTTGGTGTAAACACTTAAAATTTTTTAATATTTTCATGCCTACTTTGGAATTCATGTGCAAATTATTTTCGTTTTGAATTGCAGATATTCCTAAACTAATTCATGCAAGATCTCTAGATTGTAAACATAAACAAAAATAATATGCACTTTGATTGATGAATAACATAACCCTCCATGGGTGGAAACATAAGTTGCAATTGCACTAACAAATATTCAAGTATTTATTTTAATATTTTAATTCTAGTTTTTTTGGTATGTGTTTTTATTTACATTCAAACGGTGAATTTCCTTGCCCCATTTCTAACGCGCTCCCAAGTCACGGGGTGAAACCCACTTGAGGGTTTCACAAAATCAAGTTGCAGAAAGTTGAGACTTAGAGGCACGCTCCCGGCTTCCAACTCTAGAAAGGGGTAGAGGGTCGAGTTGAGAGCCCAGGGATTAGACTAGGAAGATGATTTAGTAGATCAAGCTTGAATCTGCATCAAAACAAACCACCCACGTGGTTAGTTCACAATCCGGGACACCCTTGGGTGTTAGGACAAGCCATGGGCACTTTGGACCACGAGACACACCACGGCCCAGACTCGGGGGAAGCCACCACCTTCCCCCATATA
>Ga0116230_10005629_pt1 | contig 12295 bp, 10 predicted proteins | sample S1TSphfallax_3_FD_88678 | JGI IMG/M metagenome (GOLD analysis project Ga0116230, IMG submission 88678) | Host-associated microbial communities from peat moss isolated from Minnesota, USA - S1T2_Fd - Sphagnum fallax MG | ecosystem: Host-associated > Plants > Peat moss > Unclassified | place...
ACTTTTAGACTCTGTCCAACTTCCAAGTGAGAGAGCACCTATGTTCTAGTGGGTTTGTTGTAGAAATGTGGGGTTTTATGGTAGAGAGATGAGCTTCCCCCAACATGACAAGTTGACTCTTGAGAGAAAATCAAGAGAGATCTAATTAGGAGTAGGAGAAGTACCATTTAGAAGTAAAAATTGTTGCAACATCTTCTCTGGTTTGTTTTTGTTTGGAAGCAATCCATAAACAGTTTACAGCGTGTAAGAACTCTTTTAGGGAGTGTATGGATTTGCAGTTTCCCTCCACTTTTTAGGTGACAGGAGTTCCAACTTCTTTTTTTCTGGCTGTTTATAGCCCAAAAAGCTATATTAAAAATCAGAAGTGCTAAAATCGAGTGCTTTCTGAGTATCCAGTAGCCAAAAAATGACCAAAATTAAAGAAAAATCGTCATATTTCTACACATGGTTCAGTATGTAGCAAAAAATTTAGAAGGATGTTTCCAAAATTTTAATTTCATATTTAACTTGTAGGCAGATTTGGCTAAATCTTCCTTTGGATCATCGCCACTTTGGCAAAGTCACAAAATTGATCCCCCCCAAAAAAAAAACACTGTACAGTAACAGTATCTGAACCAAAAACCCACCCAAAAAGAAAAGAAAAGAAAAGAAATTAGAGGTTATACCAACACTAGCTAAAATTTAATTTAATTTAATTTAATTTATAATTTTTTCTTTCTTCGTTCTTCCTCTTCACTTCGAATGTTTGCTTTGCTTCTTGTGAGTACTTACAACGAGCTCCCGACGAGTGCGATGGTGTCTTTACAGACAATTAGGGTTGGCGTGTTTTGTTGCTTGGATGTAGAGTAACAGCAGCAGCTTCGTCGTGATGTTGGTGGTGGTGGGGGGCAGTACCTAGTAGTTCTTTACCGGTTCTCCATTGTGATTTGTACTGTTTTTATGTGCTGCATCCTTACTGTAGATAAATAGTTAACGTCTGGATTTTGGCGGATTCGCTAGCTGCAATGATAGAAGTATGTGTCAAGCCGTTCTAGAGAAGGTGAGAGAGGGAGAGGGAGATACAGAGACAGAGAAAGAGGGTGAGAGAGAGAGTGAAGGGCGCAGCAATGGCGCACGGTGGTTACGGCAAGAAGAAGAAGGCGGGGAAGGCGCAATTGACTGGAAGAAGAGAAGGAGGAGGAGCACCAGGTGTTCTCCGCAAAGGAGCAGACAAGCAGAAGAACAAGAAGACCAAAGTTGTGTCGATCAAGAACCAGATCCGTGGCATCGAGCGGTTACTGAAGAAGGTAAAAACCAGCGTCTCTCGTGTTGTCTCCATAGTGTATTGTGCCTTGACTTGTTTTTCGCTGGATCTAGGTCCGAGACTTGTGGCCTTGGGGGTGTAGTGAGAGCCCTTATAAGGAACATTTTAGCGTTTCTTGTGGGGCTGGAAGAACAGAGAAATGGGCTGTCATTTGTGTTCCATGACTAGGTCAAGGTTTGTACTGTGCTAGCACCTTTATTTGAGCTGTCCCCAGTTTTGAGCGAGTATGAGCATCCTTTTTGTGTTCCATGACGTGAAAGGATGCATGTCTATAAGCCCTAGTCTGTAATTGCATTAGAATTCATGTCTTTTAGAGCTTCTGTTTGGAATGATAGTCTTTGGAAGCTGAGATGAGAGTGTGATGGGTTTGTAAGGGCTCCAAAATGCCTGTTTCTCATCTTGAGTTTTTTAGGAGGAACCAAATGATTGTCCTATTTGCATTGTTTCTTTCTATGTGGACTCATTCTGTACTTTAAGCTCTACTGTAGATTGAATGTCAAGGAATGCACATTTGGTTATGTTGTATTGCAATTGGAGCTCCTTCATTTTCTCTGTGCAAGTATCTTCAAATTCTGCCAAGAAATGTGCAGGTACTACCAGCGGAGGTAAAGGATGCACAACAGAAGAAGCTGGAGGAGTTGAAGCAGCAGTCTGATGTTCACTTCAGAATCGAGCTTGAGCGCAAGATGGCCCTGCGGTACCGCAAAGTCAAATTCTTTGGTATGTGTAGTTATGGATTCTTACTGGTGATTGGTTTTGTTTCACAGATGCAAATCATGGACATAATATTAGAGAAAACATGAACATTAAATGGTTTGTTCTTTTCAACTGATTTTTTTCACACTTTTATGTGACAGAGAGGCGAAAGATTGAGCGTAGGATACGCCGGCTTGAGAAGCAGCAAAGAACATCTGATGACAATCCACAGCGGCTTGCTGACATTGCAGAACAGCTCACTCAGCTCAAAGAGGACCTTGAGTATGTTCGGGTACTTGTCCTCTCTTTGTCAGCTCATACCCCAGCCATTATAGTGTGTGTGAAGAATCTATAGTTTAATTTAAGTACATACCAAGCTTTCAACCCATGTGTGGCAGAATGGATCACTCTTTGCTTACATCTCTCAAAAGGAAATGTTTGAGTAGTTATATCCCCTGAGTGCTTGCTGACATTATGACTGAGTCTTCTTCTCTTCTTGTAATGCAATAGAAGCTCAGGACTCAGATCTAGAATGGTTAGTTGCATGAAATTTTGAATAAATTATTCTATATGTATATGCACCCACTGTTGGATGCTTGTTAATCTGTGGGGAGTCATTGCAGCTAGTCACTGCTAGTCATGATGGAGGTGATGGTCTGTTACTTTGTTAGTGATGCTCACAAATTTATGACCACAACATTCTTGTCATGCTAGTTTGGTTTTTCTGCAACTGCACAATGTTGACTTTTAAGTTTTATGTTGGAGTTATCTCTGCAATCTCATAGTTATGTTGAAGGAAATGCTCACTGGTAAAACTGGATTCATGTTCTCTGCATCACATGGGTCCCCAACAAATTTTGCAGGGCCCACTGGCTATGTTCAGGCAAGAAAACTATGGGATCCTCTCATGTACAAGAGTTGGACATATCTGAAAAATACTGTCTTTTTGCTCAAGAACTCAGTGACCCTTCATAATTCCATGCAAATGTAAAGTAGTTCTGGTGACACTTGATGAATTTGTGGGGATCTTGACTGGGGTTTCAATCCACAATACTATCCTTTGATGATGTACATGAATTTCACCTATTTTGTAAATTGTTCGGATACAGTTCTTCCCAAAAACAGAAAAGTACATCTCTTTGTTCATGGGAAGTGAAGATGAGCAAGTTGTGACCAAGCGCAATGTGCTACGAGATAGAATCAAAGCCAATTTGCTGGCTGCAGCTGCTACTGGTGTTGATTTGGAAGGTGCATTGAATGAACTCCAATAAATACTTCTTTGCCAAGTTTTAGTTAATGCAATGGGGATTGAGTTTGGTTAATGGAGCTGGTGGGGACTGAAAATCAAGGCAGTGCCATGGGCTGTGCTCTGATTAATTAATGCTACTTGTTGGGGAGGGATGGTCATCAAATGATAAGCTGCTTTGAATGTGTAGTTGTGCTCTTTGATCTCTACTAGGTCTTTTGTGCAGAATGTTTGATATTTTGCACTTGCATCTAAGTTGAACCTATGGCTTTGGAAATGTGGCAGAGACAGGAAGTGAGGATGAAGCTGTGGATATGAGCGAAGATGACTTTTTCATGGCAGGCTCCTCCAGTGATGATGTAGATGCTGATGATGAATGGACAGATAAGAGTCCAAGGTGATGACCTTCGCTTCTGCATCTTATGTATTTGTTGAGCCATATGGATGCATGCAAAGCTTTGGCAGCATCAGTGAGAACCTGGCTTACCAATATATATTAGTATATGCATCATTGTGCTGATTCTTTTATAAGGTGGTTGTCAACTTCCATGTATGGCATGAAACCAAATTATTATATTGTATTGGTAATGTTTTACAGATTTGGAGAGGAAAGGGATGATACTTCAAAGGAGCTGGTTTCATCAACTCCCAGATTTATCCACAATAAAGCCTCAAAATCATTGAATGCTGCAGTTGAAAAGAGAAGTCTCAAGAGTCCTAAGCATGCTCCACCAAAGGGGAAGGACCAGGTAATGATGCATGGCCATCAACCCAATTGTATCTTTCTTGTAAGACATGTAGGAGACCTAGGTCCATGGATTCTGCTGGCTTGTGATACATACAGAAGGCAATTCGTAGCTGGTTCTTTCTAATGTATTCTTGAACAAACCCTGGCTACCAAACAAAAATGGAAAGCTGCTAATCCCATAAATGCCACCATGTTGGAAGTGGGCCTATCAGGGTGCATGCATTATTGATCAAGGATACAGATGTTGCAAGTAATCTAGAGTGCATTCTCCTCAGATATATATCTTTCTATTGGGCAACTCTAAATGATCTTAGGATAGCTGGCAAGGGCACTCATGAAGGATCAGTTGAGCTGATATTTTTGCAAATGTTTTTCAAGAGGATCAGCATGCTTACAGAACACCTTCTTGTAAATTGTATGAGGATCTGGAGTACCCATCTTATACAATTATTGTGTATGCATCTGCAGAACTCTGTGAAGGTGCTAATGCCGCCCCCCACAACCAGAGGCCGTGGGTCAACTTCTAATGCTACTGTTGGAAATAAGTTGAGAAGCAGCAGCAGCAGCCATATGCAGATGGGGAAAAGAGCCCGATACAGTCAGCTGTCATCAAGCACTAGTGAGGAACATGTCAGAGCCCAGACCCGTGGATCAAGTAGCTCTACTATCTTTGAAAATGTCAAAACCACAACGCTTGATATTCAACGATCAAAGCCCAAGCGAAAGCGGAGGCCAAAGAAGAAAAAGACAACCTAGATACACAGGGTTCACTCATTGGGCTCTTATAAAGCTGAAGATGTTTGACCACACTTCCCACTGAGTAGCCTCACTTATAAAGTTTTGACAAGCTTGTCAGTCCAGTGAATAAAACAAAGGATTTTGATTTTAGTCTCCATGAGCATCCAAGTTGTCTGTATCTAACATTTGGTAACTCCCAGATTTGCCATTAATGAGAAGCAAATTGAAATGGGATCTTTTAGAGGGAAAGATCATACATTGTGTGAGGTGTTCTGCAACTTCTCTTTTCATTTTTATGATGTAGCTTTGGTAGTGGATTTTGTATCCTAAAGTTAGTACACTGAATTTTATGGCTGTGCATGATACGTAGCTTGACATAGTTAGGGGATCAAGTGATGATTAAATCCTGCTGGCAATGAAAACTTTTCTATATGATGCTCCAAACCTAAAGAAATTTTGATGTCTGAAACTAAGCTGTGGAAATCAGCTGTGACATCTTATGTGTTCACCATCTGCATTTTGTTTAGCAGATGGTGTCTGGGGTGCTGCTTAGGGTGGGTTTGCACCTCTTGGTTAAGTTATCCTGGACCAGTAACAGTTCTATTCCCACCCATGTCAGTCTTGACATAGGCCCTTCTTGTCACTCATAACCAAGAGAAATAGATGAATTTCTCTATTGATCATTCGTGCTTTACAATTGTGGCTTTCATTCATTGTTGAATTATTTTGAACATATACACATGTATTCTCTCAGTAGATCTCTGAATGCCAGTTTACCAGTGCAGAGTTTCCAAGGGCAAGGGATCTTGCATTCATCTCATTCTCAGCTACATTTACTCTGTTGAAATTCCTTTGCCTGTGCGTACATGATTGGCAGGTCAAGGAATTATTTTTCAGCTTGAGCTTGACCTTTTGCTTTTTGTGGACAAAGAGAAATTCTGTCATGATCATAAAGCAGACTTGTGGCTTAATTCAAAATCTGTTGCCCACACTCCAGAGCACACCCAAATTTGGCAGTCATATGTGTATTTAGTACAACAGAAAATTCAATTTCAGCATCTAATTCTGTAAACTTGCTTTGACTACCGTGATTAATGTTTCCTGAAAGCAAATTCTATTGTCACCAATGTTGGGCTGTAGCTCTAGAATTCTGAATGGGTTCTTTGTTATTTCCCAGAGCATGTGCATGGTTAGAGCGTTTCTGTATAAACTACAAATGCAACTCACAACATGCTCATGATCAGAGAGTTTCTGTACAAACTTTAAACCCAACCCAGAGAAGAGACTTATGATGAATTTTCAGCACACTTACGTTACGCAGATACATCACCTGTCTACCAAAATTAACTAGAACTTTCCAAGCTTTTCAGGATCTGATCAAAATCCTTTTCTTGCTGAGAGCTAATAAGCAACTGGATAAAAGTTAATGCTATTTTCAGGTCACATTATCTTTCTAATGTTTTCACATGTGACTTCACTGTGTGACACCGGAATGGACAATTTGTGTTGATCTAGAGATGTTGGAAAAAAGGCTGTCTGGATAAAAGCAACTAGCTGAAAATTCGCTTGGAAATTTGACTGAAATATTCATGGTAGGTTGAATTGCTAATGACATTATGACATAGTAATCATCTCTACAACCAGAGATCTATAAACTCTAAATCCCTTTGAAGAATATAGTCATAATTGGCCCATAGAAGGCTCCATAACTTGATAACAACCACTCAAAACTCATACACAGAATGAAGAAACTGCTGTAAATCAAGCAAGTTGCAACTAAAGTTTAGAGAGAGAAACTTGCTTTAATGAAAGAGATTGTTGGAAAGTTATAGTAAGATGAAAATTAAGTTGATAAAACAAAGTCATTCCACATAGGACATTCAGTCAAAGGTGGAAGAACCAAACTCCTCAAAAACGAACTGTGTCAGAACTTCCTGGTTTCTCTCTAGTTCCAACTGATGAGAAAACTCTTAACCATTTGCTGCTGGATGGTTGGAAAGCCAGGTTGTAGAACTGTATTATGGCCACACATCAATCACAGAGTGTTGAGGTTGTGGGTTGATATGGTTGCACATCGAATTTTCCTCCATGTGCTGAAAGCCAGATGCTGCACTTGTACTGTGATGGTGGAAACATAGTTCCAAATGTTGCTGCATACTTCCATGTCAATCAGTAATGAAGCTGGAAAAGGTGGCTGGAAGTTCGGCCCTGGAAGTACACTGTGGCTCCCTCTCAAGATGCTGTAAAAATGGATCAATGGTTGCACCCTTATTCTGTCCTCATTGACATGAATAATAGGAAGTGGCTAGATTCTAATGGCAGCAACTTGATGGTGGCTGAAAAGATAGTCCTCTATTACCATAAAACAAAAAGTGATATGCAAGAAAACCCTCTGAGCTCTTGGGTCCTGTTGTTGCATGCTCAACTCTCTCTGTGACACAACACAGAGTACCAATCTAGTCACACACTGACATGAGCACAAACCCCTACCGTTGCCACATAACCAATTGAAAAGCCAATGATGCAAGTACTTGTCATAAAAGGATGATACTCTGGTATGCTAATGTGTATGTTAAAGCATATTAACTGAAGTGAAGTTTCCTCTAAATTGTGTGTTGAACCTTCCATTTTGAACAATCAAACCTGTCTTCTAGAAGCTTATCATGATGAAATTTCATTTGGTGAAGTACTAATACATTTTCCACAAAAAGTGAAGAGCAATTCTTTCAACAACTGCATGACTACTGCACAAGGACAGCATCGTAGACTCTAAACACATTTAGTAGCATAAACCATGATAAGACAGGGTAAACCCAAATACGTATCTTGCTAAACATCTTCAATGTCTCTACAGCACACACATTTTTATCTCCAACTACATGTGAACCATTCCTATCTATTACTAGACCACAACCTCACCCTTCTGGAAGACAGGTTGCAAAAATTTCTGGAAAAAGTCTCAAATTGCACCACATGCAATCCTTGGCATTCCTTTCACTCCTTCACACTCTTGCTCACAAGGAAAAACCAAATGCACCAATGCTTGCTACAATTTACCTGTCAGTTTCTTTGTCTCAGTTGACATTAAAACCATGCTGAAAAAAATTGTGATAAATAGGAGGATAAAACAATATCAATGTCAATTCCTCATGTTCACCAGAGCATTAATTACTGCCTGCAAGTTGGATATTATCTCTGTCACATCCCCTGAACAAGCAAACAAACACTTGGTAAATATATTTTGGAAAATTCATTTCTGTGAATGCATCTGCTCTACTGAGATAGAAGAGGAGAAATTCTGAGATAAAAAATTCAATCAATGAGGCATCAAGAAAAAGCAGTAAAAATGTTGCAGAGATGGTGGAGCTGCATGCAGGTGTCTAAGCAGACCAGTCAGGAAACCCAAAAGAGGAAAAAGGAAAAAGAACAGAAGGAAACATAGGGAAGAGATGATGAGCATCACAAGTTGCATCAGGGAGCTCATGGGAAGAAAGTGCAAGGAAGAGTAGATTTGGAGCTAGAACTACTGCAATCTAATTAAACAATCCCAAGGATGAATGGCCTCCTAAAGGGGCAGTCATCTGGTTATGATGGCTTGACTATACTTGAAAGACCTTGCCAGCACCTCCTGGCTGCTTTGGACATGCAAGAGTTGAGGAAGAGCACTGAGGATCTGAGAGGCAACAACATCATGGTCTATACTGGCAAGACCTTGCTACAGAACATCACTTCAGGTGTCCCTGATCACCTTTATGAAAGCAAACATGCAACTGCATGTGAAATCTGGTTAAAGATCCCATTCCAGCAAGGCCAGCATTTTTAGCTGGCCTTCAATGTGCAAAGGTCCTGTTCTTGATGAATGGCACAAAGCACCAACAGTCAAAGTATCCTGTCTCATGTTTACAATTGTTCATAGGGTTTGACTAGCACAGGTAGACAATTGGGTCTAGTCCATATGTGTGTGTATCTGAAAATCAGTTCAGGCAAGGATAATCACTAACTTTTAGTTGCTATAGTGTAATCCCTGCAGGAATGGACATTTCTAATACCAGTGGAGATTTGCAGAATATAAGTGGTTGAGATCATTCTTGTTCCCAGCAACTGAATCTAGTTTACTTGCCATGTCTTACATATCCAACCATATGAAGTTAGAACTGTGAAAGAAAGTGAGAGGAACTGCCACAAGATTAGAAATACAGAAGGACAACTGAGAAGAGAGGTTTTGACTGGAGTGGGATTGAAACCTTGAGGTGCAGAGTTGACTTGTTGGTCATTGACAATGTAAAGGTGGTCTTCATCTTGCACAACAAGTATATCATCAATAGTTGCACCATTTTTGCTCAAAACTGTTGTTGGATTGTTGTCAAACTTCCCCTCTGCACACAATAATCCCAAACTAGGAGTCTAGATCAGAGTTCAAAAATCGACATCTGCTCTTGTATATGACCAACCTAAGGAGTCAACCTGCTCATAACATGGATGAGAAATACATTGAATAGCAATAGCTTTGGCATAAACCACTAAACAAGTCCTACCAAGCTGCAGTTTAGGATCAAATCAAGTAGCACAACAATGCTAAGAGAACTGCTGAACATCCTTAGTGAGAGATCACCTCACATATACAAAAAGACACCTACAAATATGTTCAATATTCCTTATGAATTTCCTTCAACTTATCAAGAACCTTCTTGACAACATACCTGCAACAACAAGAAGCTCTTCCAAAGAGCTTGGCAGGAGAATCAACTTTCCACCATGAGAAAAAGCTTCCTTGCTGTTTGGATGAAATGGATGGATAGTGACACGCCTAGCAGAAACATTTGTGTGAGCCTCCTTTCCAGTGTGACCTCCAAAACTGGAAAGGTTGGTACTAAGCTGCTTGAGGGCCTTCTGTCCAAGAGAAGCTGAGATGCGACCATGGGATGAACGAGATTGCATTATAGTTGTGATTCCTGGTGAGTTCCTTGTATGTAACTCTCCTGATACAGACCCCTTCAAATCCAGAATAATGTGAGAGATTAGAATGGGGTGTGTACCAAGAGACTGCTATCCATGGAGAGTTGCAACTCAGTTTTATCTGAAAAAGAGCCTTCATGCACACCGCATGAAGAGGTGCACACGATCCAGGGTAGGCACAAAACACAACCAAATAGAATCCTACACCCCAGACCAGTGAATGATGGTACCAAGCCTTACTTGTGCACTATTGTATGCTGATGTTCCTCCGCCACTCAGCCATTTGGAAGATTTTTGACGTTGTGGGTGTTCATGGTCTTCTGAATCTGGTTTGTCCACAGCCTTCAGAACAGCAATTATTTCTTGGTTGTTGAGCTGACAAGCAAGATCAAGAGGTGTAAGACCCCTATTATCAGCCTTCCTCATATTAGCACCATGAGAGACAAGGAATTTTGCAGTATGGATGTGAGCCTCTGCAACTGCAGAATGTAGGGCAGTTGACCCATTGCTGTCTGCTTCATTAATGTCTGCATCAAAATCCAGAAAATCTTGTAGAAGCTCAAGATTGTCATCTTGAGCAGCAGTGCACAAAAACCTCCCAATATCCCCTGCTGTCAATCGAGCCCCTCTCTCCCACAACATTGTTGCAATCTCCAAATGTCTTGTAATAAGTGCCTCTATCAAAGGGACCCGTCCATCCACATCTGCAAAATTTTCCCACACTCAGTGGAGTGGAGTCCAACACCTATCATGCTTATGTAGTCAGGTTGTTAGGAGGCAATTGAACTCTTTCATTAACACCTGCAGTATACATGCATGTGGACTCATGATTATTAAAGTTGCTCTCATTTCATATGCTTTCCAGTTTACTGGCTGATGTTCCTCCCTACAAAGAAGATTTCGCAATCTCTGTACGGGGTTTATTCCTATGGTTTTTGTGTAACCAGCTGTGTTAACATCGAGACAGAGAACAGTCACCAGAAAAATCTGATGGTTCCTCTAGCCTTTTGTTAAACAGCATGGGATTTGTCCCAATTTCAAGGGGAACAACAACTCAGAACATCCTTTAACTTCTGCCAAAGAGGCCATCAAATATTTACTCTGCATGTTTCTTGAAATTGAACAACACTGGCATTTGCACAGTTTGCAAGTTGACAAACTCCATATATTTCTTGATCAAAGGTATTATGATTGTCTATTATGTTATGTGCTGAGATCCAAAACCTCAAGCATATCAATCCCAAACTTTGAAACAGTTATTTTAAGTGGAACTAATTCTATGGTTTTTATCTGCAGTACTATTCTTGACATACCTGCACTGTTAATATCTGCCCCATGATCCAAAAGCAATGAAACACACCCATAATGACCCATTGCTGCTGCAATAACCTGCTTCCCAATAGAGAACTCAGCACCAGATTTTGCTAACTAATTCTATGAAAAGCAGCAGCACAGACTATGTTCAGAGACACAAAATGCATATAGAGATACATCATGTGTACATATACACCTAACATGACAGCTCCAGCCAATCAAAACTTTGTGATTGTTTTGAATGCATCATGTGTCAACCAATGATCATAAATGAGCCTTATCAAAAAATCAGAAAACTGCATAGTACTTCCTAGCATCAATGTTTAGCTCAAATTCCCTACCAGGGGCGTACGGCCACTGTAGTCTGTTGTGTTGGGATTAGCCCCTTGACTCAATAGTTGCTCCATAAGCTTATGATTTCCACTTGCAGCAACAGTGCACAAACTGACAGTCATGTCAACCCCACCTTGGCCAAGTAATGACTCTATTTCTGAAGAGAGCTCCACAAAGCATGGATCGTCTGACTCTCGTAGATGCTGCAGTTAATCAGGCAAAGAACAATTACCTGATGTATTTCCTTTGAAGGTTCAAACCTTTCATAGTTCTTTTTGAAATGCCTCAGTTTCCACATCTTAAAGAGGGCATAGACTGTTTGTCAAAAGCTAAAAATCCACCAGGATCTAGTTCCCTCAGGAAGTTAGTTGTCTAAAAAGATCCATAAACAAGCAAATACAATCTCTGGAGCAGAAATCTTTGGAAGGGTCCATGGATAAGCCTCTGGAATGAAAACCAAGTGATGACACAAGGAAGAAAATTTCAGACCTGAAGGAGATTGTCAACTATTCGTTTCCCATCTTCAGGAAAAGATTGGACAATGCTCATGAACACAGTGCGGTCTAGCCGCAACACTTGTGACAATTTACGAGTCCGCACTGTAAAAGGCTGAGGAATGTAACAGAGCACACCAATGTCCCCTACTACATCCCCTGAATGAACTGTCGTCAAAAACTGCCCATGGAATCAAGAAACACATATCAGGCTCCAAAAACACATCATTGTGGAGAAATGTTCTAAATTAATGAACAAATTTTGTGAGCATGGTCATGTGATCTCAAAGTTACTTGTACAGATGCCAGAGGGGTCTGACATGAAAATTCAAAACAGTTTTTCGTATATGAAAAGGAAGCAACTTGCCTGCTCAGATGCATCCTTTTGCACCAGCACCTCCTGAAAACATAACCCCAAAACTTCATCAACACCAGCAACTGAAACTCACTTTGGATTTTCTATTTTA
>Ga0116230_10005630_pt1 | contig 12294 bp, 9 predicted proteins | sample S1TSphfallax_3_FD_88678 | JGI IMG/M metagenome (GOLD analysis project Ga0116230, IMG submission 88678) | Host-associated microbial communities from peat moss isolated from Minnesota, USA - S1T2_Fd - Sphagnum fallax MG | ecosystem: Host-associated > Plants > Peat moss > Unclassified | place: USA...
CGAGCATCGAGAGCGCCGCGACGACCCACACGGGCACGAGGATCGCATTGCTCAGATCGTGCGGCAGCGCGCCGTAGGCGAAGCGGCAGAGCACCGCGAGCGCGCCGGCCTTCGTGACGATCGACATGAACGCGGTAACCGCGAGCGGCGCGCCCTCGAACACGTCGGGCATCCACACGTGGAACGGCACGAGACCGAGCTTGAACGCGAGACCGATCAGGAAGAGACCCGCACCGAGTTCCAGCATGAACGTCGGCCGCGCCGTGGCGATTGCGGCGAGCGACACCGATCCGCTCGCGCCGAACAGCAGCGCCATGCCGTAGAGCAGCACGCCCGACGCCATCGACGAGAGGATCAGATACTTCAGCGCGGACTCGCGCGCGGTGGCCCGCGGCGACATCGCACACAGACAATACAGCGCGAGCGAGAGCAGTTCGAGACCGAGGAAGATGGTCATCAGGTTGGCTGCGCCCGCCATGAGCATCGCACCGCTGGCGCTCCACAGGAGCAAGGCGGTCGAACCCGCGACCTGATCGTCGCGACCGACGCCCACGCCGTAACCGAGCGTGGCCAACGTGGCGACGACGATGATCTCGGAGAACGCGACGCTGAAGCCGCCCTGGATGAACGCCCCGTCGAACGCGACGACGTCGTGACCGTATTGCTGCGCGAGCACGATGCCCGCGCCGGCCAAACTGATCGCCGCAACCAGCACGGCGAGGGTGCGGCGCGTCGCCTTCGGCACGAGCAGATCGAAGAACAACCCGACGAGCGCGCCGAGCGCGACGATCGCGGCCGGCAGCACCGTCAGAAAATCGACCGGTGCCGGAAAGTCAACGGAGGTGGGCGACAACGTTCGCTCCGTTCGCGAGCAACCCGACGAGCGGGTGCGGATTGATGCCGATGAGGACGAAGCCCGCGATCAGCGGCGCGAGCGCGATGCCTTCGATCCAGCTGAGGTCGCGCCGCTCGGGCAGATCGGCGACGGCCGGTCCGTTCATCATCGATTGGAACAGGCGCAACATGTAGGCCGCCGCGAGCACGATCGGCACGAGCGCGATCAGCGCGGCCCACCACAGGCCCGCCCCGAACACGCCGGTGAGGATCAACAACTCGCCCGCGAAGCCGGCGAGGCCGGGCAGCCCGAGCGCGGCGAGCGCGGAGAGCAGCATCGCGCCGGCGAGGCGCGGATTCTTCGTGCCGAGGCCGCCGAGCCGCGTGAGATCGCGCGTCTCCTCGCGCTCTTCGATGAAGCCCAGGGTGAGGAACGTGCTCGCGCTCGAGAGACCGTGCGCGACGATGTACACGACCGCGCCGGCGAGCGCGATCGGATTGAAGCTGAAGATCGCGACCAGGATCAAGCCCAGATGCGAGAGCGAGCTGTACGCGACGATCCGCTTCGCATCGTTCTGCGTCAACGCGACGAGCGCGCCGTAGACGAGCGCGATCAGACCGAGCACGATCATCACCGGCGCCGCCGCGTGCATCTGATCGGTGAGGAACGGCACGCCGATGACGATGAAGCCGTACAGGCCGGCCTTCGACTGGATCGCGCTCACCGCGGCGACCACGGGCGGCGGCGACTCCGCGTACGTGTCGGGCATCCAGGTATGGAACGGCCAGACGGGGGTCTTGATCAAGAACGCGAGCGCGAAGCCGGCGAAGATCCACGAGCCCCAGACCTCGCCCGCGACCGATTGCGGGAGCGCGGGCGTGCCGATCACGTCGGTCGTGCCGTGGACGATGCCGAACGCGGCGGTCGCCAACAACAGCGCGAGCCCGCCGGCGACGTTGTAGATCAGGTAGCGCCAGGCGGCGGTGCCGTGCGAACGCGCGGTCCGCGCCGGCGCGCCCCAGCCGAGCAGCATCAGGAATACCGGGATCAACATCAGATCCCAGAAGAGCGCAAACGGCAGCAGATCCTTGGCGAGAAACACGCCCGACATCGCGCCCTGCAAGATGAGCATCTGCGCGGCGAACGCGTTCGCGCGCGGCAGCTTCGCGACGAGCAGCGCGCTGAACGTGATCGCCGCGAGCAGCAACACGATCCAATACGAGATCGGGCCGAAGCCGAAGTGGAAGTTCGCGACGAACGGCCGCGCGAGCCACGGCACCGACGCGTCGGGCGCACCCGCGTCGGCGGCGATAGCGATGAAGGCCAGCGTCGCGACCACGACGCCGATCCACCGTCCGGCACCGGCCGCCGCTTTGGGCAGCGCGTAGAGCGCGAGGCCGATGAGGATCGGTGCGAGGACGAGGGCGGTGACGATCACCGGCCGACCCCGATCACGACGTAGTAGATCGCGAAGCACGCGACGCCGAACGCGATCGTCAGCGCATACGCGCGCACGAGTCCCGTCTCGAAACTGCGGAAGAGATGGCCGAGCCAATTCGCCGAGATGCTCGCCTCACGCACGCCCGCGTCGATCACGCGCGGATCGACCACGCTGCCGAACCAGCGGCCGACGGCCTGCGCCGGTTTGACGAACAGGGCGTCGATCGCGGTGTCGAAGTAAAATGCGTTCGCGAGAATCGCCGGCGTGCGCACCGCCTCGATGCGCAACCGCGGCACGGCGTCGAGCAGCGCGCGCGGGTTGCCGTAGCGCAGAAACGCGACGCCGAAGCCGGCGACGATCAGCACCAGCACGATTGCGCTCGTCACCCAATCGGGCGGCGTGCCCGGCACCGGCACGTCGGCGGGGAACACGGGCGCGAAGAACTGCGTCCACGCGCTCGCGCCGCCGTTCGGGCCGAACGCGATCCAGCCGATGAAGACCGCCGGGACCATCAAGATCGCGACCGGGCCGCTCATCAGCCAAGCCGGCGCGTGGGCCGGCGCGTGCTCTTCTTCTTCCGGATGGCGGCCCGCCGTTTGCGACGTGCCGGCGAGTTCCGGATGGCGCATGCCGAGTTCGCTCGGGTCGATGTTGCCGCGATACGCGCCGAAGAACGTGACCAGGAACATGCGGCCCATGTAATACGCGGTCAGCCCGGCGGTGACGACGCCGACGAACCACATCACGGGATGTCCGTGCGCGAGCGTTGCGCTGAGCACGTCGTCCTTGCTGAAGAAACCGCTGAACCCGGGGACGCCGCAGATCGCGCACACGCCGACCAGCATCGCGGCGAAGGCGAACGGCATCTGCTTGCGCAGGCCGCCCATCTTGCGCACGTCCTGTTCGTCGCCGAGGTTGTGGATGATGATGCCGGCCGTGAGGAAGAGCAGCGCCTTGAAGCACGCGTGCGTGAGGAAGTGCAGGATGCCGGCGCTATACGCCCCGACGCCGGCCGCCATGATCATGTAGCCGATCTGCGACATCGTCGAATAGGCGAGGATGCGCTTGATGTCCCACTGCACGCACCCGAGGATCGCGCCGGTGATCGCGGTGAGCGCGCCGATGGAGCCCGCCAGCATGCGCGCGTCGGCCGACGCCGACCAGAGCGGCGCGAAGCGCGCGATCAGGTACACGCCGGCCGTGACCATCGTGGCGGCGTGGATCAGCGCGGAGACGGGCGTCGGCCCTTCCATCGCGTCGGGCAACCAGGTGTGCAGCGGAACCTGCGCCGACTTCGCGGCCGCGCCGACGAAGAGCGCGAGGCACACGATGAAGAGCTCGCCCGGCGTGAACGCGGTCAGCTTCGCGAAGATGTCGCCATAGCCGATCGCACCGATCTTCGCCACGATGACGAACACCGCGTAGAGGATGCCCACGTCGCCGACCACGTTGATGACGAACGCCTTGCGCGAGGCCGCGACGGCCGAGGGCCGATCGATGTAGTACCCGATCAGCAAGTACGAGGCGAGCCCGACGAGGCCCCAGCCGACGAGCAGCCCGACCACGTTGTCGGAGAGCACCAGCGTGAGCATCGCGAACACGAAGAAATTCAGATACGCGAAGAACCGCGCGAAGGCGCGATCGCCCGCCAAGTACCCGATCGAGTACACGTGGATCAAGAAGCCGACGCCGGTGATGACCAGCGTCCACACCAGCGAGATGCGATCCCACTGCAGACCGAACGCCAGTTGCGGCAGCCACGCGAACAACGGCTGGCGCACGCCCTCGAGCGAGCCGTCGACCAGCGTCGCGCTGCCCCACTCAGAGAGCGCCGCCATGAACGACACGCCGACCAGCGCCGAACCGATGGGCCCCGCGAGCGACCGCAACTGCGGCCCGAATGCCCACAGCACCACCGCCCCCGCCAACGGTCCGAGCCAAATCAAAAGCAAGAGCGGATGCATGGTTTACCGGCGCTCCGCCCCGGGCTGCGCGCCCCCCACGTCGTGCTGCACTCGCTCCATCACCCCTATCCTTTGAGCGTCGAGACTTCGTCGACGTCGACGAAGGCCGTTTTGCGGAAGACGATCACCACGATGGCGAGGCCGATCGCGGCCTCCGCGGCGGCGACCGTGATGACGAGAAACGCGAAGATGTGGCCGGCGTTGTTGCCCCAGCTGCGCGCGAACGTGATCAGCGCGAGGTTCGCCGAGTTGAACAGCAGCTCGATCGACATCAGCTGGATGAGCGGGTTGCGCCGTGCGATCACGCCGACGATCCCGATGAAGAACAGGATCGCCGAGAGCGTGACGTAGGCTTCGACCGGTGCGATCATCGCGCGATCCGTTCCCGGCCCGGCTTCGCGATCGGCTCCCGGTTGCGCTTGGGCCGGCGCGAGGGCGGCGGCCCGTCGTCGCCGGCGAGCAGCACGACGCCGATGATCGCGACCATCAGCACGAACGCCGTGACCTCGAACGGCAAGAGGTTGTGGTGGAAGAGCGCGTTGCCGAAGTCGGCCACCGAACCGAAGACGTCGGCTTGGCCGGTGAGACCGTAGATGGCCTCCGGCGCGAACGGCGTGAGCAGCGCCGCGACGACGACCACCGCCGCGCCGACCGCGGCGCAGACGAGCGCGGGGCCGAGGATGCGCGGCGCGCGATCGGGGCCGGCGGCGAACGGCTTGACGCCGCTCGAGAGCAGCGCGATGACGAACACGAAGAGGATCAGGATCGCGCCGCTGTAGACCACGATCTGGATCACCGCCAGAAATTCGGCGTGCAGCGTCAGGTACGTGATCGCAAGCGCAATGAAGTTCGCCAGCAGTCCGACGACGCTATACACCGGCTTCGAAGCGGTGACGACGAAGAGCGCGCTCGCGACGAGCGCAAGCGCGAGCAGCACGAAGCCGATCATCCGGCGAGGCCCTTGCGCTGATCCTTGAGGATCGTGCCACGATGCGTCGCGTTGTAGCCGGTCGCGATGTCGACGGTCGATTTTTCCTCGGCCACCGAGCCGAGGTCCGAGGGAATCCCGTTCGGGCGCTCGTCGGGTGCCGAGCCGACGCCCGCCTCGGGCGGCACCAGCAGCCGGTCTTTCGCGTAGACGAACGCGCCGCGGCGGTAATCGGCCATCTCGAAGCGCGGCGTGAGCACGATCGCGTCGGTCGGGCACGCTTCCTCGCAGAGCCCGCAAAAGATGCAGCGCAGTTCGTCGATCTCGTACCGGCCCGCGTAGCGCTCGCCGGGCGAATGCCGGTCGGTCGGCGTGTTCTCCGCGCCGATCACCGTGATCGCGTTCGCCGGACAGGCGATCGAACAGAGCTCGCAGCCGATGCAACGTTCCTTGCCGTCGGCGTAGCGGCGCAGTTCGTGCAGCCCGTGAAAGCGCGGTGCGTGCTGCTTCTTGATCGTCGGGTACTCGATCGTCGGCTTCTTCTGGAAAAAGTACTGGAACGTGGTAAAGAAGCCCATGAAGAGCGCGCCGACGTTGAAGAGATTCTTGCGATGGTCGCGGTCGTCGGACATTATTGCGGACCGCCTCCGAACGCCACCGCGACGGCGGTGAGGATGAGGTTGAAGGTCGCGACCGGCAAGAGAACCTTCCATCCGAAATCCATCAGGCGATCGTACCGCAGACGCGGGAGCGTGGTGCGCAGCCAGATGTAGAAGAAGAGAAAGAACGCGGCCTTTACGATGAACCACGCGAGGCCGATGAACGGGTTGCCCGACGGCCCGAAGAGCGGGTTCCAGCCGCCGAGGAACAGCAGCGTCGCGATGCACGACACCGTGATCATGTTCAGGTACTCGGCGATGAAGAACAGCCCGAAGCGCAGCCCGGAGTACTCGGTGTGGAAGCCGCCGACGAGTTCGGTCTCCGCTTCCACCAGGTCGAACGGCGCGCGATTGGTCTCGGCGACGGCGGTGATGATGTAGATCACGAACCCGACGATCTGCGGCACGATGAACCACATGCGGTGCTGCGCGGAGACGATCGTCGAGAGCGACGTGGAGCCGGCAAGGATCAGCACGCCGATCACCGACATCGTCATCGAGAGCTCGTAGGAGATCATCTGGGCGGTCGCGCGGACCGAGCCGAGCAACGGAAACTTCGAACCCGACGCCCAGCCGGCGAGCGAAATGCCGTAGACGCCGATCGAGCCGATCGCGAAGAGGAACAGGATGCCCGCATCGACGTTGCCCACGCTCCACGGGCCGTCGCTGCTGCCGGTGAACGGAATGATTGCGAACGTGCCCATCGCGCAGATCAGCGAGATGAACGGCGCGAGGCGATAGATCAGCGGATCGGCCGTGTCGGGCGTGAGATCTTCTTTGAACATCATCTTCGCCGCGTCGGCCGCCGGTTGCATCATGCCCCACGGGCCGGTGCGGTTCGGCCCCGGGCGTAACTGCATCCACGCCATGATCTTGCGCTCGAAGAGCATCGAGTACGCGAACGTCGTGATGACGACGAGCAGCACGATCGCCGACTTCACCAGGACGATCAGCCAGAGCGGAACCGCAGCGATGGCGCTGCTCACGCGAGTACCCCGGCTTCGGCGGCGCGCCGTTTGGCCGCAATGGTGACGGCGACCGCGCCGCGCAACGCGTTCGCGGGTGCGGCGGGCACGCCCGCGACGATGGCGACGGCACCTTCGGGCACGTGCGTGTCGAACGCGACGGTCAGGCCGTCGAGCCGCACGCGTTCCGGGCCGGCGAGGTCGATCGCGTCGCCCTCCTCGAGCTCGAACGCCGCGGCGCTCGCCGGGTGCATCCTCGCGCGCGGCGTGAGCCGCAGTTCGCCGAGCCGGTCGTCGTGTGCGAGCGTGCCGCCGCCGCTGAAGATCGACGCCTCGACGATCACGCGCAGCGTCTCACCCGAGGCGATGGCGCGCGGCGCGCCGTCGGGCGCGGGCAGCGGCGGGTTCTGCGGCGTCGCCGCCGCGAGTTCGCGAATCGTCGCATCGAGCGCGGCGGGAGCCGGCAACGCGATGCCGAGCAGGTCCGCGAGCGCGACGAGCATGTCGCCGTCGGCGAGCGTCGATTCGGGTGAGGGCACGGCAGCCGACACGGGCAGCACGTCGCCCGCCAAATCGGTCGTCGTCCCCGTCTTCTCGAAGGCGCTGCACGCCGGCAGGATCAACGTCGCGAGCTCGGCCGTCTCGGTCATGAACAGTTCGCTCACGACCACGAACGGCGTCGCACGCAGCGCGGCGATGGCGAGATCGCGATCCGGGAAATGCAGCACCGGATTCACGCCGAGCAGCGCGAGCGCGCGCAGCTTCCCGTCGCGCGCCGCTTCGAACATGCCGCGCGTGTCGAGGCCGCCGTCGCGCGGCAGCATGCCGACCGCTTCGGCGCCGAACGCGTTGGGCTGTTCGCCCGGCACGTAGAGGCGGAACGTCGTCGTCGCGTGATCGAGCGCGCCGGCCCAGGCGGCGATCGCGTGCGCGTCGGCGACTTCGATGCCGTCCCACACGATCGCGACGTGCTTGGCACCGGACGGGATGCGTTTCACCGCGTCGGCGAACGTCGCCACGCGCACGCACGGCAGCACCGCGGAGGCGAGGTGATCGCCGATCGAGATCAGCGTCGCGCCGTTCGCAACGGCCTTGCGCACGCGCAGGTCGAGCACCGGCGCGGTCTGCGCGGGCGGCACGCCGTAGGTGATGACGACGTCGGCCGCGGCGAGTTCGGCGTGATGGCCGCGGATCGGTAGCGGGCCGGGCCACGCGCGCACCATGCGGCCCGCGCGCCAATCCAAATTCTCGACGCCGAGCGCACGATAGACGTGCTGCAGCAAGAACGCCTCTTCGTTGAGGAGGCGGCCGCCGCCGATCGCGCCGACGCTCGCGGCACCGTCCGCCGCGATCGCATCGCGCACGGCGTTGGCCCAGAGTTCGATCGCATCGTCCCAGCCGATCTGTATCCACTCGCCATTCTGTTGGTAGAGCGGCGAGGTGAGGCGGCCGTCGTCGGTCACGTAGCCGATGTTGTAGCGGCCACGATCGCAGAGCCACCCGTCGCTGATCGCGTCGTCTTCTTCCACGCTCATCGTGCGCGCGATCTGCTGCACGCGCCCGTCGACGTGCATCTGACAGCCGACGCTGCACTGCATGCAGGTCGTCGTCGTGCGGTGGTTGTCCCACGGCCGCGAGCGGAAACGATACGTCTTCGAGGTGAGCGCGCCGACCGGACACAGTTCGGTGACGTTGCCGGTGAAATCGGACACGTAGGGATGGCCGGTCGCGGTCGCGATGATCGCGTGCGCGCCGCGATCGTCGGTGCGCAGCGAGCGTTCGTGCGTGATCAGATCGTCGAAGCGAACGCAACGCAGGCAGAGGATGCAGCGTTCTTCGTCGAGCACGATCGTCGGCCCGAGGTCGACGGCCTTCGGCTTCGATGATTTCGCATCGATCATGCGCGAGGCGCCCTGGCCGTAGGCCATCGCGAAGTCTTGCAGATCGCACTCGCCGCCCTTGTCGCAGATCGGACAATCCAGCGGGTGGTTGAGTAGCAGCAGCTCGAGCACCGCGCGCCGGCCTTCGTTGGCCTTGTCGCTGAGCGTGCGCACGACCATCTTGTCGGCGACCGGCGTGTTGCAGCCGATCTGCAGCTTCGGCATGCCGTCGATCTCGACCAGGCAGATGCGGCAGAGGCCGGCCGGACCGAGCTTCGGATGATAGCAGTAGACCGGGATGTCGCGATGGATCAGCTTCGCGGCCTCGACCACCAGCGTGCCCTTCGGAACCTGGAGATCGATGCCGTCGATCGTGACGGTGACGAGGTCGGTCGCGGGAACGGTCGCCGACATCAGACCGCGACCCGTTCCGGCACGGGCGTCGCGCGCTCGATGTAGGCACGGAACTGGCCCTCGAAGCGGTCGAGCACCGAACCGAGGAACGGTTCGATCGAATCGCCGAGCGCGCACAGGTTCAGCCCCGTGATCTGATGGCAGGCCGACTTCATCACGTCGATGTCGGAGGGAACGCCGCGGCCGTCGATGATGCGCGCGAGCGTCTTCTCGATCCAGCTGCCGCCCTCGCGGCACGGCGTGCATTGACCGCACGATTCGTGCGCGTAGAACCGGATCAGCGCGAACGAGGCTTTCACGAAATCGGTCGTGTCGTCGAACACGACCATCGCGCCCGAGCCCAGCATCGAGCCGGCCTTCGCGATCGTGTCGAAATCGTAGCTGAGGTCGAGGTGCTCCTCGAACAAACACGCCGAGGAACCACCGCCGGGCTGCACGCCGAGGAACGTGCGGCCGTCGCGCAGTCCGCCCGCGCACTCATCGATCAGCTGACGGATCGTGATGCCGAGCGGCACCTCATAGTTGCCCGGCTTCTTCACGTGGCCCGAGATCGACACGACCTTGTAGCCCGGCGAGCGCTCGGGGCCGACGCTCGCGAACCACGCGGCGCCGTGCTTGAGGATGTGCGGCAAGTACGCGAGCGTCTCGACGTTGTTGACCACCGTCGGTTCGCCGTAGAGTCCCTTGATCGCGGGGAACGGCGGTTTGAGACGCGGCTCGCCGCGCTTGCCTTCGAGCGAATTGAGCAGACCGGTCTCTTCGCCGCAGATGTAGGCGCCGGCGCCGCGGTGGATCGTGAACTCCAGGTCGTAGTCCGAGCCGAAGATGCCTTTGCCGATGATGCCGGCCTCGCGCGCCTGACGCGCCGCGTCGCGCATGATCTCGAAGCCGTCCTGAAACTCGCCGCGGATGTAGATGAACGCGTGATGGCAGCCGATCGCATACGCGGCGATCAGGATGCCCTCGATGATCTGATGCGGCGTCTGCTCGAGCAGCATGTGGTCCTTGAACGTGCCGGGCTCGGCCTCGTCGCAGTTGCACACGATGTAGCGCGGACGGCCGTTGTTCGGCAAGAACGACCACTTGCGGCCGGTCGGGAAGCCCGCGCCGCCGCGGCCACGCAGGTTCGAGCCGGTGCACTCGTCGGCAACGGCCTTCTGTCCGAGCTCCTTCACCGCACGTTCCAGTTGCACGTAGCCGCCCGTCGAGCGGTACACGTCGATGTCGCGCAGGTTCAACTCGCCGATTCCCTTCGTGAGGATCTCGACGACCGGGCTCGCCATGTCAGTGATGTCCTCCGTCGCCCGACGAGGGGCGCAGTTGCGATTCGCGCACGAGCCGTTCGCGCGAGCGCGCCGCGAACGCCGGATCGTTGACCACGCGATCGAGCATGATCACGCCGCTGCGATCGCCCACGCCGCCGGCGTTGTTGGGGTCGGAGACGCCGACGCCGCCGGCCGACTTGCGGCCCGTGTCCTGTTCGACCTTCCACGTGCGGCCCGGCGCTTGCGTCTGCGCGAGCGGCTTCACCGGGAACGTGCCGCCGCGCATCGCCGCGAGCATGTCGTCGACCATCGCGGGCGTGAGGTCGTAGCGGAAGCGCAGGTTGATTTGCATGCACGGCGCGCGGTCGCACGCCGCCAGACACTCGACTTCCTCATACGAGAACAGGCCGTCGGCGGTGGTCTCGAGATGGCCGACGCCGAGCTGCTCGCGGAAGTGCGCCATGATCTCCTCGGCGCCGTTGATGATGCACGAGAGGTTGCGGCAGACTTGCAGCATGTATTTGCCGACCGGCTTGCGGTAGAAGAGCGTGTAGAACGAAATCGTCGACTCGACGACCGCGAGCGGCAGGTTCAGCAGGTGCGCGATCGCGGCGAGCGCGTTGGGCGACGTGAAGCCCTCGTGCTCCTGGAAGAGATGCGCCATCGGGATCAGCGCGCTGCGCGAATCCTCGTACATGCCGATCAGCTCTTCGCACTCCGCCCGCAGTTTGAGATACAGCTCGTCGAAATACACGCCCTCGCGAAACACGTTCGGGTCCCAGTCGGCGACGCCGGCCTCGGTGTGGGCGACGCTCACCGGTCGACCTCGCCGAAGACCGGATCGAGCGACCCGATCATCACCACCATGTCGGCGATCAACTCGCCGACGGCGATCTTCTTGAGCACTTGCAAGTTGTACATCGACGGCGGCCGCGTGCGCACGCGCCACGGGCGATTGTCGCCGTTCGAGACGATGTAATAGCCGAGCTCGCCGCGCGGACCTTCGATGGCCTGGTACACGTCGCCCGGCGGAACGCGGAAGCCTTCGCTCACGATCTTGAAGTGATGGATCAGCGCCTCCATCGAGAGCGCGATCGTTTCTTTCGGCGGGGCCGCGTACTTCGTGTCGTCGATCATGACGGGTCCCGGCATCTCCAGCTGCTTGCGCACCTGTTTGATGATGCGCATCGACTGGTCCATCTCTTCGAGCCGCACGATGAAGCGCGCGTACGCGTCACCCTCGGTTCGCGTGATCACGTCGAACTCGTACTGTTCGTAGCCGAGATATGGGAACGCGCGGCGCACGTCGTAGGGCACGCCGCTCGCGCGCAGCGCGGGTCCGGTGATGCCCCAGGCGAGCGCGTCGTCGGCGGAGAGGATGCCGACGTCGATCATGCGGTCCTGCAAGATCGGATTCGCCTGCAAGAGATTGCGCAGCTCGCGCATCCGGCGCGGATACATCTCGATGAGCGCGTCGAGCCGGTCGAGGAAGCCCTGCGGCAGATCGTCGCGCAGTCCGCCGATGCGCAGGTAATTCGGGTGCATGCGCGCGCCGCCCGACAGCTCGGTGAGGTCGAGGATCTTCTCGCGCAGATCGAAGGCGTAGAAGAATCCCGAGATCGCGCCGAGGTCGATGCCGCCCGTGCCGAGCCACACGCAGTGCGAGGCGATGCGGTGCAGCTCGCACAGCAGCACGCGCGCCTGCCGGGCGCGCACCGGAATCTGGTCGGTGATGCCGAGCAGCTTCTCGACGCCCATGATGTAGCAGCACGCGTTGGAGAGCGGCGAGAGGTAATCCATCCGCTCGATGACGGTGGACGCCTGCGTCCAAAACAGATTTTCGGCCGACTTCTCGATCCCGGTGTGCAGGTAGCCGATCTCCGGCTCCGCTTTCATCACCGTCTCGCCTTCGATCTCGGTGACGACTTGCAACACGCCGTGCG
>Ga0116230_10005633_pt1 | contig 12290 bp, 9 predicted proteins | sample S1TSphfallax_3_FD_88678 | JGI IMG/M metagenome (GOLD analysis project Ga0116230, IMG submission 88678) | Host-associated microbial communities from peat moss isolated from Minnesota, USA - S1T2_Fd - Sphagnum fallax MG | ecosystem: Host-associated > Plants > Peat moss > Unclassified | place: USA...
ATGATTAGGCCTGCTTTACACTAGGAGTCGGGGCTGGAAAAACTTGGGGCCAACTTTGAGCATTTTTGGCTTGTTGTTTGAACCCAAGTTACTATAAATGCTAGAGCATTGGCACCAAGGGTAGCAAATTGGCTTCCCATATTAGGCCCGCTTTACACTAGGAGTCAGGGCCAATGTTCAACCCAAATCAAGCATTCCTATTGGTGCAAAAGTTGAAATCAACCCCAAGGGCTTTTACGCTAGGAGTCAAGGCTGAACTAGAAAAAATCTTTTCAATCTGCCCAAATAAATGCTGAACTTTATGGCCTTGTATTGGCCCCAAGGTTGGAAAAAGGATACCATTGAATTTGGGAGGCCAATTTGAAACCCTAGGGGCCATTGTTGCAGCATTTATTAATATTCTAACATCAATTGTTCTAGCATTTATAAGTAACTTGTGGGCCAAACAACAAGCCAAAAATGCTCAAAGTTGGCCCCAAGTTTTTTCGGTCCTGACTCCTAGTGTAAAGGGGGCCTTAGATGGTATCCTAGTGTAAAGCCCTTGGGGCTGATTCCAACTTTTGCACCAATAGGAATGCTTGATTTGAGTGTAAAGTGGGCCTTAGTGTCCAAACTGCCAAGGTACTATGGTAATATAGAAGCTGGAAGAGTGGAAATAAAGTTTGGTCCTGACTGAAGGAGCTCAAGTATAATGGGCCCCCCTACCAGGGATCCATTTATAAATGTACACAAACATTATGGCGAATACGACCCTAGTTATGTAGGCATAACATTCGTTGTTCAAGAAGAGCTTTGCGAGAATTCCCAGGGTGTAGCCCTCGAGGGGATGGCGATGGCGGAAGCTCCTCGTCAGCCTCATCACGGTCCAACGCTGCTTGGGGACGACATCAGCAGGCCATTGCTGCGCAGTACAGACGGGGGTGTAACAGGGAGGCGGAGATGGAACCCGTTGCTGGCAGTGACGTGCGCGTTGGTGGCTGTTCTTCTTGCGATGGTCTGCGTTTGGATTGGCTCGGAAGACCGTAACCGTAGCAGGCCTATTGTGCGAGGAGGAGGAGGAGGAGGAGGAGGAGTAGACTGGGGCACCTCGCGGCCTCTGCAAGTGCTGGACAAGCCGCTCATCATACTTATATCGTCTGATGGGTTCCGATGGGGTTATAACTTCAAGGCTCCCACACCCAACATTGATCGATTGCGTTTGAATGGCACGGAGGCAGAGACGGGGATGATTCCGGTTTATCCTTCCCTCACGTTTCCGAATCACTATTCCATCGTCACGGGGCTGTATCCGGCTTGGCATGGGGTGGTAGCCAACTCGTTCAGAGATCCAGACCCGAGAAGCTCAGACAAGTTCAATATGGGGAGCCACGATCCCAAGTGGTGGCTCGGGGAGCCCATTTGGGAGACGGTGGTCAATAATGGCTTGCAAGCAGCCACTTTTTTCTGGCCCGGTTCTGAAGTGGTGAAAGGTCCTTGGAATTGCCCTCCCAATCTGTGTCGGCAGTATAATGGCTCGGTTCCATTTGAGGAGCGTGTGGATGCGGTGTTAGGTTTTGTGGACTTGCCAGGAGAGCAGCGCCCGAGCCTCGTGACTCTCTATTTCGAGGATCCGGATCACCAGGGACATGAGACTGGACCTGATGCTCCGCAGATTACCGACGCCGTGGTGCACATTGATGCTATGATAGGGAGGTTGCTAGATGGGCTGGAGAAACGTGGTGTGCTTCAAGATGTCACACTCATGCTGGTGGGGGATCATGGCATGGTTGGAAATTGTGACGACAAGATGATATACCTGGAGGATTTGGCACCATGGATTCACATACCTCACAAGTGGATAGATTCCTACAGCCCAGTTTTGGCAATCAGGCCACCACCAGAGGTAGATGTAGCAACTGTGTTCTACAATCTTTCACAAGGGCTGGCATCTGGAAAAGTGCACAACTCTGAGTACTTGCACCTATACCTGAAAGAGGACCTACCACCACGGTTGCATTATTCAGAGAGTGAAAGAATACAGCCAATAATTGGCATGGTTGAAGAGGCCTACAGAGTGGCTGATAAGCGAGGCCAGCATGCACAATGTGGAGGGTCACATGGATATGATAATGCTTACCTTTCTATGCGAACTATCTTCATTGCTGCTGGACCTCAATTTGCCCAGGGTCGCAAGATACCTTCATTTGAGAATATCCAACTTTATGAAGTCATGACCACTATTCTAGGATTGAAAGCAGCACCCAACAATGGAACTTCTGCCCTTGCACAGTCACTGCTCCTTCCTTTGAAATAGTAGTAGTAGGAATATTTTGCATCTTTGTTTTGATGCTGGCCTGTATAAATGCACAGTTCAGATAGTATCAAAAGTTTGAGGCATTGAAAGTCTAGGATCAGCTGCAACCATTTGATGGCAGACTCTATTGTACACCACTCGTGAAGGGGTCTCCAGTTGCAGCAATTGTGATCAAGAATTTCTCAATTGTTTAAAAGTGCAACTCTCCAGTTGTATATCTGTCCAGATCAGTTCTTGTGTCAGCAATGAATGTGCTTCATATTAAGACCAGGATTCAATGTATTCCTGAGTGCAGTCTAGCACAGCATTGATAGACATCCGAGTGGATAATCTGACCTAATCAGTGCAGCTGGCTGTTGCAGTTTGGTTAAAAGATGTGTTTGTTGGTTGCTTGCTGACTAAGAAACTTCTGTATGTGGTACCTGTTGTTGCAACAAGCCATAGGTAGTGTGAAATTCTTGAACGTGATGCTTCCATCCTAAACAAGAAAGGTCTCTGAATATCATGTGCTTCTGCAGCAGTACATGTCTATTTGTTCGAATTTCTCTCATGTCACTCACACTGGCTTCTCCTTGTTGCTTGAGTTTTCACTTTGCAATGCAGCTCTTTCATTTGCTCCACTCCACTGCATGTAAAGTACTCAACTTTCGCACATAAAAACCTCACCTAATTTTTCCTTGTATTTGCAGGTGTGTCAAAGAGGTGTGAAAACAAATTGACACCATGGCATGGAGATATTGTGAATAGGGCTTGATTAGGGTTTTGTGTTGATCACATCTACTTTTGGCTTAAGGCAGAAGGGTTTTGTGTTGATCACATCTATTTTGGCTTCAGGCAGAAGGTTTTTGAAATGATTGTCATCTTTCTTCAATGGGAGCTTCTTGAAGAGGGATGCAGCAAGAATTTCAGCACTGGGTGCAATCACTGCATGTTTATTTTGTCATTTTGTTTGTGTGCAGATAGTGGTGTCCCTTTGTTTTTAGAATGGAGGAGGGTGGGTGCTTGAGGAAAATAAATGAAGCTAATCTCGCTGGTGATGTAGGATGTGTGGTGGAGGAATGCTGCAAAGTGGAATAAGAGGAATGCAAGAGGCATGTGGCAAGGTAGAGAGGCTCTGAAGGAATTTTCATTGTTGGTGACTATTTGCTTGCTTGTGTGTTTCGATTAGAGGAAGAAGTATGTTGTAGATTCTACAGCCTTTTCTTTCACTATGGAAGTTCTGTTAGCTTTCTGGAATGTACTTGGCAAAAAAATTGGGAGCATGGCTAGGATGTGATGACAAACAAAGGATAATTGATGACTCAAGTGAAGATGTATGAGAATGGGCACAAGGAAAGAATTGCAATTGTCTGTCTGTGGTCAAGAGAATACAGTATGTGCTTATGGTCTGACTGATGGAAAGGCTATGGGATTAGGGCTGTACCTTGTGGACATTTAGAGAGGGAAACTGTATGAGAGTTGCATAGTTTGATGTTGTAGAGGGAGAAAGTCAAGAATCACTGAGTTGGGGTGAGAGGATTTTGTGACTGAATGCAACAACTCGAGAATCTCTTAACAGGATGGATGAAAAGTCTGGGACTGAGTAATTTTCCTACAGAGGGCTGAATGTCTGCATTTGGAGATTATGTTGAAAGGTTGACATCATTTTATAAGGAGATTCACTATATTCAAGTGGGTATTACAACATTGGGTACATTTTGCTGTTCTACTTCTAAGGGCCACTTTAGATGAGGGTCTGGGGTCCAAAATTCCAGGGACTAATTTGAAGCAAATTGGACCTTTAAATTGGACCCTTCTTCACACTAAAAAAACATTTTTTTGTAAGGTACAATGAGTGTGTGTAAAGGCATAGGTCCAATTAGTAAAAAAGTGAGATTCACACATGTGAGAGGATTAGGTTGTCCTTTGTTTTTTTCTTTTCTTTTTTCATTTTTTTCATTTCCTTTTCTTTGTTTCTTGCTTTTTTTGGGTTTTTTTTTGTGCATTCTATTGTAAAAACACAATGGATGAGTGTAGGCACAAGATATTGGTGGTCTTAGTTTCTACTATGGTCATCCATTGAATCATTGCATAAGTGATCTTATTGCAATGAATAGGTATGACACACCATTCAATGGAATATGATAAGTGTGTTGCTATTTTTTTTAGAGTTTGTGAACATGCCATTAAAAGTTTGGAGCATACGAGAGGGTAGTTGGATATATGAAGAATCAACTTTTTGAAGTTTTTAAGAGAAGCCGTTTCAACAATGTACAATGTTCAACTTCGACACATTTTGTGCTTTGATTAGGGTTGTAGGTCCAAGTCTTGAATGAAAAAATTCAAACATGAGGAAAAACATCCTTGTGGAAGCTAAAATAACAATGGTTCTTGCAATATTGTGCAATGGAAATTCATTACAAATGTGTGGAGAGGTGTTTATGGCATTGTAAAAAGTATGGCATCCATTATAGCAAAAGAATTTTGTGCAGTAATTAGAAAGCACTTGAAACTAAAAATGATACCTAAATTGACTAGAAACAAAATCAAAGAAATTATCACTAGCTTTGAACGCTTACATGGAATTTCTTACGTCCAAGGTGTTATAAATCACAAACTTAGCATCTCACACTTAGTAATGGAAATCGTGTAAAATTCAAAATGTTGAAAGGAAGGTTTAGAATTTTACTCAAAAGAGTAGACATTCCATTCTGCCACATGTTAGACTTGGTGACGATTTGCATATGGTGTGCATTGCCAATTCAGATGGCTTTGATATGGACTGGTGTTAAATTTGGTAACCTAATTACCATCAATGAAAAAGATTATTAAAAAAATGAATAAGAAAAAAGATGAAAATACATGAAAATAAGCCTTGTTTATTATTTTCCTATTGTCATGTAGCAACTATTGTCATGCAATAGTTATCATCATGCAGAAGCTACCACCCTGCAATAACTAACATCATGCAACAAATTTGAAAAAAGACGCACAACTACTTACGAACTTTCAATAGTTGTTGCCTATTGTCTTAAACACATGCAAAACCATTATAGTTATTACCTATCGCTTGTAACACCTATAGACCCTTTGTGGTTGTTGCTTATCATCTACAATAACTTTTCCCCCGTAAACTTCAAATCTCATGTCTATCTTTTTGTTGTTAGCTTTTAATGGCAACTATTGTCCCATGGCAGAAGGTACTTTTTATTTAAAAACAAAAAATAATTACATAAAATATAATGAAACATTATGTAATTTTAATGTGTACTACCTTCCCCCACTATCTAACATCCTTCAAATAGACTAAAAACAAATTTTAAATTTTAAATAAAATAAAATAAAAAATAAAAAAATTATATATGTGTGTGTGTGTGTGTGTATGTGTGTGTGTATACTTTCAACCATTTTCCATCATAAGAATCAAAGTACAAGATATTTCCATACTTTCCACCTCTATCTCCAATGTCACATACACACTTTGACATGTTCCCAAGCTCTTTGATAGATTCAAATGTGAATCTAAAGTGAAAACAATGGAAGAGTAAAGAATTGGGGCACGTTCCCTGGCTCGTAACACTTTGGGGGTAAAGGGGTGTGCTGGAGCTCCGGGATGGGGACTAAGAAGAGTGACGAACATCAATTATTCACACGGACCTGCACAAACCAAACAATAAGTTGGTTAGTGCGTAGTTGGAAAACTTTGGTGCACGAACAAACCAAAAGCAAGCATGAACTCATAAGACTCACCACGGCCCAAACTTGAAGGAAGCTACCACCTTCCCCCTTATAGTATACTTTGTGCTTGGCCACAAGACCAGCACCCAAATGTCATTTTGTCTCAAGGACTCCCAAGTGGGATTCCCAAAATTCTCACAACTAGGGCTTTCGTGACTTTGAAGGTCCATAATTTTGCGTGAAGACCTTTGAATGAGATGAGGTCTTAAGCAAAGTTATATTCGTCATCAAGAGCTTTCCAACGATATGTTGTAAGCCACATGCACGCAAGGAAATCGGGGCGATCCCTAATTTTTAGTGGTCAAGAATCAAACTGCCAATTTGACTCCCAACCCTTCTTTTGGTCATAACTTGTGTTTAAAGTGTCTAAATGGGTCATGAAAGCCCATTTTAGACATCTATGTTCCAAAAGATTTCCAATAATATAAGGAACTCCTCAATCAATGGGTTTTGACCCTTGAAATCGCTCTCTGAAGGTTTAGGAGTCCATCGAGACTCCAACTCCCAAGGTGGGAGCTCACTTGGGAGTGTGAAGGTTCATTCCCTCACACTTTCCTACTCTCCCGGGAGCATGAGATGTGATTCCATGGCTACCTTTTTGGCTCGCACCCTTGCAAGCCTTTGCTTTCATTGCAAGCCCATGGCTAAGGTTATGACACATTTTTTTAGCAATAAAATTCTTCTAACCACATCCAATTTAAAATCTTATAAAAAAATGATTTACAATCCTCCTCCTCAAAGGATAAATAAGGAATTCAATCAGGATATTCACCACACAAAGGTTGAATTTTTATATTCCTAAATTTTTTTATCCTTCTAGATTTTCTTATTTTAATCCCTTTCACACATCTTAACCACAAGAAATCCATCCATCCCTTATTCACTTGAATTAATTAACTTAAATGGTTTCATCCCTTAATAAATAGAAGATGGTAAGTAGGATACTTATCACTAATAACTATATAGTTACTAGGATACCCTTTCTAAGTAAATTAGACCATGACATTTTTAATAATTAATAGTATTTTTATTAAAATGATTCATAGAATTAAATTATGATTATTTTGTCCCATGAAGGTAGTTCATTATATTAATGGTATGACCGTTTCCTAACACCAATAAGAAAGTAAAAGAAAAAAGGATCAAAAAAATGTCGATGGAGACTATGGCAACTCATGAATTTTTAGCAAAAACATTTTTTGAAGTTTTTTTTTTTAAATGCCAATCTTGCCTTCCTAAATACATCAAATTCTAGGTCAAATTGTGGTGAATGAATCAAAGCTCATATGTTATGTAACCTATAGCTTATCTATGAGGCATTCAATTTGGACATCCATATTTTTGAATAAATCATTGGTTTCTACAAATTATTGTAACATTGTTGTGTTGTTTTCAACTGTGGTTGAAAAGTGTTCAAAAACATTGATCTTTTGCCTTTTGTTTTGTTTTGTAACCTCATCTGGAATGATTGGTCTATCTAAGGGTTCTTTATTAGCATCATTCTTAAAGCCACTATCAATATCTATTTAAAATGTTGGACTGCCCATAATTTCATCAATTTCATTCACAGAAGCATTCACATGCTTCATCACATTTCCATTTTGATGCCACCAACTATCTAATGCATCATCGAAAGGACATTCATGATGATCATTACCTAAATCCCTTTTATGATTTTGTCATTTTTGTATTATTTGTAACTTGCATTGAATTCTATTTGCAAGCAATTATAATATTTGAAAAACCAGAGAGTGTAACCAACATTCGAATGCACAATTTGACCCATGTATCCACCCTTGAAAGAGAAAAAACTTGGGGTCAAAAACCTTGATTTATGGGTTGAAAATAATCTTTGAAACAAAAAATTAAAAATTGATTACATGAATAAAACAAATGTAAACCACATCAAAACATTTGAAATAAAGTTAGCTTTATATTTAGCTTCTCTCCTCTGCCCCAAGGAGATGTAGGTTCCAACCTCATTGTGGCTAAAATGGTGACCTTTAATGGGGGGAAAGGGGGGCAAAGGCAAGACACAAAGGTAAAGGCCTAATTGGCCCAATCTGAATATGATATTTTTGCTATTTTTTGTCCTACTTTGCTTTCCAAAATTCCATCATTACATCCAAGTTTCAACTATGAAAATAGAGCAAAAATAAGATATTTAAAGAAAGAAAAAATTATGAACTTTCAATAAGTTGGATTTTACCTTGTTTCTTCACATTTTTGGCAAATTCAAATTCCTCAAAATGCCATTAGATGTAGAACTTCACCATTTGCCCAATTTTTTTTAGCCTTCTCGCCTTCCTCACTTTCCTCTTTCATTGTAATTATATCGCCTTCTTCTTTGTTACTTTCTTTTTGGGAAGGGGAGCCAATTTATGGATTTCTTGTAAATCCAAATATCCTTCCATTTATGAAAATGAATGTTTTAACCTTCCATGACCAAAAACTTTTGTCTTCATTTCTAAAACACCTTCATTTTGAGCATTTCCAAGAACTAAAAATGCATACCTTTGAACAACAACCTTGTGTGGATCTACAAAACCATCCATGGGTGAAATCATGATCAAAGGAGCCTAAGGGTGCCAAGGTAAAAGTCCTTTTCCAAGGATTACAGATGACACATGTCATTCTTGCATTGGTTTATAACTTTAAATTTTGTATTTCGGATAGCCCATTTGAATTGTGTTATATATATAAATACATTTTGATTACATGCATGTAACTACTATTATTTTAATAAAACTATTGTATTTCAACTTTTTCACATGTCTTGAACTATAACCAACTTCTCAACTCATGAAACAGAACCTTGTGCTTTAACAAATCGCACATTAGTAATTTAGTCCTTGGACTTCACATACTTTAAACTAATTCTCCCTTTTTTAATCTAGTCATGAATAAAATGACAAGTCTTTTCAATGTGTTTGGTGTGTGCATGTAAAACATAAATTCTTCGTTATCTTTATGCAACTTTAGTTGTCACAAAATATTGTTATTGATTTCAAAAGTGGAAAGCCCATTTCCTCCAACAATTGAAACAACCACAATGATTCTTTCATAGCCTTTGTAAGGGCACAATCTTGGACTATGCCACTTCATCTTGGAGTTTGATTTTCCATGATGTGAGTCCACTACCTATGTTAAACAAATAACCAAAAGTAGATTTGCACTAATCCAAATCATGAAACTTGCTTACACCCATTTGATAATATGTGATGGTGGAAGCCATGAACAATGGTGAATCCATTTCAAAAAAAAGCTTGTCGGGATCCATGGGGATTGGATAGGGGAAAAATTTGGTCACATCCATGTTAGTGAGACATTTTAAAAGATATCAATGGTGGGATGGCATCACACCATGGAAAATGTAAAAGAAATCAATGTCAAGGTATAAAGACAAAGGGACATGGTGAATTGTTCATAAAGTTGTTGGAGCAACTCAATATGTTGAATGAAATTTCCTATGATCATCATATTGTCAACATAGATAATCAACATGAACATGAAATCACCAACAATCATCACATAGAAGTTAAAATATAAAAAACAAAGGATGAGTCCAATGGATTGATTCATTTGTTTCATGCATGAAAAATTGATATAAACCATATATAACTTTGTGTAGATGGCACTTTATGCTCAAAACCTACCTTGATAAAATGAGAAAACTATTTGAAAAAGATTGTTTCCTAAATATTGTTGTTCAAAAAAGCCGATTTGACATCTATATGGTGCACATTCCACCTTTTTAGTGTAGCAATGGCAATAAAAGTGCACATTGTTGACCATTTTATGATTAATGTAAACATTTCCTAGTAGTCAATCCCAACATTTTATTAATCACCATGAGCAACAAAATAGAACTTGTGTTTCGAGGGGGTGCCAAGAAGGCCACTTTTTAATTTGTAGACCCATTTCACTGAAATGTGTTTGTGGTTGGGCGAAAGATCAACTAATGAAGAAGTTTGGTTTTCATGAATGGAAACCATTTTTTACTCCATGGCAATGACCCAAGAAGGATGACGTGGTGCATCTTGATAGAAAAATGGCTCATCTAAAGTAGCCACACATGAAATGATGTCATCAAAAAACTCCACACAAGCACCATACTCCAACAACCAAGAGTCAGGGAAATTTAAATGTGTTGTTAAGATGCCAACACCATGGAGTTCATTCATATGAATGTTCATCCATGACTTGTAATGAACTTGTACCTAATTCCTACATTAGTTTCAGTTCACTTTCAATTAACTTTTAATTGAATTTTAATTCATTATTAGTTAAGTCTTAATTCATTTTTAGTTAACTTTAAATTCACTTCTAATCACAACATGAAAATGCATCATAGTTCACTATGGGTTTCATTAGATTTTGAGTGAATTTGGACATTTTTACCATGGTGAAACTAGTCAACCCCCTACTAAATGGGGATTAGTTGTTGTGAACAGTGAATAATCCTTGGGCTACATATCATAATCATGAATTCTTTACATTATAATGCATATCAACATAACCACATATAGTGCCAAGTTCTAGATCTAGATATAAATAATGTTGATTTGATCTACTACAAGTTTGTTTTATGTTTAAATCAAAAAAAGACTTGTCAAAATGATCTACATAAACTTTTTAATGTTTTTTTTGGTCAAGATCAGGGACCATGTTGATATCTATCTACATTCAAAATTTCTTGATCATTCACATTCATGTAAATAAATGGTCATCCTAGAGAGGCCTTAATCCTCATTATTGTCCACCAAATGCTTTTAAGATTTGAACATTAGATTGATGCAAGGCCAAGAAACCTCAATATCACTCCCATAGGCCATAGGTAACATAAAATATGTTCCCACATTTCGTACACACATGCCTTTTTCCAAGTGTTTGCAACTAGTTCCACATCAAGTCTTCTTCAAATGCCTTGTGGTCTTGCCATCATAAATAAAAAGAACAACATTCCATTGAATTTTTTTCATGAAATTTACCTTGAACCCCTTTCCAATTAACAAACCTCAAAACATTGAATTTGCACATTTTAAGAAATTATAGAGGATCAAAACGAATATGAAAATGTTAGCTAATTAAATTCTAAACATCATGGGCCTTTTTTTCCTAGCAATCTGGTGAAATTTTTTCCCCACTTTCGGGGAGGCACAACCACCATTAGATGAGTTTTTACTTTAAAATTAGCCACACATTACTCTCAAGTAAAGTTTGGGGTGCCAATTTGCATCTAGTCGCAAAGGCCTTTTCATCAAAATTCTAATGTTTAAGGCAATATTGAATTACTATTTCTCTACTATTTTGATAGTATCCTAAAACTAGTTACCATTAAAACTAAAATATTTGTGTGGGAGCTTCATGTCATATCTCTTATGGTATATGATTTAAAACCATGCGACATCACAAAAATAAGAAAAAAAACACAGATTGTCATCAAACCATATTTGCATATAAAATTCAGTTTATTACCACATACCATCAACTAATAGCAAATCTGGGCAGTGGAGTCACTACAACAAATAAACTCCGTCAACAAAAATGATCACCAAGCTTGATCTTTTTATGTGTTACATTGTGTTGCTTTGTATAAATGGCGTGTCTTTCAATCCTGAGTCAAATGACCCCCACCACCAAACTATCTTTTTGAAGTCAATGTTGAAATTTTCTTCAAATTTACCCCATGGTCAAACATCACAGTGCTCTTGGGGGGTAATTTTTTTCCGAATTTGGACCAAAATTAGACCTATACCTAAACACTCAAAGTTGTAACCCAACTCTTGTTGGGTAATTTTTTTTTCGAATTTGGCAAAATTAGACCCATACCTAAACACTCTGAGTTGCAACTTAATATGTGCCTTCTTTTTATGATCCCTTGTACTCAATGATCTAATATACTTCATAAACACATTACCAAACACCATTGCACATAAACCCTCTTGAATTTTCTTTTTGTGACACCCTTTCACACTCATTAACAAACACAAATGCAAAATTCTGTTCAAAAGCTTTCCCTAAACCAAACACATTCTTTTCAAATCAACTGTTTGGTTATGAGCATCGTCTTGAAGACTCAAAGGGGAGTCAGCACCCATTTACCAGCTACAGTTTGTGTCATGGGGCCATTTGGTGATAAGCCTGTGTTTGGTAATGGGACTGCTATACCCTATGAGACAAGTATACTGATAATATTGCTCAAACAAAATATTGACCAAATTTAGTTGACAAGTATTGACAATGAAGTTGTTCATTTGTGCCCAGAAGAAAAAGAAAA
>Ga0116230_10005634_pt1 | contig 12287 bp, 11 predicted proteins | sample S1TSphfallax_3_FD_88678 | JGI IMG/M metagenome (GOLD analysis project Ga0116230, IMG submission 88678) | Host-associated microbial communities from peat moss isolated from Minnesota, USA - S1T2_Fd - Sphagnum fallax MG | ecosystem: Host-associated > Plants > Peat moss > Unclassified | place...
GCGATGAGTCCGGCTGCGGGGGCGCCGGCTGCGGCAGCTGGGTCGCGCGCGGTGCGAACACCAGGCGACCGGCCACGGCGGCGTCTGCGGGCTCGACCTCCGTGCGTCCCTCGAGCGCGGCCAGCATCTTGGCCACCCGCATCGCCAGGAGTGACACTCGAGGCGATCCCGCACCCAGTGCCATGCCCGTGCCGCACAGCGCGGCGATCAGATCAGCGCCAATCGTCACCCGCGGCAGTAAAGTCCGCGCCGCCAGGATCTCCGCCGGTTCATGCAGCGGGCCGATCGGCGTGCGCAGGTCGAAACCGCTGAGGTCGACCAAAAAAGCCAGGCGATCGAGCAACGACACGGGCAGCCCCTCGTCCTCGCTCATGCTCTCATCGAGAGCGACCACCGCGACACGAGCGGCATCGTCGATCTGCACGCCTTCGCGCTGTGTGACGACTTGGCCCGTGTCCAAGACCGCATTCAAGCAAGCAGCGGTGTGCGCACTCAAGCGCTCGGCCATCGTGACCACGACGACACCGCCATCGGTGCACGCGAGCGCGCCACGTTCGGCGACGGGGCGATTGGCCTTGATCGTCGCGGTGAGATCGAGTCCACCCAACAATCGGCCATCGGGGATACTGCAGGGAATTCGCCGGATGGGCGCCGCCGCCGGCAATAGCTCACGCAGTATCTCGAGCCATTGGGTCCTTGCCGGCTGGACCAACGAGCGCAGGCAGGCACCACCGAGATCCGCAGAGCCGACGGCGAGTAACGATGCGGTCAACGCCGCATCGTCGGCGGCGCTCATGGGCCGAGAGCCTCGGCAACCGCCCGTTCGACGCGCACGCCGGAGCCGGTTTCGTCGAGCGGGTCGCGCCTCAGGCGGTGACGCAGAGCCGGAGCCGAAATGCGCTTCAAATGGCCCACATCCACGCTCTCGGCCAATTCGAAACTCGCGAGCGCACGGGCCGCACGCATGAGCGTCAATTCCGCCCTGAGCCCATCGGTTCCCAACTGCATGCAAAGCTTCGCGGCACTCTCGAGAACGGTGTCCGGAATGCTCATGCTTGCCACCCGTTCGCGACCCGCGACGATGCGCTTGCGAAGCGCGGTGTCGGCCTTCTTCCACTTGGCGACGAAGCCGCTCTTGTCGCGCTCGAACTCGTCCCGGCGTTTGATCACATCGACCCGCTCCTGTAACACCGTGGGAGTGCGAATCTCCACGGACAAGCCGAAGCGATCGAGCAGCTGCGGACGAAGCTCGCCCTCCTCCGGGTTGCCGCTGCAGATCAATACGAAGCGCGCCGGATGGCGGATGCTCAAACCCTCCCGCTCGACCAAGTTTTCACCGGAGGCAGCGACATCGATCAAGAGGTCGACCAGATGATCCTCGAGGAGATTGACTTCATCGATGTAGAGAAAGCCGCGGTTGGCGCGTGCCAGCAACCCCGGTTCGAATGCCTTGATTCCCTGCGACAGAGCCTTCTCCAGGTCAAGGGCGCCGACCACCCGATCCTCGGTGACTCCGAGCGGCAAATCGACCACGGGCACCGGCGTCACACGCGTCTTCAGGGCTCCCGTGAGTGCTCGTTCACGGCATTCGGCGCACCACGTATCGCCATCCGCGGGATCGCAGGCATAAAGGCAACCCACGACGGCTTGCATCGGTGGTAGCAGGGCTGCAAGCGCCCGGATGGCCGTCGACTTGCCCGTGCCGCGATCGCCGAGTACGAGAACCCCGCCGATCGTCGGATCGACCGCCGTGCAAATCAACGCGAGCTTCATTTCGTCTTGGCCGACGATGGCGGAAAAGGGAAAAACCGGCCGATGGGCGCTCTGCATTGGAATCCTTCGTGACGCTCCGTGAGTTTCGCAAGACGCGCACATTGGCACAAACGGCTGCGCCGCGCCAACCAGGATTCCCCGGACAGGCTATACTAGTCGGCTGGATATCAAAATCATGAATTCTCGCGAACATTCTCACGCCAACTTGCGCGGTATTTCTTTCATGATCGCCGCTGTTTTCATCTTCTCCGTCATGGATGCGCTGATGAAGCGGCTCTCTGCCCATTACAGCCCGGTGCAGATCGCCTTCCTGCGGAGCCTTTCCTCATTTCTCTGTCTCATTCCCGCAGTCGCGTGGCAGCGTTCCTGGGCGAATCTGCGCGTGTCCGCTCCCCTGCTCTACATGTTCCGCGCTTTCTTGGGCGTCGTCATGTTGGCGAGCTTCGTCTTCGCCGTCCACCGTTTGACGATGGCCCAGACCTATTCGCTGTTCCTCGCCGCGCCCCTCTTGATGACCATTCTATCGGTGCCGATCTACGGCGATCGGGTGACGGGCCGACGCTGGTTGGCCATCGCCTGCGGCTTGGCCGGCGTCTTGTTGATTTTGCAGCCGTGGGGCAGCGGCGCCTTCTCCCTGGTGGCTGCGGCAGCAGCGGCAATTGCGACCATTTGTTATTCGCTGAGCGCCTTGACGGTAAGATCACTCGGTCGCAACAACACCAGTCTATCGATGGTGTTTTGGTATCTCGCGATGGTGGCCGTCGGTTCCGGCGTCTTTGCCTATCACGACTGGCAGCCGATCGAAGCGGGTGACTTCAAGTGGCTGGCAGCCATCGGTGTGTCGGGCGGGCTCGGGCAACTCTGGCTCACCGAAGCGTTCAGACGTGCGCCGCCTTCGGTGGTCGGTCCATTCGAGTACACCGCGATCCTCTGGGCCTTCGCCATCGATTGGATCTTCTGGGCCGCCTCGCCTTCCGTCACACTCATCATCGGCGCCGGTATCGTCGTCGGCAGCGGCATCGCCGTCGTGTGGGATGAGCATCGCCTGGCAGAGCTCGCCGCAAGCCCCGCCTATCCCCCGCCGTGACACCCCGAAGGCCCGCCCTGACGACGGGTTATAAACGCCCGGTGACCACCAGCACCAAGAGCACGATCAACACCAAGCCCAGGCCACCGCTCGGGTAGTACCCCCAGGCACCGCTGTAAGGCCAGGTCGGTAATGCACCCACGAGCAGCAGCACCAACAGGATGAGTAATATCGTGCTTATGGACATCGCAGGCTCCCTTGGAAGATTCAAGTGTGGAATTCAAGGAAACATTAAGTGCCCGCGCAACGCTTATCCGTCAGGGAGCCACGGGACCCCTTGTAGGGGCGCTCCTACTGGAGGCCATCGACTATTCGGTTTTATCAATCGCAGCCCGGCTCGGCAACCGGCGTGACCACCACCAATAAAAAGGCAAGCCGGCCAGCAACACGATGACCCCTTCCAGCGCCTGGTGCGGCGCCGCCACGAAGGTGTTCATCAGCAGCGCGACGGTCACGATCAAGAACAAAGCGGGGACCAGCGGATAGCCGAGTGCACGATAGGGCCGGGGCGCGTCGGGGAGCTTGAATCGAAACACGAACAACGACGCGATGGAGAGACCGTAAAAAGCCCAGGAGACGAAAATAACGGAATCCGTGAGCGAATCGTACGATCCGGAAAGCGTCAATACGCTACCCCAGGCCGCCTGTGCCACGATCGCCCGCGCAGGCACGCGCGAGCGCGGCGAAATCCTTGCCAGCGCAGCAAAGAACAACCCATCGCGGGCCATCGCAAACGGGATGCGTGAATTGGCGAGCACGCTGGCGTGCAGGGAACCGAAGGAGGAGACCATCAGGGCAACCGCCGTCAGTGACACGGCCAGCGGTCCCCAAAACTGCCGGAGCACCTCGGTGGCCACGGAGGAAGAAGTGGCCACGCTGGCAATCCGTTCCGGTGACAACGCATAAAAGTAGGCGATGTTGACGAATAGATAAAGCGCCCCCACCACGAGCATGCCGCCGAGGAAGGCACGCGGCATGTTCCGCTGCGGGTCGCGGATCTCGCCGGCGAGCGGCGCGACGTTGTTCCAACCATCGTAGGCCCACAACGCCCCGAGCATTGCCGCGCCGAAGCCCGCAATGCCGCCGCGCGCGCTGCCGGCAACCCCTTCGCACATCCCGCCCACCCCGCTGGCGCTGAAATGGGCCCAGCTACCGGAGCCGAAGGCGAATGCCGCGACGCCCACGCCCACGACGAGCACCACTTTGGCCACGGTGACGACGAGAGCGGTACGGCCGCCGGCCGCAACCGACGCGCAGTTGATGAGTGCGACCACCCAGATTGCGCTGAGTGCAATCAGCGTCAAGCCGGTGACGCCATGAATCCGCCACTCTTCAAGGGCACCGCCGAGCGCGACATTCATGAATATCGCAAAGCCCACGGCGAGCGCCGCCTGAGATCCGGCGCGCGCCACCGCAAATACCATCCAGCCATACAGAAATCCCACCAGCCGCCCGTAGGCCCGGCGCAGGTACACATAATCACCTCCCGCCTGAGGCATCATGGCCGCAATCTCCGAGTAGGAGAAAGTGCCGGCCAGCGACAGCAATCCGGCGACCACCCACACCGCGAGCACCGTCTTGGGATCCCCAACGTTGCAGGTCATCACCCGTGTCTTCAGGAATACGCCGGTGCCGATCATGTTGGCAACGTTGACCGCGACCGCCGCCCAGGCGCCCATACCCCTCAGCAGTTGCGGCTCACCAGCGGTCTCGGCAGTCATTCGCGTAGTATCAACGATATGCAACCCGACTACACCCGAATCTGGCCCTACGTTTTCGCAGCGCTCGTGCTGTTCGTCATCTATCGCCGGCTGCGACGCAGCTTCGGCCGTCAACCATGGAGTCCGGTGCGGATGTGGATCCGTCTGGGGCTGCTGGCCATCGTGGGCGTGAGCCTGGCGCCGACGCTGTTGCGCTCACCCGGCTTCTTTCTTGCCGGGATCTGCGGCTTGGCGGCGGGTGTCGGCCTGGGCGCCTGGGGAGCGGCGCACACCCGTTATCAGCGCACAGCCGAAAGGCTGTACTACATCCCGCACACCTATACTGGAATCCTCGTGACGCTGCTCTTCTTGGGACGCCTCATCTACCGCATGGTGATGCTATCGTCGGCGACGCCGCCTCCCGGGGATCCGCCGGCATTCGGCACACCCGACGCGTACCTCAACACCTCTGCGATGATGACGAGCCCTTTGACGATCGGTTTGTTGTACGTGCTGGTCGGCTACTACGTTTATTACTACGGCCGACTTCTGTGGAAGGTCAAACACATCGCCCCGGAAGACATCGAGGTCGAAACGACCTCATCCGCAACTTGAACTTGAATGCCGCGGAAACTCTTCCGGGTGATGACTATTTTATTTCACTTCGAATATTTTCATTTTGCCAGGAACAACAACGCATAAGTGGCCAAAGCCATGCCGACCAAGAGTATGTTGCTGCCCCAGAATGCTACTTTTCCGACCATCGCAATCTCCTCAAAAATTTCCTTCAAACCCCGCGTTTTTTACATTTCACGGCTGTCCCGGAAGATGGGGGCGCAAACTAACATTTCCAGAGAAGGTGCAAGGCACTGATGCGTCACAATCTGTGCGGATTGCCGAGGCGTGGATATCCGTTTTATAATTGACTGACCAGTCATTCATTTATTTATCTGAACATGGCCAAACCCTTGAGCGATCAAAAGCGCCTCGCGATCTTGGACAGTGCAATCCGATTGTTCGCCGAGGGCGGAATTTGGACCACGCCGACGTCAGCCATTTCAGCGGCAGCGGGAGTCGCCGGCGGCACGCTGTTCACCTACTTCGCTTCCAAGGATCTCCTCGTGTCGGCGGTCCACCAATCGCTGCGCCGCGAGATCGCCGATGTCTTGTTATCGGCGTATCCGCAGGCGGCCGATGCCCGCGTGCGTTTCCGGCATCTTTGGGATCGCTACGTGCACTGGGGAGTGTCCCATCCGGAGAAGTTCAGGGTGCTCGAGCAGCTTCAGGCATTCGACCCATCCGGTGCCCGGAGCCCTCTCTCGGGATTGCGCGAGTTCGCAGAGATCGAGCGCCTGGCCAAGGACAGCATCCGCAAGAAGCGCATCCGCAATCATGCCCTGCCCTATATCGCCGCCGCCATGACGAGTCTGGCGGGCACCACCATCAGCTTCGTCGCGCGCAACAAGAATGGCCGGATCGACTACTCGAGCGCGGGATTCGAGATTTTCTGGTCGGGAATATCCGCCTGACCGCAGCGCATGGCGTTCAGTGCATGCCGTTCACACCTGCCGCTCACTGGCCCGTTTTGATCCGCGTCCACGCGCGCGTCCGCAGTCGCTCGTAGTCGGGCGTGATTTCCGCCGGCAGATACAGTTTCGCGCGCACCGCAGGAGGCGGGTAGACCGCCGGGTCCTCCAAGATCGCCGGCTTCACGAAGGGCCGGGCCGCCAGGTTATCGTTGCCGTAATCAAGTTCATTGGTGATGTCGGCGATCACCTGCGGCTCCAGGAGATAGTTCAAGAACTTGAGTGCGGCCTCGACATGCGGCGCGGATACCGGGATGAGAAAGGCGTTATAGGCAATATTGGAGCCCTCCTTCGGCAGGATGAATCCGAGATGAGCGCCGGTGCCGTCCTCGCGCGCCGTCTCCTGCGCCACCGTGTAGTCGCTCGACCAGGCGATGGCCACGCAGATCTCCTTCGAGGCCAGCTGATGCCAGTACTCGATGGAATCGAACTGCCGGATGTAAGGGCGCACCGCCATGATGACCCGCTCCGCCGCCTCCAGGTCCTGGGGTCGCTGGGAGTTCGGATCGAGATGCAGATACGCGAGCGCCAGCTGAATCACATCCTCCGGCGAATCCAGGAACGTCACGCCGCAGTCCGACCACTTCGCCATCAGCTTCGGATCGAAGATCATTGCCGAACTGTCCAAAGGGGCACCCGGCATGCGTGCCTTGATGAGATCGACGTTGTATGCAATGCCGTTCATCGAATGAAGATATGGCACGGCGTAACGGTTGCCGGGATCGGCGCCGGACTGCACGGCGAGCACCGCCGGATCGAGATTCTTCCAGTTCGGCAGTTTGCTGCGATCCAGAGGCAGATACGCGCCGGCGCGTATTTGACGACCGTAGAAGCTGGTCGTGGTGCTGACGAGATCGTAGCCGGAGTGGCCGGTCATGAGCGTCACTTCCAGCGTCTGGTTGGAGTCATAGACGCCGGTCACGACCTTGATGTGCGTTCGTCGCTCGAATTCCGAAATGGTGTGATGGCCGATGTAGTCGGGCCAGTTGTAGAGATTCAAGGTGGCTCCCTCGCCGGACTGCGCGGTCGGATCGCGCTGCGCGCTCGGCGAGGTGCCGCCGCAGCCGCTCAGCCAGAGTGCCGCTACGGCGACTGCGGCCCGCCTAAACACGCTCGAGTTCAGCGGCGATCCACTCATGGAATTGGCGAATCAGGTATTCCTCCGGCATGACCACGCCACCCACGTGCGGCACCGCCTTGAGGCCGCGCTGATTGAGCTCGCATACCTCGGCGTCCTCGGTCATGACGAGATCGGTGAATTCGATGATGTTGCGCATGTCGAAACGCGGATGTGCCAGCGTCTCCCGCGAGAACAGATACTCGACCTTGAGTTCGGTCCGCTCTGGGCCGAGGGGGCGCAGTCGCACCACCCGGACGTAGTCGACATGGCCGACGATGAACACCGAAGGCAAGGCCGTCATGTACAGCGCGCCCTCCTTGCGGACCTTCTCGCTCAATGGAAACGGTACGCCGGTGACCTGGCCGTCCAGGGACCAGGTGCTGGCATCCGTTCGCAACCCGCCCTTGAACTTAGGGTGAGGGTCGGCGGCATGGTGCGCCCAATTCGGATCATCGCGCTCATCCATGATGCCGCGGCCATAAATGGGCACGAGCTGCGACAGCTTGGGATGCACGGCCGGGCAGTGCAGACACTCATTGTAGTTTTCCCAGAAGATCTTCCAGTTGCACTGAATCACCTTGTCGAGAACGTGACCGGTGGTGAGCTCCTCCAACGGCCATGCGTCGAAACACTGCGGCAACGGATCGAAGCTCGGCGCAAAGGGCGGCGGATGCTCGCTCAAAGTGACGAAGACGAAGCCGCGCCACTCGTGAACGGGCACCCGGTAGAGCGGATAGTCGGCGACCTCGAAGCCCTCCGCATGCCGCTTGGAGCTCGTGCGCAGCAAGTCGCCCTGCAATGAGTAGGTCCAGGCGTGGTAGGGACAGACGATGGCGCCGGTGCGCAGCACGCCGGAGTTCTCCGGACATAGTGCCGCACCGCGATGGCGGCAGGTGTTGTGGAAGCCCTGCAGCACCCCGTGCTCATCCCGCACCAGCATCAGCCGTTGATCGCCGAGTTCAAAGGTGCGATAGGCCCGCGGCAGGGGCACCTCGCTGGAACGCCCGACATAGATCCAGTGCCGGTACCAGATCCGCTGCAATTCGAGTTGGTGCCGGCCGGTATCGAAGTACGCCTCCGCCGGCAGACCGCGGGTCAGCACAGTCAAGCCGTTGTACTGTTTCTCCGTTGCGTCTGGCGTCGTCCGCATAGCCCCTCCGGAACCTTCGCTTGTTCTCAAACCCGCATGAGTGCGCCCTTCGGATCGTAAGCCGCTCCAGCCAGGCGGGTCGCCCGATGACGCTCACCGATGATCTCGATCTCGAACCCATCCGCCGCGCAAGCGAGGGCGGTCGGCACATAGCCCAAGGCCAGCGAGGCACCCACCCGGTGGCCGAAACCGCCCGAGGTCACCCACCCGATCACTTTATCATCATGCCAGATCGGCTCATCGCCCAGCGCGTCGGCATCGGTGGCATCGATGCTGAAACCCACGAGCCGCAGAGCACCCCCGCTCTCCTTTTCCTCCAGAGCCGCGGCCCTGCCGATGAAGTCGGGTTTGCTGAAGTCGACGAAGCGGCTCAAGTTCGCTTCAGTGGGACCGTAAATCGGCCGGTATTCGCGGGCCCAAGTGCCGAAGTTCTTCTCGATGCGCATGGCATTGAGCGCGCGGCCGCCAAACAGCTTCAGTCCGAAATCCCGGCCGGCGACGGTGAGCGAGTCGTAGAGCGCGCGCTGATAGTCGGTGGTCACCCACATCTCGTAGCCCAATTCGCCGGTGAAGGAAACCCGGCCCACGTAGGCGGGAACCATGCCCACCGCCATGCGCCGGAACGACATGAAGGGAAAGGCCGCCGTCGACAGATCGTCACGCACCAAGCTTTGCAGCAGGTCCCGCGACCGAGGTCCTGCCACCGAGAGGCCCACATACTCCATGGCGCAGGGCCGCACCGTCACACCGGCCGGCGGCAGATGCTGCTCGAACCAGCGCATGTAAAAGACCTCGGCCGCATAGGTGCCCACCAGGAAGAAATGATCGTGCGTGAGGCGGCACATCGTAAAATCGCCGATCAATTTGCCGCGCTCGTTCAGCATGGGAGTGAGCGCGATACGGCCTACTTTCGGAACGGCGTTGGCCATGATCTTGGACAGCCACTCTGCCGCCCCCGGGCCGCGCACGTCGAACTTGCCGTAATTCGAAATCTCCAGCAAACCGACGCCGTCGCGCACCCCCGTGCACTCCAGGCCCACATGCGGGTGCGCGTTGGAGCGCCGGAAACTCACATGGTCAACGGCCTCCTCCTTCGAGGGCGCGAACCAGAGCGGGTGCTCGAGGGCGCAATAATCGCCGAACACCGCATGCGCCTCGCCAAGTTTCTCGTAGATCGGCGTGGTGCGCAGCGGCCGCGCAGCCGGCAACTCCTCGTTGGGGAAACGGATGCTGAAGCGGCGGGAGTAATTCTCGCGCACCTTCGCGTTGGTATAGGCGAGCGTGGTCCAATCGCCGTACCGCGCCACGTCCATACCCCAGACATCGGCACCGGGATCACCGTTCACCATCCACTGCGACAGGGCGAGACCGACACCGCCGCCCTGGCTGAACCCCGCCATGACGCCGCAGGCCACCCAAAAGTTCGTAAGGCCGCGTACCGGCCCGATCAACGGGTTGCCATCCGGTGCAAACGTGAAGGGACCATTGACGATTTTTCTGATGCCGGCGCTCTCCAGTGCCGGAAAATGCGCAAATCCCAATTCCAGACTCGGCGCAATTCTCTCGAGGTCGTTCGGCAACAGGTCCTGCCCGAAGTCCCACGGCGTGGTGACTTCCGACCAGGGCACCCCGGCGCGCTCGTACGTGCCCATGAGCATGCCGGCGCGTTCCTGACGGATGTAGATCTCGCCCTCGAAATCGATGGCGTGCAGCTGTTCCTTCTTGCCGACCAACTCGGGCATGTCGCCGGTGATGAGGTACTGATGTTCCATCGCCAGCACGGGCAGCTCGATGCCCACCATACGCCCGACCTCGCGCGCCCACAGCCCCGCGGCATTGACGACGTGCTCGGCATGGACGTTGCCGTGGTCGGTGATCACGTCCCAGCTGCCGTCGATTCGCTGCGTAAGATCCGTGACCCGGGTCTGACGCACGATCTCGGCGCCGCCGATTTGCGCGGATTTCGCGTAGGCGTGAGTCACGCCATAGGGATCGACATGGCCCTCGATGGGATCGTACATCGCACCCAGGAAATGCGTCTTGTCCATGAGGGGGAACAGCTTGGCGGCCTCATCCACCGACAGCATCTCGAGCTCCATGCCGAGATAACGCCCGCGTGCCTTGGCCATTTTCAACCAATCCAAGCGCTCACGGGTGCCGGCCAGCATGATGCCGCCGGTGATGTGCACGCCGCAAGACTGTCCGGAAATCTCCTCGAGTTCCTTGTAGAGCCGAATGGTGTATTGCTGCAGCTTGGCGACATTGGGATCGCCGTTGACCGTGTGCATGCCGCCCGCGGCGTGCCAGGTCGAGCCCGAGGTCAATTCGGCACGCTCGATCAACAACACATCCTTCCAGCCCGCCTTGGTCAGATGATAAAGAACGCTGGCGCCGACGACGCCGCCGCCGATCACCACCACTTTCGCGTGGCTCTTCATAAAAGCTCCCGATACGACAATTTAAGGAAAATCGCGCGCGCAACGCACGCGATCAGTCATTGGAAACAGCCAGGTGAAGGGCTGCCGATTGCTTGCCGCTGTCCGATCCGGTACCGGTGCGTGTGCCAAAGCGCTCGATCAGCCAGGAACGAAACAGCGCGATGGCCGTGTCGCTCAAGGCTTCCGGATGGGTGGTCAGATAGTAACCATAACCATCATCCAAGCTCTCCTCGAACGGAACCGCCAATTGCCCGGAGCGGATGGTGTCGCCGAAGAGCGTGCCGTCGAGCAGTGCAATACCCTCACCGGAGAGCACGTACTGAATCGCCAGCACTGCGGTGTCGAACACGAGACCGCGCTCGACGTTGAGCGCGCCCAGATGGGCCTGGCGCGCGAACTCGATCCAAAAATGGTGGCGCGGCAGGTCGGCAATGCGCACGTGGATCAATTCATTGGCGGCGATGAAATCAGCGAGGCTCTTACCCTGGTGCCGGGCTGCGACGCTGGGGTGACACAGCAGCCGAAGCCGTACGGGCCAGAGGAGGTCGCTCACCCGCTCAGTGACGGTCGGTTTCGAATACACCACCGCCACGTCCACATCTCCGGGCGGCGGTCCCACCCCATAAGGACTCACCAGATCAATCTCGACCTCGGCTGCGGCACGCTTGAAGTCGCGCAGGATCGGCACGGCCAGATGGACCGCAAAGCTCGGCGGCATTTGCACCCGCAAGGTCCGGATATGGGTGGCCGTGTCGTTTCGAATGTCGTCGAGTGCATATTCCAACCGATCGAAGGACTTCATCACCGCGGGCAGCAGGGTCTGGCCCGCCTTGGTCAGCACCAGGGAATGAGGCCGGCGCTCGAACAGCTGGGCGCCAATCAGCTTCTCGAGGGCGATCACATGGCGCGACAAAGCGCTCTGCGAGATCAACAGCGCATTGGCGGCGGCGGTGAAGCTCGAGTGGCGGGCCACGCCTTCGAAGGCGCGCAGCGCGTTCAACGGCAGCCAGCGTCGATCGAGCAGGGTCTTGGGCATGCCGTCAGTCCCTAGGGAGACCAGGCCTTGGTGTAGCCGGTGGCCCGCCGCTGATCCTCGACGATGGTGCGTGAGGCCATGTACAAATGGTAGGCGGCCCATAAGCCCGTGGGGGCGAGACACAGCAGCGCCGACCGCAGCGATGCGGCATCGGTGGCATGAGCGCCTGCGAACCAGTCGGAGAGTGCGCCGACCACCCAGGGAGCCACGATGAGATTCAGGATATTGGCCACCAACAGCGAGATGGCAATGAACATATTGCGCATGTGGCAGGGCGATAAGTTGTTGAGCAACCCGAAACACGGCCCGATATAGAAATAAATGGCCGGTATGAAAATGCAGAACATCAGCTGGCAAAGCCACAGCGAATGCGTCGCATAGGCAATCATCGACGGAA
>Ga0116230_10005635_pt1 | contig 12286 bp, 9 predicted proteins | sample S1TSphfallax_3_FD_88678 | JGI IMG/M metagenome (GOLD analysis project Ga0116230, IMG submission 88678) | Host-associated microbial communities from peat moss isolated from Minnesota, USA - S1T2_Fd - Sphagnum fallax MG | ecosystem: Host-associated > Plants > Peat moss > Unclassified | place: USA...
CACCATTACCGAGATCAAGCACAAGGTGAACGTCAACACCTTGGAGCAGCTGGCCGCCAAACATCTGGACCTGAACGAGATCGGGCTCTGCAACCTCAGCCTCGACCGGGCGGTCGCCTTCGATCCCTATGCCGATATCCCTGGCCTCGGCGGCTTCATCCTGATCGACCGCCTGACCAATGCGACGGTGGCCTGCGGCATGATCCGCTTCGCCCTTCGCCGGTCCCACAACATCCATTGGCAGGCGCTAGATGTCTCCAAGGCCACCCGCGCCGCGGCGAAGCAGCAAAAGCCGGCGGTTCTGTGGTTCACGGGCCTGTCGGGCGCCGGAAAATCGACCATCGCCAATCTGGTCGAGAAGAAGCTGCTTGCCGAGGGGCGCCACACCTATCTGCTCGACGGCGACAACGTCCGCCACGGCCTGAACCGGGACCTGGGCTTTACGGACGCCGATCGGGTGGAGAATATCCGCCGGGTGGGCGAGGTGGCGCGGCTGATGGTCGACGCCGGCCTGATCGTTCTGGTCAGCTTCATTTCGCCGTTTCGCGCCGAACGCGATCTGGCGCGCAGCCTGTTCGAGGCCGGCGAATTCCTGGAAGTCCATGTCGATACGCCTCTGGCCGAGGCCGAGCGGCGTGACGTGAAAGGCCTGTATAAAAAGGCCCGCGCCGGCCAGCTCAAGCATTTCACGGGCGTCGACAGTCCTTACGAACCGCCCGCGAACCCCGAAATCCACATCGATACCACTGCGCTATCCCCCGAGGCGGCGGCGGAGCGGGTGGTCGCGCGCTTGCGCGACACCGGCGTGGTTAGCCATGATTAGGTTATCTGCGTCATCTTGAGCCGAGCCGGTCTTGAGGTTTCGGCTCGCAAACATCCTCAAAATCCCAGATGCTCCCGCAAAGACCGTCGGTTCAGGCGGCATTGGCGCGTGGGAGGGCGTAATGGACAAACACAGTCTGATCCGGGAACTGGAGCATCTGGCCAGGCTAGATACCCGCGAAATCCCTTTTACGGACAAGTTCTCCTTCATTTCCGCCTTTGTGGCGCGTCGCACGGAGACAGTGCATTCGATCTCCATGCCGGTCGCCGGCCTCTTGGTGGTGCTGGAGGGCCTGAAGACCGTGATCTGGGCCGGTCGCACCTTTCACTATGGTCCAGGCCAAGCCTTCGCCCTGCCCGAAGGCGCCTACGTGGACGTGATCAATGAGCCCGATCCCAAGACGGGAATGTACCGGGCCTTTCACTTGGGCTTTTCGGCGGCGCTTCTGGAGATGGCCCGGCGCAACTGGTCGAAGCTTGCGGCCGACGCAGTCGTGCGGGACCCGACGGTGGAGATGACGCCGGCGCTATGCTCCGCCGTCCTGCACACCAGTCACGCCCTGTCCGGGGAGGGCGGCGCCTCGTCTCGGGTGATCGATCACCGCCTGTTGGAGGTGCTGCTGATTCTGGCGGAGGCGGGCGCAGCGCCCTTGCGTCCCGACATCCGCACCTGCTCCATGACCGATGCGGTGCGCGCGGTGATCCGCCAGGCGCCCGGCCGGCCTTGGGAGGTCACCGACGTGGCTCGCCAACTCCGCACCACAGATCCTACCCTGCGCCGAAATCTACGTCAGGAGGGGACCGGTTTTCGCCAGATCTTGGCGGAAGAGCGGATGCGCGCCGCCCGAATGCTGCTGCTGGAAGGCCGCGTGACCGTCGCCGAGGCGGCCCAGACCGGCGGCTATACGTCGCTGTCGCACTTCTCCAAGCGGTTTCAGAGCGTCTATGGACACCTGCCGTCGGAACTGCCCGCTAATCTGGGCGAAACCGACGCGGCGTGACGTCTGCAACCTGCCGCCGCCGGTCAGTTTGATCGAAGCCGGCGTTATAATGATCGTTCTGGGCGTGTAAGCCTAGCAAGCCTATGCCATCGTCTTTCCTAAGAGATAAGAAATTTGGGGGAGGCGGATGGCAAGATTTTCTGCCGCCGTTTTGCGTCTGCTGGGCGCGACGGTTATCACTGCAGCGCTACATGTTCCTGCAGTTGCTCAGTCTAAACTTAATGTTAGCCTAGAGGAACTGACCCGTGCGGGCAGATTGCCGGTTTATACGGCGTTTTGCATGCCCAAGGACTCAGGTCTGAAGCCCGAGGATAAAAGTCCGGGCCTCGACTGGTCCGCCGGTCCGGCGGGGACCAAGTCGTATGTGGTCATCTCCATCGATCCGGACGTGACGACCGACCTCTCGCTGATGAACAAGCCGGGCGTGACCATTAAGGCCGACTCGCCGCGCCAGAACATCTACCACTGGGCGCTGATCGACATCCCGCCCGATGTTCACCGCCTAGCGCCGGGCGACGACGGCGATGGCTTCATTCCGGGCGGAAAGCCGATCGGCCCGGCCAAGGTCGGCGTACGGGGCGTCAACGACTACTGGTATCTGTTCAACAACCCCAAGGCGGCCCCGGCCATGCACGGGCCGTACGGCGGCTATGACGGTCCCTGTCCGCCCAACAACGACGAGCGGGTGCACAACTACCGCTTCCTCGTCTACGCCCTGGATATACCCACTCTGCCGCTCAGCGGCGCCTTCTTCGCACCGGCCGTGCTGAAGGCGATGCAGGGGCACATTCTGGCCGAGGGGGAGGCGGACGCCATGTTCACCTTCGACGGCAAATAGCGCCGGCGCATCCGCGCCCTGCGTGGGGGCGATGCGCCTATCCAAAACCGCATCCGACCAGATCACGCCGAGCTTGGCCGGCGGCGGGACAGCTTTGCCCAAAACGGCCAGCCAAAAACATAAAGAGGGGAAACCAAATGACCATGTCCAAGACAATAAAGACCTTTAAGTCCATAATGTTAGCGGGCGTGGCCGCGGTTGGCCTGGCGGCGTCTGCGGTGGGCGCGCGGGCTGCGTCCCTGCCCGACACCATCACCACGCCCAAGGGATTGAACCTCGGCAGCACCAGCTTTTTCGACGGTTTCGGGCGTCAGACTCCGGGCTTCTCCTTCATCGAATACGACCGCTATGAGAATGTGAACGAGATCGACGGCCCGACCGGCGAGCCCAATCCGCTGTTCAAGGACACGCAGATTCGCGTCTATGTGGCGCTCAGCCAGCTGATCTACACCAGTCCCTATACTCTAGGCGGCGGCCATCTCGCCTTTTCCGCCGCCCTGCCGATCGTCGACTACGCCAAGTCCACCTTTGCACCGAGCAGCGAAGTCAAGCTGGCCAACAATGGTACAAATATCGGCGATCTGGTCTGGGGGCCGATCTGGCAATCGCCCGTCTATATGAAGGACGGCCATCCGTACTTTGTCTGGCGGCTTCAGTTCATCATCGGGTCGCCCACGGGCGCGGTGAACCCCAAGGTGGGCATCAATCAGGGCGTCGGCTATTGGTACGTGGCCCCCCATGTCGCCGCGTCCTTTACGCCGACCCCCAAGCTCGAGTTCAGCACCCGCTTGAATTATGAGTACAATTTCCCGGGTTCGACCTTCTCCGATCCCCCGCCGATCCCCCATCTGATCTATAGGAACGGCCAGGCCGGCCAAATCATCTATGATAACTTCACCGCGTCTTACGAGGTCGTCCCGAAGCTGAATGTCGGCTTGGATGGCTTTTTGCTGTTTCAGCTCAATCCAGACAAGACAAACGGGCAGGATGTCCCCAAATCGCTTCGCAATGACCTCTATATCGGGCCGGGGCTGCATTATGTGTTCGACCCGGCGGACTCGATCAATTTCAATACCTATCTGCGCATCATAAACAATAATGATAGCTCAGGTCCGAAAGTGAACATTCAGTATATTCACCGGTTCTAGGAGGCGCTTGCCTTTTCATCCCCCGGACTCGTTCCGGGGGGGCATGGCGTGACGTTTAAGCCTCGGAATGGCTGCCAGTTCCTGCGGAATTGTTGCGGCCATTTGCCGGGCGCCAGGTCTGATAGCCATTTGGCAGCTGATACGTCGCGCCATGGATGCCCAGAACACGTCCGGGCAAGACGGAAAGAGAGGGCTTCGTCGGGGTTAATCTCGCCACCTCCGTAACCTTTCGACCTCACCATACGTAAGGCTAGAGCGGCGCTATCGGGCGCCGCGCCTTTAAGTTAGCCTCGAACCCATGGCCGCTATCGACTCGCCCCATGTGATCGCCCCCACAAAGCCCGCGAAACCCAAGCGCGAGGTGATCTACCGCCATCGGCTGTGGGTCCGTATCGCCCACTGGCTGAACGCTTGGTTCCTCTTGGTCTTGCTGATGAGCGGGCTACAGATCTTCAACGCCCACTCCGAACTGTATTGGGGCGCTCAGGGCTTCGAAATCTTCCCGAAAGTCATGAGCATGCACGCGGCCCACACCGTCAGCGGGCGCATGGTGGGATTGACCACCGTGTTTGGCCACCGGTTCGTCACCACCGGCCTGTTTGGATTGTCGACGATTCACGGCGATCCCGTGGGCCGCGGCTTTCCCGCCTGGATCACCCTGCCGAGTTGGCAGGATCTGGCCACGGGGCGACGCTGGCACTTCTTCTTCGCTTGGCTGTTTGTGCTGAACGGCCTGGGCTACGTACTCTGGAGCCTGTTTAGCCGCCATTTTTCCCGCGACCTGATCCCCACGGGGGGGGACTTGCGCGGGATCGGGCGATCGATCCTCGATCACATTCTCCTGCGTCATCCCAAGGGCGAGGCGGCCAAGCGCTATAATGTGCTGCAAAGGCTGGCCTATCTGATCGTCATGTTCGTGCTCCTGCCGCTGATGGTCCTGACCGGCATGACCATGTCGCCGGGATTGGATGCGGCCTTTCCCCAGCTTCTGTGGGTGTTCGATGGGCGCCAGTCGGCGCGCACGATCCATTTCTGTGTCGCCGGCCTGATCGTGCTGTTTTTCGTCATTCACATCGTCGAGGTGATCCTGGCGGGCCCTTTGAACGAGCTGCGCTCCATGATCACCGGCCACTATGCCGTGCCCCCAGATCACAAGGCGGCCGATCCCCATGGCTAATCTGATCACGCGCCGCAACGCCCTTATCGGCGGCGTGGGCGCCGGCGGTCTGCTGCTGAGCGGCTGCGACCAGCTGTCCCATTCGCCCAGCGTCAAACGGGTGCTGGATACGGCCGCGACCGTGAATTATCGCGCCCAGCGTCTGCTCCTGACCGCCAACGGGCCGCTGGCGCCGGAGTTCAAGCCCGCCGACATCGCGCCGACCTTCCGCGCCAACGGCAGCACCTATCCGGGGACGGACGAGTACAAGCGGCTGATGGACAGCAACTTCTCGACCTACCGTCTGGTGGTGGAGGGACTGGTGCATCATCCCTTGAGCTTCAGCCTCGACGATCTTCGCAAATTGCCAGCCCGCACCCAGATCACGCGCCACGACTGCGTGGAGGGCTGGAGCTGCATCGGCCAGTGGACGGGCGTTCAGCTCGGCCTGTTGCTGAAGGCCGCAGGCCTGGCGCCGGGCGCCGCCTATGTGGTGTTCCGCTGCGCCGACGACATGGGCGGCGGGTACCTCTATTACGAAAGCATCGACCTCGCCGACGCCTTCCACCCCCAAACGATCCTCGCCTACGCCCTGAACGGCCAGCCGCTACCCGTCGCCCACGGCGCACCGATCCGCCTCCGGGTCGAGCGCCAGCTCGGCTACAAACAGGCCAAGTACGTGATGCGCATCCAGGTGACCAACAGCTTTAAGGATATCGGCGGCGGCAAGGGCGGCTTCTGGGAAGACCAGGGCTATGCCTGGTATGCGGGGATTTGAGGACGATCTTTGAGCTACGATGTGTGCTTGATGGCGACGCGTTGGAGCTTGCGGAGTGTTCCAGCATGATAGGATCAGACCCTCTAATCCCGCTCATCCCCGCGAAAGCGGGGACCCAGGCTTTTGATTCGCCCGGTCTACAGGACGAGCGCGGGCATGTCTGAACCGGCGAGCCAGGGCAAACCTGGATCCCCGCTTTCGCGGGGATGAGCGGGATTAGGGAGGCTGATCGAAACTGATGACGAACTCACTTTTGTTGGCGCCGCATTAAGCGGATCAATTTCGCCGCTCCGACCGCCAGCGGCGAAAAATAAGCTGTGATCGCCGACTTGGCTTGATGGCGAAGCCAGGCTCCATTCAAGGCGACGCGTCCTTGCGGTGTATGTGTCGAACTCATCTCCCTCACCCCCGCGCCACAAAGCTATCCAACACCCGCTTCTCGCCCGCGTGATCGAACTCCACCGTCAGCTTGTTCCCCTCCACCCCCGTCACCCGGCCCGGACCGAACTTCTGGTGAAAGACGCGGTCGCCGCGCTTGTAGGCGCTGGCGCTGACGCCGGGATCTGAAGTCGCAACCAAGCGGCCTTCGCCTTCGATCGCCGGCTTGCGGCTGAAGCGGTCCGAAGGCGCCGCGGCGCCGCCGAAGCCCGTCTTGGCCTGGGCGCGCTGCCAGCCGGGCGAGGTGTAGCTCGATCCGCCGAAGCTAGACGGTTCGTCGAACCGGCTCTTGGCCTCCTGCATCCCTGGTCCGCCGCCGTAGTAGCCGGTCTCCGACGAGGGCTCGACGTTTGCCGGCGGTAGTTCGTCGACGAAGCGGGAGGGGAGCTGGGAGGTCCAGCGGCCATAGACGAGGCGGTTGGCGGCGAACGAGATCAAGGCCTCCTCGCGCGCGCGGGTGATGCCGACATAGGCCAGGCGACGCTCTTCCTCCAAACCCTTCTCGCCCTTGTCGTCCATGGCGCGTTGGGAGGGAAACACGCCTTCCTCCCATCCAGGCAGGAACACCAGGGGAAACTCCAGCCCCTTGGCGGCGTGCAGCGTCATGATCTGGACGGAGTCGTCAGACCCGCCGCGATCCAGATCCATCACCAGGCTGACATGCTCCAGATAGGACTGCAGCGTATCGAACGCCGCCATGGATTGGGTCAGCTCCTTCAGGTTCTCCAGCCGGGTCTGACTGGTCGGCCCCTTGTCGGCGCGCAGCATGTCGGTGTAGCCGCTCTCCTCCAGCACGGTTTCCGCCATCTGGGCATGGTGTTGCGTCGCCGCCAGCGCGCGCCAACGGTCAATGTCGCGCAGGAAGGTCGAGAGCGCGGTGCGGGTGCGGGCCGGCAGCTCGTCGGTGTTGACCAGGCCCCGCGCCGCCAGGGTGGCGGAGACGCCGTTCAGCCGCGCGACCGTCAGGAGCTTCTGCACGCTGGCGTCGCCGATGCCGCGCTTGGGCTGGTTGACGATGCGCTCAAAGGCCAGGTCGTCGTCTTCCGACTGGATCAGGCGCAGGTAGGCGTGGGCGTCGCGGATTTCGGCGCGCTCGAAGAAGCGCGGGCCGCCGATCACCTTGTAGGGGATGGCCAGCATCACGAACCGCTCTTCAAAGCTGCGCATCTGGAACGAGGCGCGAACCAAGACAGCCATGTCGCTGAACTTGCGTCCCGCGCGCCGCGCCCGCTCAATCTCGTCGGCGATCAGTCGGGCCTCGGCCTCGCCGTCCCACACGCCGAACACGCGCACCTTGTCGCCGCCTTCAGCCTGCGTCCACAGCGTCTTGCCAAGCCGGCCCTTGTTCGCTCCGATGAGCCCTGAGGCCGCGGCCAGGATATGGGCGGTGGAGCGGTAGTTGCGCTCCAGCCGGATCACCTTGGCCCCCGGAAAGTCCCGCTCGAACCGCAGGATGTTGTCGACCTCCGCCCCCCGCCAGCCATAGATCGACTGGTCGTCGTCGCCGACGCAGCAGATGTTTTTGCGGTCCTGGGCGAGGAGGCGCAGCCACAAGTATTGGGCGACGTTGGTGTCCTGGTACTCGTCCACCAGGATGTAGCGGAACCGCTTGTGATAGTCGGCCAAGACGTCTGGATGGCCGGCGAACAGGGTCAGGTTGTGGAGCAACAGATCGCCGAAATCGCAGGCGTTCAGAGTCCTTAAGCGCGCCTGATACTGGCCATAGAGGGCGACGCCCCGGCCGTTGGCGAAGCCTTCGCCCTCCGACGGCGGAACCTTGTCTGGAACCCACCCGCGGTTCTTCCACTGGTCGATCAGGCCGGCGAGATGGCGCGGGGTCCAGCGCTTGACGTCTATCCCCTCGGCCTCGATCAGCTGCTTCAGGAGCCGTTCCTGATCGTCGGTATCCAGGATGGTGAAGCTGGACTTCAGTCCGACCAACTCGGCGTGGCGGCGCAGGATTTGCGCCGCGATGGCGTGGAAGGTGCCGAGCCATCTGAGACCTTCGGCCTCCGACCCGATCAGGTGACCGATCCGCTCCCGCATCTCGCGGGCGGCCTTGTTGGTGAAGGTGACGGCCAAAAGCTCCCACGGCTTGGCCTTTCCCGTCGAGAGGATATGGGCCAGGCGCGTGGTGAGCACGCGTGTCTTGCCCGTTCCCGCACCGGCCAGCACCAGCACTGGCCCCTCGATGGCCTCCACCGCCGCCCGCTGTTCCGGGTTCAACCCGTCCAGATGCGCCGCGCCGCGCTTATCGACCCGCGCCAGATCGGAGATGCGCGGCCCTGACGCGGCCAGAGGCAGGTCGAACGGCGATGCGTCTTCCGACGACTCGTCTAGGGGGCTTGATAGCGGAGCGTGGGGCACGGCGGGGAGCGTCCTGATTCATCCGGCGGCCGCTGATCGCACGCGAGCTTAAGCGCGGCGCGAAGGGCTGAGTCGCCTCAGAACAGATGTAGCACGTCCGGGCGCGGACTTAAGGGGCGCGTGCTTCGAGACCCGACCAATCCGTCGGCTGGCCACGAGTCGGGATTTCGCCGGACAGCCAACACTGAGGTCGCAAGCGGAAGGGGCGTATATACGTCTGTTTACACGCGTGATGTCTGCGGATAATCTATGTCTCCGGTGAGATGGAGGTTTTCATGCGCTCGCAGCTGAGGAGGTGGGGTAATAGCTCGGCGGTGCGAATTCCAGCGTCCATCATGACGCTCGCTCACCTCAGTCCGGATCAAGCGGTCGATTTGCGCGTGGAGGCGGGCAAAATCATAATTGAGCCCATAACGGAGGTAACATACGATCTTGATCAGCTGCTCGCGCTCATGACTCCTGATACCTTTCCTGAAGACGTGGATTTCGGGCCGCCGCAGGGTGGTGAGCTTTGGTAAGCGTGGTCTATACGCCGCAACGGGGCGATATCGTCTGGGTTCAATTCGATCCACAGGCAGGTCATGAACAAGCGGGTCATCGACCGGCTCTCGTACTGTCGCCGGCCTCCTATAATGCTATGCGCGGCATGATGATCTGCTGTCCGATGACAAGCCGTATAAAGGGTTATGCCTTCGAAGTGGTGGTTTCCGTTTCGCCGCCGAGCGTGGTCCTGACGGATCAGGTCAAAAACCTCGATTGGCGTGCACGCCGCGCTGAATTCAAGGGCGTTGCGCCAAAAGCGGCATTATCAGAGGTCACCGCCAAGCTTAAGGCCCTCCTTGGTCTATGACCCCATGACCCCGCCAGCCTTGAAACCCCTCCTGATCACCGGCGGTGGGCGCGGCATTGGCCGCGCGACGGCGCTTCAGGCCGGCGCCCAGGGCTGGGCGGTTGGCGTCAACTATGTGGGCGACGCGGCGTCCGCTGAGGCGACAGTGGAGTCCATCCGTTCGGCGGGCGGACAGGCGATTGCGATCCAGGGCGACGTCGCGGTCGAGGCCGATGTGATCGCCATGTTCGAGACGGTGCAACACGCATTTGGTCCGCTGCAAGGTCTCGTCGTCAACGCGGGCGTCGTGGCGCCGCTGAGCAAGCTGGCGGATATGGAGCTGGCGCGGTTGAAGCGTATGTTCGACATAAATGTGCTAGGCGCCTATCTCTGCGCCCGGGAAGGCGCCCGGGCTATGTCTCGCGACCGAGGCGGTGTCGGCGGTTCGATCGTCCTCGTCTCGTCCGGTGCGGCGAGGCTCGGATCGCCGTTCGAGTTCGTGGACTACGCCGGGTCGAAGGGGGCGGTCGATACCCTGACCTTAGGCCTCGCCAAGGAATTGGCCGGCGAAGGCGTGCGGGTCAATGCGGTGCGCCCTGGCCCCATCCGCACCGATATCCACGCCAGCGGCGGCCAGCCTGACCGAGCGGAGCGCGTCGGCGCAACGACGCCGATGGGCCGCCCCGGCGAGGCGGAGGAGGTGGCCGAAGCGATCACTTGGCTCCTAAGCGACGCTGCGTCTTACGTGACAGGCGCCTTGCTGGATGTGACCGGCGGTCGTTGAGAGTCTTTACGCGCCCATACTGCTCAAACCGACCATGAGCAGGCCCAGGAAGATCAGAGCGCCGCCGATCGTCGAGCCTATGAACAGCAGCCCCATCCGCACCAACGTGCCGACCACGCTGGTGCGATAGACGCCGCGCATGTGGAAAAAGAGGTGAACGGGCGCGGCCAGCAACAGCAGTTGGGAATGGCCCTGCGTCACCTTGGAGAACAGCAGCGTCACGGCCAAGAGCAGGCCCGTCGCTGATAGAGAGTGAAGGCTGAAAATAGTGTGATCGAAGATGTAGAATTGCCGCTGGAACACGAAAATCAGGCTCAAGAGGACGGTGGCCAGCGGCAGGGTCAGGAAGGCGAACCGCTCGGACCATTGCTCCAGGACCAGCTTGAAGCGCTCCGGGTCTTCCAGGGTCTTCATCAATCTCATTTTCCACCACGACTTCACGTCTTCGCGCGCCTTGAGCGACTTTGCCGAGACCTTTGCTTTTGAGTCGCCAACGCCCACCGAAATATTGGCTTTGGATAGGGCGCCGCGCACGTCCGCCTGCTCCTCAGGAGACAGGTCCGAAAGGTTGTTGATGTGCTTTATTTTCTCGCTGAGCACCTTGCCATGATCATCAGTCGTGGTGGTGTCCACGGTTACACCGGGACTGCCGATGGAAGCGGCGAAAAAGACCGCGAGGAGCACCACCAGGAAAAGTCTCAAGGGCGGGATCTGGGGTGCGCGATGGCCGTCGAGGTAGGATCGCGTCAAATGGGCCGGCCGGCGGAACAGGTCGGGCAGGGTGCGCCAGACGCGGCCGTCGAAGTGGAACAGTCCCTCGAACACCTCAACGAGCAGCTTGACGATGGACCGATGGAACTCTTCCCCCGATTGGCCGCAGGCGTAGCACCAGGGTCCGAGCATGGGCGTGCCGCAGTTGGCGCAGGGCCCTTCATGGGCGGCGCCATGCGGTTTGCGCGCCTTGAAGCGAAAGAACCCGCCCACGCCTCCCGCCGCCGCGGTCTCAATCTCCGCCGACATGATTGCGCCCCCGCCATCGTCGTCTCATCGACGCCGTCGATCATACAAGGCCGCCGCGTTATGGCTAGCTCGAGCAGGATGGAGAAGATGGCCTACGTTCCCCCGCTTGCATCCCGCCCGGCCGGCGCCCATAACCTCGGGCATGAGCGACACAGCGCACCCCAAGCGCCTTCATATCAAGACGTTCGGCTGCCAGATGAACGTCTACGACAGCGAGCGCATGGCCGATGTGCTAGCGCCGATGGGCTATGTTGCGTCGGCGACGGCTGAGGATGCCGATCTCGTCATTCTCAATACATGCCATATTCGGGAGAAGGCGGCTGAGAAGGTCTATTCGGACCTGGGGCGGCTGAAGGTGCTGCGGGCTGAGCGCGAGGCGGCAGGCGCAGGGCGAATGACCATCGCCGTCGCCGGCTGCGTCGCGCAAGCCGAAGGCGCTGAAATTATGCGCCGCCAGCCGGCGGTCGATCTCGTGGTAGGGCCGCAGTCCTATCAGAGCCTGCCGGACCTGATCTCGCGCCTGGGCGGGCGCGAGCGTATAGCCGCCGACTTCGCCGCCGACGCCAAGTTCGACGCCCTGCCCAAGGCGCGCGCGGTCTCCGGCCCCGCAGCGTTTCTGACGGTGCAGGAGGGCTGCGACAAGTTCTGCACCTTCTGCGTCGTGCCCTATACCCGGGGTGCAGAATATTCTCGGCCCGTGGCGGCCATTGTGGACGAGGCGCAGCGGCTGGCGGATCAGGGCGTACGCGAGGTCACGCTTCTGGGCCAGAACGTCAACGCCTATGACGGCGCAGGTCCCGACGGCGCATCCTGGTCGCTGGCGCGGCTCATCCGGCGTCTAGCCGAGATCGATGGGTTGTCGCGCATTCGCTACACCACCAGCCACCCGCGGGACATGGGCGAGGACCTGATCGCCGCTCATGGCGAGGTCGAAGCCTTGATGCCCTATCTGCACCTGCCAGTGCAGGCGGGGTCGGACCGGGTTCTGAAGGCGATGAACCGCGCCCATACGGCGCAGAGCTATCTCGACCTTGTCGCCCGCATTCGCGCCGCCCGGCCCGATATCGCGCTGTCGGGCGACTTCATTGTCGGTTTCCCCGGCGAG
>Ga0116230_10005636_pt1 | contig 12286 bp, 9 predicted proteins | sample S1TSphfallax_3_FD_88678 | JGI IMG/M metagenome (GOLD analysis project Ga0116230, IMG submission 88678) | Host-associated microbial communities from peat moss isolated from Minnesota, USA - S1T2_Fd - Sphagnum fallax MG | ecosystem: Host-associated > Plants > Peat moss > Unclassified | place: USA...
CCCTATTTACACCCATTGCTTACAAACTGGGGGTACCTATTCATCTTTGTACTAATTAGATGGGGGCTGCACCTGCAGATTTTTTTTAAATTAGAAGGAGCCACATTGATTGAACCAGCATGAAAATTTCTAGAAATTTGGCACTCACTAACTTTGGCACATCTTCCCTTTGGCACTCCTTTACATTTGACATACACTGGTGTGGCTTGTGCCATTGGCCAGAGTGCAAACCATTTTATGTAATTTAATTGAATTTTCAATGATAAAAACTACTCAAAATTCAATGTCTCCCACACCTTAGGTATAAAAGTTTCCAAATCACCTTCATTAAATTGAAGGGTTTCCCAACAATACCAGTAGTGTGCTCAAATTCCCCTATAATTTTTTAATTCTGATTTTGAATGAAAAAATGTTTAATATTGAATAATTTCTCTATTCTAGGTAAAATTTATGACACCAACTTGGTGCACCCTACTCATTGAGGGCTTTCCAATGGTACCAAGAGAGCAGCAAGAGGAGGAGTGGTTTGGCAGATCTTGATGAACAAAACAAATAAAAACAGACAACCTTTACTTCAGTAGAGGCCAAACCACTATGAGATGAAGTTGAGGTGCTATTGGGAACACTCGAGGAACTTGGAGAAACCTTTGGGAACATTAGAAACACATTCTGTTCAATCCTTTTGATTATTGTAAGTACCAAAGCACACAGAATCTTGAGACCACACAAAATAGGGTGGCCCGATAAGTCGTCTATAAATATTGATTTTCAACAGGCATATTGTACGCAGGAGGTTGGCTTCTCGGTAGTGTGCCGGGTTGCTGTCCTGCCGGTCGAGAGATCGAACCCTTCGGATTGGCCGTGATGATAGTTTGGCACATCGAAAGGCAGACCTGCCCTTCATCATCTGATTACAGATGAAACTGTGCCTGCTGAGCCTTGTGGACAGTTTTTTGTACTTCTTTTGTCGATTCCAAACAATTGCAGTATTGTTGTAATCTTGATTTTTCTTTTCCTGGATTGGCAAAATTGTGCTGAGTTTCAGGTCTTCAGGTCTTTCAACTCTCCAAATGGGTCGTCTCTTTTGGTGCCTTGCTTGAGGCCTCTCCTCGTAGAGAGGATGTATGGCTGTATGGATTCTTTACATTTCTTGCTGTCTAATGTTGCATTAAGATATGGATGGGTTTTGGACTTGGATAGACCTGCTTGGATTTCTTTACTGTAATTGGAGGAAATGTAAATCAGCAAATTCCAGTGGGCCCTCCATTTTTTGAATCACCCTCATTTTTCAAAACCCGCCTATATTTTTCATATCTCCCTCCATTTTTTTTAGTTCCCCCTGCCCCCGCTCCTCCCCCATAAGAACGAGAGCGGGTCTTTGCCCTCGGCCATCAGCTTTACCCCACACTTTTCTCAATTGCTTTCAGATGTGTTTGTTAATCTCTCTTTTGACTGTTATCAAATCAATGTGGAGCAGTGGTTTTTTTTTTTCCAATTTTTTTGATGGAGATGAGGTGGTTTTAACCATAGGTTTGGATATCAACAAAATATGAAAGAAAAAAAATTTAAACATCTTGATATTTTTTGGCTATCCTATGTGGACCATGTATAGAAAGCTAGTGACTTAAAAAAAATCTTTTGAATTTTTTCTTTTTCTGATTTTCAGCGCTTTTTTCCAAAAGAATTATTGGATTTTTGACAAATGTTTGGTCAAAATTTCACATGGAGAATAAAAGGCTGATGAGGAGAGGGGTAGGCTGAGTGCATTTGACATTTTTGGGCTAGGGTTTTGAGAAAAAAATTCCAAGGGTTTTATTGCTGAAAATCCTTTTGTGTAGGGTAAAGCCCTAGGACCACAGCTTTAATAAAAGTAAGGGACCCCAAGGTGGGAGTCAAGTCAAGAGTTTGTCTCGAATTTTGGTGAAGCCCACCCATGGCTTTAATTGACGCAACACAAAATGGGAAATCTCACCCCACAAACAGAAAATCCTGCTTGAAAACTCCCAATTTTTCAGAACCATGTATAGAAAGAAATCTGGCGATCTTTCTTAAAATTGGTGGGATTATGGCCAGGCACATGATCTCAAAAAGCACATGATTTTAGCACTTTTAAAAAAATTAAAATATAGCATTTTGGCTATATATACCTTGGCACCCAAAAAAGGGCTGACAAAGAGAAGAAGCTTGCTTATGCAATCAACCATGGATGTTGCAAGCACTGATTAGCAGAAGGGCGATTGTCAGGGTTGAGATCTAACAACGGGAGAAGGAAATCCGAAAGTTCTTTGGCATCTCTTTCAGAGAAGCTGAAAGATTGCACCAGGCGTTGGTTGAGAGGACAATGGCCTACTTGTGTAGACTTGATGCGGCGGAGCTCTCCATTTTTGGTCAAATAGGCTCTGTAATTGGGAGCTTCATTGAACAGTTTTCTTGGTAAGGGGCCTAACACCTCCATGATCCGTCTGAGATGATCCTCGTCTCTGGAATACTGGTCTCCACCGCTTCTCGGATCGAACAATGCGTTGCCTGTGGCCAGCTCGAAAACAAGGCATGCGAAGGACCAGATATCTGCAGAGGTGGAGTATTTGTTGGCCCCTAACAACACTTCTGGACATCTGTAAGGTCTTGTTTGAATTTCGCGGGTGAATTGCTTGTGGATCCAACATGCTGTTCCTAGATCTGCTATCTTGCACCTCGTGTCGATGTTGTTGAAGGGAGGCGGAAGAACTGCACTGTCATATTCAAGGATCGTTGATGCATTTGCTTGACTATTATTAAGCTGTCCACGGTCGCTTGCTTTTGGCACTGATTTTTGTGGATCAACAAATTTGCTACCAAATGTGGCTCCGGCTGCTTGTTGCAGGCTGCGCATTGTTTTCGATTTGCAACAAGAACTTGGATCTTTGCTGGCGGAATCTATGGGAGGTTCTCCGTTGCTACTCACATCTTGCTGTGCTCTACTCGAATCAGGCGAGATCGTCGAGTCATAAGTACCAAGAGTTTCTGTTGGCTGATGGATTTTTCTTGCAAAGAATTCTTCCACTTTCCGTGTGATCAATGTGTCTTTCGTCTGAAGTACGACGTTCTCTTTGTCGTTGAAGTTTGGATCCTCGCTTGTTACCTGGTTTTTTAAGGAATTGCCAGGCATTGGATTTTCATGTCCCGGCGCCGGTCTTTTTGTGACGAGATTGTGAGGAGATTTCGCTGCTGGAACTTGTTTCCGAGGATCTTTCCCTGGATCCAACGGGGAGACAAGGAGAATGTTCTCAGGCTTTAGATCCGTGTGAATGATCTTCAGCTCACGGTGAAGATAATCAAGTCCAACGAGTATTTGTCTCGAGAGTTTTCTGACAAGTTGCAGAGGTAATCCCTTGTACTTGTTCTGTTTCAATAAGCTGAGCAAATTGTCTCCAAGATACTCCAGGACCATGCATTTGTGTCGACCATTTGGACCACTGTGATCGAAATGGTCGAGCAATCGAACGACGCTTTTGCTTCCTGCTTTGTCTCCTTTAGCAACTTCTTGGAGGATCTTGATTTCCTCTTGAGCTGCTCGCGCACAATCTCGGGAACAATTCTGCACCTTCAACGCCACGTATGTTTCCTGATCCGAGTCCCAAGCAAGCCAGACAGTGGAGAAGGAGCCCGATCCAAGTTTGCCATGCACTTTATAACGACAGTCTTTGAAGACGCTTCCGACATGAACAGGCAGAATTTCGTTGTTCATTCTTGGATCATCGTGACTGTTGTTCTCGGAATCCCCTACCATATCACTGCTATGACTTTCGGAAGCCGAAAGTGGACCACTCGCATCACTCTCGCGGCCGTCTCTCGGAGAATCCAACACATCCATGAAAGTGCTCTCAGAATTCCGATCTGCGAAATCAAGGTTAGAGATTCGTAGATCCTCCTTCTTCGTTTTCTTACGCTGTTGTTTCCAGGGTATTTTTGTCATTGCTCTCTTCTTCACCTGCGTCACGCGAGCCTTTCTGGGTTTCCTGACAATCACCGGCCTCCTACGAGAAGCAGCCTGAGACACTTTGCGAGCTTTCTGAGGCATAATTTCAAATCGCAAAACAACACAACTCCACTATAACAAGGATTTTTCGCCCTTGGGACACCAGATTTTCTTTCAGAATCCTCCCTCTTCGTTCGCGAGCTTCAGATCCAAATTCTTTGCGAATGAATGAATGGTTGTCTCTCTCGCGATTCATGCAAGAGCTTTTTTTTTGTCTTTGTTCTTGGAGAATTTCTCAAGAGCAATCGCGAGCCCTAAATTTCTGAATCTGCCCGAACTTCTGGGCACGGGTACTACCAATTGCTCCAACATCTCCAGAGGTTTAGGAAGTAAAAGTAGGTGAAAAACAACTAGACAGTAAGGTAAAAAACCGAGAGGACCATTAGGCGTGACGGTTGTAAGCGACGTAACTCTCTGCAAACATAACTAGTAACTCTTCTTCATTTGGCCTTAGCCAAATTTGGCTGCAGGTCATAGAAAAGAAGACATGTTTCTAAACCCCATTATTTAGTGGGCACATGCAAGAACCTAAGGTTTGAATTTTGAGTGTGCCAATATCAAAATTTCCCCTCAAAATATGGGGCCCAGTTGCCATTTCTGACTTGAACTGGTTCATTTCTGAGTTGAACTGGTCTAGAGTCTAGAGCCCAGAATTATTTAGGACAATGTACTGTAGCACCTTCTCTCAAGCAGAGTGGCCTGGACATGCAAAAGGTTCTCTCGATTATGTGTTTGCCACTTGCCTCATCTTTCAGTAATAGCTGCATCATTGCAGGAGAGCTAACAGAGTTTCATCCATGCATAGAACCAATGACTTTTCACAGCAATTTACAAAGCATGGGTGCAACAAACTGCAAATATCACATCCCAAACATTCACCTAAAAAAAACTGCCACCAATTCATTGCTACTTCAAATAGAAAGGGCTCTAGGACCATCAATAGAAAATCTGAAAGCTTTTAGTGCTTTAAGCAGCATAACTTTGGCAGCTCAGATCAAGAAATGGTGGTCCAGGTAGACTGCAAAAATGTAAGCACACAATGTGTGTTCGCCTGATATAACTGACTACTTTTGCCACAGCCCCAACTAAATGATCTACACTCTTGTAACTGCAAACTAATGGAAAAGAAAGCAGGTTCTCCTTCATGCTGACAACATCCTGAGAATAATACAAACTACTAATGGCTCAAAACAAACTATCCACATGGCACATTTTACAGCCAAGTACAAACTGCACATATGGTACATGGATATGATACTTAAGTTATCTGTAGATCAGTTTGCATCTTGCCTCCTAGAAGCAACAGCTCTTTTCATCTCCTGGAGGGCATCAGCCATATATTCACAAAGGGCACCTGGGTCTGGAATGAGGTCTCTGGCTGTCATGGCAACCAAGCACGCCTTTTGATCATAGCTCTGAAAGAAAATTGATAGTGACTGCAGCCACAGGAACACATATTAGTATCAGAGCTACAGAAAACACAAAGGTCCTTGCAGGCATTGTAACAGTGTTCATTTTGAGAATAGCATCCACAGCATAAGGTTTTGAAGTTGATGTATAGTGCATAGATGTACTCACTGATGGCTGTCCTGCTGCAGCGGGGTAGATATGGACAATGGGATTTCCATTGAACATGACAGGCTCCATTGGCCCTGGCACATTCGACACTGCCAATGTAGTCTGCAATGTTGTATGCTCTGTAAGCAGTGCTGGCAGCTGCAAACACATAATTTTGAAGGTTTCAAGTTCCAAAAGTCTTTGTAATGACTAGTGAGAACATTTTTCTGTAGAATAGTGTACCAAACCAACAAACAAGTCTTCACTGGGGTCAAAGCAATATGAATATGGAAGTCACTAAAACTCCAAAACAATGGAAACAGTTCACTCACCTACACAGATAATATTAGTTTCCACCCTCAGCTCTGTGACAGAATAGAAACTGCATCGAGATTACAAAGAGGAACACAAAGGATTGAGGGACAGAGGCTTTACAACTGGCCCTGTAATTGCCATTAGGAGTGCTCCACTCCAGTAAGTGAATGCGCCTTCAAGAGATGCCTTCTTCCGGTTGCCAATTTTCTTGGCTGCTCGCACATGATCCAGTGGATCACTAAAATGCTTGACAGGAATGGGAAAGATCAGGTATCCAAGTCGGTTTCCCCACTGTGTCTGAGATCCACCCTCCATCATTGTTGCAAGTTCCTGCAGCCACCAGCGACAGAGAGAAGAATGTAACCCTGTGTTCAACAAACTACATGCAGCATTTGGACAACCACCATCTGTCCAGGAATTATGACCTCCTGCCAGATGGGCCTACCTGAAGGCCTGGAGTTGGTCTAGTGTTCATTAAGGCTGTTGCGCGTATGCGGAGATGGTCCACTATTGATTTGTCTTTCCTGTGATCAACATCTCTATTTTGCACTGTTGTGTGGATTTGGGTTACACCTTCCATGTGACTGTTCTTCCCTCTGGATTCTGTCGCACCTGCAAAAGTTGCCCATACCAATTTCTCCATAAAGCACCTAACCATCTTATGACATTGACCTGAAGGACAACAATCAATGATCTCATGACAGTAATACCAATGAGGTTGCAGAGGAAACTCCACACGAACATTTTTAAGGTAATTGTTGTGACAGTCTTGGCCAAACTAGAACAAACATGACAAGAATGAGTGAGGTTATAGCCTTGTGAATGTCACTCACAAAGTATCAAACCATCACCTCCATCATGAATAGCAGTGATGAACTGTGGTTCCTCCCAGCTAAATTTATCAGCTACTGAAAATGGCTGTAGACTACTAAATAGTAATTTGCTTAAACATTGATAGAAAATATATACAAATTTCATCCTTAGTTCCTTTCACATTTCTGCAAGAAACTGGAAAACTCAGTTATGATGTCAGCTAATTGAAGAAGTCAATAGTATCTCCATTCGAGCTAATGAATGCTATCATGCATGTCTCATGACAACAAGTACATACTTGCATGTTTAAGCAAAAGTCACAAATTTACTTGGAGGAACAAATGTGAGAAAAATACCATCCTGCATAACCTTGTAACGACCCTCCAGATACCGGTGGAGGCCTGCTCCAATGATGCCCATGAGAACATCATTTATTGTCTGTAATCCATGATACATAGCTCATTAATAGTAAGAATATCATTCATGACATACATACTCTTGTTTGTTGTCAATATGAAAGAGTGCAGGTTACCCTGAATATGACATCAACAATGAAAAGGCAAGATTAAACTTACCCCATTAACAGCATCCTTCACTACACGCATATCATCAATGTCGATTACAGTGTACATAAGGCTCTTGGGGGCCTTGTCAACACCGTAATGACCCTTGATCTTTGTATCACTGTCTTTCATCCACAAAATTGTTGCAAAATAATATGCAAGACCAAGTATGGTATTCCACAGAAGAATGAGCATTGTCCACAATGAATTCAGCGGAACAAAATATGGCTCCACCTTCGGCTTCTTCCTTTTGGATGGAACTGAGGGCAACATGTGAGGATGATTTACACGCCGTGTGCATGCCAATAAGAGAGACATGAGAGAAATTCCATCACCTAAAGAATGATGCACACGAACAATCATGTGTGCAGCTGCATCTCCTGATGTCCCATTCAATACATGGCACTCCCATAGAGGCCGTGAGAAGCTCATGGACGGTGCACTTGCAAGATCAGCAACATACTTTTCAACAAAATGGGGAGCAGCAACATCTTCCTCTGAGAAACCAGAGGGCTCGAAAACATGTGCATGAATGTCTACCTCTATGGGCACCCAGACATCTGTACCATTCATATTCTTCTTCTGCATCATCACAACTGCTGATAGTCAGTTTCATCAGCAGGCAAAACTCCTGGACTATTAAGATTCACATCCCTGAAACCTGAGAGCAACAATCTGCAGGAAACAGATCAACAAGATGCTGCGTGCACATCTAGTGGAGACAACATAAACCATGAAGAGAACAGCTGGGTAGATGCAAGATGCCATGTCTTCTGACAACAATGAGTGATTGTCTCTTTCGGATCTTTTTTTTGGAATAAGGGAAGCTAACCATGACACTGTGGAAGCGTTTGTGTTTCACCAGGGTTTCCTGTAGTGCCCTTTTGAAGTCTGGCAAGTTTATAGGATTCTTGAACCCAAGGGTGCACATAATATAGCAGTTCATATTGGGTTGACAAAACAGCCGGCCACATGGTGTTACAGGCTCATCTGGCTCTGCTTGTCTGGTGAAATTGGTGGAAGAAACTGCACCCTCTAGTTTTGTTGCAATTCGTCGGAGCCTCAATGAGCTAAACTGCTCTGACCCCATTTTGTTGAGCTTCAAGCTCTGGGGTGTCAAGCTCACGGTGGGGCTCTTGTGCTCTTGTGCTCAACTCTGGGATTCACCGCTGCAAGATGCAAAAGGCCAAATCCCTTCCCATCCTGTGAAAACCCTAAAAGAGAGAAGAAATTCAAAGAAGAACAGCTTCGGGAACAGGAAGGAGAGGCCAATTGAATGATGAAATTCTGAGTCCACTTCTGGTTGAGTCCAATCCTGTAAAGAGATCACGATGATCCTCTGTCTCTTCTTGCATCAAATCAACAGCTCCTTGACCCAGGCAAGGAACTGTCCACCCAGAAATCCTTACCAAATTCTACTTCAAGAGACAGGAACGATTCCACGAAGAACATCTGCTTTCATGTTTCCGTCTTCCTCCAATTGTCAACACTTTCACACGCTCATTTCCCTCTAGCTCCTCTCATCCGCTCCCTTTCCCCAACAACAACACCTCCGCAAGACCAAATCGAAATCCTAGTTCAAGAGATTGAGAGAAAGAGAGATCCAAAAACAAAAAACAGAATTCACCTCGAAGAATTTCCTCTAAAGCTTACCTTCACATCCACAAGCGAGCATCAAAGCTCCTCAACTCTTCACCAATCTGAAAAATGAAATAAAAATAAAAACAAGTTCAAATTCTTGATTCACACAGCTACAAGAAAAAACAAAGCCATAGCACAAACAAAACAACGCTTTCCCCGTTCTCAAGCTTCCTCCTCATCTACAAGACAGCCACCATTTGACCTATAAAGTTTTCCCCAAGACTTTCCTCGTCGAATAAACACCATTCCTCGTCAAATAAACATCAGATACACAAATTTATCTTTTAGTGATGATCTTTTTTGCTAATCCTCCTTTCTTACAATTCAAATCTTATGCGTTACTCCTCCCTCCAGTCTTTTGCGAAACCATGAATCGATTTCTCTCTCGATCTTTTGAGACAAACATCAAACCAATCTAGCGCAAATACTTACGTAGCCAAAATTGTTTTCAAAAAAACACCCACGCAACAACAACGACGGCGTCAATTTGTTCGATCACATCATTTATTTAAGTATTTAAAATACGACAACAACAGCCGGCAATTATACAGAAGAAGGAAGAACCGCATACCCGCCGACCCAACCCCGACCTGCAAAAAAGGTGAAAAATCTAATTGAAAAAAAGAACCTCAGGAGTAGCTCGGACAATTATTATTATTGCCCGTTGCACTTTTCGTTAGGTGGGCAGGGGGGCCTGAAAGTTGACAACGAAATTGCCATCTCCCTTTCCAAAAACCTCTAAACTTTTTCGAGGTACGCTGCTGAACCCCTAAACGTCAGAGAGGATCAAATTTGGTCAGCTTCTCAGTGTTTTTTTTTTGGGGTCTTTCTCTGACGTTTAGGGGTTTATTAGTGTAAAATCTCGCCCACATTCCATCATCCAAAATGCCTGGCTTTGTTGGGCCCCCGCCCCTACATGGTCAGGGACAATTGCATTCGATCCAACTTTTGGAAGTTTTTACCTTACTAGAACCGATTTCATATGAGGTGAATCGGTTTTTTTGGTGAAAGTGTTTAGACCGTTTAGATTGGAATGAATTTGTTTTGGTGTTCAGAGTGTGGACACAGTGAGTAGATGTACAACATCTTACCTATTGGCAGGGCCAGCGTGTTTGTGATGCCTTGTTTTTCTTCCCTGATGATATATTCATGGGAAGGGATTTCTCATCTGGTGCCGAAATTTGTGTTTGATCGCAGTTCATTTTTCTATTGGTGATGACCATTACCCGGGTTTTCTTTTTTGTGCTAGTTGTTTTTTCTAACTCTCACCTCACCTACCTAAGTACATATTACTCGCTTTTTTAGCACAACTTACCATGTACGAATCAAGGCCTTGCATTATCACCTACCTAATAGATCTCCATCCCTTTTTCCTGCCTATCCACCTACTAATCCAACCCCCCACCACCTATATGCCTAGCACCCAACTATGCACTCACCCCTACATGCATATGTCATTCATATTCTTACTTACCTACCCACTTTTTCCCACTTACATGTTATAAATAATAATCTTTAATAGATAATAATAATATACTATATTTTTTTGGTATTTTCAATTAAATATTGGTTGTAATAAAAATTAAAAATAAGCATATATTAAATTATCATTAATCAAATATTAAAATAACTACTATTTGAATAAATTTCAATTAGAGTTTTTTGGAAATATTTTTTGGTAACATTGGGGAATGTACAACCTTTTTCATAACCATCTAATCATCATTAGTAGTGTGAAGTAATGAAAAGCCCAAGAAATATTATTATTATTATTTCAATATTTTTAGCTCATATTAATTTTAATAATTCGTATGTAAGTAATATTAATTTCATTAAGTTTTTAAAAAATTGATGAAATATTCACACATGGGCATTGTAAAAATTGCTTTCTATTGGTCAAAGCCCCTTAAAATGAATGGTGGAGATCAAGAAAAACTACTTAGACTATTGTTAAAGTGGGGAGCTAGGAGTAGGAAAGAGGAAATAACTAGGGTTGTCGGGCCTAAGAACATGTAAATGATGGTTTGTCATCTTGTGAAAACAAGAGAACTAGTGAACTAGGGGGCAAGCTATCCCATAGAATGAGGGTGTGAAAGGTTGGTTTGGGGTGAAGTAAAAAAAACTTTAGAAATGCATGTAAGGGTAGAAATAGGAGTTGTAATCATGGAAGGCAATATAAAAGCCAAGTTGGGAATTAACTAGAACAAGGAATGGGAGTGTAACTTGGTGTGTAACTTGAGGTAATTGTGTAAAGGGGTAAATTGAATGGTAGGGTTTCATAATTTGGTCATGGTGCATTGACTTTCACATATTAATTTATGTGCAAGTTATGTGCACCATGTGATTTTGTTTCCTTGTGATTAATTGTGGAATCACACCGGGAACCATGTGATTTTGTTTCCTTCTGATTAATTGTGGAATCACACCGGGAACCATGTGATTTTGTTTCCTTCTGATTAATTGTGGAATCACACCGGGAACCATGTGGTGGATAAAACTTGAGAAGTTTCTTGACTAGTTTCTTTTTGGTTGGTATATAAGTGGGTGTTTGTGACCTTGAAAAACACCTTCATTTGTACAAAGCTATTATATGAATGCAAAGTTTGTTAGAATTGAAGTTTTGTTTTTTTGAAACGCTTTTGGTTTGGAATGGTTTTGGTGTTGGTTGTGTTTAGTTCATGGTAGGAGAATGGTGAGGCTTGCATAGACAATTGAAGGGTGAGAGAATAATTTTACAACCAAGAACATAGATTTCATAGCTATGTAGTAATCATACATTGTTTCGGTTCCAAACCCGTTTGTGTTGTACATGAAAACTCACATGGAAAAACAATACCTTGTGACATCTTTTTGAAGATGTGAGATTTGTTTTGCACCAAGATTTGTTAAAATTCATGAGTAATGATGTTTGCATGAGTATGCTTAGGTCAGGGTTGCAGTTAATTAAGTGGAATAAAACACAATGTGGTACAAAAAAACAACATAGCTATCTGTAGCAAATAGGAGAAAGGAAATATAAATAAGAACCAAGGAAGGACATTGTTAGAAGAAATGGGATGTGGAGTTTATGTAACAAGTTGGGATTCATGAATGATGATGCTTGCATGAGTATGCATAGGTTAAGGTTGTACTTAGGTAATAAAAGAGGAAAAAAATGGTACAAATAAACAAGACATCTATCTAGAGTAGACATGAGAAGACAATTATTAGAAGGAGTAAGGTTATGAAATCTATGTAATCAACTATGATCCCTCCCTTTGATCATCCACAAGGGGGTAAGGGGGGTTGGCCCAAATTAAGGTGTTAAATAGGAGTTAAATTTGCACTTAACAACCTAAATGTGAATATTGCAAATGTTGTGTTTATACAATGGCAAATA
>Ga0116230_10005637_pt1 | contig 12285 bp, 7 predicted proteins | sample S1TSphfallax_3_FD_88678 | JGI IMG/M metagenome (GOLD analysis project Ga0116230, IMG submission 88678) | Host-associated microbial communities from peat moss isolated from Minnesota, USA - S1T2_Fd - Sphagnum fallax MG | ecosystem: Host-associated > Plants > Peat moss > Unclassified | place: USA...
CCACGCCAAGGCGCGCGCGCATGACTCGCTGCAGCGTTATTTCAGGTGGCTGGTGAACCACACCAAGCGGCACGACGTGGTGACGCTGAAGCTGGCGCCGATGCATATCGAGGTGCTGGGCCGGGCCGGCATCCTCGACGAGGTCGCCGAGCGCAGCAAATTCATCGTGATCGAGCGGTGCGACAAGCTCGGCCAGGCGATTTCCCAGGTCATCGCGTTCCAGACTGGCAAGTTCATGTCATCTCACCAGGGCCGCAAGAGCGAGACCGAGCTGGTGTTCCAGCGCGCCAGCATCGACCGCATTCTGGCGGGCAACGCGGATGCCTACCGGCAGTTCGAGATGTTTTTTGGGTGCAACGGCATCATCCCCGCGAAAGTCATCTATGAACAGCTGGTGCTGGATCCGGTCCAGGCGATGCGGTTGCTCGCCCAGCAGATCGGGTACCCCGAGATGGTGGTGAAGCCGGAGGCGGTGCGGATCAGCCGGCAGGCCGGCGCGCTGAACGCGGCCTGGCGGGCGCTGTATCTAGAGCAAGATGCTTTTGATCGAATCACTTGATCCGATCGAGAGGCCGGCGCCAGGGACCCCGATGACCGGCTGAACCGTCAAAAGATCGTCGAAAAATTCGTGTTCCTCATCTCGTTGTCGCCGACCAGGAAACTGTAGCGGCCGGGACCGCGCTTGGCGCGCAGGCGGGAGATGTCGATGCCCTGTGCGGCGACCGCGCGGCGCGCCGCGGCGATGCTGGCGGGCGCCTGCGCCGCGATCAGCTCGGTGGTCAGAAATCCCTGGGTCTTGACCTTGGTCGTCGCACCGCTGCGCACGCCAAGCATCCGGTTCGCCGCGGCGAGCAGGTCCGGCGTGACCGCGAGCCCCGCGAATTCGTACAACCCGGCGATCACGTCCTCGCCCTGCCCCAGCGCCTCGTACGCGACCACCCTCGCGCAGTCCGGCAGCATCGCTGCGATCCTGTTCAAACCGGTATCGATCGCGACCAGGGCATAGGCGCAATCGTCGATCACCCGCAGCGCCTCCGCCTCCGACACGTCGCCCTGCATCAGGGCCAGATGTTTCAGCGACCATTCCGCCATGATGTTGGACACGCATTGCTGCACCAGATCGCGGCGCAGAATGACGAAGCGCGCCGCCGGGAACAGGGTCAGGATGAAATTGGCGACCTCCGGCGTGTGGTAGCGGATTTCCTTGACACCCCAGCGCTGATGCGGCTGGAGGCCGTGGCTGAAAAAGCCGGTGATCAGGTCGCGCGCCCAGGTTTGGAACAGCGCCGGGTCGACCGGGTTGGTCCAGGGCGAAAACCCGGTATTGGTCTGCTTGCCGGCCAGGAACTCGTCCAGCTTGCGCTCCGCCACCGGCCCCGCGACCGCCGGGTGGCGGCGAATGATCTCCGCCATTTCCGCGAGGTTGTTCAACAGCCCTGCATGCTCGCCCCAGATGACGATGTCCGGATGCGCGTTGAAAATCCGGGCGAGCAGGGTGCCGCCGGAGCGGTGGGTCGTCAGCAGGAACAGGGGACCGGGTTCAGTCAAGACGGACAGCCTTCAGCGAGAGACATCCCGGCTTCATGCGGAAAGCCGCGGGTTGTGTCTAGCTTACCGGCCGTCCGTAGACTTCGACCTCGTCCAGATGCAGCGCCGTGCGCCTGCGGGAGATCACCCGCAGATGGCGCGCGACAATCCCCGGCGCCGGCCGGACGACCAGCGGGCCGCCGGCGCCGATGCCACCGAAGCGGCTGCCGTCATGGGCGAAAATCTCGGTCCAGATCTCCCCGTCCAGGCTGGTCTCCAGCGCGATGTGGCTGGCGCGCTCGGCGACGCCGGGGATGTTCACGCGGTTGTACAGATGGATTTCCGCAAGCTCGTGGGGGTCCAAAAGGTCCACCGCCCACCAGGGCGCATCCTCCTGGGCGGTGTGGAAGCCGAACACGCCGGTGCGCACACCGTCATTGCCGTGGCCCTGGACATGCGCCCGCGGGTGGTTCGGCGGCTCCGGCGAGCGCGAGCTCTGCCGGGCTGGCTTGCGGAGCGCGATATTGGGCAGAGCCGGCCGCGGCACCGGGCTGTACAGGCCGGTTTCCTGTTTGGCGCCGACGCGGCGCGCCCAGAACGCGGCGAGATAGGTGTCCTCGACCGCGTTCATGCGGTCCAGCAGCTGGCGGTAGCGGCCGTCCTGGTACATCTGCCCCCAGGTGGTGGAGAATTCAAAGCCGCCGCGCTCCGCCCGGCGCAAAAAATCCCGCTCCGATTTGAGCTGGAAATGCGCGATGAAGGCGGTGTTGATCATCGTCTCCGAGACGTTGGGGCGGCGCACATACTCCAGCGCCTGCTTCGGAAAGTCGGCGGTATAGCCTGCGACGCTGCCGAGGATGACGTTGGTGAGCCGGTCCTCCGGCACGCCGTAGTCGTTCCAGAAATGCCAGAAGCCGATCCCGCCGGCGGTGAACCGCTCGCGCACCAGAGCGGCGTCGATCGCGGCGGAGCGGGTGATCATTTTGGTGTGGTGGTCGATCTGCCGGGCCCGCCGGGTATAGGCGAACAACGTGCTGTCCGGATCGCGCTCCACCAGGTAATTATTGCCGAAGTGCAACCAGTTGAGATAGACGGCATCGTGGTTGCGCTCGAATTTCTCCATGAACGCGGCGATTGAATCGACGTTGCGGAACACCATGAACTCGTCGATGTCGAGAAAGCTGAACCATTCGGTCTCGTGCTTGCAATTTTCCAGGAAGTGGAAATAGATCTGCGGCTGCTGGCCGACGATCGGCCAGTGCCGGTAGGTGACGATCGGGTCGTCAGCGTAGATATAGGGGCTCAGCGTCTTCAGCAGCGTCACCGGCGTATCGTCGTTCGAATAGATGTAGAAATGGTCGATCCCGATGGCGCGGTGGTATTCGAGCCATTCGACGATGTCGTTCTCTTCCCAGCGCGCGCAGGCGACGATCGAAAAGCGGCGCGGCCGCGGCGCTGGGTTGTCAGTCAACGGGGTGCCGATGTTCCGGCGCGCGGGCGCGCCCATGTTTCGGCGCGCGGGCGCGCCAAAGTGCCGGCGCGTGGGCGCGCCAAAATCCCGGCGCGCGGGCGCCGGCCCTGCCACCCGGCAGATGCCAGAACGCCGGTGGCCGCAGGCCAGACTCGGCGGCGGTGTTCACCGACCCATAAACCACGATCACCATCCCCCCGGGCGGGCCACGAGACCGGGCACCCGCCCTGGTTTCCGACGCCTTCCCCGCTGCGACAACGGCAAATTCTTGCTTTGAAATCTCAATGATGTCAATGTGATCGTACAGGTTGCACGGTTCAGTGGGGCGACTTCCGGAACGGTGTCAAACCGCGTGCTCCACCCGCTCCCCTCAGGTCGATGATGGCGGGTCAATCATGGTGTCTGCCTGACCGCGCCGCGCGCCGAGGTCGAGCCGCCATTGTCGGTGCGCAGTCCGAGTTCGGGTCCGGTCAGATTGTAGATGTAGTCCGTCGTAACGGTTCGCCCGGTCATCGCGAATTTTTGATACGTGACCTGGTTGGAGAAGGTAGACCGGGTCAACCCGACAAAATGCGTCGCCGCCGCAGCCAGCTCGAAATCGATGATCGCAAGCTCGAGCGAGTTCAGCGTCGCCGCTTCCGCGGACGACAGAAAATCCGATTTGAAGAAGAGCTTTATGCCGAAACGGGCCTCGCAGACCCGCTTCATCTCCGGCTTGGTGACGGAGACAGCCGCCTCGTCGCAGATCGCCAGAACGTTCCGCTCGCGCGGCAGCGACATCGCGACCTTGCCGATGATCGCGTCGAACGGCAGCAGCACATCCTCGGGTTCGCGGTCCTTCGGCTGCCGGGACACGTGCTTCACCCAGTCGGATTCGACGCGCAGCTGCACCGCGACGTTCACGCCATGGCGGCCAAAAATCTCTTGCCGGAGGCGGCCGAGGAGTTTCTGGATTTTCGACTTGGGAACCAGGCTAATCGCGAAGTCGCGGACCAGCTGCGTATCGGCATTGACCTCTTCAGCATGGATGGCGTGATGCGCCCGCCGCCAGGAGCCGTGGACAAAATAATCCCAGCCGCCGATCGGATATTGCGCGGGATCGTCGGTGAGAACCTTCACGCCGTGCTTCGCGGCGAACGCCGAGAGCCACGTGATGTCGAAGACGTCCGCGAACGGGATCGGGATTTCGGTATTGGCGGCGATGTCCTTGATCGACATCGCCGGCAGAACCAGCGGCTTGCCGGTTTCGAACGCCCGCAGAAACAGCCCCAGCAAGGCGAGCTTCTGATTGGTCAGACCGCCGTGATTGAAAAAGTAGCCGAGCGCCTGCGGCGCCGGCAGGGCCGGCGGGAGCGCCCGCAGCGACAACCCGGCCTTTGGGACGAACCACAATCCCGGCTCGAGGCGGGCGCCGTTGATGGCGCCGCCCACCACGGTCCAGGACTCATCGTCCTCCGCGACGATCTTTCCGCTCACGATGTCTGGTTCGCTGACGAGCCGTTTTTCCAACTCGGGAGCGTGGCCGCCGCACGCCGGCGCCAGCGTGACCGAAGCCGCACCGGTCGCCATCCACTGGCTCACCGGCGGCCAGGGCGACCAGTGGTCCTTCAGGACATACCACGCTTCCGGCCGAAGCGGCTCGCCGTCGACCGCGCAATCGGCCATCAGCCAGTAGGTCTCACTTTGCCCGACCAGTCGCGACGTCAGCCGGCAGTACATGCGCACCTGCCGTTTGTCGGCCTCGGTCAGGCTCGGATGCTGTTGTTCGGAGGCCGTGAGGTAGGTGGATCGCAGCGCGAACCAGTCGCGCACGCGGTCGTCTCCGGCGGCCTCGTAAGTGATGGTCAGCGGCCGGCCGAATACCTGCACCTGATTCAAATGCAAGAAGTTTCGCTGTTTCAACTGGATCTTGATCCATCGCGCAAGCACCGGAATTGCCGGCTGGAAGCGGTATGGCAGGCCATCGGCGCCGCCGAAAACCGTCTGGTCGTCCTTGGTCGCGATGACCGTCCAGCTGTTCCCGTCCCGCGACGCCAGCAGGTCGAACCGGCTGGCGCGCCGGGCGAAAATGACATGGGTGATGCGGTTGAAGAGGCGAATCTCCGAGACCGCGAACAGACCGCCGAGGTCGACCTTCCACCAGGGCGCGTCCTCCTCGAGCGTATGAAAACCATATGTTCCCGAGATGTTGTTGTTCAGTGCCCGGCCGGCATCCTGCTCCGGCGTCGCGCCGCGCGACCATTCGGAGATCGAACTCTGGGTTGCCCACTTACCATCGGAGATCAGCGGGTCTGCCGCGGGCGGCAACAAGGGCGCCGACCTATTCCCGTCATCTCGAAGGCGCGGCGCCCCTGGCGACGAGGCCGCGTCCTCCGGGCCCGCAATTGCATCCAAATCCCATTTCCCATCACGGCGGTCTAAAGATTTTACTATACTGCAACCACCGAGACGGTTTCAATCAAACCTCGAACAATCGTGCGCTACGCCACCTTCGCCAGCCGCCGGGTCGGGCCGCCGAGCAGGGTGAATTCGGCGGAAGGGCGCCTGCCCTCGCGAAACCCGTCGCGGTGGAAGTGCTGGGTGGCGGAGGTGAACACGCCCTGCCGGATCGCGGCGGCGACGTCCGGGTATTCGTCCAGATACCAGGGCTCGTCCACCGCGATCGGCCGCGGCAGCCGGTTTTCGAAATAGCCGGCGGTGATGTAATGTTCGCGCGCCGAACGCAGCGCGCCGCTGCGGATCGCCTCGTCAACGTCCTGGTTGTTGTCCCGGTACCAATCCTCGTCCACCACAACCTCGGCGAGCAGCAGCCGCAGGATTTCCCGGAACCGGCTTTCCAGCAATTCGACATAATGCCCGTCGCCGGTGCTGGATGGACCCATCAAGTAGCTGTATGACAGCATGACATTCCTTCGCCGGGATCACGAATAAGTGAGATCAGCAGAAGCGTTAACGAATCGGCTGCAACGAAGCAATGAAATAATTGTGATTCTGCGACGGTTCCGCCGCCGCGGCCATCTCCCGTTGAAAACGTCGATGGAAAAACCTCGGTTTCTTATCATTACATATTCGATAGGAATAATTTTGTTTCGCGCGCCGTGAAATCCGTCCGCGCGCGCGATGGCTTACACGCGCGAGCGCGATGGCTTATCCGCGCGCGGGGCTGGTGGGGCGGCCGCGCGCCAAAAGATTATCATACCCATCACGCTCTATTCATATTTTATCGAGCAATTTCATGGCTCAGTCGGATCGCTTCGCGACTCGACTTCAAGCCGTATTGCTCTAATGACCTGGAACGGGCGGTCGAATTTGCCGGATTGCCGGCGCGCGGCGCGGCGAAACGATCACCCTGGCGGCGTTGAGACAGCGGGGATCGGGCCTTCATGGCGGTTAAGGGGCATCTGGACGGGATGAGCGGCGCCTACGCGATCGGTTGGGCGGTCGCCGAGCCGGACCGCGGCAACTGCGCCATCGAAATTCTCGACGACCAAAACGCGGTGGTCGCGCGCGGGCGGGCGTCGCGCCACCGCGAGGACCTCGTCGCCCTCGGGCTCGGCCGCAGCACGATGTCGTTCCGGATCGCGATCCCGGATGCGCCGGGCCAGCGCCGGCTGCGCGTGCTCGCCAATGGCGAGGAGCTGGCCGGCTCGCCGATCCTGGTCGGCGCCGGCGTGTTCGACGGCGACGCGGCGGTCTCCGGCGGCACCGTCATCGGCTGGGTCACCGAGCGGACGACCGGGTTCCAGCCCCCGCTGATCAGCATTTTCGACCACCACGGCGTCAAGGTGGGCGAGGCGCGGTCGCGCCGCGACCTGACCGAAATCGATCCTCTGTATCAGCCGGCGCGGTTCGCCATCGACCTCGACGACCGCTGCTTCGGCGCCGGCGAGCTGCGGCTGACCGTGGCCGCCAATGGCGTCAAACTGGCGGAGCTGGGCTGCGATCTCGGCCTGCGCGGCAATCTGGAAACGGTGACGGCGGAGCGCTGCGCCGGCTGGCTGCTGGCGCCGGACCAGCCGACCCGCGACTTCACGATCGAGGTGTTCCGGGACGGCGCGCCGGCCGGCACCGCGCGCTGCGAGATCACACGGACCGACGTGGCGGCGGTGTTTCCCGGTTGCGGCGCGCCGGGCTTCAGCCTGGCGCTGGAGCCCGCTCCGGCGGCGCTGGAAGCGGCCACGATCTCGCTCCGGTTGCCCGGCAGCGACGTCGAATTGTTCGAGGGGCCGTACGTGGTCGGCGACCGCGCGGCGGCGGTGCGGGCGGCGCAGCGGGCGGCGCAACTGGCGCTGGCGGACCTGCCCGGCATGGGTGCCGCCGAGCGCGCGGTGCTGCAGTTGGCGCTGCGCGGCTTTCTGGACGGCGCCCGCCACGGCAACGGCTTTATAGCACCCCGGCAGCCGGACCTGGCCATGGTCGCGCGGGACCGGCCGCGGCTGACCATCATCGTTCCGGTCTATAGCGGGATCGAGGCGACGCGCGACTGCCTGACGTCCATCCTGCAACACCGCAACCCGGCGACCGACCATCTGGTCGTGATCAACGACGCAGCGCCCGATCCGGTGATGGCGCCAATGCTGGCCCAGCTGAGCGGCGTGCGGAACGTGTTTTTGCTGACCAACGAAAGCAATCTCGGCTTCGTGCGGACGGTCAACCGCGGCCTGCGGTTCGCGGCGGGCAGCGACGTGCTGCTGCTGAACGCCGATACCGTGCTGTTCGCCGGCGGCCTCGACGAGCTCTGCCGCGTCGCCCACGCCGCCGCCGAGATCGGCACCGTCACCGCGATCTCCAACAACGCCACCATTTTCTCGTATCCCCACCCGCTGCGCGCCGGCGCGGCGCTTGCCGACGCCGGCTGGACCGAACTCGCGGCGATCGCCCTGGCGGAGAACGCCGGTATCGCGATCGACGTGCCGACCGGCCACGGCTTCTGCATGCTGATCAAGGCGGAGGTGGTGCGCCGGGTCGGCCTGCTGGACGAACAATTCGGCCGCGGCTACGGCGAGGAGAACGATTTCTGCGCGCGCGCCGCCGATCTCGGCTACCGCCACGTCGCCGCCGCCGGGGTGCTGGTCGAGCACCGCGAGAGCGTCTCCTTCGGCGACGAAAAAGCCGGGCTGATGGCGCGCAACCTGCCCAGGCTGAACGCCATGTACCCGGAATATACCGCGGTGATCATGGAATTCGAACGCCAGGACGGCCTGCGCGAGGCGCGCTGGGCGCTGGACCGCGCCCGGCTCGCCAAGGCATCCGCGGCGGGCAAAAAATTCGCGCTGCTGGTGACCAACGCGCTGACCGGCGGCACCGCCCGCGCGATCGACGACATCGACGCCGCCGCCGGCGCCGGGAACGCCGCAACGCGGCTGACGCTGCGCTGCCGTGACGACGGCTTCATCGAGCTGACCGCCGAAGACCCGGCGCTGCACGCAACCTTCGCGCCCCACGAAATCACCGCGCTGTTCGACGTCATCGGCGGCGCCGCACCCGGCCATGTCGTTATCCACCAGCTGCTCGGCTTCTCGGCCGCGTTCATCGAACGCCTGACCGAATGGGTGGCCGGGCTGCACAGCGTGCTGTTCGTCCACGACTACTACCCGCTCTGCCCGCGCGTCACCATGATCGACGCGATCGGCCGGTTCTGCGACGTCGCCGACAGCGACACCTGCGGCCGCTGCGTCGCCATGGCCGGCGCCCACGAAGCCTCCAGACTTACCGCGCTGACCCCCGCCGTCCACCGCGCCATGTTCGGCGACCTGCTGCGCGCCATCCGCCACGTCATCGCCCCCTCGGCATCGGCCGCGACGTATTTTTCCCGGGCGTTCCCTGACCTCGCCATCGAAACGGTCCCGCATCCGGAACCCGCATCCGGCATCGCCGCCGCCGCGCGCGCCGCCGATCACGACGGCGAAATCATCCTGCTCGGCGCGATCGGACCCCATAAAGGCTCCGTCCGGCTGCTGGAAATCGCCCAGCGCGCCCGCCTCACCCACCCGGACATCAGCTTCCGGGTGATCGGCTTCACCGATCTCGACCGGCAACTGACCGCCATCGGCAACGTCACCATCACCGGCCGCTACCAGCCCGAAGACCTGCCCCGCCTGGTCGCGCAAGCCCGCGGCCGGCTCGCGCTGTTCCTGCACGCCTGGCCGGAAACCTACTCCTACACCCTCTCGGAAGCCGCCAAATACGGCTTCATCCCCCTGGTCCCGGACATCGGCGCCCCCGCCGCCCGCATCCGCGCCGCCAGCTACGGCGCCGTCTTCCCGTTCCCGTTCAACGCCGAACAAATCCTCGGCCTGATCGACGAGATCCGCGCCAACCGGATCCAACCCGTCGGCCCCGACGGCAGCCCCGCCCGCCTGTTCCCCAGTGTTGCCGACACCACCCGCCTGCGCCACCTGCTCGGCGCCCCAGCCGCCCCGGAACCGCAGAAACGCCCCAGGCGCCGCGCCACGCGGTAGGGGTACCGGCCGGCCGGACGCCCCTCGTATTACGTTCCGGCGGGGCCCATGCCCCCTGGCTACCTTGTCGCCCGGAACAGGAAGTTCATGCTGCCGAGATAGCCGAGTTCTTCGGACCAGGTGAGGTAGGCGGTGGCGTCCGAGAAGCCGGCGTTGCGCAGCATGGTGAGCAGGTCCCAGCCGAATTTATGGCTGTCTTCCCGGTATTCGGCGGGGGTTCGTTCGAAGATGGCGTAGCTGTCGGCGGGGATGAGGGTGCTTTCGGCCTGTTCGACGCGGAACTGGGTGGTGAAGATGAAGCGGCCGCCGGGGGTCAGCGCGTTGGCGATGGCGGCGAGTGCCGTGGCCAGCGGCGGGACGAATTCGATGGTGTCGTGGGCGACGGCGAGATGGAACGAGGCGGCAGGTGCCGGGAGGATGAAGGCGTCCGGGTCGCGGACGGTGGGGGCGGCGGTCAGGCGGGGGATGGCGGTGATCGATCCGACCAGCGGGGCGAGCCGCCGGTCGGCGGGGTTGGGCGCGCCGAACAGCAGGAGGTTGGTCCAGGGGGCGAGCCCGGTGGCCTGCAGCAGGTGGATCACGGCGCGTTCCCGGTTGGTCAGGCGATCCTCACAGTCGCAACGCATTTGGCGTGGCCAGTAGGGCATCCGGCGGCCGTCGGCGAGGCGCTCGCCCGGCTGGGTTGCCGATTCGAAGATCGCCGGCCGCAGGCAGGGCGCGCAGGTGCCGGGGCGGACGATGGTGGGGTCGCGCGTGGCGAGCCCGCATTCGTACAGGTAGCGGGCGTCCAGCGCGCTTTGGTGTTCGCGCCGCCAGGCGTTGAATTCGGCCTGGGAGCGGAAGCCGATCGCCGGAAAATTCGGCGCCTGGGCAAAACTGCCGATTTCGAAGCGCCGAGGCTGGGCTTGGGTGGGCCGGGCATCCATGTTCGTTCAATGGCAGGAAGTTCAGCCGCGGTCCATGTTGTCTCTCGGCTCGGGCAGCGTCGCGTTGCGATTCGACTCCGCAATAAAACCGCCGCTAATACTGCTTCGATCATGAGGAATTCAAATCCGGGCACGGGGACGGTTCGGACCGTCGTGCACGAGGGCGATGGGCTGAAAATCTCGTACATTCGCCAGCCGGACGCGCGGGTCCTGGTGTTCAGCTTTACCGAGCGCGGCAATTTCGAGCTGTCTGGGGATGGATTCGGCGGGGATTTTCTGCTCGGAAACGGGTTCGACGTGGTGGCGATCAAATCGGCGCGGTCATCCTGGTTCGAGGAGGTGGCGCCCGTGCTGCCGCGGATTCACGCGGCGCTGGACCAGGCGGCGGTGCGTTATGATTTGCGGGTCTGCTACGGCAGCAGCATGGGCGGCCACGGCGCGATGCGCTACGCGGCGGCACTCGGGGCGAACCGGGTGATCGCGATTTCGCCGCTGTTCGACATCCGCGATCCGGCGGATACGAGGTACGCGGAAGACATCCGCCTGCTGACCAGCGATCCGATGATCCGGGCGGATGGCTTCAGCCCGGGCTGTGACTACGTGGTCCTTTACGACCCGCGCGGGCCGGACGCGCCGCACGTCGCGCGATTCGGGGCGGTGGTCGCACCGGGCCGGCTCCGCCCGGTCCGGCTGCCCTATTCCGGGCATCCGTCCGGCTATTTTCTGGCGCAGACCGGGCTGTTGAAGCCGGTGGTGGAGGCGCTGATCCGCGGCGGCGCGCTGCCGAAATTGCGCGGGCCGGCGGTCGCGCGGCGGCGTTCGTCGGTCTATCTGTATTGTCTGGCGGATGGCTGCCTGCGGGCGAACAAGCCCGGCTGGGCGGCGGCTCTGCTGGATACCGCCCTGGACCGGGCGCCGCGGGACGCCGAGTTGCTGGCGCTGAAATCGCGGGCGCTGACCGGCTTGCGCGACTGGGACGGCGCAGAGGCGGCGGCGCGCGCGGCGATGGCGGCGGATGCCGGCAACGGCCACCGGCAAATGCTGCTGGTGGACGTGCTGACGGCGCGCGGCGCCTTGCCGGCGGCGCTGGCGGTGCTGGACAAGATGATCGGCGAGGCGCCGGGGGTCGGCCACTATGCCTGGCTGCGGCAGGAGGTCGCCGCGCGGATTTCAGCGGCGGCGGGCGTTCAGCCGCAATACTGGGCGACGTAGTCGGCAAAATGCGCGCGCAGGATCTCGGCGCTGACGGCGAAGCGGGTCAGCGCGTAAGGCGCGTGGCGGGCGTAGCCGCCGCGCGGTTGTTCCGCGAGCCGCCGGGCCATCGCCGCGGCGGCGGGCGGCGTAAGGGTCAGGCCGAAGCGGGCGTAGATGGCTTCCACCGTCGGCAGCGGGGCGGCGATCAGGTCCTCGTGCCGGATGTGGATTTTTGCGCGGTCCGGCACGTCCGGCCGCTGGTCGAACGCGATCAGCCGGTTCGCGCCTTCGATCCAGCGGGCGCTGTCCAGCCGGCCGATTTCCGCGGCGTCGACATGTCTGAGGAACGGCTTGCGGAGAATTTCCGTCAGATGGGCGTTCGAGGCCAGAACCTCGACCGGATCGCGGTGGACGATGACGAAGCGCGCGTCCGGGTAGACCCGCAGGATCGTCGTCAGGGAAAACGTGTGGTCCGGGCATTTCAGCACCCAGCGGGCGGGCGTGCCGGCCTGCAGGAATTGCAGATAGCGCTTGTGGAAGCGGAAGGCCGGCTCGTCGCCCGCCGCTTCCAGCCAGGCCAGGTATTTGGGGACCCGGAAGGTCGTGTCGAACCGGTAGCTGCGGAATGCGTGGGCGGTGATCTCGCTGCATTCCTGCGGGCTGTCGGCGGTCACCGGGTGGAGCCGGGCGAACCCGTGGGCGAGGC
>Ga0116230_10005638_pt1 | contig 12284 bp, 12 predicted proteins | sample S1TSphfallax_3_FD_88678 | JGI IMG/M metagenome (GOLD analysis project Ga0116230, IMG submission 88678) | Host-associated microbial communities from peat moss isolated from Minnesota, USA - S1T2_Fd - Sphagnum fallax MG | ecosystem: Host-associated > Plants > Peat moss > Unclassified | place...
TCGAACACATGGTCGATGCGGTGCTGCATTTCGAAGGCGACCGCGGCCACCAGTTCCGCATCCTGCGCGGCACCAAGAACCGCTTTGGCGCCACCGACGAAATCGGCGTGTTCGAAATGACCGATCGCGGCCTCGCCGAAGTCGCCAACCCCTCCGCCCTGTTCCTTGCCGAACGCCGCGGCCATATCGCCGGCAGCGCCGTCTTTGCCGGCCTCGAAGGCACAAGGCCCGTCCTGCTCGAAGTGCAGGCCCTGCTCGCCCCCAACGCCGGCGGCTCGCCCCGCCGCTCGGTTGTCGGCTGGGATGGCGGGCGCCTGTCCATGCTCCTCGCCGTGCTGGAAACCCGCTGCGGGCTGAAGCTCTCGGGGTCCGACGTGTTCCTCAACGTCGCGGGCGGCTTGCGGATATCCGAACCCGCCGCCGATCTCGCGGTTGCCGCCGCCCTGGCGTCCGCCGCCACCAACCGCCCCACCGACGCCGGCACCGTGTATTTCGGGGAAGTCGGCCTCTCCGGTGAGGTGCGTCAGGTGGCCCAAGCCGATGCCCGTCTCAAGGAGGCGCAGAAACTCGGCTTCGAACGCGCCGTGCTGCCGCGGCGCGTGGCGCGCGGCGGCCGTGCCGCCAGCGGTGACGGTCTGCGCCTGGATGAAATCGGCCATCTCGCCGATCTGGTGGAGCAATTCGGTGGCGCGGATGGCTGATCGCCAAGGGGAAAAAAGAAAGTCCTTCTTTTCTGAAGAAAAGAAGCAAAAGACTTTTATGCGTTTGGACCCGTCTCCTCCATCGGCGTGGCCATGATGGTTTCGATGGTGGCGGCGAGCTTTTCCAGGGGGAAGGGCTTCGTCAGGATATGCGTCAGCGGATCGCCGGCAAGGATCTCGCTGTCGGCGTAACCGGTGATGAATAACACGCTCAGCCGGGGCCTGGCGGCACGCGCCGCGTCGGCGAGCTGCCGGCCCGTCATTCCGCCCGGCAGCCCAAGATCGGTCACCAGCAATGCAATCGGGTGCGGAGATTGCAAAATGCGCAGCGCCGCGGGGCCGTCCTCAGCCTCCAGCACCGCATAACCCATGTCGCTCAGCACCTCCACCACCAGCATGCGCACCGTGGGTTCATCGTCCACCACCAGCACCGTCTTGCCCGCATCGGCACTCCCCGCGATTCGGGGCGTGACGGAGTTGCGCGGCACCTCGGCTTGCATCTCCTCCGGCGCGTCGTGGCGCGGCAGATACAGGCACACCTTGGCACCGTGCCCCGGCGTGGAGACGATCCGTGCCGTGCCCCCGGATTGCCGGGCAAAACCGTAGATCATGGAAAGCCCCAGGCCGGTGCCCATGCCCGCCGGCTTGGTCGTGAAAAACGGGTCGAAGGCCCGGCGTATCACCTCCTGCGACATCCCCACGCCCGTATCGATCACCCGCAGCACCACATAGTCACCCGGCGCGATACCCCGCTCGCCGGCCTCGCGCGCCTCCAGCGACATGCGGGCCGTCTCGATGGTGAGCCTTCCCCCCTGCGGCATCGCGTCGCGGGCGTTGATGCAGAGATTGAGCAGCGCATTTTCAAGCTGGTTGGTGTCCGCCAGCGTAGACCAAAGGCCCGTATCGGCGACCACCACCACGGTAATCTGCGGGCCGGCCGTGCGGCGGATCAGATCTTCCATGCCGGCCACCAGCCGGTTCATATCGGTCGGCCTGGGGTCCAGCGTCTGGTGGCGCGAGAAGGCGAGCAACCGGTTGGTCAGTGCGGCCGCCCGCTGCGCGGAGGCCTGAGCCGTCGACACCAGCTCCAAAACCCCCGTCATGCGCCCACGTTCCAGCCGCGCCCCCAGCAGGTCCAGGCTGCCGGTAATGCCCGTCAGCAGATTGTTGAAATCATGCGCCAGCCCGCTGCTGAGTTGCCCCACCGCCTCCATCTTCTGCGATTGCCGCAGCGCCTCCTCCGCCTGGTGCAGCGCGGCCGATTGCTGCTTCTCGGCCGTCACATCGCGCCCATAGGCATACACCACGTCGCCTTCCACGGAGGTGTGCCAGGCGATCCAGCGCGCCGTTCCATCCGCATGGCGGTAGCGGTTTTCGTAATTCGTCAGGTCCTGGCGTGTGCCCGCCACCAGCAGCGCCGCCTCGCTGCTCGCCACATCCTCCGGCCACACGAAATCCCGCAACGACCGGCCAATGACGTCGGCCGGCTCATGCCCCAGAATGGTGGCCCAGGCTGGGTTCACGTTGCGGAACACGCCGTCCAGGCCGATCACCACCAGCAGGTCGCGGGAATGTCGCCATACCCGGTCGCGCTCCAGCGTGCGCTCGGCCACACGCTGTTCCAGCGTATCGTTCAGCCGCCGCAGCGCCGCCTCCGCCCGGGCCCGCTCGACGGCATCCCACGTGCGCATGGCCACGTATTCGATCAACGCGAGGTCGTCGGGCGACCATCTGCGTGGCTTGCTGTCATTGACGAAAAGCGAGGCGGCGAAGCGTCCGTCGCGAACCAGCGGCACCGACACGAAAGAAACCGTGTCGATAGATGCCCAGAACTGAGGGTTGTTGGCCGGATCGGTGCGCACATCCTCATGCACCACGGTTTGCCCCAGCACGTGCCTGGCAATGTTCGCCGGGCCGAAAGCTTGCAGATCGAAGCAGCCAATCAGGGCCGAGACCCCGTCGGTGTAGGCGCTGTCGAGCAGGATTGTCTCGCCGCCTGGCTGCACCTCGCCATAGCCCACACGGCTGGCGCCCAGATACCGGCCAAGGGCCGTCACCGCGGCAGCGGTAATGGCCCTGGGTTCGCTGGGCGCGCGCAGCTCTTCCGATAGCAGCAGGCGGAACGCGCGCCGGCGGTTAGCCAGCACCCCGGCCGTGGTGTCCGCGCAGGCGCAGAACAGCCCCGCAACCAGGCCATCCGTGCCGTGCACCGGCGTGTAGCTGAAGGAGAAATGCGCCTCCTCCGGCTGCCCATGCCGCTCCAGAATCAGCGAGATATCGTCCATATGAACGGACTGCCCCGACCACACACGATCCACCAGCGGGCGCAGCTCGCCCTCCACCTCTGCCCAGGTCTCGAAAAAATTGCGTCCCAGAGCATCGGGATGTTTGCGGCCCAGCAGCGGCACGTAGGCGTCGTTGTAGATCATCGTCTCGCTGCGGCCCCAGGCCACGAACATTGGCTGCTGCGATCCCAGAATGATATCGGCCAGCGTATTCAGCGGCTGCGGCCAGGTTTCACGCGCGCCGATCGGAGTCGCTGCCCAGTCATGCATCGCGATCCGCTCAGCCATGCCCAGCACGTCATGCGCGGCGAGACTGGCCGTTCGGCTCTTCATGGCCGCGCAGGCACCCCGGTCGCCCGGTTCACGAGGGGGCATCCATCGGCAGGGACGGTGTTGAGGCGTTCCATTACGATTTTCAGACGACTCACGACGGTTGAAGTTTCATCTTCATAAGTTGCTTTATGATGGTCTCTGTATGCACCGCAAGGCGTCTGTCATACATCCGTATACGAGGGGGCTGCGCCCTGCATCACTCCGAAAGGAAGCGGTTCTTTTTTGAAAAAAAGAACCAAAAAACTTTTGCCTTTTTGGATGCGCGGTGCCGACCTGTGCCAGATACGGGGCAGGGCCGGATTTTAGGCTTGAAGCAGGGCGGTAAGGGCTGGCGCGGCACTGCCCCAGGCAGCCGGCCCCTCCATCGTCCCGCGCAGCTTGCCGTCGGCGCCGATCAGCAGCGTGGTGGGAAAGCCCCCTATCCCCAGGGCATGCACCGCCTCGGTTGCCGGATCCAGGAGCAGCGTCAGGTGCGTGATGTGGTGGGACGCGGCAAACGGCTTGACCACAGCGGCCCCGCCACGATCCGCCGAGACCGCGATCACCGTGAACGCACCGGTCTGCGCTAGCCTGTCCAGTTCCGGCAGCTCCGCCACGCACGGGATGCACCAGGTGGCCCAGAAATTCAGCACCACCGGCCGGCCGGCAAAATCCGCCAGCGTCTTGCGGCCGCCATCCAGCGTGCCGAACGTCGCCGGCGGCAGTACAGCCGGCGGCTTGGCGGCAACGATCGCGGAAAGCGGCATCATGTCCACCTGAGGCGCCGCCGGCGTCTGGGCCGCCGCCGGTTTGCGCCAGGGCAGGGCGCCGACTACGGTCGCACCGGCCGCGATCAGCGTGCGGCGAGTCAGCAGAGCCATACGATGTCCTCCGAACCTATGTTGCAGAACCAGGCCGCCACCCCGCCGCAAGGCGCCAATGCGCAATGGGGTGGCCGCTTCGCCCAGGCGCCGGCCGAGATCATGCAGCGCATCAACGCCTCCATCGGCTTCGACCGGAAACTCTGGCGCCAGGATATCAGCGGCTCCCGCGCCCACGCCGCCATGCTCGCGCATGTAGGGATCATCTCGGCGGTCGACCAGTCCGCCATCGACGCCGGCCTGACCGCCATCGCGACGGAGATCGAGGCCGGCACTTTCCCCTTCGATGTGGCGCTCGAAGACATCCACATGAATATCGAGGCGCGGCTGGCCGAGCGCATCGGCGATGCCGGCCGCCGCCTGCACACCGCGCGCAGCCGCAACGATCAGGTGGCGACCGATTTCCGCCTGTGGGTGCGCGACGCCATCGACGGCCTCACCGCCCAGATCACCGATACGATGACCGCTTTCGCCACCCGCGCGGCCGAACACGCGGCCACCGTGATGCCAGGCTTCACCCACCTGCAAACCGCGCAGCCCGTCACCTTCGGGCACCACTTGCTGGCCTATGTCGAGATGTTCGCGCGTGACCGCGCCCGCCTGGCTGATTGCCGCGCGCGCCTCAACCAGTGCCCCCTGGGCTCGGCCGCGCTGGCGGGTACAAGCTTCCCCATCGACCGCGCCATGACCGCCGCGGCGCTGGGCTTCGGTGGCCCCACCGCAAACTCGCTGGATGCCGTTTCGGATCGCGACTTCGCGCTGGAATTCCTCGCGGCCAGCGCGATTTGCGCCATGCATCTCTCGCGCTTCGCCGAGGAGATCATCATCTGGTGCAGCGCCCCCTACGGCTTCGTGCGCCTCTCGGACGCCTTCACCACCGGCAGCTCGATCATGCCGCAGAAGCGCAACCCCGATGCCGCGGAACTTGCCCGTGCGAAAACCGGCCGCGTCACGGGCGCTCTTGTCGCCCTGCTCACGGTCATGAAAGGCCTGCCGCTCGCCTACGCGAAGGATATGCAGGAAGATAAGGAGCCGGTCTTCGAGGCCGCCGAGGCTCTCAGCCTTTCGCTGGCCGCCACCGCCGGCATGGTGCGGGACCTGATCGCCAATTCGGCCCGCATGCGCGAGGTGGCCGGCAGCGGCTTCTCGACCGCGACGGACCTCGCCGACTGGCTGGTGCGGGTGCTGGGCCTGCCCTTCCGCACGGCGCATCATGTGACCGGCCGGCTTGTGGCCTGTGCCGAACACCGCGGCGTGGACCTGGCCGGGCTGAGCCTGAAGGAGATGCAGGACGTGGAACCAGGGATCACCGCCGACATCTTCGGTGTATTGACGGTGGATGCCTCGGTTGCCTCGCGAACCAGCCTGGGCGGCACCGCGCCCGCCCGCGTGGCCGAAGCCGCGCGCCGTTGGCTGGAGGTGTTGTCATGAAACTGCCCGCGCTCCTTGCCCTTCTCCTCGCGCTCGCGTCCTGCGGCAAGGTGGGTGCCCCCAGCCCCATCGGCCCCCCCGACCAGGTCACTTACCCCAAAGTCTATCCCACGCACTGATCCCAGACCGTTGGGCGATGGCAATGTTTCACGTGAAACAAATCAAGAACAACTGCCGTTTTGGGGCGGCTCGCGCATTTTCCGATCGTCTTGAGTCAGGTGAGCCGGCCGGAGAATGCCCTAGCTCTTTGTTTTGACGAGCATCGTTATCCGACGGTGACCCCAAGTGGTCGGATGATGCTCCAACCGGAGAAAGCCATGCGGATGGACCGAGGTGATGGGGTGGAACTGGCGTATGCCTATGCGCCCGGACGCGCGCCCACGCTGGTATTCCTGCCGGGCTTCATGAGCGACATGACCGGCGAAAAAGCCACCATGCTGGCCGAACACGCAGCCGGGCTCGGTCATGCCTGCCTGCGCCTGGATTACTCCGGCCATGGGGCCAGCGGCGGCCAGTTCATCTACGGCACCATCGGCACCTGGACCCGCGACGCGTTGTTTCTGATCGACAGCCTCACGCAAGGCCCGCTCCTGCTCGTCGGCTCCTCCATGGGCGGCTGGATCGCGCTGCTGGTGGCGCTCGCACGGCCGGATCGCGTGACGGGCCTGGTCGGCATCGCCGCCGCCCCGGATTTTACGGAGACCCTGGTCTGGCAGTCTCTGATGCCCGAGGAGCAAACCACGCTGCTGCGCGACGGCCTGCTGCGCGTTCCCAGCGCCTATGGTGGCGAACAGATTTTCACCAAAGCCCTGGTCGAGGATGGCCGCAACCATCTTCTCCTGGGCGCGCCCATCCCGATCACCTGCCCCGTCCGCCTGCTGCAAGGCCAGCGCGACGACGACGTCCCGTGGGAAACCGCCATCAGACTCGCCGCCCGCCTCGAATCGGCCGACGTTGGGATCACCCTCATCAAGGACGCGACCCACCGGTTCTCCAGGCCCGGAGAGCTTGAACTGCTCCGGCAGGTGGTCACGAACCTGCTACAGGAAAGAGAAGGTCTTTTTTGAAAAAAGGAACCAAAAAACGTTTGTCACTTCAGGGTCGTGGTGGGGGTAACCCCTCGCTCTCCAGCACAGCGCGCAAGCCCTCCTTGTAGCTCGGATAGCGCCACGTTAAGCCGAGCGCGGCCTTGGTGCGGGCATTGCCGACACGGCGGTTCTCCGCCCAGAAACTGCGCGCCATCTCGCTCATCCCCGCGTACGCCACGTCGAACGGTACCGCCGGGGGGGGCGCCACCCCCAGCAATCGCGCCGCCTCCTCGATCACCAAGGCGCTCTCGGCCGGCACGTCATCGGAAAAATTCAGCACGCGCGTGCCTTCGGGAGGAGATGCGATCGCGGCCATGATCCCCGCGGCGATATCGTCCACATGGATGCGCCCGAACGCATGGCCCGGCCGAATCACCCGCCGCGCCCGCAAGCTGCGCACCTCGTCCAAGGCCGACCGCCCCGGCCCATAGATGCCCGCCAGCCGGATGAGATCCAGCGGCCGCCCGGCCGCCGCGTCACGCCAGGCCAGCTCGGCCTGCAGCCGGCGCACGGATCGCGCGGCGGAGGGCGCCGGCGTCGTGGTCTCCTCAACCCAGCCGCCGCCGCGATCGCCATAGACCCCCGTTGTCGAAAGATAGCCGATCCAGGTCAGGTGCGGCGCGGTGCGGATCGCCGCGCCATAGCGGGCCAGAACCGGGTCGCCGTCCTCGCGCGGCGGCGCTGTTACGAGCAGATGGGTGGCCGAGGCAATCGCCGGCCCAGCCTCATCGAAGCTGACCATCTGCACATCATCGGGCCCGGCACTCGCGGCATTGCGGCGGGTCGCGGTCACGTTCATTCCGGCTTCACACGCACAACGTGCGGCGGCGCGGCCACAGAAGCCGAGCCCAAATACCAGAAGATGCATTCCCGCCCTTCTCCCAACTTTGCGCGTGCGTCGTCGCACCCTAAATAAACGTCATGATCCTACGCGCGGCCTTCGTCTGCGTCGCGGCCTTGGCTGCCGTGCCGTTGCTGGTGCTTCCAAGCCCAAGCTGTGCGCAGGTTACACCTGCCGCGAGCCAGGATTCCGTGGAGGATGCGCCCGCTTCGGTGGATAGCACCATGCCGCCGCTGCCGATCCCGCCGGTGCCCCCCCGCATTGCGGAGGGGGCGGGCTACGAAGCCTGCCTCGATATGCTGGCGACCGATCCGAGCGGTGCCGATGCCATGGCGACCGGCATGCTCGTCGGTGGCGCGGCCCCCGGCAGCAGCGAGGGTGCGCAGCACTGCCACGCTTTGGCGCAGGTGGAACTCGGCAACACCGAGTCCGGGGCCGCGCTGCTCGATCGCCTGGCCACGACCAGTACGGCGCCGGCGGCTTCCCGCGCCGTTGTCTTCGCCCAGGCCAGCCAGGCCTGGACGATGTCGAACAAGCTTGTGCAGGCTTACGCGTCGGCCAGCGCGGCACTTTCCCTCTCGCCGGACGATCCGGAATTGCTGATCGGCCAGGCCATTGCCGGGCTCGCGTTGGGTCATGACGCCCAGGCCGCCGACGATCTGACCCATGCGCTGGAACTCGATCCCAAACGCGTCGACGCCCTGATCCTGCGCGCCACCGCCTATCGCAGCCTGGACAAGCTCGATCTCGCGAAGGCCGACATCACGGCGGCCTGTGCCCTTGATCCGGAGAACCCCGATGGGCTTCTGGAGCGCGGCATCATCCGCCAGCGGCTGGGCGATCTTGCCGGCGCGCGTTCGGATTGGGAGCACGCGGCTGACCTGGCACCCGACACACCGACCGCCGACCTCGCGCAACAAAACCTCGCTTTGCTGGAGGCGGGCCCGCGGCAGTAGCAGGAAAGACGCCTCGCCAACGACCCGACACGCTTGGCACGACGCGTACCTGAACGGACAAAAGTTTTTTGGTTCTTTTTTTCAAAAAAGAACATTCTTTCTTAAGCTAGCACGACATCCTGCGATCCCAGTTCTTCAATCAGCCGATGCACCGTCTGCCGCTGCACCGGATGCACCCAGTCCGGCGCCACATCCCGCAATGGCAGCAGGACGAAGGCGCGCAGATGCGCCCGCGGATGGGGCAGGATGGGGTCTTTCTCCGCGCGGATGATCCCATCCATGTCGATCACGTCCAGATCGAGCGTTCGCGGTGCGTTGGGCACGCTGCGCACCCGTCCCATGGCCTGTTCGATGCCTTGCAGCGCCTCCAGCAGCACCGCCGGCGGCAGCCCGGTTGCCACGCGCAGCATGCCGTTGATGTAGCGTGGTTGGGAGGGATCCGGGAACGCCGCACTTGAATACCATCGTGAGCGTACCAGGCCGGCCACGCCGCGGATTTCTCCCACGGCCTGTACCGCGCGCGTGCAGATCTGGAGGGGTGTGCGGCCAACTCTGTCGGGCAGGTTGGCCCCCACCGCAATCAGTACAGAAATCGCTCGTGTTTCCTTGCGTTAAAGAAACGTGGGTCTATATAAAAGTACTTTCCCTCCGGCAGTACGATCGGCCGGCTACGGGCGCATTGAAAGGCCTTCGTTATGCATTTCCTGCCCACCGAGCGCGTTTGCCTCTTCATCGATGGTGCCAATCTGTACTCCGCCTCCCGCAATCTTGGCTTCGATGTTGATTATCGCAACCTGCTCGAATTTTTTCGCCGCAAGGCGCATGTAGTACGTGCGTATTATTATTCGGCCGTTCTCGAGACCGAGGAATATTCCCCCCTCAAGCCGCTGACCGATTGGTTGGCGTATAACGGGTATACGCTCGTCACCAAGCCGGCGCGTGAATTCACCGATGCCGCTGGGCGGCGCCGTGTGAAGGGCAATATGGACATTGAGTTGGCCATCGACATGCTGGAACTGGCCGACAAGATGGACCATGCTATCCTGTTCAGCGGCGACAGCGATTTTCGCCGCCTGATCGAAGCCGTACAGCGCCGCGGGGTGCGCGTCTCCGTCGTTTCCTCCATTCGCACCACGCCGCCGATGGTGGCTGACGAACTGCGCCGCCAGGCGGATCAGTTTCTGGAACTGGCGGAAATCGCGCCTGAGTTCACGCGGCGCCAGATGGAACCGCGGTTGCGGATGCCCGGGTCGAAGGGGGAGCTAGTGGAGCCGCACGACCACTTGTAGAGACCAGGGCCAGGGGGCCCGTCCGTCCCCTGGCCTTCCTTCAAAGTGGTTTTCCATGCCCCCTGGTCGCGATTGCCCACTCTGCCCGCGCCTCGTCGCCTACCGTGAAGCCAATCGCGCTGACAATCCGGGCTGGTTCAACGCGCCGGTTCCGAGTTTCGGCCCGCTCGAGGCGTGGCTGCTCGTCGCCGGCATGGCGCCTGGGGTGCGCGGTGCCAACCGCACCGGACGCCCTTTCACAGGCGACCATGCGGGAATTCTGCTTTACGAGACGCTGATCAAGTTCGGCCTGGCGCGTGGTGTGTACCAGGCTTCGCCGGACGATGGCGTCAGTTTGCAGGGGTGCCGGATTGCGAACGCCGTGCGCTGCGTGCCGCCGGCCAATCTGCCCCTGCCGGCGGAGGTGAGCACGTGCAATCCGTTTCTGGCCGCGGAGATTGCGGCGCTGCCCCGCCTGCGCGCGGTGCTGGCCTTGGGGGTTCTCGCCCACGCCGCCGTTTTGCGCACGCGCAAGATCCCGGCCAGCCGGTATAAATTCGCCCATGGGGCACAGCATATATTGCCTGACGGCTTGAGCCGGGCCGACAGCTATCATGTGTCGCGGTACATCTTCTCCACGCGCCGGCTCACCACCGAGATGTTCGAACGCGTGGTGGCCGATCTGCTGCCGATTGCAGGGATGGGGGCCTAGAGCGGGTTCAGCCTGACCGGAACTGCTGTGACGCCTGTCAGCCCGCTCTAGCCTTATGTTTGAGCGTTTGAGCGAGCATTTTTATCAGCCTCTGGATGCCCGACTCGCGCCCGGCGATTTCACTCAGGCTGGTAATGCTCTAAGCCCCCTTCGGCCGCGCCTATTTTTCGACCAGTGTCTTGATGTTGTCCAAACCGCTGCGGTACAAGCCGGTGACCGCCTTCTCCGCGGTCGCATCATCCGCGCCGCCCGCCGGCTGGAAGCTGCCCGTCCAGGTCACTGTGGCACCTCCGCCATCTGCCTTGGCGACCGTAATGGTGGAGCTGTAATCGGTCACCGGCAGGACCTTCGGATCCACCTTGGTGATGGCATAGCTGTAACTATGTCCTTTGTGGGCTGTGAGCTTTTCCGTGACGGTGGGATTTCCGGGCGCCGACAGGGTGATCACGCGCACGGATCCCACCTTGCTGCCTGTCGTGGCCGGGCTGCTCACCGCGCCTGGCAGCCAATCCTTGATCGCGTCGAACTTGCCGATCAGGTGCCACACTTTTTTCGGTGAGGCCGTGGTGGTGACCGTCTGGGTCACGTCCGCGGCCGCGGCGGTTTGCATGGCCACGGCGAGAGTTGCCGCAAACATGGCGGAGCATAGGCGTATCATGGCGTTTCCTTATCGTTTTACGGCGGCCAAGGTCCGGTGAGCCGCGCGCCGTGTCAAGCTGTCCGGCGGGCCAATACCCCGGATTCGGGTGGAGCTATTTGCGCAGCCGGATGGTGAGCAGGTTCATCGCAATCTTGGCCGCCACACGGAAGGCGAGGAACGACGACACCAGCGGCATGTGCGCGAATAAGTATTTTCCGAGGGTCGCAACATCGCGTGAGTGCCGGCAGAGTGAGGATAGAGGGGCAAACCAAATGGGCCAGCCGTACAACCTCCGGAAGAGACGATCGAAGCGGCGGTAGGGGCTGTTTCGATCGTTTACCCGGGTCGCGGCGGCACCGATGCTTGGCTCTAGAGGGAGGCTTGTCGTGCCGCTATCCAACCGGGTTCAGCCGCACGCCCAGCTGAGCACGCGCGAAAACGTCGGCGGCGAACAGACGCTCACTGTGCTTGCGTATCTCTCCATCCTGGAAGGTGTGGCGGCGGCCCGCGCCGGTGAACCCGCTTCTGCCAACCCTTATGATCTTGGCACCGAAAGCGGCTGCCGCTGGCAAGCGGGCTGGTTGGAGACGCGCAACGCGATGAAGGATGCCGCCATGGCGGGCGAGCGGCCTTAATCGGCCGAATGTGGATTGTCCGCGTGATTGTGCGATCCATGCCGCAGCGAACGAGGCGGGCAGGCCATCAGCACGTGCGAACCGGACGGATGGGGTGGCCGGGATGTGGCGCCGTCACTCCTTGACCGTCGCCCGTGGGGCGCAGCCTGGCGTATCGCGCGGTTCCGTCGGGCGTACGGGGAAGGTGATCCAGCCTGGCGTCTTCGCGGTCAGGCGCGTCACGCTGCGGCCGATGAGATAGAGCAGCGCCGGCACGATCACCAGCAACAGCACGGCAAGTAGTAATACGCCCACTTTGGATCCCACTTCGTTTTCGTCTCGTCCGCGCCAGCAGATGATCCGCCCCACGCGAGTTGGGTGCCGTGTGGGGTTTGCCCACCCCTGACGCGAGGTTCTGAACGCGGCGCGCAGGCCGCTTGCGTGGCGAGACGCTGATGTCGCTGACATCAGCGTGGCCGGCAAGCTTTCGGGATGGCAGGTGCAATGCCTTTTCGTGTTGCGGCGTGCGCACCAAGATGGGGCAGTGGCAAAGCA
>Ga0116230_10005639_pt1 | contig 12283 bp, 13 predicted proteins | sample S1TSphfallax_3_FD_88678 | JGI IMG/M metagenome (GOLD analysis project Ga0116230, IMG submission 88678) | Host-associated microbial communities from peat moss isolated from Minnesota, USA - S1T2_Fd - Sphagnum fallax MG | ecosystem: Host-associated > Plants > Peat moss > Unclassified | place...
CTGCTTGATGATCCGCGTATATGAAAACAGCCATGAGACAACAGATCGTTAGGGCATGCACGTCCGACGGCGGTAATGCTTTTAGCTTGCCCATTGCGAAGATCATTCCGAATACGAATGCCGCGAGCACTTGGCGTTGGAGTTCGGATGTCTCTTCAAATGGGACACCGATGATGCTGAAAAGCTCATTGGCCATGAGCGCGTTTTCCTGTCGAAAAGGTACAAGCCGCTGATCCATATCTTCCTCCACTTCCCTTCCAATCAGTTGAAGATTATCTCTCAAACCGCCGATTTTTCAAACCGCAGCAGGCCAAGTTGCAAATGGCGCGCAGTCGAGAAATGCTCGAACGACACCTTGGTTGCTTTTGCTTTGCCGTCTGATGTTTGTATGACCTTCTCCCACCATGTCAGCGGTGCAAGTGCCGAAAATCGTCCCACTTGAAACCTACTGGGTCGCGAAGGTCACAGGTTGCGCCAAGTCCATTCCGGGCAGCAGATTGCAAAAACAGCAAGTGGGTTCCTTTTATCTTGCCATCCGATGTTTGTATGACCTTCTCCCCCCATGTCAGCGCTACAAGTGCCTGAATCTGCGGCAAATACCGAAACAGCGCTGACAATCCTTTTATCTTGCCATCCACCCTCCAACCCTTCCTTTTGGCTGCCGATCTGAACGTCAAGCGGCACGTTGATGGTCGCCGGTTGCACGCCGATCTGGGCGTTGATCGTGCGCACTTCGACCCTCTCTGGCTGGCTTCGTGGCTGCTCAACTGCGCGCTTCTGGTGCGCAGGATCGACACCAGCTTGGCGTTCTGGTCGGCCTGAACGTGCGCAAAACTGCGCGCTGGGAAACGGCTGACGAAAGCTCCTGGTCGGCTGGATGACGTGTCGATGGTGCGCGCAACAATGCCTGCCGTTCCGACCTTGCCGCTTCTGCGACGTGCCAACTGCGCGCCCATTGTGCGCACGGCAAGCGACTGTCGGGAAAGTTGGGGCGATGATCTGCGTGCCGTTGCTGCGCGCAGTCAACAACCTGGCTGACCTGTGTGCCGGCTCTGAACATGCGCAACGATGCGCACCTGGAAGCCGACAACCGATCTTCCTTGCCCCGATCTCCGGCGTGATATTGCGCGCCGTTGTCACCAACAACAGGACCGTCCCCGTCGTCCCTCTAGCTCCGTCGCGTCGGCTTCGGCCCTCACCCAAAGAGCGCAGCGCTGGGGGCCGATGACGGGGCGATGGAGTGAAAGGGACGACAGCGGAGGGTACTCCCGCCGCTCCCCTGGCAGCTCTGGAGCAGAGGTTGAGGTCCGGCTGGTGCGCATGCCGGCATGCGCCTTTGCGTTGGTGAACGGTGAACATGGGCGGACGTGGAGGGGATATAGGCGGATGTGAACCGCTCACGACGCCTTGGAAGCATACTGATTCACGTATGCCTCGACGAACTCGACAATGCGGTTCTGCTGGTTGCGGGGAAGTTGGTGGGCCTTTTCAAAGGCCAGACGGAGCTTACCGGGTGGTCCCTTGGGCGCGCGATCCTTGCTGGCGCGGCCGAGCAGTTCATCGGTTGTGACGTTCAGAGCATCGGCGACAGCGGCAATCTGATCGGGCCGCAGGGCAACTGGATCGCGTTCCCAGTGAGCGACGGCGCGCTGGGTGGTGCCGAGCTTCTCGGCCAACCACAACCTCGGCAAACCCCGCAGGCATCTTCGGTCGCCGACCGCGGCGAATCACCGACGCCGGGGAAAGCCCAAGCCTCGATCGCCACCAAGAGAAGGCATGCCAGCCGTTCTGTTTGCACAGAGCTGATCGGCGGCAGGGTTGCAAATTAAATCATCGGCGCATAGACGGGGTTGGCGCAACTCACTCCATTCGGTTATGGATTTATATCTATGATGCGCAAGGCGACGCCAAGACGACGCTCAAACCCAGCAGCGTGTAGTGGCTCGGTACAGACCGCTAGATCGGCAACTAACTGGGATTTACAAGAAGATTAATGGAAAGCTAAGGTTGGCCGAGCAACCATTAGGCGAATGCAAGCGCCTTCCAAGCTCCGCCAGCATAAAGATACAACGAAGATCCATCAAAATAGATCATTCCCGGCTGAGGGGAGCCGGGTGCAGTGCTGAGGATCGCGAGCTGAACTGACTGTGCTGCGATTGAGCCAGAGACTTGAAGTTTATTCACACCATCGTCTGTTTCACTTCCGAGGAGGAGATTTCCGGCGGTTGAAACTGCCACGACGGGTCCAAAGCCGCTGCCACCTAGGTAAAAGAATTCGAGATTATTCGTAGCGCTGCGGTGGCTGATGAACCAGGCGGAGGCCGACGAGTCGCTATCAACCAGATACAGGTTGGCATACTGATGCCCGTCATCCGATCCGGCAATTGTAAAATTAGTGCTCTTGCCACTTCCTGAAGGAACTTGGATCGCGAAAGAGACTGAATTTGAATCCGTCGACTGAGTTGCCGGAAGATAATTAGGTGAGATCAGGGCCCAATGATTACTGGTATCTTCGGAAGGGGGCATGCTTGATGAAGAGATGTTCTGTATCGCGACGTAAGGGAGATTATTAACCGAGTCGAGGACGATATCGTTAATGAAGTAGGCGGTCCCCGAGACCCAAGTGCTTCGGAAGGAGGAGCAGTTTGAGAGCTTCCCGAAATTGTCGTTGATTGCGCCGCCACCGAGCGTCACGGAGGGGGCGGGAGTCAAAGTGTACAGGAGAAGCTGCCCGACCTGATTTAAAGTCGACATGTATGCCTCATCTCAAGTAAAACTAATCGATCTCACAAAACCCGATCTGATGCGGGCAGCAGGCCATGTCCCCGCCGAGTATACCGGGTTTTAATGTCCGTCGCAAGAATGTCAACCCCAATTTCAAGAATGGGTCAAGGTTTTGAATCGGGTATTAGCGTTCAAGATGCGCAGTAAGACCTTACGGGATATCGGTTTAAAGCTAATTAGCGTTATGCATACGCCATTTAGCGACGAACATTAAAGTGATCAGCAGACAGGTTGCCTTTCCAAGGGGCAAATTCATAATAATCATTCAGGAATAGCACGGACTCATGTGCGAATAATTCTTTAGGCGAGGCAATATCCTGCATGATATGCGGAGCAAATAAATGCTTTCGTTGATGCTGAAAAAGCGGGGTTCTATCGAAGTTATATTGCCAAATCGCCTGACCTTGGTATTTCGCGCCGTCGACGCTATCTGGACGGTGCGGCATGACAAAAATTGCGTTCCCAGCACGCGCCACGCGATGACGAACGTGTCTTTGTCACCCCAAGTGTAGCGGTCGTAACACTCGGTGGAATGCTGGTTTAAGACTTCGGTCAATTGGAGTTCTTTCCAGCATCGTTTTCGATTGACCATGAGCTGGCCAGATTCAAGCTCGATCCCGGGCTGCGGAGTGAGTTCAAAGTCGGTCCAGGTTTGCTCGGTAATTGCGAAGCGCGCGTCGGGTGGAAGTGCTCTATTTGTTCCTGTGGGATTTCAGTCCAGTCTATGACCCAGAGCTCAATGGGAAGCGAGCATCCGGTACGCCTCACATGCCGGATCGCGACATAGGCACTGGGCAGATACGAGCCGCCACCGCAAATGACAATGCCGCGTCCAGCACCTTGGTAGTCTTTGTTGAGTTGCGCCGGATCTTTCGCAAGGTTCAAGACAAATGAACTGACAGACATTTCAATCCTCGCAAAAAATGACCCCTTGCAGAAGGCTCGGGCAGCGTACAAAATGATCCATAATCTTGCAAGCATGCATTTGACGTGATCCGGAGCGGCCGGGTGGTGATTTGTTACGCGTGAGCCTCGAAGTATTTGCAGGGTCGCCTCCGATTGGCCCGAACGCTTCGGTCAGCCTGCGAAGCAAACGGAATGCATGCCTTCGGACTTCCTTGAGTCAAGCGTATGGATCACATGTGGAACAGGGTCGTTATCATCAATCGAGATGACAGGCCGGAAAGGATGAAGGCATTCCTTGAATCAGCCCGGCATTCGAAATTGCTTGGAATTTCAACGCGATTCAGTGCGATAACACCTCAGATCCTTGCGCATCCAACTTGGTTTGCAACTCACCTTGAGGACGGCAGGCGGCAGGCATCGTATTGGTGCTCGAGGGAAAGCCATTTGCAAGTCTGAAGTCAGAATGCCGTCCGCTGTCAGGGCCGCTGGATTCGAATTGGAAACATTTCCGCCAGCAAAAGAAGCCACCAATCGATTCCGGCCCGACCAGATTGTGGTAGAGGATAAGCCTTGCATGTTTCATCCCGTGAAAACAGTTAGAAGAATCGGAGCGATCCTTCCTTCTCAAATGCGGTGAATGACCGTCTTGAGTTCGGATCGTCAAACCGGAGTATAAATTGAATCCATTGCGAAATACGACGCTTTCCGATGACCAATCGAGGCTTCTAGACCTGGCACCAAGATCGATCTTCGGGTTCTGGCACGTTGCGACTGAGGGACACTGGCTTGACGTGGTCCATGACCAACTATGGGCATTGAGGGAGTCGGGCCTTCTCTCAATATCCACGCGCGTGTTTATGTCTGTTTCCGGAGCCCAAAGTGCTTCATTCGATTCTCCAGACGATAAAATCGACTTCATCCACAAATCAGCTTTTGCCGGAAGCTACGAATTTCCAACATTGAATCTTCTTCGCGAGTTTTGCCGCAGCCACCGATGCTTCGTGTTCTACATTCACTCAAAAGGAGTGTATAGCAGGAGTGCCTGTGTGGAAGACTCGCGGGCGCTCATGCAGTATCATGTGATTGAGAACCACTCTGCATGCATCTCCAGCCTGCGAATGTTCGACGTGTGCGGCGTCAACTGGAAGGAGGATCCATGGCCGCATTTTTCGGGGAATTTCTGGTGGGCCCGATCGGAATACGTTGCATCGTTGAGAGCGTTTGGCGACCTGCCGCCTCCAGTACGGGGATGGGATTTACGACATCAGTGCGAGCGATGGATTGGAAGCGGTGACAAGGTGAGGGCCTGCTCCCTACACCAGTCGCATGTCGATCATTATCATGACAATTATCCGCCGGACTTCTACTCGGATCCTGGACTGCAAATCCCCGCGCGCCCCCAAAATGACGTCAGCGACGAAGCAGCGTCCGTGGCAGCAGTTTCTATGCGTCTTGCCTCTCGCAAATCTGCATCTGAGGCCTGTCGCATCGCCATATTATTCGACAATAGTGTCCGGAAAGACACCACAGGGGTCTACTGTCTGAACGCTCTCAGAAAATTGGCCAAGGTGTCGCATTACCTCCCGCATGAGCAGAAATTGATTCCCGCCGACGCGTTCGATCTTTTCATCTTCATTGATGATGGCATCGATTGGCGACTCGAACGGGACCTCCATCCATCGGTGTTTTGGGCAATCGACACGCATTTCGAACCCGAGCGCGTGATTCGACGCGCTCTTCAGGTGGACTTCGGGTTCGCCGCTCAAAAAGATGGGGTGAATATGCTCCGCAGCCGGGGTGTAAACTGCATGGGCTGGCTGCCCCTGGCATGTGACCCCTTGGTTCACCGGCAGCATCAAGTCGTCAAGAGCTTCGATGTCTGCTTTGTCGCCCGCATGGTTGATGCAAACCGACGCAACCTTGCACTGCGAATCAGAGATAATTTCCCGAAGAGCTTTGTGGGGGAACGTTACTTCGATGAAATGGCCGTCGCGTACTCCGCCAGCCGCGTGGTGCTGAATGCTTCGATTCGAAACGACGTGAACATGCGTGTGTTCGAGGCGCTTGCCTGCGGATCGATGCTTCTGACAAATGAACTGCCAGCGAACGGCCTTCCGGAGCTCTTCTCTGATGGACAGCATCTGGTCACTTACCGTAATCATGATGACATGATGGAAAAAATTGCATATTATGCTTCTCACGACAGCGAACGAGAACTAATTGCAGAAGCAGGTAGAACTGCTGTGCTGAGCGGCCATACTTATTATCATCGAATGCGGGAGCTGCTCAATCAAATCAGGCAGCAGAGGCGATCATTGGCTGGATGCGTTCTGCCTTTTGATTTCGACGGGTGAGTGTTGGAAATGGAGCTCGGAATGCCGCGGTTGAGTCCGGATGCTTTTCGCTACACACGGCCAGGTGACGAAGCATTGTCGCGCTGGCCAAATAGGGTCGTTCCGGCGAAACAGATCGAGTTCGATCTTCAGTCCTGCGATGATCTGTTAAAGGTCCATCCGAATGACATGTCCAACAGATTCCGCCTAGCTGAACTGCTGATGTGCGGTGGCCGATTTTTCGAAGCCGTGGATCATTTCCGAGCGGTTCTGGATAGCGATTCGGGGGATGCTTGTCACCGCCGCGCGTTGGCGGACGCGCTTGCTGCATGTGAACGCTTTCCCGAGGCCGTGACTGAATATGAGACGCTGTTGAGAGCTGACAGTTCTAGCTCTGCCACGGTGCTGCTGTTGGCCGCGGCACTGAGTCACGGCGGGTTGTTGAAGCCTGCCATTACATTGTTGCAAACCCACATCCAACATTGGTCCGATCGTCCGGATGTCATGCAGGCCATCGCCCAGCTTCTTTGTGAAACAGGCGAAGTTCAGCGGGCATCTGTCATTGCAAAGCAGGCGGCATATCTGAACCAGTCTTCTGTGCAAACCTTGAACCTCTTGGGAATCTGCCAGCTGTGCGCCGGACAGCACGAGGTTGCGGAGAGGAGCTTTCGCAGCGCGCTCAAGCTGGCTCCGGCGTATTTGGACGCGCATCTGAATTTGGCGGTTGTTCACAAATGCCAGGGGAGAATTCCCGAAGCTCTGGCAGGGTTTGAATATGCACGGGCGCTTCATCGTGCAGAACCGACATGCTGGCAGCCGGCATTTGACCGCGAAGTTGCACAACTCGGTTTGATTTTTGAACAACAGGAACACATTGCAGAAAAGGAGACGCTGACGCGCACCAAACCATTGGACGAGTTTTCGCTGACCATTTTGATTGCGTGTTACGGAGACTTTCCGGAGTATTCAATTCGCGCCCTGCATAGTTGCGCAGCCGGTATCGACCTGAAGAAATACTGTGATGTCCATGTTGGGCTCAACGAATGCTGTGTGGAAACGCTGGCAGTTGCTCGCAAGCTCAAGGATGGCGGGATCATCGACCTTCTGGTGGAGTCACCACGCAACTTAAACAAGGATCCAATGTTGCGACTTTTGCTGGACTCAGTCCGGACTCCATATGTTCTATGGATTGACGATGACAACTTTTTCTCCAAGCCTTCCTGGCCCGAGGCGTTTTCAAGCTTTGTAAGGTCAGAACATCCTTTTGATGTAAGCGGGCTAGCTGCTCGCTGGGGGCCTTGCCGCTCAGGCGATCCCGGTTACATGAAGTTCATTCGCAGCAGGCCTTGGTGGCGCGGAATCGAGTCGCAGGTGCCGAAGCTTCAGCGTTGGATTCCGTTCGTGCCTGGAGGACTCTTTATTGCCAGAACAGATTTCCTTCGCTCCCACGATTTTCCGGATCGAGGAATGATTCGAGCGATGGACGACGTCGCCCTGGGCGAGTTGTTGCAGCAAGTAGGCGGCCGGCTTGTGGCGCTTCCGGCAGAACTTGTTAAGATCGCGAGCAGCGACGGGGTGCGTCGAGGCGATCATCGCACGCTTACTGACGGCGTCGTCAGGTGAAAAAATGGTCGGATATCAGCAGGATATCGAACAGGTCAGGCAACTTGAGCGCCAAGGCAAGCTCGCCGAAGCCGAGAGAACCTGCCGGTTGCTGACGAATAGAACGCCCAATGCCGGCGAGGCATGGCTGCTCCTTGGCAATCTCTGCCGTGATCTTGGGAAAAACCAGGAGGCGGTGTCAGCGTACCGTTCAGCGCTGCTCCATTCGACGCGGGATGAGGAGGTGCTGAACAGTCTTGGCGTCGCCCTGGCAACCCTGGGAAGCCTTGATGAGGCCGTGCGATGTTTTGAAGACGCAATTGAAGTTGAACCCCGGTCACCGCAAGCTCATCATAATCTGGGAGTTGCGGTTGCTCAGCGCGGAAAGCACCGCAACGCTGAAAAACACTTTCAGGTTGCCGTTGAGTTGAAAGCAGACTATGCAGAAGGCCTGCTGAATCTGGCAGTTACGCTCTCGGCAACGGGAAAGAGTGATCAAGCGATAATCGCTTTTAAGCGCGCGGTGAAGGTCAGGCCAGCGTTCCCCGACGCGTTGAATGGTTTGGGATTGGCCCTGATAAATTCCAAACGCCCTGCGGATGCGATCATTCCGCTGCAGCAGGCAGTTCGCCTCAGGCCTGACTTCAATGGTGCATGGAACAATCTCGGCCTCGCGTTCTTCGACGAGGGGAACTATGAAGATGCCGAAGCAGCCTTTCAATCTGCGTTAAGTTTGAATCCCAGATCCACCGAGGCACACTCCAATCTTGGAAATCTGTTCAAGGAGCTGAAGCGGCTGACCGAGGCTATCGCCCACTACGATGTCGCAGTCAACCTCGATGCGCAATGCGTCAGCGCACGATGGAACAGATCGCTTGCGCTTCTTCAAAGCGGCGATTTTGAGAAAGGGTGGCCAGAATATGAAACACGGTGGCGCCGCAAGAGTTCGTCGGCACCGCGTCTGATGTCATTTCCATCCTGGGATGGCTCCAATCTCAGCGGCCGATCGATCCTGGTCCACTGCGAGCAGGGTCTTGGCGATGTGCTCCAATTTGTCCGATACACGGCGATGTTGCAGCAACGGGGTGCAACGGTCATTTTCGAGGTGCCCAGCCCTTTGATGGGAGTATTGTCCAGCTGCAAATCAATCGACCAGCTTGTTCCCGAAACCCATAAGCTTCAGCATTGTGATTGTCATGTCTCGGTGATGAGTTTGCCTTACTGGTGCGGAACACGCCTTAATACAATTCCTGCTGACGTTCCGTACTTATTTGTGAATGAAGGGCGGCTGAATCGCTGGAGAAGGCGTCTTGACTCGGTGAAAGGCTTTAAAGTCGGAATTGCCTGGCAGGGAAATCCGCATCACCAATGGGACGCTCACAGATCTGTCCACCTGAGTCATTTTGCGGATCTGGCGAAGCTCCCCGGAGTGTCGCTGGTCAGTATTCAACGGGGGCCTGGCTCGGAGCAATCAGCAGTGGCAGATTTTCCGTTGGAGGATCCGCTTCCCCGCAATGCATCAGATTCGGATTCGGTCATGGATGTCGCGGCAATTATGTCATGTGTTGATCTGGTCATCACCGTTGACACAGCAACCTGCCATCTGGCAGGGGCGCTCGGATTGAAGACATGGTTGCTGCTTTCAACGATGGTGGACTGGCGTTGGCTGCTCGATCGCTCGGATTCTCCGTGGTACCCGACCATGCAGTTGTTTCGCCAGGAAGCCAGAGGCGACTGGGAAGGCGTATTCGCTACAGTAGCCAGCCAGCTCAAGGCGGTCGCCGCTCAATTCGCCACTCGCGGAGCTCCAGATCAACAAGGAGAGGATCATCCGTCACTCAGTCCGCCGGGAAGCGCTTAAACAGAGCGGTCTTCCCAATTTGAGGATCGAAAGGCTGCGAAGCTTGGAAAGATTTTCGCTGAATTGATAATTTTACAAGCCGGGCGCTCGCCTGAGAAAATGAAAAACATCAGAAGAGGTGACTTGAATGGAGTTTATCTATGAGCGCGAAGCCGTACCCGCCAATCACGCAATGCCAAGGCCATCGGGACTGAATGAACGCACTGCCAGATCGTGGTTTGACGCCGCTGCGGGGTCGGCAAGTTCGGAGCGGCCCGGCGCCGTTGAGGGCCGCGGCATCACGATCTGTGGCGGAGGTCTGAAATACCTGCCCTGAGCATGGATCTGCATAAACATGCTCAGGCGCATCGGCTGCACCCTTCCCATCGAGTTGTGGTATTTGGGGCGACACGAACTGCCTGAAAAGCTGGAGGAATTTCTCAGCCCCTTAGTATTAGGAGTCGAATGTGTCGATGGGCATCGCCTCAGCGAGCAATTTCCGTCGCGCATTCTCAATGGATGGAAGCTGAAGCCCTATTCAATACTGCATTCGAAATTCGCGGAGGTGATTGCCCTGGACGCTGATAACGTGCCGGTTGTTGATCCAACATTTCTGTTTTGGAAAGGGGCAAGCAAAATGCCTGCACGGGGGCGGGGAAGGGGCGCGGAAAATGCCTGCACTGAAAGCTGGTTTGTGACGGATCTGGTTGCGTTGAGCGGCTGGTTCCGGACAACCGAAGGATGCTTACAGTGCTGGATTATCTGGAGATTCGTAAAGCTCATGCTTCTGGGGAATCGATTCGATCGATTGCCAGGCGGCTGGGTCATTGTCAGAAGTCGGTGAGTCGCGCGATCCGATCCGAGAGCGGCGAGCCGTTGCCGTACACGCGGACCAAGCCGTCGGGATATCCGAAGCTGGGGGAGTTCGTGGGGATCATCGAGCAGATTCTGCGGGAGGATGAATCGGCGCCGAAGAAGCAGCGTCATCACGCCAAACGCATTTACGAGCGATTGAAGGCCGAGCACGGATACGCCGGCAGCTATTATCCGGTCCGGTGGTATGTGGCGTCGCTGCGGCAGGGGTCGCGGGAGACGTTCATGCGGATCGATCATGTGCCTGGCCGTCGGATGGAGTTCGACTTCGGGCAGGTTCAGGTGGATTATCCCGGGGGCCGGCGGACGACGAATGTGCTGAGCGGGGTGTGGACGTACAGCAACTGTCCGTTTCTGATGGCGTTGCCGAGCCAGCGGAGCGAATCGATTCTGGAGGGGATGAAGTCGGCGTTCGAGTTTTTCAATTGTGTGCCGCGGGAGGTTTGGTGGGACAACCCCAAGGCGGGGACGATCGAGATTCTTCGGGGCCGGGACCGGACGTTGAATCCCGCGTATGCGAGCCTGGCGTCGCACTACCGGTTTGATCCTTTGTTCTGCATGCCGGCCAAGGGGCAGGAGAAAAGCGACGTTGAGCGGAGCGTGTACGCGCTGGAGCGCCGGGCCTGCACGCCTGTGCCGAAGGCGGATAACCTGGCGGATCTGAACCGGCAATTGCTGGGGTTCTGCCGGGCCGAGCGGGACCGGGTGGTGGCGCATCAGACGGCGAGCATCGGGCAGAACTTCGAGTCGGAAAAGGCGTCGGCGATGTCACTGCCGGCGCACCGGTTTGACGCCTGCATCAAACGGTCGGGGGTGGTGGACAAGTACCAGACGGTGATCTTCGAGACCAACCGCTACAGCGTGCCGCACACCGCGGCGTTCGCCAAGGTGACGGTGAAGGCGTACGTCGATCGCGTGGAGATCGTTCACAAAGGCGCGGCCGTCGCCGAGCACCGGCGCGGGTACGGCCGGCACGAATCATTCATCGACCCGGTTCATTTCGTCGCGGCATTGGCGCGCAAGCCGGCCTGGCTGGACCACGTTCCTGCGATGCGGGACTGGAAGCTGCCCGAGTCGTTCGAGCGGTTGAGACACGCGTTCAAAGACCAGCTGGGCCCGCGCACCGGTGACCGGCATTACATCCGGGTTCTGCAACTGCTGATGCGCCACCCGGCGGCGCGGATCGACCGGGCGATCGGCATGCTGATACACAAGCCGGCGATCACCGCGGAGCAAATCTCGCTGCTGGTCGACCGCCTTGCCCAGGGCAGCAACGTTGAGGGCGGCAATGTCCCCAGCGGCAACGTCCAGTGCGACAACAGCGCAAGCAACAACAACGAAGAATCAACAACCGCGGAGGCTTTGCCTTCCGCTGATCTGCAGCAGCAGAACGAAGCGGTTCGCCGTGTACAGGGTCCGATGCCGGACCTGCGGCGATTCGACCGGCTGCTGTCCGCCGACTACTTTGAAGGAGAATTGACCCATGAGTGCATCCACCCAGGAACCCCAGATGATGCTGCTGCGGCATTATCTCAAGACTCTCCGGCTGCCTGCGATGCTGAGCGAATATGCCAAGCTCAGTCGTGAGGCGGCGGAGAAAGACGAAGGTTACGAATCGTATCTGCTCAAGCTCGGCGAACTGGAAGTGAACCAGCGCGGGGCCAACGCGATCGCGGCCCGGATCAAAAACGCCGGCTTCCCGGTGCTGAAGGATCTGGAGACGTTCGACTTCACACTCACGCCGCAGATCAACAAGCAGAAGCTGCTGGAACTGGCGCGATGCGAGTGGATCGACAGCAAGAGCAATCTTTGCTGTGTCGGCAACAGCGGAACGGGGAAAACGCATCTGGCCGTTGCGCTTGGCCAGGCCGCTTGCCGGGCCGGTAAACGCGTGAAGTTTTACACCGCCCAGACACTGGTGAACCAGTTGGAAGAAGCCCAGAAG
>Ga0116230_10005641_pt1 | contig 12281 bp, 15 predicted proteins | sample S1TSphfallax_3_FD_88678 | JGI IMG/M metagenome (GOLD analysis project Ga0116230, IMG submission 88678) | Host-associated microbial communities from peat moss isolated from Minnesota, USA - S1T2_Fd - Sphagnum fallax MG | ecosystem: Host-associated > Plants > Peat moss > Unclassified | place...
CGGTTGCGCGCGCAGGGGTTGAGCGATGTGCCCGCTGCGCTCACCCGCGATCGTCCGCTCGATGAAATCTGGACCGCGCCCGACTTGCTGATGGCGCAGACCTGCGGCTATCCGCTGACCACGCGGCTGGGGGACGCGGTCGCGCTGGTGGCCACCCCGGTCTACAGCGCGCCGGGGTGCGAGGGGGCGTGGCACCGGTCGGCGCTGGTCGTGCGGCAGGACGATCGCGCACCCGATCTGGCCGCGTTTGCCGGGCGGCGCGTGGCGATCAACGCGCGCGATTCGAACACCGGCATGAACCTGCTGCGCGCGATGGTTGCGCCGCTTTCCGACAATGGCCGGTTCTTCGCCACGGTCGTCGAAACCGGGGCCCATCTGCGCAGTGTCTGCGCGGTGATCGCGGGGACAGCCGATCTGGCCGCGATCGATGCGGTGACGCTGGCGCTGGTGCGCGACCGCTACCGCGCGATCGACCGGCGCATCCGCGTGCTCGGGTGGACGCCGGCCTCACCCGGTCTGCCGCTGATCACGTCGGGGCGGCAATCGGCAGCGACTATCGCCGCCTTGCGCGCGGCGCTCACCGATGTCTTGGCCGATCCCGCGCTGGCGGCGCCATGTGCCGCGCTGCGGCTGGCCGGGATGACCGTGCTGCCGCGCAGCGCCTATGACCTGGTGCCCGCGCTCGAACGCCAGGCCGGTGCGGCGGGATATCCCGCGCTCGCCTGATCGCGGGTTATTGCTGCGGCGGATCGGCCGGGGGACGCGGCGCGCCGCCGAATGCCGCATCAAATGCCGAGTTGACCGAATCCTTTGACGGTTCGTCGTCGGTCGTGGTGGGTTTGGGCGCGGGTTTGACCGGCTTTTTCGGTGCGGCTTTTTTCGGGGCGGGCTTGGGTGCGGGCGGCTCGGGTTCGGCTGCCGGCGGGCTTGCGGGCTCGGTCGCTGCGGGCACGGTCTGCGGCTCGGGCGCGGCCTGGGGTTCGGGGGTGGGCGGCGGCGCTTTGCGCTTGCGCGTGGTGCGCGGTTTGGCCGAGGGCGTGCCGCCGGCAAGCGTCTGATCATCCTGCAACGGCGCGGTCGGCAGCGGCGCCACCACTGGCGCGGGCGCGGCAACCGGGGCGGGTTCGGACGACGGCCCCGAAGGCAGGCTCCACACCCGGCCGCGCGGCAGCAGCAGACCGTTCTTGTCGAGCCCGCCGCCCTCGCCGGCCGGTGGCGGCGGCGCGGCTTCTGTCGCGGGTTCGGCAACCGGGCCGAACTGTTTGGCCAGGCTGAGCAACTGGTTGGCCAGCACGGTATCGACCGCCGGGGCAATCTTGTCGGGTGGATAGCTCATGTAGCCGCCGACGACATATTCGAATATCACCCGCGTGCCGCCGTCGACCGCCTTGAGCGTCACGGTCAGCGTGGCGTTGACCGCTTCGCTCTGCAACGGGCCGAGCGCGCCGACCAGGCGCAGCGCCTTGGCATGATCGACATAGACCACGCGCATATGTTCGACCCCGCCGCGCGCCGGCACATGCAACGCCGCGCCCGGTTTTGCCGGCCGCGCCTCGCTGTCGTCAGCGGGTAGTTTTTCGCAGAAACAGCCGCCGGCAACCGGATCGAGCGTCATGTTGGCGGCATCGCCCGAAAAGGTATGGTCCGAAGACCACCACAGCGACGGGGTGACCAGCCGTTTCCACACCGCCGCCGGGGTCCCGGCGACAACCACGACATTGCGCGAGACAAAGCCCTGGTTGGTCTGCGCGATCACATCGGCGCGGGCAGGCAGCGCGCCGGCGAGCACCCCGGCCAGTGCCCCGGCCCAGATCGCGCGCCATGCTGTCATTGTCTTTCTCCTGGCCATAGCCACGCTGCCATAACGAAAAAACCCGACGAGTCCCACTCGTCGGGTTGCCATTTTGATAGGGGCGTGTCGGCCGCTAGCCGATGATCGCTTCGATCGCGGCGGTCACATCGTCCATCGGCGCCATGCCGTCGACATGCGCAACGATCCCGCGCGCTTCATAGATCGGCAGGATCGGCGCGGTCTTGGCGCGGTATTCGGCCATGCGCGTGCGCACCGTCGCTTCGTTGTCGTCGGGGCGGCGCTTGAATTCGTGGCCGCCGCAGCGATCGCATGTGCCCGGCACGCGGGGCAGATCGAATGTATCGTGATAGCCTTTGCCACACGACGCACAGGTAAACCGCCCGGTGATGCGTTCGACCAGCGCGTCTTCATCGACATCGAGTTCGATGACATGGTCGAGCCTGCGGCCACGTTCGGCGAGGATCGCATCGAGCGAGGCGGCCTGCGCCGCGGTGCGCGGATAGCCATCGAAAATCGCGCCCTGGCCTGCGCCCATCGCATCGAGTTCGTCACCGATCAGCGCCGAGACGATATCGTCGGAGACCAGCTCGCCGGCATCCATCACCGCCTTGGCCTTGAGCCCGACCGGGGTGCCGGCGTTGACCGCGGCGCGCAACATGTCGCCGGTCGACAACTGCTTCAAACCATGGCGGTCGACCAAGCGATGCGCCTGGGTGCCTTTACCCGCACCCGGCGGCCCCAACAGGATGATATTCACTGCCAGCAGTCCCCCTCTTCCCGTCCAGCGCTGCGGTCGATCAGCGCAAGCGGCCCTTCAGTTTTGCCTTCTTGATCAGGTCGCCATACTGGTGTGCCAGCAGGTGCGACTGGATCTGGGTAATCGTATCGACCGTGACGTTGACCACGATCAGCAGGCTGGTGCCGCCGAAGAACAGCGTGCCCATCCCGGTTTCGGCCATGATCCATTCGGGCACGACGCACACGATGGTGATATAGGCCGCGCCCAGCACGGTGATGCGCGTCAGCACATAGTCGAGATAGACCGCAGTGTTGCGGCCCGGACGGATGCCGGGGATGAACCCGCCGTTGCGTTTGAGATTGTCGGCGGTTTCTTCGGGATTGAACACCACGGCGGTGTAGAAAAAGCTGAAGAAGATAATCCCTGCCGCATAGAGCAGCATGTACAGCGGCTTGCCGTGGCCGAGGTACTGGTTGAGCGTGACGATCACCTGGCCGATGACCGTATCGGGCGACACCGATTTGCCGGCAAACTGGGTGATCGTCAGCGGCAGCAGCAGCAGCGAGCTGGCAAAGATCGGCGGGATCACGCCCGCGGTGTTGAGCTTGAGCGGCAGGTGACTGCGATCGGCGGCCATCATCCCGTTCTGCGAGGCACGGCGCGGATACTGGATCAGCAGCCGGCGCTGCGCCCGCTCCATGAAACAGATGAACACCACGATCGCCATCAGCAGCACGATCACGCCGACGATCGCAAACGGGTTGAGCGATCCGGTGCGGCCCTGTTCGAACAGGTTGCCGAAGAATTTCGGCATCTGCGCGACGATCCCGGCCATGATGATCAGCGACACGCCATTGCCGATGCCGCGGCTGGTAATCTGTTCACCCAGCCACAGCAGGAACACCGTCCCGCCGACCAGGCTGATCACCGCGCCGATCTTGAACATCAGCCCGGGGTCGACCACCGCCTGCAAGCCCGACGAAGCGCCATAGCTTTCGAGCCCCGTCGCCAGGAACCAGCCCTGCAGCACGGTCAGGAATACCGCGCCGTAACGGGTATACTGGTTGAGCTTCTTGCGCCCGCTTTCGCCCTCTTTCTTGTAGGCAGCGAGCGCGGGATGGAGCGAGGCACCCAGCTGCACCACGATCGACGAGGTGATATAGGGCATCACGCCGAGCGCGATCAGGCTCATGCGCTGCAACGACCCACCCGAAAAGGTGTTGAAGATGTCGAGCACGCCGCCCTGCGTCTTGCTGTAAAGCGATGCGAGGATGAGCGGATTGACGCCGGGCAGCGGCACAAAGCTCATGAACCGGAACACGATCAGCGCGCCGATCGTGAACCAGATCCGCTTTTGCAGGTCGGTCGCCTTGGAAAAGTTGGCCAGGTTGAGATTGCTGGCGATGTTGTCGGCACGTGATGCCATGATCGGGCACAAGCCTTTCGAACGCAAAAACCGAAAACCGGGCGCCTGGGCGTGCTTTCGCGCCACCCTGCCCGGCGCATATCAGAAAGCCCATATAGTACGGGCGCAGGGATGCAACACCCCTGCGCCCGGCAGATGACCGGATAAAATCGCGCCTCAGGCGCTCTTTTTGGACCCGCGCTTTTCAGCCGGCGCCTTTTCGGCGCGGACTTTGACTATCAGTTCGACGCTGCCGCCAACCGCCTCGATCGCGGCCGCAGCGCTTTTCGACACGCCGGCAACCTTGAACGTGGCCGTGCTGGTCAGCGCGCCCTTGCCGAGCAGTCGCACGCCATCCTTGCCGCCGCGGCCGAGCCCGGCCGCCTTGAGCGCGTCATGGTCGATCAGCACCGCGGCACTGAGCTTGCCCGCGTCGATCGCCTTTTGCACCAGGCCGAGATTCACTTCGGCATAGTCCTTGGCAAAGATGTTGTTGAAGCCGCGCTTTGGCAGGCGCATGTGCAGCGGCATCTGGCCGCCTTCAAACCCGTTGACCGACACGCCCGAGCGCGCCTTGGCCCCCTTTTGCCCGCGGCCGGCGGTCTTGCCCTTGCCCGAGCCGATGCCGCGTCCGACGCGCATCCGGCCCTTGCGGGCACCGTCATTGTCACGAAGTTCATTGAGTTTGGTCATGGTACAGCACTCGCTTTCGCTTTGAGTCGCGCTTGATGGAGGTGGGCCCTTAGCGGCAAGCCCAGGCTTTGTCACCCATTTCCGGTCGCATCCGGCATGCCCCGGCGCGATGTTCGCGTCATTGCCCCGCGACGACGCGAACAGCTGCCGCGCTCAGCGATGTCGGCAACAGCAGATCGACAACAACCTGTCCCGCAAAAATGGCACCGACGCCCCAGAGGTAGGCCGGATGGATGCGCCGTTGCGTCACCAAATCAACACCCGGCCCGACGGCGGCGATCGCCAGCACCACAAGGTCCACACCATAGAACCAGGACGGCCCCATCATCGGCACGGGAAGCGAACGTTCCAGTCCGGGCGTGACCACCACGATCGTGGCGCACAGCATCAGCCGTTTATGCCAGGCGGGGCGGCGGCGCAGACAAATTGCCGCAACAACCAATCCCGAAAACGTCGCCACGCCGGCAAAACCACGCAGCAGGAACAGTGCGGGCGGGTAAAAGTCGGGCAAGTGGTTGCTCCACAGGCCCAACAGAATCGCTCCGCTGGCAAGGGCCGCCATGGCAGCAGCCGTGGCAGCGCCCAACCAACCCAATCGACGGTGCAGCGCCAGCGATCCGCGTCTGACCAGGACCGGCTGGACAATAAACAGCGCCATCCAGGCAAAGAAGACGACGCCGTGGACGACCAGGAACTTGGGAAAATCGGGCACCGACAGATCAAACGGGATCGTGTGCGAAAATCCGAACAGCACGATCGCCATCAACACAATGGCCATGACCAGGAAAAAGCGTTGACTGTCGTGACGTGAATATTCGGAAACGCCGGCAGTCGCCATACCCTGCTCCAATTCGTGACCCCGCGGGCCGCCAACGGTGATGGCATTGCCGGTTTATCGGCACCCATCAAGAGAGTATCGGAAACGATCGCGGTATCCAAGCAACAGTGGCGCCTTTATCGGCATCCGGGATGCCGTCGGCACGGGCCGCGCAACGCGATGTGCTACCGGATCAGGGCGACGGATGCGCGGCCGAAAAGGAAACGCGCAATCGCAGCGCGTTGGCAATCCTGGCAACGGTGGCAAAGCTGGGGCAAAGCCGGGATTGCCATCATCCGACAACGCCTTGTAAATCCCTTCGCGGCTCATGCCGGTATCGCGGGCCAGTTTGCTGATATTGCGCGCACGCGCCACCGCGCCAAGCGCGCGGGTGACATAGGCGGGATCATCTCCTCCCTCTTGCAATGGGAAGTCAGGCCGATGCAGGCAACCGCGACAGCTGCCGACCCCCAGCGCCGGGCACGTAGGGCGCTCGAAGCGCTCAGTTTCTTCATGGCCGACATGCAGGCCGGGATCGGCCCTTTCCTCGGCGTGTTCCTGCAGCAGCGCGGCTGGCAAACCGGGGCGATCGGGCTGGTAATGACGCTGGGCGGGGTTGCCGGCATGGTCTGCAGCGCGCCGGCCGGGGCGCTGGTTGACGCGACATCGCGCAAACGCAGCTATATCATCGGCTCGGGCTTGTTCACGGTGCTGGCGTCGTGGCTGATCTGGTTTTCGCACAGTTTCTGGGTAATTGTCGGATCGCAAGTTGCCACCGCCATCGCGGGCGCCGCGATAGGCCCGGCGGTCGCGGGGGTGACACTGGGGATTGCGCGGCAGAGCGGGTTCAACCGCCAGAACGGGCGCAACCAGGCGTGGAATCACGCTGGCAACATGGCCGGCGCCGGGTTGTCGGGCCTGCTCGGCTGGCGGTTCGGCTTTGTCGCGGTGTTCTGGCTGGCTGCCGCATTCGGGGTGCTGTCGATCGTATCGGTGCTGATGATCCCCCGATCGACGATCGATGACCGCGTCGCGCGCGGGCTGGAGGATGACGGCGGCGAACAGGCTGAAGGCTGGGCAGTGTTTTTTGAAAGCAGGCCGCTGCTGGTGCTCGCCGCCGCGCTGGCACTGTTCCATCTCGGCAATGGCGCGATGCTGCCGCTTTATGGCATGGCGGTCGTCGCCGCACACCTCGGCGATCCTGCGCTGTTCGTCGCCGCCACGGTCGTGGTGGCGCAGGCGGTGATGGTGGTCGCCGCGATCGTCGCGATGCGGCTGGCCGAGCGCCGGGGATATTGGCTGGTGATCCTGATCACGTTTATCGCGCTGCCGGTGCGCGCTCGTCGCCGCCTCGATCATCCGCGGCTGGGGGGTGTTTCCGGTGCAGGCGCTCGACGGCATCGGCGCCGGGCTGCAGAGCGTGGCGGTGCCCGGGCTGGTGGCGCGCATCCTGCGTGGAAGCGGCCGCGTCAATGTCGGCCAGGGCGCGGTGATGACTGTCCAGGGGCTTGGCGCGGCGTTGAGCCCGGCGATCGGTGGGGCCATCGCGCAGGCGCTGGGCTATCGCATCGCGTTTCTGACGCTGGGGTGTTTCTCACTGGGATCGCTGGCGTTGTGGCTGGTGTTCGCCCCGCTGATCAAGCCGGTGGATGACATCGATGCGGATGGCGGATCAAATCGCGGCGCCGGGAGCCCCGCGCGGTGAACCTGGCGATCTGGACGATCTGCGGCCTGGCCACCGCCGGGGTGATCGCGCGCCCGTTCAATTGGCCAGAGGCGGTCTGGGCGCTCGCCGGTGCCGCCATGCTGCTGATCACCGGTCTGCTGCCCTGGCGCGACGCGGCGCAGGCGGTGGGCAAAGGCAGCGATGTCTATCTGTTTCTGACCGGCATGATGCTGTTGGCAGAGACCGCGCGGCGCGAAGGGCTGTTTGACTGGGCAGCGGCCTATGCGGTGGCGCACGCCAACGGCTCGCCGCGCCGCCTGTTCGCGCTGATCTATGGCGTCGGCGTGGTGATCACCGTGTTCCTGTCGAACGACGCGACGGCGGTGGTGCTGACGCCTGCGGTCTATGCGGCAACGCGCAAGGCCAAAGTCGATCCGCTGCCCTATCTGTTCGCGTGCGCATTGATTGCCAATGCCGCGAGCTTTGTGCTGCCGATCTCCAACCCGGCCAATCTGGTGCTCTATGGCGGTCACACGCCGCCGCTTGGCCGCTGGCTGACAAGCTTCGGCTTGCCCGCGCTGCTGGCGATCGGCGCAACTTACGCGATCCTGATCCGGGTCGAACGCGACCGGCTGCGCGGCCGATGCGCCAGCCCGGCCGATCTGCCCGCGCTGACCACCGGGGGCCGCGCGGCGCTGAGCGGGATCGCGCTCGCCGCGGTCACGCTGACGGTGGTTTGCGCGTTCGACATCCGGCTGGGCCTGCCGACCTGCCTGCTCGGCCTGGCAACCGCAGCGGTCGTGCTGATGCGCAACCGCGAAAGCCCGGTGGCACTGCTGCGCGGCGTGTCATGGGCGGTTCTGCCGCTGGTGGCGGGTCTGTTCGTGCTGGTTGCGGCGCTCGACCGCACCGGGCTGGCCACGGCGCTTGCCGCCATGCTGCGATCGGGCGAACAGGCCAGCCTTGCGGACACGGCGGCCGGCGCCGGCGCGGTGCTGGCGGTGGTGACGAACCTGATGAACAACTTGCCGGCGGGGCTGATCGCCGGGACGATGGTGGACCAGGCGCACCCGCCGCGGGTGGTGGTCGACATGCTGCTGATCGGGGTCGATCTGGGACCCAATCTGTCGATCACCGGATCGCTCGCCACGATTCTGTGGCTCACCGCGATCCGGCGCGAAGGCGAAAACGTCGGCTTCTGGCGTTTTCTCAAACTCGGTGCGGTGATCATGCCGCCGAGTTTGGCGCTGGCGATCGGCGCGCGGCTGCTGACGGGCTGAAAAATGAAAAAACCCCGGCGTTGCCGCCGGGGTCTTTCATCTTCGACCGAAGCCGAAAATTCAGTCCACAACCGCCACGAGGTGCGGCAGCTTGGCAATCGTGCCGCGCACTTCGGGGGTGTCCTGAAGTTCGACGACGCGATTCATCTTGTTGAGCCCCAGGCCGATCAGCATCTTGCGCTGGGCCTCGGGGCGACGGATCGGCGAACCGATCTGCTTGAGCTTGATCGTTGCCATGGTCTGTTACTCCGCGATGGCTTCGGCGGCGGCTTCTGCCTCCACCGGCGCGGCGCCACCGCGGCCAAGCAGGTCGGCGACCTTCTTGCCGCGACGCTGGGCGACCGACTTGGGCGACGTCTGGTCGGTCAGCGCGTCGAACGTGGCGCGGATCATGTTGTAGGGGTTCGATGTGCCGACCGATTTGGTCACCACGTCATGCACGCCCAGGCTTTCGAACACGGCGCGCATCGGGCCACCGGCGATGATCCCGGTCCCGGCCGGGGCCGAGCGCAAGTTGACTTTGCCCGCACCGAACCGGCCCTTGCCGTCGTGGTGCAGCGTGCGGCCTTCCTTGAGCGGGATGCGCACCATCTTCTTCTTGGCAGCGGCGGTCGCCTTGGTGATCGCCTCGGGCACTTCGCGCGCCTTGCCATGGCCGAACCCGACCCGGCCCTTGCCGTCGCCGACGACGACCAGCGCGGCAAAGCCGAAGCGCTTGCCGCCCTTGACGGTTTTCGACACGCGGTTGATGTGCACGAGCTTTTCAATCAGCTCTTCGCCACCGTCCTCGTCGGAGTTGCCGCGTCCGCGACGGTCGCGATCGCCGCCACGGCCACGGCCGCGATCGCGATCACCGCCGCCACCGCCGCGTTCGCCGCCGCGACCGCGGCCACGGCCGCGCCCTTCGCGCGGCTCGGGCGCTGCGGCCGCTTCGTGAACGGTCGAGGTGGCGACTTCGCCTTCCACTGTGGTTTCGTCAGCCATGCCTTAGAACTCCAGCCCGCCTTCGCGGGCAGCGTCGGCCAGCGCTTTGACGCGGCCATGGAACAGGAAACCGCCGCGATCGAACACGACAGCAGTGATGCCGGCAGCTTTGGCTTTTTCGGCAATGTCCTTGCCGACTTTGGCCGCGGCGTCGACATTCGCGCCGATCGACTTCTCGCCCTTTACCAGCGTCGATGCGGCGGCCACGGTGCGGCCGGCGGCATCGTCGATGATCTGGGCATAGATGTGGCGGCCCGAACGGTGCACCGACAGGCGCGGACGCCCACCGGAATTCGCCTTGAGCGCGGTGCGCACGCGGCGACGGCGGCGCGCAAAGAGTGACAGCTTGGCCATTACTTCTTCTTCCCTTCCTTGCGGAAGATGAACTCGCCCTGGTACTTGATGCCCTTGCCCTTGTAGGGTTCGGGCTTGCGCCAGCGGCGGATCTCGGCCGCAACCTGACCGACCTTCTGCTTGTCGATCCCGATGATCTGGATCGTGGTGTTGTCGGGCGTCTTGATCTCGATGCCTTCGGGCACCGCGAAATCGACGTCATGGCTGTACCCGAGCTGCAGCTTCAGGTTCTTGCCCTGCGCCGTCGCACGATAGCCGACGCCGGTGATCTGCAGCGTCTTGGTATAGCCGTCGGTCACCCCGGTGACGAGGTTGGAGACGAGCGTGCGCTGCAGGCCCCAATAGGCGCGGCCCTGCTTGGTGTCGTTGGCCGGCGTGACGAAAATCTCGCCGTCCTTGACCGCATAGCTGATCTCGTCGACGAGCGTCAGCGTCAGCGTGCCCTTGGGGCCTTTGACCGTCAGCACGCCGTTGGCGATATCGGCGGAGACCCCGGCAGGGATCGCCACCGGCTTTTTGCCGATGCGGCTCATCAGAACACCTCCGCCAGCACTTCGCCACCGACATTGGCGGCGCGCGCTTCGGCATCCGAAAGCACGCCGCGCGGCGTCGAGACGATGGTGATGCCAAGGCCGTTGCGGATCACCGGCAATTCCTTCGAACCGGAATAGACGCGGCGGCCGGGCTTTGACACCCGCGCCACGTGCTTGATCGCCGGCTGGCCTTCGAAATATTTCAGCTCGATGCGCAGCTGCGGATGCTGGCCCGTGGTGTCTTCGCTGAAACCACGGATATAGCCTTCGCGCTGAAGCACTTCGAGCACGTGTGCACGCAATTTCGACGCGGGCGACAGGACGGAATCCTTCTTCGCGCGCTGGCCGTTGCGGATGCGGGTGAGCATGTCACCCAGGGGGTCGGTCAATGCCATCGCTCTATCCTTACCAGCTCGACTTGGTCACGCCGGGGATCAACCCCTTGTTGGCGATATCGCGCAGCTCGATGCGGCACAGCCCGAACTTGCGATAATAGCCGCGCGGACGGCCGGTGGTTGCACAACGGTTGCGCACCCGGGTGGGGTTGCCGTTGCGCGGCACTTCGGCCAGTTTCAGCCGCGCGATCAGCCGCTCGGTATCGTCGAGCGACTTGTCGTTGGCCTTGGCCTTGAGCGCGGCAATCTTGTCGGCATACTTTTCAACGAGCTTCTTGCGCCGCTCGTTCTTGTTGATCGAACTCAGTTTCGCCATGGACTTAAGCTCTTCTTCCAGATTGGCAGATCAGGCGGCTTTCGCCTGTTCGGCGGCATCCTGCGGGAAAGGGAAACCGAACAGACGCAGCAGCTCACGCGCTTCGTCATCGGTCTTGGCGGTGGTAGTCACGATGATGTCGAGACCGCGCACCTTGTCGATCTGATCATAGCTGATCTCGGGGAAAATAAGCTGTTCCTTGAGACCCATCGCATAATTGCCACGACCATCGAACGATTTCGGGTTGAGCCCCCGAAAGTCGCGGATGCGGGGCATCGCGATCGTGATCAGGCGGTCGAGGAATTCGTACATGCGTTCGCGGCGCAAGGTCACCTTGCAACCGATCGGCATGCCTTCGCGCAGCTTGAACTGCGCGATCGACTTCTTCGCCTTGGTGATCACCGGCTTTTGCCCGGCGATCAGTTCCATTTCGGCCGCCGCAGTCTGGACTTTCTTCTTGTCCTGGCTGGCTTCGCCGACGCCCATGTTGAGCGTGATCTTTTCGATCCGGGGAACTTCCATCGCGTTCTTGTAGCCAAACTTGGCCGTCAGCGCCGCAGCGATTTCGGCCTCGTACTTGGTCTTCAGACGCGGCGTATAGGCATCACCCATCGATCATCTCCCCGGACTTGACGGCCACGCGGACCTTCTTGCCATCCCTGGTTTCAAAGCGGACACGGGTCGGCTTGCCATCCTTGTCGGCCACGGCCACTTTGGAAATGTGCAGCGGCGCTTCAAAGCGGTCGAGACCGCCCTGCGGGTTGGCCTGGCTCGGCTTGCGGTGACGCGTGGCGATGTTCACGCCGCCGACGACCACTTTGTCTTCCTTGGGCAGGACCTGGACGACAGTGCCGGTGCGGCCCTTGTCCTTGCCCGACCGGATGACGACCTGGTCACCCTTCTTGATCTTGGCAGCCGACATCACAGCACCTCCGGCGCAAGGCTGATGATCTTCATGAAGCCCTTGGCGCGCAGTTCGCGCACCACGGGTCCGAAGATACGCGTGCCGATCGGTTCTTCGTTCTTGCCGACCAGCACCGCCGCGTTTGTGTCGAAACGGATCACGCTGCCATCGGCGCGACGCACGTCCTTGCGCGTGCGCACGATCACCGCGCGGTGCACGTCGCCCTTTTTGACGCGGGCGCGCGGCTGCGCTTCCTTGATCGACACCACGATGATGTCGCCGACGCCGGCGAACCGGCGCTTTGACCCGCCCAGCACCTTGATGCACTGGACGCGCTTTGCGCCGCTGTTGTCCGCGACCTCAAGATTGGATTGCATCTGGA